>Ga0335073_10011752_pt1 | contig 12303 bp, 8 predicted proteins | sample Lox_Sample_22_FD_207093 | JGI IMG/M metagenome (GOLD analysis project Ga0335073, IMG submission 207093) | Soil microbial communities from Loxahatchee National Wildlife Refuge, Florida, United States - Lox_Sample_2.2 | ecosystem: Environmental > Terrestrial > Soil > Wetlands | place: USA: Florida... | reverse complement strand
TCGGTAAAGTGCAGCCCCTTCCTCAGCAGCGATGGCTGCAGCGACGGAATCGCGAACGCGCCCAGCGCGGCCAGCGGCACCACTTTCAACAACTCGCGACGGCTGATGCGGCGGTAGTCGCGCGGCGGGAGGTCGCGGATCGTCTCGCCCGCCGGACCGACCCGCGCCGGCGGTTCTGCCAGTGGCGTGTCTTTGGATTTTGCGGGGGATTTTGCGGCCGAGATTCTTACGGCCGGCTTCCCGTCCGGTTGGGTGTTGGGCGAAGCTTGTCCGTCTTCCCTGCTGGGCTGGTCTGCCATCTGTACCCCGATTTTCGCACGTACCAGATGAGATCATGCACGGGGGAAAAGGTTACAAAGACGCGCGCCGCGAAAGGTTTAAATCCTGCGATGGAATGCAATAATGGAACCGGTTCCCGCGCGCAAGATGGCGCGGCCCGAAATGTGACGCGCAGCACAGACTCGGGGTAGGTTCTCATGCGAAGGTTGTTTTTAGGATGCAGCAATTCTGCCACTTGCTGAAGTTTGCCGCATCCATTCAGTAGAGTCCGGAGGGGTCGACGCCATGAACGCGCCGAGATCGTTTTCGTCACAGGTCCACTACGGCCGGGATCTTGTCCGGTCGGGAGTCAGCGGGCTGTCGAGTGGGCGGGAAGCCTATCTGAATGGGCGTCCGCTGGCGGAGGTTCTGACCCAGTCGGCGCGCGCTTCTCTGGGCCTGGCCACGCTCGGCGTCTGCGCCGGGTTGCTGCGTTATTACCTGCCCGGGCGCAATCATCGGACAGCCAAGACGGTGGCCTGCGGACTGCTTGGCGGCGCGGTGGGATTTCTCGCCGGCTTCGGCTGGAAGACGCGCGATCTGGCCGAGAGCATGACGCGTTCGGCGGCCCGGCAGATGAACGTGGTGCGCGACCAGCATTGGCTGGCACAAAATCCTATCGACTACGCATAAAGGGCACGCCAGCTAGGTCAGCGCGGGCCTTCCGGCCCGCGTTCCAATCGGTAATTCAATTTTCGAGGCGCTGAGATCGAACCATTTCAGCGCCTCACCTGCATTTCATCCGGCGCGCGGAACGCAGGCCTGAAGGTCTGCTCCGCCCTGTCCGTTAGAACACCCGCAGCAGCCACAAAAACAGCCACGACAGTGCGATCACGATCAGGAACGGGCCGGCGCCGCTTTCGGCTGCCCCCTTGGGCTTGCGCTTCCAGGGATGCAGCAGCAGCGCGCTTACCCCTAGCGCGACCGGGCCCCCCAGCGAATTCAGCAGCTGCCGGCTTGCCTCCGACATTGTCAGACGCGCGGTAATGAGGTCGACTGCGGCCAGCACCACGAAGCCGATCAGCAGCACTTGCAGCCATTCCATTCGGCTGCGCGAGCGGGCACTGTCGGCCGCGCGCTTTTCGCTGCGCCGGGTCTGCTCCGCGTCGGTGATCCGCCGCAGCCGCTCCGCCGCGCTGACGTTCAGATCGCGCAGTTTCGCCGCCAACGACTGGCCGCCAATCGAATCATAAAAACAGCGGAGAAGCTCTTGCTCAGGCAGCGCCAGTTCGTGCTGCATTTGTGCCGCGAGCCGCAACAGCTCCTCGCTGCGCGCGACCCGGTGTTGCAGCGTGAGGATATCTTCCGACTTGCCGCCCGGTGCGGGGCCATCCGCCCCACTCCAGCTCGCCAGCAGCCCGTCGATATCGCGTTGCAGCGAGACCAGGGCGGCGAAGTTCCGCGAGACATCGTCGTTCACGGACAGCTTCTGCGCCACCGCAACTCCGCGCTCGGCCCACACGCCGACCGAATTCGCGGTAAAGATCGAATGGCGTTTCAGCAAATCCGCGGGCACGGCGCCGCGCTGCTCGGGATAGAGAACCTGCCATAGGATTTCAGCAATCTGCTGCGCGAGCCGCTCCCTCAGCGAACCGCCTTCGGCGATGGGCACGTCGGATCGCAAGCCGATCCTCGCCAGGCGAAAATAGCCGGCCGGCGAGGGAGGAATCTCCCAACGGGCATTCAGGTGAAACGACTGCGGCGCCGCATCCTGATGAGTATGTGACGCCGCCAGGTCGCTGACCCTGACCTGCGGTCCGGCCATCAGCGAAGCCGCGGTGTAGATGACGTCCTCCAATTCGCTGCGCACCGCTTCGGCGACGGGATCGTCGCGCAGGTCGCCCTGCGCACCCGCCGGCGCGATCTGCGTGCCGCGATGGGGTGTATCCACCAGCGTTCCCGATTGCGTCTGCCCGCCCTGCCAGGGGTCGGACATCAGCGCCTGCAGCTTGCCGGCGGACGCTTCGGCAGATTCCGTGCCCCGCAACCCAACGCTGACCGCTTTCAGCGGGGCTGAGCGCAGCGCCTCGACCTCCCGCGTCTCCAATCGCGACCACACGGTGTAAAGGTGGCGGCCGTTGGCGCGCTCGGGATCGATGGAAAAGACATACCGCGTGCTGTTCTCTGAGCCTTCGCTTCGGCCATTGGAGTAGGCCACGGCGGTGAATTCGAATCCCGCGCCCAGCGCCGAGTTCGCGATGTCCACGCGCGCCCACTCGGTGAACAGCGCGCAGTGCGGGTCGCGCAGATAGATACCGTCGGTGGGAATGCGGAAGGTGTCTCGCAGGCGAAGATGTTCGGCGTCGGCATCGCCTTCCGCTTCCAGCTTGCGCGGATGCTCGAAGAAGTCGGCGCGGGGCGCTTCCGCTTCCGGCAAGTACACAATCGCCTGACGCGCGCGCGCCAGATCGCGTGGATAGGCTTCCGCCTCGCGATCGAGCATCGCCAGCTCGGGCGCGAACTGCGCGCTCCCCTCCAGCACTGAGTCGAACGTGGGATTCAGCTGCCGGTGTTGCAATCCCTGGCTGAGCTCATCGAAAAATTCCGTCGCGCCGCTGGTCTGGTTGAGATAATCGCGGCCTCGCTTGAGCGCCGCGTACAGAACGGAGCGCAGGTCACGCGCACGCGGACAGGCGATGGGCCGGCGCATCTCCAGCCGCGCTGCATAGCTGGCCAGCAGACACGCCCAGCGATGCTCCGCCGCCACATGGGTCAGATTGGGATCGAACCAGTCGATCTTCGCCTTCTCGGCAGCGTCGTGCCAGCCCTCGGGATGCAGCCCGTACTGCTGCCAGTCGACAGCCGCGGCCGGAGCTTCCATCGCCCAGCGCGCCAGGTACATGGAGCACATGGCGTCGAAGTCGGGCTGCCGGTGGGTGACCAGCCACACCAGGTCCAGGTCGGCGAAGCGCTCGCGAATCATGCCGGCCTTGTGCAGCACCGCGGCGCACGCGCACGGAAAGCGCGACTCATGCCGCAGCTGATGATCGATGACGGCCAGCGGCTCGTTGGGGCCCCAGCAGGTCCCCCCGACATCGCAGGCGAGTTCGTTGGAAAAAAGCGTAGCCGGAGAATCGGCGCCGCTTTCGCCGTCACGCCGGCCGGAGTGGCCGGTGAACACGGTCCCGAGGTCGACGTAGCGATACCTGAAAATAGGCGCCATGAGTTGGTCAGAGGGATTGCCGCCGGCATTGCCGCTGGCGCCGGCGACCAGGGAGCGATGCACCGCGGGACGTGCATTTTAGCACGCGCAGCGGACCGGGTTTGATAAAGATTGGGTTAACTCGAAGTGGTCATTCCCGTTTCGAGTCGCCTCTCATTGACGGGCTGGCGATCATTGCCGGACAGCGGCGCACCACTCGGCGCGGCGCAGCGGACCGGGTTTGCGATAATACAGCAGACGGTGGCATTCTGCCGATGTTGGCCGGGCGGGTTCGCGCCCGGGTGAATGTGGGCCCGTAGCTCAATTGGATAGAGCATCAGCCTTCTAAGCTGAGGGTTGCTGGTTCGATCCCAGCCGGGCCTACCACGACTTGCTGTCGGGAGCAAACCGGCTGCGGCGAGTTTCCACTAACCTTCTGACGTTCCTAAAGCGCTTCTGCAGGTGCGTAGCAGGTAGAGCGGCGCTTCAGCGCCGCGTCAATCTGCCCCTTTTTTTCCCGGATGCTGGAAGGCGTTGCACGCGGGCCTGAAGGCCCGCTCTATCCGGGTCACGATCAACGTGAATGCTGTACCATCGCCAGTTCCCACTGTGCACGAACTCAAGATCATCATTCCGCGCGAAGAGATCGCGGCCAAGGTTGCCGAGATGGGTGCGCGCATCACGGCTGACTACGCCGGAGAGCCGGTCGTCCTCATCGGCGTGCTGAAAGGTGCAACGATCTTTCTCGCCGACCTCGCGCGCCAGATCGCGCTCGACGTCAGCTTCGATTTCATTGCCGTCTCCAGCTACGGCAACAGCAAACAAAGCGGAGAGATCAAGCTCATCAAAGACGTCGACGAGTCGCTGGAGGGGCGCAATGTCATTCTGGTGGAGGACATTCTCGACACCGGAGTGACACTGGCGTACATCACCAAACTGCTGGCGGCACGGCAGCCGAAGTCGTTCCGAGTCGCTGCCCTGCTCGACAAGGTGGCGTGTCGTAAAATTCCCGCAAAAGCCGACTATGTGGGTTTCGAAATTCCCGATCAATTTGTGGTGGGATATGGGTTAGACTGGGCGGGGCGCTATCGGAATTTACCCGACGTTTGTATCATGGAAGTATACTCCCATGGAGCTTAGAGCTTAATTCGATGGCTGTTTATCCGCCCGTTGTCGCCGGCATTGCGGAGCTTCCCGTTCACGATTGGCGCAGTGCAGCCAAAATCATCGAACACACCCTGCTGAAACCCGACGCGACGCGCAAACAGATTATCGAGTTATGCGACGAAGCCCGCCGCTACGGATTTCACTCCGTCGTTGTAAATCCGGCGAACGTCGCGCTGGCGGTTTCGCAGTTGCGCGGAACGGAAGTCGAGGTCGGCACCGTCATCGGATTTCCCCTGGGTGCAACACTGACCACGACCAAGCTGGTGGAAGCCGAGTCGGCACTGCGGCAGGGCGCGACCGAACTGGATGTAGTGATGAATATCGGTGCGCTGAAGTCGGGAGATCGCACGCTGGTGTTGACCGAAATCCGCAGCCTGACGCAACTGGCGCACCGGCACGGCGCACTGCTGAAGCTCATCCTGGAAAATGCATTGCTCAGTCAGGAAGAGAAGATCCTGGCCTGCGTGCTCGCCGCCGAAGCCAGTGTCGATTTTGTGAAGACCTCGAGCGGGCTGGCCGACGGCGGCGCAAATCCCGGCGATGTTGCGCTGATGCGCGGCGTGGTTGGGCTGAAGATCGGAGTCAAGGCCGCCGGCGGTATCCGCACCGCCGCTCATTTGCTGGAGATGGTCGATGCCGGCGCCAATCGCATTGGTACCAGCGCCAGTGTGCAGATCGTCCGCGAGATGGGAGCCGAAGTCAGTGAGTAACGGCCGGTGGCCAAGAGTGAATTACGGCGTGAGCTCCCAGATCGTGCCCGAACCATCCGCACCTCCCGTGGAAGCCGTCCCGTAAAGATTGCCCTGGCTATCGAGCAGCACCGGGCCGCGCGGCAGCGATCCATCATTCCCGCTGAAATTGTAGAGATTGCTGAAGGTCCAGCCGCCGCCGTCCGGTGTCAGTTGGAAAATCATGCTGGGAACGACGGTGGTTTCGTAGACATTGTCACTCGCATCGAGCGTCGGGCTGGCGTAAGGACCGTTGTTGGTGCCGCTCAGGCTGTTGATCAGCGAATACTGCCATGAGCCGCCCGAGCGGCTGAGTTCGAAGACCGCGCCACCGCCATTGCCGCCTTCATAGGTCGCGCCGAAAAGATTGCCGGCGGAATCGAAGGTCAATCCGGCATAGGGACGCTGCCCGTCGGGCGTGCCTTGGAACCGATACAGCACCGTCTCGGTCCAGCCGCCGCCGGAGGGCGACAGCTCAAAGACAATGCCGCACGACTGCTGGCAGTTGTCGATGCCGCCGTAGGGAGTCGTGCCATACAAGTTGCCGGCGCTGTCCATCACCACGCCATCGGAGGGCTGGTTGCCGTCGTCACCACTGGTGAAGCTGTAGAGAATGCTCTCGCTCCAACTGCCGCCCGAGCGCGTCAGCTTGAAGACGCTGCCGTAGCCGAATGCGCCGCCGGCCTGCGTGGTACCGTAAATGTTGCCGAACGAATCGAAGATAAGATTGCCGGTCGGCTGGCGCCCATCGCCGCCGGAAGTGAAGCGGTAAATCACCGTTTCCGTCCACAGGCACAAAGCCGTTTTGCACGCGGTCGCCGGAGGCTGCAGGCGAAACACGACGCCATAAAATCCACTGCCGCCGCCCTGGGTTGTCGTGCCGTAGAGGCTGCCATCGGGGCCGAAGACGACACCGCCGTCAGGATTCGCGCCGCCGCCGTTGCCGGCCGAGAATTCGTACAGCGGACTCAACAGCCAGCCGGAGCCGCCGCGCGCCAGCTTATAGACCGTGCCCGCGGAGTTCGTGCCGCCACTGTACGTTGTGCCGTAGAGATTTCCGCCGCGGTCGGGCGTGAGGCCGGAGAGCGGGCTGGCGCCGTCGCCTCCGCCGGTGAAGACATGCAACACGGTGAAGGTCTGCGCATGCAGCATCGCCCCGCACAGTGCTGCCAGCATCAGCGCAGCGCGGAAAAAGTTCATCTCTGCTGACGAAAAAGCCGGGTTGCGGTTGCGCATGACGAACTCCTGTGCCGCTGGCGCGGACGAACGTTGGCACTTTACACCGGCCCGCGCCGGAGTTCCATCGGGAAACGCATATCGCGGAGAAGGCGACGGCGCATCCGAAGATGCGCCCGTTCCAATTCGCTTAGAACGCCAAAAAGATTTCGTTGCCGTTGGTGGGGATCTTGAGATCGATTCCGCGCTCGCGATTGGCGGCGATGGTCTTCTTGACGTCCAGCGCGCTGAGCGGAATACTGCGCTGCTGTCCTTCGGCGGTGACGTTCAGGAATTTTGCGTTCAACTGGTAGTGATCCGCTTCCAGCCGGGCGCCGTCGGTGAAGATGAACACGGTCTTGGGAATCGGTTTGGCCAGCGTGGTCGTGGCCACCGGCGGGACATTGACGAGTTGCGGGCGGCCCGGCGCAGGTTCACTGGCGCCTGCCGCCTGTTGCACCCCGCCCGATCGTGATGGCATGCCGGCGGTCTGCAGCAGGTAGCGCAGATATGCTTCTCCGCCTCCGCCGCCGCGACTGGCGGTGATGTTCCCGCGGCGATCGATCACCACGTAGTGCGGGTATCCGTGCACGCCGAAACGCGACGCCAGGCTGCGGCTGCTGTCGACGGCGATGGCAACCGAGCGCGGACTGGACTGGAGATAGCGCTGTACCACTGCTTCCGGCTCGCCGTCATCGACGGCGATCACGACCAGGCCCTCGCTGCCGAATTGCGCCTGAATGCTGTCCACCGCGGGTTGATCGGCGTGACAGACTGGGCACCACGTCGTCCAGAATTGCAGCAGCACGACGTTGCCTTCGAGCGAGCTGTTGGTGAAGGTCTGGCCGTCCAGCGTTCTGACGCTGAAGGGCGGAGCCGTGTCCGCCATCGCCAGAGCGTGAAGGAGTACGACGCTCAGCACTGCACCGAATACCCGACCGAGCCCGGCTTGTTTCACGGCAGCTCCCGCATGAGTATAGCGTGCTCCTGATAGTGGTAATGTGACCGGCCTCGCCGGCGATTGTGACTTGTTCGAAATCGGCATTAATTCAGTGGAAGCCATCGACTATCTCTGGACGTAGCGAGATTTCCGGGCATACCATCGCTTTTACCGGATCCCCTGCACTCCGGCAGTCGCAACCAGCTAAGTCCTGAACGACAGTTATACGTCCCACTCCGCAACCTGGAGCTCTGAAAGGAGGGCTTATGGCGCGCCGGACTCTGACTTTTTCGACTGTGGTCGCCTTGACACTCTTCCTCGCCTGCAATCTTCTTGCGAGTACCAAGCCCGCGCTGATCACGCAGAAGATCGACAACTCCAAGCTGGTAACGCTAAACGGCAACACCGCCGTTACCATCAATAAGGCGAACGACGGAGGGGCAGTCGCAGCCGATCTCGTGCTCGACCATCTCTTCCTGCAACTGCGCCGCCCGGCGGCGCTGGAATCGGCGCTGCAGCAGTATATCGGCGGGCTGCACAATCCGTCGTCGCCCAATTTTCACAAGTGGCTTACGGCATCGCAATTGGGCGCGACGTACGGTCTGGCGCAATCGGACATCGCCGCGCTGACCGGCTGGCTGGCCGCGCAGGGCTTCAAGGTCAATGCGATTTATCCGACCGGGACGGTCATCGATTTTTCCGGCACTGCTGCCCAGGTTGAGGCTGCGTTTCACACCCAGATTCACTACGTCGAAGTTAACGGTACGGAACAGTTTTCCAATATCAGCGATCCCCAGCTACCCGCGGCGCTGGCCCCCGCCGTGGCCGGGGTGGTCAAGCTGAACAGCTTCATGCCGCACCCGATGATCAAGAAGCGGATGATGCCCTCCAACAAAGCGGCCGGCAGGAGACCGTCGACCGACTACACTCTCGGCGGCGGCTACTACGCCGTTGTGCCCTCCGATCTGGCGACCATCTACAATCTCAATCCCGCATTCGCGGTCGGCTACACCGGGCTGGGACGCACCATCGCCCTCATCGAGGACACCAATGTCTACAACTATCCCGGCGACTGGAATGCGTTCCGCGATACGTTTGGGCTCTCGGAGCAGTTCCCCGCGGGAAATTTCGTGCAGGTGCACCCGGGCGAAGGTTGCGGCGATCCCGGGGTCAATGGCGATGACGTTGAAGCCGCACTCGACGTCGAGTGGTCCAGCGCCGCCGCTCCCAACGCCAACATCGTGCTCGCCTCCTGCTTCGATACCGCAACCAACTTCGGCGGTTTCATCGCGCTCGAGGGTCTGCTCAGCGAGCAGACGCCGCCCGACCTGGTCAGCATCAGCTATGGCGAATCGGAGGTTTACGATGGCCAGGCGTTCAACCTGTACATTGAGGGCCTTTATGAGCAAGCCGTCTCCGAGGGCGTCTCGGTCTTCGTTTCCTCCGGAGACGAATCGGCGGCCAGCTCCGATGCCGGCGATTTCGCCGCCTTCCACGGCATCACCGTCAGCGGCTGGACCTCGACGCCGTATAACGTGTCGGTGGGCGGGACCGATTACGGCGATACGTATCTGAACCAGAACAACACCTACTGGAACCAGAACAACAACCAGTATTACGGCTCGGCCAAGTCGTACATTCCGGAGATTCCCTGGAATGATGCATGTGGCAGCACACTGCTGTCGCAGTACTACACCGGCTCGCCGATCACCTATGGCCTGACCGGATACTGCACCACGTCTTTCGCGCAGGCCTTTCCCGGTTTCCTGTTGTATGTAGAAGTGGTGGGCGGCAGCGGCGGCCCCAGCAACTGCGCGACGGGTGTTCCAGCGGTCCAGGGCGTCGCCAGTGGCACCTGCGCCGGCTATGCGAAACCCGATTGGCAAAACATAGTGGGCAATCCGAACGATGGTGTGCGCGATATTCCTGATGTGTCGCTCTTCGCCGCCAACGGCATCTGGGGACACTATTACATCTTCTGCTACTCCGATCCTGAGGGCGGCGGCTCTCCCTGCACCGGATCGCCGGCGAACTGGGCCGGAGCGGGCGGAACGTCGTTCTCCTCGCCGATCATGGCGGGAATCCAGCTGCTGGTAAACCAGGCGACCGACAGCACCTGGGGCAATCCCAACACCGTGTATTACCAGCTGGCGAGCCAGGAGTATGGCAGCGGCGGCAACTCCGGCTGCAACTCGACGCTCGGCAATCAGACCTCCAGCTCCTGCACGTTTTATGACGTGACGCTGGGCGACATGGACACCGACTGTCTGGCGCTGAATGGCACCTTCTACAACTGCTACATCTCGAACGGCCTGCTTGGCGTTTTGTCGACCTCGAACAACTCTTACCAGCCGGCCTACGGCTCGACGACGGGTTGGGATTTCGCCACCGGGATCGGCACGGTGAACGCCTACAACCTGGTCATGAACTGGCCGTCGTCGCCGCATGGCCGTAAGTAACTCCTTCTAAAGCAACGGGCGGTGAGCGCGACAACGCGTTCACCGCCTGCTTCCAGCCGGCTGCGACGGCAGCCCTATTCCGCAATTTCGCCCCTTTCTAGCCTGTAAGTGGGGATGACATTCAGCACAAAAAATGTAAGCTTGTATATCAACCAAAGTTTTGGTATTGCTTTCTGCACCTAACTTGCCCGAAGGAGTCGTATGACGCCTTTGACTGCTGTCGTTCCCGACGTTGCACCCGACACACTGCCAATCCCCCAAACCGTCGCGGACCTTGGAGTCCGCAGGGCGCTGCTCGAAGATCTGACCCTGAAGACGATCTACGTCACGGCGCCACCGTCACTGGTGGATCTGGCGGCAACCATGTGCGTCAGCTATGCCGTAGTCGATGAGCTGTTCCGCCGGCTGCGCAACGACCGCCTGGCGGAAGTCACCGGCATGATCGGCAATGCGCCGCAATTCACCCTGACTTCGGAAGGCCGGGCTCGCGGGCTGGAGTTGTTGTCGCTGAACCAGTATGTCGGGCCGGCGCCGGTTTCGGTGGACAGCTACGTGAAGATGGTGCGGCAGCAGACCGTGCGCGACATTCCGGTGCATCCTGGCGACGTGCGTCGCGCCTTCAACGACCTGGTGCTGGAAGACAAAACCCTGAACAAACTGGGAGCGGCGCTGAACTCGGGCGCTTCGATCTTCTTGCATGGACCGACGGGCACGGGCAAGACGGCAATTGCCACGACCATTCCACGCGTCTTCTCCGACGATTACGTGTGGATCCCCTATGCGCTACAAGCTGATGGCCAGATCATCACGGTGTACGACCCCAATCTGCATAAAAAGGTGGACGGCGTTGACCTCGAGGAAAGCGATCCGCGTTGGGTAGCTTGCCGCCGGCCTACGGTGGTTGTAGGCGGCGAACTCGCCATCGAGATGCTGGACTTGCAGATCAATCCGATCTCCAAGTTTTACTCCGCGCCGGTGCAGATGAAAGCCAATAATGGCGTGCTGGTCATCGACGATTTCGGGCGGCAACGTTTGCGTCCGGAAGAGTTGCTGAACCGCTGGATCGTGCCGCTGGACCGCGGCATCGATTTCCTGACGCTGGCCGGCGGCAGGAAAATCGAGATCCCGTTTGAGCTGTTTGTCGTCTTCGCCACCAATCTGGATCCCTCGACCCTGGCCGATGCTGCCTTCCTGCGCCGCATCCAGACCAAGATCAAGGTGGGCACGGTTTCGCGCTTGCGCTTCCACGAGATCTTCCGCCGGGTGTGCGCGAATGCGAAGGTGGATTACGATGCCGCGGTGGTCGATGCCCTGATCGAAACTATCCAGAACAAATATCGTGAGCCGCTGCGCGCCTGCCATCCCCGGGACATGGTCAACCAGATTTGCTGGTCGGCGCGCTATGAGAATCGCGACCCTCGTCTCGACTGGCCGTCGCTGGTTACCGCGGTCGATGCCTATTTTGTGCCCGAGCCCGGCGACGACGACGACGAATAATCAGGCGCTGCGCTTGCCGGTGGGCGGCTCGCCGACCACCACGTTGTGGGCGGCGAGGTCGAAGGCCTTCATGGCGTCTTCGGCATATTCCATGGAGGACAGCGGGCCGGCCCGCATCACGCCGGTGATCAGCCACGCCGCGCGCTCGTAGGTGAGATAGCTCCACGCCCACTGCAACATCACCGCGACCCGATTGCGAAATCCGATCAAAAACAGGATGTGCACGAACAGCCACGTCAGCCAGGCCAGTGCGCCCGAAATGTGGACTTTGCCGAACTGCGCAATGGCCGCGGCGCGACCGATGGTCGCCAGCGATCCCTTGTCGAAGTAGTGAAATTTCTCGCGTGACCTGCCGCTGAAATCAGCGGCGATCTGATGGGCGACGAACTTGCCTTGCTGCATCGCCACCGGCGCCACGCCCGGCAGTGGATTGCCGTGCTCGTCGTTCATCGTTGCCAGGTCGCCGACCACAAAGACCTCGCGATGACCGGCGATGCTGAGATCGGGTTGGACAAAAACGCGTCCCGCGCGATCGACCGGCACGCCCAGCGCGCGGCCCAGCGGTGAGGCAGCGACTCCCGCCGCCCACAGCACCACTTCTGCCGGCACCAGGTCTTCGCCGATTCGCACCTGACCGGCACGTACCTCGGTCACCATTGAATCGGTGCGAACTTCAACCCCGAGATGCTCCAGTTGCCTGACCGCGCTCCGGCGCAGGTCTTCGGGATAGGAGCTGAGAATCGAGGGCCCGCCTTCGACCAGGAGAATGCGCGTCTTCGTCGGATTGATATTGCGAAAGGTCCCAGGCAGCGACTTGCGCGCGATCTCGGCCAGGGT
>Ga0335073_10011751_pt1 | contig 12303 bp, 7 predicted proteins | sample Lox_Sample_22_FD_207093 | JGI IMG/M metagenome (GOLD analysis project Ga0335073, IMG submission 207093) | Soil microbial communities from Loxahatchee National Wildlife Refuge, Florida, United States - Lox_Sample_2.2 | ecosystem: Environmental > Terrestrial > Soil > Wetlands | place: USA: Florida... | reverse complement strand
CGCATCGCCTCGTCGCCCGAGAGGTGCGCCATCAAGCGCAACTCGATTTGGCTGTAGTCTGCCGCGAGCAGCAGATAGCCGGGCTTCGCGACGAACGCTTTGCGAATCCGCCGCCCCAGATCGCCGCGCACGGGAATGTTCTGCAGGTTCGGATTGGTCGATGAGAGGCGTCCGGTCGCGGTCGCGGTTTGATTGAAGATCGTGTGCAGGCGGCGATCGCGCGGATCGAGCAGCTGCGGGATCACGTCGATGTAGGTGTTCTTCAGCTTCGTGACCTCTCGCCACTCGAGCACGAGGGCGCAGATCGGATACTCGCGCGCCAAACCTTGCAGCACCTCGACGCCGGTCGCCCACCCGGTCTTCGTTTTCTTGCCGCCCGGAATTTGCAGCCGCCCGAAGAGCATGTTGCCGAGTTGCAGCGGCGATGCGATATTGAACTCCTCGCCGGCGAAATCGAAGATCTGTCGCTGCAAGCGCGAGGAGGCCGCGTCGATCTCGCGCGCCAGGACGTCGAGCTCGGCCGGGTCGATCGCGAAGCCGGCGGCCTCCATGCGCGCGAGCAGCGGCGCGAGCGGCACTTCGACCTCTTCGTACACGCGCATCTGCGCGCGTTCCTCGAGCAGCGGGCGCATGGCATCGAGCAGCTGCAGCGTAGCGTCGGCGTGCGCCGCCGCGTCGGCCGGCGGCGCCGCCTGCAGATGTTCGGCGGCGGCATCGTCGATCGAGGTGAAGGTCCGCGCGGGGTTGAGCAGATGCGCGCCCAGCATCGCATCGTCGTCGACCGCGGCGAGCGAGATCCCAACTTCGCCGAGCGTTCGTGCCACGCGTTTTGCGTCGTACGCGACGACACGCGGCGACTCGGCCAGCGCGTGCGAAAACGCCGCACGCACGGAATCGTGCGCGAGCGCGCCGGCCGCAAAGGCAAGGCCGCTTCCGACCGCGCCGCTGACGCCGATCGCGTCGTCGCGCATCGCAAGCGCGAAGCGCGGCGCGGTTGCGAGCGCGCGAATCTCTTCCGCCAAACGCGCGAACTCCGGCGGATCGACCGAGGCGACGTAACTGCGATAGTTGCCCTCGAGTTTTTTCTCCGCGGCGAAGAGCGGCAGGCCGTCGACCGGCGCCTTGAGACGCGCGAGCAGCGTCTTGAATTCCAACTGCGCGTAGAGCGGATAGAGCGCCGCGTCGCTCGGCTTCTCGTAGCGGAGCTCCCAGTCGATGGTCAACGGCAGATCGCGCCGCACGACCGAGACGTCGCGGCAGATGCGCGCCTGGCCGCCGTACTCCTCGATCAGCTTTTCGAGTTTCGGGCTTCCGGCTAGCGACGGATTCTCGACGAGCGCGTCGAGCGAACCCGCGGCTTTGAGCAGCTTGATCGCCGTCTTTTCACCCACACCGGGAATGCCCGGCAGATTATCCGACGGATCGCCTTTGAGCCCGCGGTAATCCGCGAGCTGACTCGGCTGCAGTTCGTAGCGCTCGAAGACGGCAGCCGGATCGTAGCGCGCCAAGTCGGTGATGCCGCGCCGCGTGGAGAGTACGGTCGTACGTTCGTCGACGATTTGGAGCAGATCGTTATCGCCCGTGATGACGAGCGTTTCGGCGCCTTGCTCTTCGGCCTGCCGCGCGAGCGTCGCGATCACGTCGTCGGCTTCTTGCCCTTCGATTTCGACGACGGGAATGCGGTGCACGGCGAGCACGTCGCGCACGAGCTGGAATTGACTGCGCAGGTCGTCGGGCATTGCGTCGCGCTGCGCCTTGTACTCCTTGTAGAGCGCGACGCGCGCGGCCGGCAAGCCTTTATCGAAGGCGGCGATCACGTGCGTCGGCTGCACGTCGTTGATGAGCTTGTTCAACATCATCGTGAAGCCGTAGACCGCGTTGATCGGCACGCCGCGTACGGTCGTGAGCGGCGGCAACGCGAAGAAGGCGCGGTACACGAGGCCGTACGTGTCGAGCAGCATGAGGCGATTGCCTCGCTTCCGGGTTGCCATCACTGCACCGTAATCGGTGACGACGCCGCGATCACCCGCCCGTCGTCCTCGATCGTCAAAATCGAAAGCGTGTAGCGGCCGCGCGCGGCCGGCATCTGCACGGCGATCGGCGCACCGTCGCTACGCACGACGTTCCACGACACCGCCTGCGTGTCGGCTTGCTGCAGCGAGAGATCTTGCGGCGGCGCAGAGCGGCGCTCGAAGCCGATCACCTGCGCGTGTTCGCCGGTCGAATCGACCCACGGGTGCCAGGTGCGGCCCTCCGGCGCGCTGATTTGCGTCGCCACCAGCCCCACCGCGAGAAGCGCCGGCGCCGATTCGAAGAGTGCGCCGCCCGAGGGCGCGCCGCGGCTGATGCGCACGACCGTCGTGCCTGCTCCGAGCGGAATGTCACGCAGCGTGACGTCGACCGGTACGCCGGGATTGAACGGGCCTCCCGGCATCGCGATATTCGCACTGACCGGGCGCCCGGGCGCATCGAGCGCGAGCGGCACCGAGCTCCACGCGATCGCGCCCGCACGGACGAACGCTGCACCGACGCGCAGATCGCCGGGCGCGTCCGTGATTCGCAGCGCCACGCTCGCGCGGCCGTCCTGCACCGGCACGACCGCGATCTGCGCGCCGGCCGCGCTCTCGATCGTGAGCAACGCGTCGCCCTGCGCTCCGTCGAGGGCGGCGTTCACGTGCACTTCTTCACCCGCGCGATAGACGGTACGATCGAGCGCGATGCGGACGTTCGAGCTGCCGTTGAGGCTCGTATCCGCGGTTGCCTGTGAGACGATGTCGACTTGACCCACGTCGGTCGATTTCGCTCCACCGGCGTCGATGGTCGCGAAGATGAGATTCGTGCCGAGAGAAGGCGTGGAAAACGTACCGTGAGCGTGTCCGCTTTCGTCGAGCGTCAGTTCTTGCTCTTGCGTCGTCGGACCGTGCTGCAGCATCAACGTGACGTGTGCGCCCGCGAGCGGCGCTCCGCTCGCGATCTCGTTGCCGAAAACTTCGAAGTTGACCGGCGTGCCAAGTGTTTGCTCGTCGCGGTCGAGCTGGACGCGTACCGTTGCGCGCGCCGTCGGCACGACGATACGCGTGACGGCGCTCGCGCCGCCGGCGTCGGCGCGCACGCCGTAGGTGGAGGGCAGATCATCGGTTGGATGCGCGATCAGCACGGTTGCGCGTCCGTCGGCATTCGTGCGTACCGTTTGATCGCTCCATAGCGTCGTGCCCCACGGTGTCCGCTCGGGCGAGTATCCCACGTATACGTGCGGCGAACGGACGATCTGCACGTGCACGACGACGTCGCCGCGCGACGAGATCACCGTGACGGGTACGTCGGCATCGGGATTGCACGGCCCGTCGCAGCCGCTCGCGACGTCGAGCGAGAGGCCGTTCGCGTCGGCGTCGACGTGCACGCTCGCCCCGCCGACACCGCCGTCGACTTGCGCGAGCACCGCGTAATCGCCGGCGGTCGCATCCGCCGGAATCGGAATATCCGCCGTGAACGCGCCTGCCGCGTCGACCGGCGCCTGCACTTCTGCGAGCAGCGTGCCGCCCAGGCGCATCGAGATCGTCGCGCTTCCGCTCGCGGGTTTCAGCGCGCCGTTTCCGCGCGTGCGCGCAAATCCGACGACACGCACCTTCGAGCCGGCGTGAACCACCGCGGTGTCGGTGCGCACGCCCACGATCGTCTTCGGTAACGGCGCTTGAGGAAGAAAACTTGCAAAGGCGTAGCTCGGGCCCCACTGCGCGAGCGCGAAGACCGGATGCGGCGCGCGATCCCAGCGCAAAACGCCGTGTGCGTCGGTATATCGCGTTTCGAAGGCGCCTTCGACGACGAACTGCACGCGCACGTGCGCAAGTGCGCGCCCCGTCCCGAGATCGCAAGCATAGAGCAAGAGTTCGCCCGGGGTCTCCTTCGTGACGAGTCCGACGCGCGTGCGGTTGATCCACACTTGCTCGCCGACCGCGCCGCGCCGCGCTTCGATCACGAAGAACCCTTCGCGTTTCCCGAGTTGTACGTCGACCTCGCTCGATTGGAATTGATAGCCGCCGGGCGGCGTGAAGTCGAACGTCACGACTGGTTTGCGTCCGCGCGTGTCGATCGCGCGCGGCCGGGCGTTCGATCCTGCCGTCAACACGTCGGCCGGATCGACTTGATACACCGCAAATTGCACGGGCGCGCTCGAATACGTATCCAAGCGGACCGTCGTCGGCTGCCACGGCACGTTCGAGTCGCTTGCGAAAAGCGCGAAGTATGCGTCAAGTTTGTGCAAATCGACGATGGGACGTGCGGCGGAAGCGGGAGCCGCGAGCAACGCAAGCGGCAGTAGAATTGCGAAAGCGACTCGGATTAAGAACACGTTGTCCTCGAACGTTCGCGAAGCCTGGGGAACGGTCCCCGGCGGAAGGTCGAGCACCCCGCCCCGTTAAAGCGGTGCGTGTGAACCAGTCAGATCCCGCTGGGAACTCTCTCTCGACGCGTTGCCGTTATTGCGGATGTGAAGAATCAACGCAGCGCGCTCCCGACCCTGCCGAGCGCCCGCATCTGCAGGTCATCGTCGCGTGCGGCTCGTGCGGCCGCCAGTTCACCGTCCTTTCCTCCAACTAATATGCGTGCGCTTGCCCTCGCGCTCGTGCTGATCGCCGCGACGCCGGTCCCCACTTCCACGCCCAAGCTCGAGCCGCACCCGCCCATCCCCAAGGTTGCCGAGCACGCCGAATTCGTCGTGGAAGTCAACGCCAAAGGCCAAGTGGTGCGCGTGACCTCGGCCAAGGGGACGGGTGCGAAAGACACGTTCTTCAACGCGCAGACCTACGGCAACGTCATGCAGATGTGGATCCGCCATCCCGACGGCAGCGCGGAAGTCGGTCTCTACAAAGTGACCTACGATTACGATCCGAAGACGAAGAAGGTCACGCGCGGCGTCTCGCTCGTGCGGGCCGGCGGCAATTGGGGCAATGAGGAAGGCGCCGCCGATCGCATGATGGACACCGCGGATCGCGAGTATCAAGAGGGACTCAAAGCACAACAGCAGACGAATAAAAATCTGCCGCCCCTCGAGGGCATCATTGGCCCGACACCGTCGCCAACGCCCCATCCATAAACCGCTCGACGACCGGGAGCGCAGCTGCACGAGCAAAGACGCCTATCCGTCGCACGAGCTCGCGCGGGCGGCGATACTCGCGAGCGGCGTCCCGCTCGATACCTACCAATGCCGCTATTGCGAAATGTGGCATCTCACCAGCCGCCGAAGCCATTCCTCATGAGATTCGTGACGTACATCGCCGCCGACGGTGTCGCGCGGCCCGGCATTCTGGACGGCGAGACGATCAGGCGCATCGAGGCGCCCACGATGCAGGCCTACATCGCGCTCGCACCGGGGCGGCGCGCCGCGCTGCATACGAACGAGAGCGTCGCGCTGCGCGACGTAAAGCTCGCGGCGCCGGTCGAACCGCTGCGCAACATCTTCTGCGTCGGACGCAATTACCTCGAACACGCAAAAGAGGGCGCCGCGATCTTCGGCAAAGAGCTCAAGCTGCCCGACGTTCCGACGTTCTTCACCAAAGCTACGCCGACCGCGATTGCCGCCGCGGAACAGACGCTGCACCTGCAAGCCGCAGTCTCGAGCGAGTACGATTTCGAAGCAGAACTGGCCGTCATCATCGGCACGACCTGCAAAGACGTGCGCGAAGCCGATGCGATGAACGTGATCTTCGGCTACACCGCGCTCAACGACGTCACCGCGCGCGATCTGCAGCGCGCGCATCTGCAGTGGTTCAAGGGCAAGAGCCTCGACGAGTGCGCGCCGTACGGACCGTCCATCGTCTCCGCCGACGAGATCGGGGATCCGCACCAGCTCGAAATCATGTTCCGCCTCAACGGCGTCGAGAAGCAGCACAGCAATACGTCGAGCATGATGTTCAAGATACCGCGCTTGATCGCCGAGCTCTCCAAGGGCATGACGCTGCTGCCCGGCGACGTGATCGCAACGGGAACACCCGAAGGTGTCGGCTTCGCGCGTAAACCGCCCGAGTTCTTGAACGACGGCGACGTAATGGAGGTCGAGATCGAAAAGATCGGTATCCTCCGCAACACCGTTTCGATCCGGTAGCGGCCCTACCAGGGTTGCTCCGCCTTGCGCGTGAACGCTAGCGCCCATGATCGTCGCCGTTCCTCGTGAAGCCGCTTCGAACGAGCGCCGCGTTGCGCTGGTTCCTGAAACGATAACGAAATTGGTACATGCCGGCGGCACGGTTCGGGTGCAGCGCGACGCCGGAGCCGCCGCCGCTTTTCCCGACGAACTCTACACGCAGGCCGGAGCATCGATTGCCGACGATCCGGCCTCTCTCATCTCCGGCGCCGGCGTCGTCGTAACGGTCGGCAAACCGGCGGCCGAGGTGCTCGGTGCGATGCACGCGGGCGCGGTGCTGGTCGGCTTTTTGAACCCGCTCGGCGATCCGGCTTACGTCGAGACCCTCAAAGCGGCCGGAATCACGGCACTCGCAATGGAGATGATCCCGCGCATCACACGCGCGCAATCGATGGATGCGCTGTCCTCGCAAAGCAACATCGCGGGATACAAAGCGGTGCTGCTCGCGGCTGCGGCGCTGCCGAAGTTCTTTCCGATGCTCACGACCGCAGCCGGCACGATTCCACCCGCGAAAGCGTTGATTCTCGGCGCCGGTGTCGCGGGATTGCAAGCGATCGCGACCGCGCGGCGGCTGGGCGCGGTGGTCAGCGGATACGACGTGCGCGCGGTCGTCAAAGAGCAAGTGCAGTCGCTGGGAGCAGCGTTCCTCGAGTTCGATTTGGGTGAAAGCGCCGAAGGCACGGGCGGATACGCCAAGGAGCTCACCCCCGAACAGCAAGAGCGTCAACGCGCGTGGATGGTCGAGCAAATCGGCAAGAACGACGTCGTCATCACGACCGCGCTCGTGCCCGGACGCCGCGCACCCGTGCTGGTCAGCGAAGCAGCGGTCGCTGCGATGAAGCCCGGATCGGTGATCGTCGATCTCGCGGCCGAGGCCGGCGGTAATTGCGCGCTCACCAAAGCCGGCGAGACCGTCGTCTCGCCGAATGGCGTAAGTATCATCGGCGCGGTGAACGTCGCGTCGACGATGCCGTACAACGCGAGTCAGCTCTATTCGCGCAACGTCTATGCGCTGCTCTCGCCCTTCATCAAGAACGGAGCGCTCGGGCTCGATTTCGAGGATGACGTGATCAAGGGGGCCCGCATCGCATGACCGACGTCAGCCATCTCATTACGCTTCTCACGATCCTCGTGCTGGCGATCTTCGTCGGCTTCGAAGTGATCTCGAAGGTTCCCACCACGCTGCACACGCCGCTGATGTCCGCGACCAACGCGATTCACGGCATCGTCGTCGCCGGCGCGATCGTCGCGACCGTATCGCTCTTTGGCAGCGGCAATAGCGAGATCGCGCTCACGATCGTCGCGATCGCGGCCGTCACGCTCGGCGCGATCAACGTCTTCGGCGGATTTGCGGTGACCGAACGCATGCTGCAGATGTTCCGGCGTAAGGAGGGCGGCAAGTGAACGTTGCCGCGCCGCTCCTCGATCTCGCCGCCATCGCGCTCTTCATTCTCGGCCTGCACTTTCTGAACTCGCCGGCCACCGCACGCTTCGGCAACCGCCTCGCCATGGCCGGCATGGTCATCGCACTCACGGTCGTGCTCGTACAGACCGGGGGCGTCGGATGGTGGGCGATCGCGGCCGGCATCCTTTTAGGCGGCGCGATCGGCATCGTCGCGGCGATGCGCGTGAAGATGACCGCGATGCCGCAGATGGTCGCGCTCTATAACGGCGCGGGCGGCGGCGCGGCGGCGATGATCGGCGTGGTCGAGTACATCGTCTTCGCGCGCGGCGGCGGCGCCTCGCTCGATCCGATCGTTTCGGTCTCGCTCGTCGTATCGATGATCATCGGCGCGGTCAGCTTCGCGGGCTCGATCATCGCCTTCCTCAAACTCCAAGAAGTGATGACCGGCCGCCCGATTACGTATCCGGGCCAACAGGTCGTCAACGCACTGATCGCGCTCGGCATCATCGCGCTCGGTGTGTGGTTCGTGATCAGCGGCGGCACGCTCGCATCCTGGGGTTTCTATCTGTTGCTCCTCGCGGCGCTCGCGCTCGGCGTGCTCTTCGTGCTGCCGATCGGCGGCGCCGACATGCCGGTCGTGATCTCGCTGCTCAACTCATTCACCGGCCTCGCCGTCGCGATCGCCGGCTTCGAGATCGACTCGGAGCTCTTGATCATTTGCGGTGCGCTGGTCGGCGCGAGCGGCACGATCCTCACCGTCGACATGAGCCGCGCGATGAATCGCTCGCTCGCCAACGTGCTCTTCAGCGCGTTCGGGTCGGGCAGCGGTGCGGAACCCGCGGCGGCCGCGAGCGGCGGTCCGCAGAACGTGCGCAGCGTCAGCGCCGACGACGTCGCCGTCATGCTCGCGTACGCGAGCAAGGTCATGTTCGTGCCGGGCTACGGTATGGCGGTCGCGCAAGCGCAGCACAGCGTCAAAGCGCTCGCCGATCAGCTCGAAAAACGCGGCGTCAAAGTGCTCTACGCAATTCATCCGGTAGCCGGACGGATGCCCGGACATATGAACGTGCTCCTCGCCGAAGCGAACGTTCCGTACGAACAGCTGCTCGATCTCGACGACGCCAACAACGAATTTCCGACCACCGACGTCGCACTCGTCATCGGCGCGAACGACGTGACCAACCCGGCGGCGCGCAACGTGCCGAGTTCACCGATCTACGGCATGCCGATTCTCGACGTCGACAAAGCAGCGAACGTGATCGTGCTCAAGCGCTCGATGCGCTCGGGCTTCGCGGGGATCGACAACCCGCTCTACGAGCTCCCCAATACGGCGATGCTCTTCGGCGATGCGAAAGCGTCCGTCGACGCACTGACCGCGGCGGTCAAGGCTTTGTAATGGCCGCGCGCCGCCGCCACATCGGGAGCGGAAGCGTGTGGGAGGCGCGCGTCGGATACGCGCGGGCGGTACGCATCGGTGACTTCGTCTTCGTTTCGGGAACGACGAGCGACGGCCCCGACGCGTACGTGCAGACCAAAGGCGCGCTTGCGCGCATCGAGCGCGCGCTCGAAGAGGCCGGAGCCTCGATCGACGACGTCGTGCGCACGCGCATCTACGTGACGAACATCGACGACTGGGAGCTGGTCGCAAAGGCGCATCACGAAGTCTTCGCTGAGATTCGCCCGGCGGCGACGATGGTCGAAGTCAAACGCCTCATCACGCCGGATTTCTTGATCGAGATCGAGGTCGACGCGTACATCGGATGATTCCATTGCTTACAGCCGCGGTACTCGCGGCAAACCTCGCTTCGTCTTCGCTGGTCGACCCGTTTGTGGGGACCTCCGGCACGCAAATCGGCGGACCGATCGACACCTTCCCCGGCGCCGACATGCCCTTCGGGATGATCCAGTGGAGTCCCGATACGCCCTCGCAAAATGCGGGCGGAGGCTACGAATATACCGACCCCTCGATCACCGGCTTCAGCCTCACGCATCTCAGCGGACCGGGCTGCAACGTCTTCGGCGACTTCGCGATGCTGCCGGTCGTCGGCGAAAAGAGTCTCGATCTGAGCGCGCAACAGCCGTTCTCGCATACGGGTGAGATCGCCGCGCCCGGCTATTACGCCGTGACGCTGGGTTCGCCCGCGATTCGCGCGCAGCTGAGCGTCACCGACCGCAGCGGGCTTGGCGTCTTTACGTTTCCGGCGAGCACGCAAGCGTACGTCATGGTGAATGCGGCATCGAACCAGGCCGGCGTGAGCGATGCGACCGCACGCATCGTGGGGACGAACGAGATCGAGGGATCGGCATCGAGCGGTTTCTTCTGCGGCATGCCGGATCTCTACACCGTCTACTTCGTCGCGCGTTTCGACCGGCCGTTCGCCGAAGCCAACGTCTTTCACGGCGGCAGGGGCCCGCACGCCGGCGCGTGGGTGCGTTTCGACACGACGCGCGATCCGATCGTCCGCGTGCAGGTGGCGATCTCGTTCGTCGACATGCAGGGCGCGCGCGCGAACCTCGCGGCCGAAGCCAAGAGCTGGAACATCACGACCGTCCGCAACGCCGCCCTCGCCGCTTGGCAGCGGATGCTCGCGCGCGTCGAGATAACCGGCGGCACGCCTACCGAGCGCAAACAGTTCTATACCGCGCTCTATCATACGATGCTGCATCCCAATGTGATCAGCGACGCCGACGGGCGGTACCGCGGCTTCGACGGCGACGTCCATCGCGTTGCGCCGGGTCACGCCGAGTACGCGAATTATTCGGATTGGGACGTCTATCGCACCGAGATTCCGCTGATCGCGCTGCTCGCTCCCGAGCGCGCGAGCGACATAGAGCAATCGCTCGTCGACGCCTACGAGCAGAGCGGATGGCTGCCGCGCTGGCCGGTCGTCAATCAACCGAGCAGCGTGATGGGCGGCGATTCGGTCGATCCGGTCATCGCGGGCGGCTACGCGTTCGGCGCGCGCGACTTCGACGTACGCACCGCACTCGCGGCGATGATCAAGGGCGCTACCGATACGACGAGTGCGCCCGGCTACGGCTGGTATCTCGAGCGGCCCCAATCGGCAGATTATCAAAAGTACGGCTACATTCCGAACCTGTACACGACCTCGGTCTCGCCGGTGCCCAACGGCGCCTCGGAAACGCTGGAGTATTCGCTCGACGACGCCTCGATCGCGGCGTTTGCACGCGCGATTGGTGATAACGCGGCCTACGCGCGCTTTCTCCCGCGCGCGGACAACTGGATGCATCTCTTCGACACGCAGACCGGCTGGATCGCACCGCGCAACGAAGCGGGCGCGTTCCTGAATACGCCGATCGGCGAGTCGGGGCAGAGCGGTTTCCAGGAAGGCAACGCGGCGCAATACACCTGGATGGTGCCGCAAGATCTTCCGGATCTCATTCGCGGCATGGGCGGCGAGAGGCAGGCTGTCGCAAAACTCGATACGTTTTTCTCGCAGCTCAACGCCGATCAAGACAAACCCTATGCGTGGATGGGCAACGAGCCGAGTCTGGGTTCGCCCTGGGCCTATCTCGCTGCCGGCGAACCGTGGCGCGCGCAAGCAATCGTGCGCACCGTGATGACGACGCTCTACGCGGATGCACCCGACGGGATACCCGGCAACGACGACCTCGGCACGATGAGCGCGTGGTACGTGTGGTGCGCGATTGGGCTCTATCCACAATTCCCCGCCGTGCGCGCACTCGACATCGGAAGCCCGCTCTTCACGCACGTCGTCGTTCACGCGCCGCATGGACCGACGATCGTCATCGATGCTCCGGCTGCCTCCGATGCGGCGCCTTACGTCGACGCCTTACGCGTCGATGGAAAACCGGCGCAACACACGTGGATCGCGCTGCCCATGCACGGCACGATGCACTTGGCGTTCGACCTCTCTTCGAAGCCCGATATGCAATGGGGAGCGGCCGCGGGCGATGCGATGCCGGCGTTCGCGCCGTCAAGCGCAGCATTCCCGGCCTCGACGCCGGTACGTATCGAACTCGACCACCCGGCGGTCGAGCTGACGCCGGGTCACAGCAACGCCGCGGTCGTGGCGACCTTTGTGAATGCGGGTACGACGGAGCGCACGATCACCTGGCGCATCGCGAAGCAAGACGGTTTCTCGGCTTCACCGGCGGCGGGCGTCGCGCACGTCGGCGCCGCGAGCAGCGAGCCGGTAAACATAACGATTGCAAGCGCCCAGAGCGGGTTGTACGACGTACGCATTACCGCCGTCGATGATAACGGCGCGTTGCTCCAACCGGTGACGATCGACGTGCGCGCGCAGCAAGAGGGCGAGAAACTCGACCTGGCCTGGATCGCGAACCGCTTCAACGACACCGTGATGGCGTACGATATCGCAACGGGCGCGCTGGGCGCGCCGGTCACCGTTCTCGACGAGCCGCGGGACGGCGTTCTGACTCCCGACGATCGCCTGTATTTCGTCGCCGATCGCGCCGCGAAATCGGTCAGCGTCATCGACACGGCGCGTAACGCGCTGGTCGCGAATATCGCGGTCGGCAACTCACCGAACGGCCTCGCGATCTCACCCGACGGATCGACCGTTTGGGTCGCCAACTACGACGACGGCACGATCGAGCCGATCGACGTGCGCACGCTCAAAGCGGGGAAACCGCTCGCAGTCGGCACGAATCCGCGCTACATCGCGGTTGCTCCCGACGGATCGCGGCTCTACGTAAGCCTGCAAGGCTCGAATGCGGTCGTCCCGGTCGACCAACGCGCGAGCGCCGTTCTCAC
>Ga0335073_10011747_pt1 | contig 12306 bp, 10 predicted proteins | sample Lox_Sample_22_FD_207093 | JGI IMG/M metagenome (GOLD analysis project Ga0335073, IMG submission 207093) | Soil microbial communities from Loxahatchee National Wildlife Refuge, Florida, United States - Lox_Sample_2.2 | ecosystem: Environmental > Terrestrial > Soil > Wetlands | place: USA... | reverse complement strand
CTGGCGGCGGCTTCAGCGCTGCGCAGCCGTGGCTGCCGATCGGCCCTGCCGCGGTGAACGTCGCGGATCAGGTCAGCGATCCCGGTTCGGTGCTCTGGTTGTGCCGGCGGCTACTCGCGCTGCGCCGCGCCGAACTCGCCGGCAGCCCCGCATGCTTGGAGCGGCTGCCCGCGCCGGCGGGCGTGTTTGCGTACCGGACAGGACAGCTGCAGGTGGTCGCTAACCTGACCGCCGATCCGGTCCCGATACCGGAAGACTTCGGCGAGCTAGTGCTGCGGACCGGGCCAGAGCAACCCGTGCTTGGCCCGTGGGAAGGCCTCATCGCCCGCCTGGGCGTCAGCGGGAGTTAACAGCCCAGCAGGCGGCGGGCAGCCAGCTGCCAGTGTCGTCAGCGGACGCTCGCGGCAAGTTCGCGGCCGATCACCATGCGCTGGATCTGGTTAGTGCCTTCGACGATCTGCAGCACCTTGGCCTCGCGCATCAGGCGCTCAGCCGGGAAGTCCTCGACGTAACCGTATCCGCCGAGTATCTGGACGGCGTCGGTCGTCGCGCGCATCGCCGTGTCGGTAGCCAGCAGCTTCGCCATCGCTGCCTGCTGCCCGTACTGCTGGCCAGCGTCCTTGCGCCGGGCGGCCGCCAGGTACAGGGCACGCGCCGCTGCGACGGCGGTGGCCATATCCGCGAGCATGAACTGCAGGCCCTGGAAGTCGATCACCGGCCTGCCGAACTGGGTCCGCTGCCCGGCGTAGCCGACTGCACAGTCCAGTGCGGCTTGCGCAACTCCGGTCGCGCAGGCGGCGATCCCGAGCCGGCCTGCATCCAGCGCGGCAAGCGCGATCGGAAAGCCGAGACCTGGCTCGCCGATCAGCTGTGCGGCCGGCACACGTGCGGACTCGAATCGTAGTTGAGCGGTCACCGAGCTGCGCATGCCCATCTTGTGCTCCGGCGGCGCCGCCGAAACCCCCGCTGTGCTCGCCGGAACGTGAAAGCAGCTGATGCCCTTGGCCCGGTCCCGTCCGGCAGGGTCACCAGAGGTCCGGGCGAACAGCGTGTAGAAATCAGCCACCCCGCTGTGCGTGATCCAGGCCTTCACCCCGTCGATCACGAACTCGTCGCCGTCGGCTACCGCGTGGGTCACTAGCCCGGCCGCATCCGAGCCGCTGCCCGGTTCGGACAGGCAGTACGCGCCGAGCTGACCTCCGCCCAGCATGCCAGGCAGCCAGCGGTCCTGCTGCTCGGGCGTGCCGGCCGTGGCGATCGGAAAGCAGGTGAGGGTATGCACGCTGACGCCGAGCCCGATCGCCAGCCACGCTGCTGCCAGTTCCTCGACTACCTGCAGGTAGGTCTCGTACGGCTGGCCGCCGCCGCCCAGCTCTTCGGCGTAGGGCAGGCTGAGGAGCCCGGCCTGGCCGAGCGTGCCGAATACCTCGCGCGGGAACCTGCCGTCCCGCTCGGCAGCGGCGACCTTGGGCTGCAGCTCGTCTGCCGCGATCTGGGTGGTCAGCGCAAACAGGGCCGCCGTCGTGTCGTCCCTGATCTCCCGCTCGACGCCGGGCACTAGCCGCCCGCCACGATCAGCTCGCGGCTGACCTTGTTGAGTTGCAGGTAGCCATCGGCGGTGCACACGACGATGTCCTCGATCCGCGCTCCGTCCGGGCCCGGATAGATGCCGGGCTCGATAGAAAAGGCGTGCCCCGGCGCCAGAACCTCGGTGTTGCCGGACACGATGTACGGGTCCTCGTGGGTTTCCAGGCCGATGCCGTGACCCGTCCGGTGCACGAAGAAATCTCCGTAGCCGGCTGCCGTGATCGGCTCGCGCGCCGCCGCGTCCACGGCCTCCGCAGTAACACCCGGCCGGACTGCCTCGCACGCGGCTTCCTGGGCAGCCTTCAGGACCTGGTAATACGCCTCGAAGCCGGCCGGCGGCGAGCCGATCGCGTAGGTCCGGGTGCAATCCGAGCAGTAACCGCTCGGCATCGTGCCGCCGATGTCGACCACGACTGCGTCACCTGGCTGCAGCACCCGGTCGCCCGCGGTGTGATGCGGGCTCGCGCCATTCGGGCCGGATGCCACGATGGTGAAGTCGACGGCGACGTGTCCTTCCGCCAGGATCGCCTCGGCGATGTCAGCCGCCACATCGCGTTCGGTCCGGCCTGGCCGCAGCCATCCCGGTACCTGGGCATGCACCCGGTCGATCGCGTCGGCAGCCGCCTGCAGCGCCGCGACCTCTGCCGGACTCTTGCGGGCGCGCAGCCCGCGCAGGGCCAGGCTGGCCAGCTCCTGGCGGGCAGCTGGCAGCGCGGCCCGGAGGAGCAGCACCATCAGCGCCCACATCCGGTCGGCCAGGCCCACCGCGGCGACGGCGCCAAGCCTGCGGGCGACCAGTGCGTACGGGTCGTCGGTCTCATCCCAGCCGACGATCTCCAGGTCCAGCCCGGCGGCCGGAGACGCCAGCGCGGCCGGCACCTCAAGCCGCGGCACGACCATGAAAGGCTCGCCCTGGGCAGGCACCACCAAGCAGGTCAGCCGTTCGAGCGCGTGCGCGTCGTAGCCTGTCACGTAGCGCAGGTCGGGACCCGGCGTCAGCAGCAGCGCATCCAGGCCCGCGGCACCGGTAGCGGCCGCGACCTCGCCAAGCCGGGTGGCCGGGTAAAGCCCCGTTTCCTGCCCATCGCGCTCCATCGCACTCCTTCACGGTTTCGGCTACGCAAACCCCCGCCTGCGCATCATCTCATCCTGGCGATCCGCGCTCGCATCGGCGACTTCTCAGGGCGCCGCGGCCAGCGCGGCGAGGGCCCGGCCCAGCGATGATCCGAGATCCCACCGCTCGTCCAGCGCCGCGATCCGGCCGGGATCGGCGGGCACCGACGGCAACTCCCCGCCGACCAGCTTGACCGGCGCGTCCGTCGCCACCCTGACCACGGGCATGCAGGCTTCCAGGTACTGACGGGCGGCCACCAGCTTGGCCCGGCTGCCGGGCGGGAATCCGCCGTGGCCCGCATCGATCGCGGCCAGTATCGCCTCGACCGAGCCGAAGGATCGGACCAGCGCGGCTGCGGTTTTCTCCCCCACGCCCGGCACGCCTGGCAGTCCGTCGCTCGGATCGCCGCGCAGCGCGGCGAATGCGGCGTAGCTCCGCCCCGGGATCTGGTAGCGCGCGGTCACCGCCGCCTCGTCGACAAGTTCCAGGTTCGCCAGCCCCTTGGCGATGTAGGCGACCCGGATCCCGCGCTCGTCGTCGACGACCTGGAACAGGTCGCGGTCGCCGGTGACGACCTCGACCGGCTCGGTAGCCTGCGCCGCTAGCGTGCCGATGATGTCGTCGGCCTCGTAGCCGTCAGCCCAGGCCATCGTGATGCCGGCGGCTGACAGCACGTCCACGATGATTGGCAGCTGGACATTCAGGGTATCCGGCACCTGCTCAGAGCCGTCCGGGTTGGCGCGGTGCGCCTTGTACGACGGCAGCGCCGCGACCCGGAACGCGGGCCGCCAGGACGCGTCCATGCACGCGATCAGCCGGGTGGGGTGCCGGGCCCGGGCAAGCCTGGCGATCATGTCCAGGAAGCCCTTGACCGCGTTGACCGGCGTGCCGTCCGGCGCGGTCATGGTTTCCGGCACACCGTAGAACGCACGGAAGTACATCGAGGCCGCGTCCAGCAGCATAGTGGTGCCCACTCCGGCATCCTGCCAGCCGCGCACCCGATGCGGGGCACCATCTTGGTCAGCACCTCCTGGTCAGCGACAGCTGATCAGGGCCGTTGCGGCACCCGCCGGGCCGGCGCAGCCGCCGCTTTGACTGGCCGGGTGTTGTGCACCCCTCCGGCACAACACTTAGCTGACGCGCGAGATCGGCCGGCGGTGTACCAGGGAAACTCGCATTGCCGCAGGTAGATGGCTGAGCAGTGATGAATAGGCGGGCTCTATAGATCCATGGATTCTTGGCATTGGAGCTGGGACCGATGGGGGCCGTAAGCTAAAGCCCACCGATTCAGTAGGTAGTCCACCGGTTCAGTAGGCAGGAGCGAGATCATGACAGTAGTCAGTCCGGTACGAACTCGCTGCCCCGCCGATCTGGTCACCGGCATCCGCGCCGCGACCCAGCAGCACGCGGACTGGCAGCGGACCGCCGAGCTTGTGGCCGACCAGCTGCAGCTGCACCTGCCCGGCGCCGACATCCTGACCGCGGCCGAGCGGGCCGGCGATCCGGATGAGTACCGGTGTCACGTGCTGCACGTCGAGCCGGACGGCTCGTTCTCGGTCACCGCTATGGTCTGGCGCCCTGGCCAGGTCACCCCGATCCACGACCACGTCACCTGGTGCGTCTTCGGCGTGATCCAGGGGGTCGAGTACGAGGAGCTGTACGCCCTGTCGGACGACGGCAGCTTCCTCACCGAGGTCGGCCGCAGCCAGAACAACCACGGCGACGTGAGCGGCTTCGCTCCGCCCGGCGACATCCACCGCGTCCGGAACATCGGCGCGGACATCGCGATCTCGCTGCACGTCTACGGCGCCGACATCACCCGCCTGGGCAGCAGCATCCGCCGCACCTACGACCTGAAGGTGGCAGCGCCAGCCAGCTAGACCGGCCGCGACAGCTCCTCTTCCCACTCGCCGGGCCTCAGCTGCTCACGCTGGCCCGTGGCCGCGAACCCGAGCCGGCGGTAGAAAGCCCGTCCGCGGTCGTTCGCGTCGGTCACCCAGAGCCTGACCGACGTTGCACCCGACTGCCGGGCCAGGTCGCAGACCGCGCCGACTAGCTCGTCGGCGATCCCCTGCCCGCGGCACTCAGGCGCCACCCACATCCCGACCAGGTGCCAGCCCGTCGGCGGCTCCTCGGGAAAACCGGTCGCCAGTCCGACGATCTCGCTGTCCCGCCAGGCGCCGAACGTCCGGCCGGAACCCGCCCGCTCGCGCCAGACCTCGTCGGTGAATGCTTCCTCGCGAGCCAGCGTCGAGGCGAACGCGTAGGGCGCCTCTGCGAGCGCGGCAAGTCTCGCATCCCTGAGCTGGCGCCAGTCCTGCGCCGTCAGTCCGCTGATGATCACCGGAGTCACGACAACGAGACTGCCGGCTAAAGCCGCGACCCGCAACTCGTTAACCGCCGCAGGCTCGGCCGGCCGCTCAGCCGCCCGCCCAGTCAGCCCTGGCGAGCCGCTCAGCCCGGCGAGCGAGTCAGCCCACCGACGAGTAAGCGACGACGCCGCGGCGCAGCAAATCCGCCGCTGCCCGCGCGGTCTTGCCCAGCTCGCCACCGGAGTCGGCAACCGCGAGCTGGCCGAGCAGGTCGATGAGCTGCTTCATGGCGCGGACGAAGTCGCCGGCCGTGAGGTCTGGCCCGATCAGCTTCTCCAGGCTGGTGCCGCGCGCCCAGGCGTGCACTGTCCAGGCGAAGGACAAGTTCGGCTGGCGCAGGAACGACAGGTGCTGGCGGTCCTCGACCGCGCTCAGCTCCTCCCACAGGCCGGTCATGTCAGCGAGCACCTCACGGGGCCGGCCGTGCGGCAGCCGGACCGGACTGGCGTCATCGGACCGCCGCGCCTCGAACGTAAGCGCCGACACGCAGGCGGCCAGGTCAGCCGGCTCCAGGCCGGACCAGGTTCCGCGGCGCAGGCACTCGGCAGCGAGCAGGTCCAGCTCCGCGTACAGCGCGGCGAGCCGCCGTCCCTCCGCCGTGACCTCATCACCCTCGATGTAGTCCAGTTGCTCCAGCACCGCGCAGACCCGCCCGAACGTGCGGGCCAGCACGTGCGAGCGACCGGACACCCGTTGCTCGAGTGCCTCGGCCTCTCGTTCCAGCCGGGCCCGCCGGGCCAGGTCACGAAGGTGCAACTGCATGTCGGGGCAGCCGTGGCAGGAGTGCTTGCGCAGCCGGCCGCGCAGCGCCTCGATCGCGGCCAGGTCACCCCGGCGGGACGGCGCCTCGTCCCGCTTCCCCGCGCGCCGTTGCCCGGGCAGCTCGCGGCCGGCCAGCCGGTTCCGCACCGTCGAAGCCAGGTCCTTGCGGGCAGCCGGCGACCGGGGGCTGAACGAAGGCGGGATCCTGATCCGCTCGATGGCACTGACCGGCACCGGGAAGTCCGCCACCGACAAGCGCTTCACCTGGCGGTTCGCCGTCAGCACCAGCGGCAGCGGACGCCCGTCGCCGCTGCCGCCGCTCTGCAGAACGACCGCGACGCCGGCCTGCCGGCCACCGGGCACATCGATGATGTCGCCGGGCCTGAGCTTTTCCAGCGACGCCATCGCTTCGGCGTGCCTGGCCGCCGACTGCTGCCTCGACTCCTCCCGCTCCAGCTCACCGAGCTCACGCCGGAGCTGGTCGTAACTCACGATGTCACCGCGCTCGCAACTGACCGCGAGGGCGGCGATCTGCTCCCGCAGCGCGGCCGCTTGCCGCGCCAGCCCGACGACCCCGCGGTCAGCCTGGAACTGAGCGAACGAGGACTCCAGCAGCCGGGCCGCGCGCACGCGTCCGACCTGGCCGACCAGGTTGACGGCCATGTTGTAGGTGGGCCGGAAGCTGGACGTCAGCGGGTAAGTCCGGGTGCCTGCGAGGCCCGCGACCGCGACCGGATCGAGGTTCGGCCGCCACAGCACGACCGCGTGCCCTTCCACGTCGATGCCGCGCCGTCCGGCCCGGCCGGTCAGCTGGGTGTACTCCCCCGCGGTCAGGTCCGCGTGATGCTCGCCGTTCCACTTGTCGAGCTTCTCGACCACGACGGTTCTGGCCGGCATGTTGATGCCGAGCGCCAGTGTCTCGGTGGCGAACACAGCGCGGATCAGCCCGGCCGCGAACAGCTCCTCGACGACTTCCTTGAACGTCGGCAGCAGCCCGGCATGATGCGCCGCGATCCCGTGCCGCAGCGCGGTGACCCAGTCGGCGTAGCCGAGGGCAACCCGGTCCGCCTCCGCCAGCCGCTCCGTCCGGGCGGCGACTACCTTGGCGATCTCCGCCGACTCCTCCGGAGTAGTCAGCCGCAGCCCCGTGGCCAGGCACTGCTGCACCGCGGCGTCGCAGCCAGCCCGGCTGAAGATGAACGTGATCGCCGGCAGCAGGCCTTCGGCGTCCAGCCGCTCGATGACCTCTGGCCGGCTGGGCGGCCGGTAGCGCACCGGGCGGTAGCCAGGCTTGCCCGTGCGGCCGTACTTGGCGCCTGGACCGGGACGGCGACTCCCGTTCTTGCTGCCCAGATCGCGCTGCGCCAGGCGACGAAGCTCGGGGTTAACTGCCCCGTTTCTAGTAAAAAGGTCATAAAGCCTGCGACCCGCCAGCATGTGCTGCCAGAGCGGCACCGGCCTCGTGTCGTGCACGATGACCGTCGTGCCGCCCCGCACCTGCTCCAGCCAGTCGCCGAACTCCTCGGCGTTGCTCACGGTCGCCGACAAGGCCACCACCTGCACCGACTCCGGCAGCTGGATGATGACTTCCTCCCAGACCGCGCCGCGCAGCCGGTCCGCCAGGTAGTGCACCTCGTCCAGCACCACGTAGCCGAGGCCGGCCAGCGTGACCGAGCCGGCGTACAGCATGTTCCGCAGCACTTCGGTGGTCATCACGACCACGGGCGCCTCGCCGTTGATGCTGTTGTCGCCGGTGAGCAGGCCGACGTTGGCGGCCGAGTACCGGCTGACCAGATCGGCGTATTTCTGGTTCGACAGCGCCTTGATCGGCGTGGTGTAGAAGCACTTGCGGCCGCCCGCCATCGCCAGGTGCACGGCGAACTCGCCCACGACCGTCTTCCCCGAGCCGGTCGGCGCAGCGACCAGGACGCCGTGCCCGGCCTCGAGCGCGTCGCACGCCGCTACCTGGAAATCGTCAAATTCAAAGTCATAAAGCTGCCGGAACGAGGCCAGTCCCGGCCGGTCAGTTGCCTCATCACGCTGACTGGCGCGGGAGCTCATGGCCCAAGACTAGGCGGATCAAGGTCTGCGCAGCACCTCGGTAACCGGCTGGGCGGCTAGCGCAGGCTGGCCGTAGCGGGACCGGCTGTAGCGGGACCGGCCGTAGCGGGACCAGCCGTAGCGGGACCAGCCAGCGCGAGCCGAAGCGAGACCGGCCGCAGCGGGACCGGCCGCAGCGGGACCAGCCGTAGCGGGGCGGGCCGTAGCGGGACCGGCCGGCGGGACCAGCTGCCGAGCTGTCGCCTCACGCACGCCTCCGGGCTCACATTTCACTGGTTTTTGCCGCGCGAACCTGGACAAACTATCCCAGGCTGCGGCAAGAATCGATGAAAGGTCGCCCGGCGACGCCACACTTCACGATTCCGGTACAACCCATATGCGAACGAAACGGGCACGCAAGCGTACCGCAGCGACGAAATGTGAGCGCGGGGCGGCAGCCAACCTCGGAGCGGGGCTACCAGGGCTACCTGGGCGCAGCGCGGGGGCGGCTGCCAACCTCGGAGCGGGGCTACCAGGGCTACCTGGGCGCAGCGCGGGGGCGGCTGCCAACCTCAGAGCGGGGCTACCAGGGCTACCTGGGCGCGCGGGTGTCCTCGCCGAGCGGCTTGTCCAAGCCGTACATGGCCACTTCTTCGTCCGTCATGCCGGGGAACGCCAGGCTGCCGTGCCGGGCCTTGCGGCGATCGTTCGCCCACGCGAAGACCTCGGCCGCCTCCACTAGGACCACGCAGGGCACGGCCAGCGCCAGCATGCTCAGCGGGTCCGGGCTAGGCGTGAAGACCGCCGCGAACGCGAACACCAGGAAGATGATCCCCCGGCGCCACTTGCGGAAGCGCTCGTGCGTCAGCACGCCAGCGAGGTTCAGCAGCACGAACGCCAGCGGCAGCTCAAACGCGATGCCGAAGATCGTCAGCATCGCGCCCGCGTAGCTCAGGTAGGTGTTGATGGTGATCAGCGCCGTCGTGTCGGGTGGCGCTACGTGCAGCAGGAACTCAAGGCCGCGGGTCATCGCGAAGTAGGCGATCGTCGCGCCGATCCCGAATAGCGGTAGTGCGGCACCAGCGAAGTAATAGGCCCAGCGGCGCTCCCGCCGGTACAGGCCGGGCGCGATGAACGCCCAGACCTGATAGAGCCAGACGGGCGAGGAAATGATGACGCCGACGGCGATCGAGATCTGCAGCTTCAGGAACAGCGGGTCGAACACGCCGGTGTAGTAAAGCTGGCAGTGCGGGCCGACTGCACCGGCCGACTTGGCCAGCACGCTCGCCACCGGTGATGCCTTTTGTGCCTTGCAGTACGGGCGTCGGATGAAGTCGAAGACCGGGTTGTAGACAAACCAGCCCGCGATCGAACCTGCCGTGATGACCAGCGCGATCTTGATCACCCGGTTGCGAAGCTCCCGGATGTGCTCCATCAGGGGCATCCGGGCGTCCGGATTAGTACGCCTGGTTAGCCCCAGGTCCGGGTTGATCTCCGGGCCTAGCCCGTCGTCCGCCGCTGCCATGTCAGCAGGCAGTTAGAACGGCTGAGTCGGCTGCGCCTCGGAAACTCCTCCGCCATTGGAGCCGGCGTTCTGCCGCTGCAGCTCTGCTACCTGGCGCTGCAGGTCGGCTAGCTGCTGGGCGGTCTGGTCGGGTGCCGCGGCGATCGGCGCCGGCGCGGGCTGAGAGGCGGTGAACGGCTGTGCCATGGAGTTCTGGGCCATCGGGTTCTGGGCCATGGGGTTCTGGGCCGTCGAGTTCTGGCCGAAGAAGCCCTGGCCCGTCGGGTTCGCCGCGGTGTCTTGGTCGTCCAGGCTCAGACCCTGGACTGACCGCTTGAAGATGTGCATCGACTCGCCGAGCGACTTGGCCGCTCCGGGCAGCCGCCTGGCTCCGAACAGCACCACCAGCACGATCACCAGGATGATGATGTGCCAGGGGGCAAGTGCATCGCCCATCTCAGTCCCCATTCAGCGGAGCCGGTGCTCCTGCGATTGATACCCGGAGTCTACACGCGAGATCTATGCAAACTGGCGAACGTATCCTTCGGCCCGCAGCCAGGTGTCCTGTCTGTTAACGCAAGGTTTCAGTCTCCGTGGCAGTGATCGGAGTCACGCATAGTGATCTCAATCACGCATAGTGACTGAGCGCCGCGGTGGCATCGGCGATGACTTGCTCTGCAAGCTCAGGCGGCGATATGACCCGGCCCGCCTCGCCTAGCCGCAGGGCGAGCCTGCGCACCCACTGCGTGTCGGGCGTGCGCAGCCTGATCCGCAGCCGGCCCTCGGGCAGCTCGTCGATCTGCTCGCACGGGTAGTTGTCGGCCACCCACCGCCCGACCGGGGAAAGCTCCAGCTCCACCTCGACGTCCAGCGGGGACGGGCGGAACAGGCCGTGATCGACGTCGACATGCTCGGCACTGTCCGGCACCTCGCTGGCGACATCAAGCTCTTCGATGGCCAGGATCCGGTCCAGCCGGAACAGCCGGACATCGTCTGCCCGGCGGCACCAGCCCTCCAGGTAACTGAGCCCCTCGACGGCGAGCAGCCGCATCGGGTCCACGTCCCGTTCTGTCGCCTCATCGCGGCCCGGTACGTAATAGCGGATGTGCAGCCGCCTGCCGCGGCTGAGAGCACCAGTGATCTGGGCGGCGGCCGACCGGGCAGCTGCCGACTGAGAGGGCCCGTCGGCCTCCACCGCGATCTGCGCGCTCGGGCCGGCCGCGCTGCCCGCCGCAGACTCGAGCTTCGCGATCGTGCGGCTCAGTGCCGTGCCGTCGCTGATGCTCGGCAGCTTGAGGTCAGCCAGCATCCGCAGCGCGATCAGCAGGGCGCAGGCCTCGTCGACACCGAGCCGCAGCGGCCTCGCAATCGCCTCTGCCTCGCTCACGACGATCTCGCCGCCCTCGTACGACAAGTCGATGGGGCAGTACGGATCGGGCGAGCGAAGTTCAACGCACCACAGCAGGTTGAGGTCGTCCACGAGTTCGCGCTCGGTCACGCCGAACGCGGCCGCCGTCTCCGCCATCCCGACCACGTTGCGGCTTACCACGTACGGCACGAGCGCAAGCAGCCGCTGCAGGCGTTCAGTCGCGGTACCAACCGTGCTGGCTTTCTCCGGGCTGGCTTTCCCCGGGCTGGCTTTCCCCAGGCTGGCTTTCTCCGGGCTGGCTTTCTCCGGGCTGGTTCGTGCTGATGCGTCGGCAGTCACGCCAGCACTCCCTTCAACTGCCGGATCACCGCGTCGCGCAGGTCGGTTGGCTCCAGCACGACGACGTCGGCGCCGAAGGACGCCAGGTGCTCACTCCACCAGCCGGTGTCGGTGTAGGTCAACTCGGCCACGTCCCAGCCGGGCACCTGGTCCGGCTCGATGCTGATCGCGTGCCGCCGCAGGCCGTAGCCGGCCCCGGCGCGGATCCGCAGCCTGCAGCTACGCCTCACTGGCTGCTCAACGTCCCAGTCCCGGACGGCCGCCCGCACGTCCGTGCCGGGCGGAACGACAACCGTGCCGGCCGGGCCGGTAATCCTCACCTGGCCGTCTATCCGGCTGAGCCGGAAAACCCGCTCGGCGTCGCGGTCGAGATCCCGGCCGACGACGTACCAGCGACCGCGGCGGTTGACCACTCCCCACGGCTCCAGCCTTCGCTGCTGCGCGGCGCTGCGGCCCGCGGCCCGGTAGCCGAAAGAGACTGGGCGCCGGTCCCGGACGGCTTCCCAGAGCGGCGCGAACGCCGCTTCCGGTGTCCGGACCCGCGGCTCGATTCCGGGCTGCGTCAGGTCCTCAGCATCGATTCCGGCCGCCCGCAGCTTCAGCAGCGCGCCCTCAGCTGCTCCGGCTAGCTCGGCCCGGCGCCAGACCCGCGCGGCGAGGCCGAGTACTGCCACCTCGTCCGCCTCCAGCGTGATCTCCGGCAGCTCGTAGGCCTGCCGCGGGATCCGGTAGCCGTACTCGTCGTCACCGGGCGAATTCGTCCCGGTCTCCAGTGGAATGCCTAGCTCGCGCAGCTCGTCCTTATCGCGTTCGAACATCCGCTTGAACGCGTCGAAAGACTCGGGGTACCCGGGCACTGCCTCCCTGATCTGGGTGGCCGTCAGGTACCTGCGCGCGGACAGCAGGCAGACCACCAGGCTCAGCAGCCGCTCCGTCTTCCGCCTCGACATCGCCATCCCTTCTCGCGACCGACGCTACCCTGCCGGAGTGATCAGGTGGCGTAGTGGCGAGGTTTCCGCGCTCGGTCAGTCGTGGCCGGGCGCGCAGGAACTCAGCGTGACAGTCGCCGGCCAAAGCGTGCCGGCCCTTGCGTACGACAGGCTCACCGGCCGACCGCAGCCAGGCGACCGGGTCCTGCTCAATACCAACGCGCTGGAGGCGGGTCTGGGCACCGGCGGATACGCGCTGGTCGTGGCCATCCCCGGCCGGCTACCGCCCG
>Ga0335073_10011745_pt1 | contig 12306 bp, 12 predicted proteins | sample Lox_Sample_22_FD_207093 | JGI IMG/M metagenome (GOLD analysis project Ga0335073, IMG submission 207093) | Soil microbial communities from Loxahatchee National Wildlife Refuge, Florida, United States - Lox_Sample_2.2 | ecosystem: Environmental > Terrestrial > Soil > Wetlands | place: USA... | reverse complement strand
AAGCAGACCGCCGAGGTCACCGAGGAACGGCACGAGCAGAGCGGGTTCGCCCGGTGGGGCCGCCGGGTCGCCCGGCAGCCGTGGCCGTGGGGCATCGCCAGCGTGCTGGTGCTCCTGGTGCTGGCCATCCCGCTGCTGTCGATCGATCTCGGCCAGCCCGACCCCGGCACCAACCCGCTGAACGAGACCAGCCGGCAGGCCTACGACCTGCTCAGCGAGGGCTTCGGCGTCGGCATCAACGGCCCGCTGACGGTCGTGGTCAAGCTGCCCAAGCAGTCGAGCTCCGACACCCAGTCGCTGCTGAACTCGATGACCAAGGGCGTCGCGGGCACCAGCGGGGTCGCCTCTGTGTCGCCGGCGTCGGTGAACAGCGCGAAGACCGTCGCCGTGTTCAACGCGATCCCGACCACGCGGCCGCAGGCCAAGGCCACGAACAGCCTAGTGGCGACGCTCCGCGACGACGTGCTGCCCAAGTACCACGTCACCTCGTACGTCACCGGCACCACACCGGGCAACGTCGACTTCACCAACCAGATCAGCAGCCGCATGCTTCTCCTGATCCTCGCGGTCGTGGCCGTGGCATTCGTGCTGCTGACCACCGCGTTCCGCTCCGTGGTGATCGCGGTCAAGGCGGCCATCATGAACCTGCTGTCGATCGGCGCCGCCTACGGCGTGATCGTCGCGGTGTTCCAGTGGGGCTGGGCGGCGAGCCTGATCGGCGTGCACACCACGTCGCCGATCCCCGCCTACGTGCCGATGATGGTGTTCGCGATCGTGTTTGGCCTGTCCATGGACTACGAGGTGTTCCTGCTGTCGCGGGTGCACGAGGCGTGGATCAGCACCAGCGACGCGCACCGCAGCGTCGCGATCGGCATCGGCAGCACGGCACGGGTGATCACGACGGCCGCGGCGATCATGGTGACGGTCTTCGCCAGCTTCATCCTGAACGACCAGATCGCGGTCAAGATGCTGGCCGTCGGCATGGCGGTGGCGGTCTTCATCGACGCGTCGCTGGTCCGGATGATCCTCGTGCCGGCGATCATGGCGCTGCTCGGCGCCAAGGCGTGGTGGATGCCGCGCTGGCTGGAGCCGATCCTGCCCCAGCTGCACCTGGAGGGCAGCGAGCTCGCCGCGGCGGCAGGCCCGGGCTCCTCTCAGCCGAGCCCGGTCGGCGGGAGCCGCCGGCCCCGGTAGCGCGCGATCGGGTCGCGCCGCGCCGCGACCTGCCCGATCATTGCCCAATGACGGATCCCGAGCTGATCCGGCGGGCCGAGGCCGCCGGGATCGCCCCCTGCTACCTGGACTGGCGCGGGCAGCGGACCGAGGTGAGCGCCGAGACCCTCACCGCGATCCTCGCCGCGCTGGACGCCGTGCCCGACCCGGCACGGGAGCGGCGGGCACCCGGCCAGCGGGGTGGCCCGGACTCCGCGCGCCGGAGCGGTGACGCGAAGATCCCGGCCAGGCCCCGGGTCCCCGGCCGCCGGTCGTGGGGGCTAACCGTCCAGCTGTACTCGGTCCGGTCCCGGGGGTCGTGGGGCCACGGCGATCTGCGTGACCTCGCCGAGCTGGCCAGCTGGAGCGCCCGGGACCTGGGCGCGGGATTCGTGCTGATCAACCCGCTGCACGCCGCCGAGCCGAGACCGCCGCTCAGCGCGTCACCGTACCTGCCGATGACCCGGCGGTACATCAGCCCGCTGTACCTGCGGATCGAGGACATCCCGGAGTTCGGCCGGCTGGAGCCCGGCCAGCGGTCGCGGATCGAGTCGCTGGCGGCCCCCCTGCGGGCGAAAAACGCCACCGGCGATCTCATCGACAGGGATGCGGTGTGGGCCGCGAAGCGGGAGGCGCTGGAGAGCATTCACCGGGTGCCGCTGACCGGAGCGCGGCGCGCGGAGTACCACCGCTACCGCGAGCGCGAGGGCCGCGACCTCGAGGACTGGGCCACCTGGTGCGTTCTCGCGGACCGCCACGGGCCGGACTGGCGGTCCTGGCCGGCCGCGGACCGCGACCCCGGAGCGGCGCGCGCGGCGATGCAAGGAGGGCCGTGGGCGGCCCCGGACGCGGACTTTCACGCCTGGCTGCAATGGCTGGCGAGTGAGCAGCTGGCGGCCGCGCAGGGGGCGGCGCTCGCGGCCGGCATGGGCACCGGGATCATCACGGACCTGGCGGTCGGCGTGCATCCTGGCGGGGCGGACGCGTGGGCGAACCAGGATCTGCTCGTCGGCGGGCTGTCCGTGGGAGCGCCGCCGGACGAGTTCAACCAGCGGGGGCAGGACTGGTCGCAGCCGCCGTGGCACCCGCAGCGGATGGCCGAGGTCGGCTACCGGCCGGTGGCCGACCTGTTCGCCGCGGCGCTGCGGCACGCGGGCGGGCTGCGGGTCGACCACGTGATGGGGCTGATGCGCCTGTGGTGCGTGCCGCACGGCATGACGCCAGACCGCGGCGCGTACATCCGTTACGACCACCACGCCACGGTGGCCGCGCTGGCCGGCCAGGCCGCGGGCGCCGGCGCGCTGGCGATCGGCGAGGACCTCGGCACCGTTGACCCGTGGATCCGGGAGTATCTCGCCTCCAGCGGGATCATGGGCACGATGATGCTCTGGTTCGCGCGCGAGCCCGATGGCACGGCGCTGGCGCCGGAGCACTGGCGCCGCGACTGCATGGCGACCGTCGGAACTCACGACGTGCCGCCGGTCGCCGCGTTCCGGACCGGCGAGCAGGTGGCCGTGCGGGCCCGGCTGGGGTTGCTCAACCGACCCGAGAGCCTGGAACGTGACGCCGCGGGGCAGATGCTGTCGAGCTGGCGCGACGCTCTGGCTGCGCGCGGCCTGATCCCGGATGGCCCGCTGCCCGGGCCTGACGAGTTCACCGTGGCGCTGTACGGCTACCTGAACCTGACCCCTGCTGCGCTCGTCGGCGTCTCGCTGGCCGACGCGGTCGGCGACCGCCGTGCCCAGAACCTCCCCGGCACCAGCGACGAGTACCCGAACTGGCAGATACCGCTCTGCGACGAGAGCGGCCGGGCGCTGCTCGTCGAGGAGCTGCCCGACCTGCCCCTTCTTCGTGCGGTCTGTGCCGCGGCCGCGGGGCGCCGGCCGCTCCCGTAGGCTTCGCGCATGAGCGCAAGCGACGCCGGGCCGCCGGCGTTCGACACCAGCGTGGCTCACATCGCCCGCGTCTACGACTACTGGCTCGGCGGCAAGGACAACTACGCGGCCGACCGGGCGGCCGGCGACCAGGTGATGCAGGCCTATCCGAACATCGCGCACTCGGTCCAGGCCAACCGGGCGTTCCTGGCGCGGGCAGTGAGCTACCTGGTCGCCGAGGCCGGAATCCGGCAGTTCCTCGATATCGGCACCGGGATCCCGACCGCGAACAACACTCACGAGGTCGCCCAGTCGGTGGCTCCGGAGACCCGGGTGGTCTACGTGGACAACGACCCGGTCGTGCTCTCCCATGCCCGGGCTCTGCTCGCCAGCCACCCGGCGGGCGTCACCGACTACATCGACGCCGACCTGCGTGACACCGCCACGGTGCTGTCCGAGGCTGGGCGGACGCTGGACTTCTCCGAGCCCGTGGCCGTGATGCTGCTCGGGATACTGCACATGGTCGGTGAGCAGGATGACCCGCGCGCGTCCGTGGCAGAGCTGATCAGCGCCGTGCCGTCGGGCAGCTACCTCACCATTTCCCACCCGGCGTCGGACATCGATGCCGCCGCGGGCGCCGAGGCGAGCCGGCGCTACAACGCTCAGGCAGCGGAGTCGGCGACGTTCCGATCTCACGCGCAGGTCATGGGGTTCTTCGAGGGCCTCGACCTGGTTGAGCCCGGGCTGGTGCCGGTGCCCGAATGGCGGCCGCGCTCCGAGATCGAGGCCAAGACGCCGTCAAACCTGTGGGGCGGCGTCGCCCGCAAGCCCTGAGGAGCGAGCTACGTCGCCTGGGCGTCCCGCTCGCGGCAGCGCAGGGCGCGGGCCACGTCGTCCCTGCCCTCGATCAGCAGCCGGCGCAGGGAAGGTGGCGCATCCATCCTCTCGATGTAGGCGTCAGCGGCTGCGATGGCCTCCGGCGTGACCTTCCACCGCGGGTAGGCGTACTCGACGAAGTGCTGCGCCATGTCCGTGCCCCAGTCCCGCCAGATGCCGGGGACGACGTCGAAGTAGTGGCTGACGTACGGCTCCAGCAGCTCGCCCGCGTCCGGATCGGCGAACCCGTCGAGCGCGGCCCGGAACGTCGCGTTCGGCAGCGTGCCACCGGTGATCTCGCTCCAGGCCTGCTCCTTGGCCGCCGGGTCGGGGAACGCAGCACGGCAGGCGGCGGCGTGCCGGGCGCCCGCGTCCGTGGCGTCCCTGGCCAGCTCGGCGTCGACCTCGGCGGGCCCGGCGGCGCCGCGGCTGGCCAGCCGGTACAGCAGGTGCCAGCGCATCTCGGTGTCGATCGCGAGACCCTCGATCACCACGGAGCCGTCCCGCAGTCCCGCCAGCAGCTCCAGGTCAGCGGGGGAGCTGGCAACCCCGGCAAACGCCTGGGCGTACGCGAGCTGGCGGTCCGAGCCCGGCTCGGCGTGCTGCAGCAGCTCCCGCACTACCTCGGTGATCTGGTCGAGCCCGGTGCTGCGCCAGGCCGGGTCGGCGAACCGGCGCACCGCGCTCGCTGCCTGGCGCAGCACGGTCTGCAGCCCCGTGATGTCTTCCACCGCGTCCACACCGGACATGGCCAGGGCCACATACTCGCGCGCGGGCAGTTCCGCGTCCCTGCACATGTCCCACGCGGCGGCCCAGCACAGCGCGGCCGGCAGCGACTCGGTGAACTCGCCGATGCCCGTGATGAGCGTGCGCAGAGAGTGGGCGTCCAGGCGGATCTTCGCGTAGGTGAGGTCGTCGTCGTTGACGAGGATCAGGTCGGGCCGCTGCTGCCCGGCCAGCTCCGGCACCTCGGTCCGCTCGCCGGCGATGTCGATCTCGACCCGGTGCCGCCGGGACAGGCCCCCCTGTTCGCCTCGGTCGTACAGGCCGATCGCGATGCGGTGCGGGCGGAGCACCGGGTGGCTTGCCGGCGCCTCCTGGAGCACCGCGAATTCGGAGAACCTGCCGTCGCCGTCGCACTCGTACTCCGGCCGCAGCGTGTTGACCCCGGCGGTCTCGAGCCACTTCTTCGACCAGGACGCCAGGTCGCGTCCTGAGGCCTCCTGGAGCGCGGCGAGCAGGTCGGCGAGCGTCGCGTTGCCCCACGCGTGCTGCGCGAAGTAATGGCGCACCCCGGTGAGGAAATTCTGCCGGCCGACGTGGGCGACAAGCTGCTTGAGCACCGCCGCGCCCTTGGCGTACGTGATCCCGTCGAAGTTCACCTCGACGGCCTCGATGTCGGGGATGTCGGCCGCCACCGGGTGCGTGGACGGAAGCTGGTCCTGCCGGTAGGCCGCCGTCTTCCAGGCCTGGGCGAACGTGGTCCAGGCACCCGTCCAGCGGGTGGCCTCGGCCTCGGCCACGAGGCTGGCCCAGGTGGCGAACGACTCGTTGAGCCACAGGTCGTCCCACCAGCGCATGGTGACCAGGTCGCCGAACCACATGTGCGCCATTTCGTGCAGGATCGTCTCGGCGCGGACCTCTCGTGAGCTGTCCGTCACCCGCGACCGGAACACGTAGGCCTCGAGGAACGTGACGCAGCCCGCGTTCTCCATGGCGCCGGCCTTGAACTCGGGCACGAACAGCTGGTCGTACTTGCCGAACGGGTAGCGCACGCCGAACGCGGCGTGGAAGTAGTCGAAGCCTTGCCTGGTCACCTCGAAGATCTCGTCCGGGTCCAGGTAGGGGGCCAGCGACTGGCGGCAGTAGATGCCGAGCGGGATCCCGTCGTGCTCACCGCGGACCACGTGGTACGGGCCGGCCGCGATCGCGGTGACATACGTCGGCAGCACCGCCGTTGGCGGGAACGCCCAGAACGCCGTCTTGGTCAGCGGCGCCTGGGCGACCGTTTCCGGCGCGGCATTCGAGATCACCTGCCAGCCCTGCCTGGCCGTGACCTGAAACTCGAAGGTGGCCTTCAGGTCCGGCTGGTCGAAGCAGGCGTAGACCCGGTGCGCGTCGAACGTCTCGAGGTCGGTGTACATGTAGACGCCGCCGTCAACGGGGTCGGTGAACCGGTGCAGGCCCTCGCCGGAGCGTGAATAGGAGCAGTCGGCGGCGACCCGCAGCTCGTTGCTGTCGGCGAGGCCGGCCAGGGCGATCCGGTTCCCGTCGAAGCTCTCCGGGCCGACGCGGACCCCGTTGAGCGTGATCTCGTGCACGGCCGGCGCCGTGAGGTCTATGAACGTTGACGCACCGGGGCGCCTGCAGCTGAAGCTGACCGTGGTCACCGAGCCGAACGTGACGTCACCCTCGGCCAGATCCAGTTCGACACTGTAAGACTGCACATCGAGCAGGCTCGCGCGTTCCCGCGCCTCATCGCGCGTGAGGTTGCTGGTCACCGGAGAGATCCCTTTCCCGGACGGACGCTGGCGAGAATAATCGCACGCCGGCCACTGGAATGACCCGGCCAACCCCCCGGTTGTCAGCAGCATCGCCCCGCCCCCTCCCCAGGAGTACGTTGATGGCCGAGCCGGAGCCAACCCCCGTTGATTTTTGGTTTGATCCTCTTTGCCCATGGGCGTGGATCGCGTCGCGCTGGCTGCTCGAGGTCGAGAAGGTCCGCCCGGTGGCGCCACGCTGGCACGTGATGAGCCTCGCGGTGCTCAACGAGGGCAGGGACCTGCCCGAGGAATACCAGGAGCTGATGGCGCAGGCGTGGGGACCGGTGCGGGTCGCCATTGCCGCCGAGCAGAAGTTCGGCCGCGAGGTGCTGCTGCCGCTGTACACCGCGCTCGGCACGCGATTCCACCACGAGCAGGCGCCGAAGGACCGGGCCACGGTCGAGGCCGCACTGGCGGAGGCCGGCCTGCCGGCGGACCTGGCGGACGCGATGGACGACCCGTCTCATGACGATGCGCTGCGGGCATCGACGGCCGACGGCATGGACAGGGTCGGGTACGAGGTCGGCACGCCGGTGATCTCGGTCGACGGCGTGTCCTTCTTCGGCCCCGTCGTCTCGCCGATCCCGCGCGGCGACGACGCCGCCAGGCTCTGGGACGGCGTGCTGGCCGTCGCGGGGACCGACGGCTTCTTCGAGCTGAAGCGCAGCCGCACCAGGGACCCGATCTTCGACTAACGCTTCCCGCCCGCGGCGCCCATCCCACGGCACTCGGCCCCATCCCCGCCAGCCATCCATCCCGCCCCACTCTCCCCCGGCGGTTCTGACAGACTGATGCCCGTGCGCGTCTACCTAGGATCCGACCACGCGGGTTTCGTGCTGAAGGGCCGCCTGATCGAGTGGCTGAAGCAGGCAGGCCACGATCCGGTCGACTGCGGCCCGGATGCCGAGCGCGATGACGACGACTACCCGCCGTACGTCATGCGCGCGGCCGATGCCGCCGTCAAGGACCCGAGCAGCCTGGGCATCGTGATTGGCGGCTCGGGGAACGGCGAGGCCATCGCGGCGAACAAGATACGCGGGGTGCGGGCCGCGATCGCCTGGAGCGAGGAAACGGCCCAGCTGGCCCGGCTGCACAACAACGCGAACGTCCTCAGCCTCGGGGCCCGCATGTACTCCGTCGAGGACGCGGTGTCGTTCGCGAAGGTGTTCGTCGAGACCGAGTTCTCCGGCGCGTCGCGGCATGCCCGGCGGCTGGCGGAGATAGCCGACTACGAGGCCACGGGGGAACTGCCGCCGCTGCCAGCGGAAAGCTAGCGTTCGTGGTCGTCTCCAGCTACATTTCGCCGAAGGCGGTCAAGGGCCGGCCGAGCGGGATCGAGGGCCGCGGCCTGATCGCGGTGGCGCCGATCGCCAAGGACGAGATCGTGGCGATCAAGGGCGGTCACCTCGTCGACACCGCCGCCCTGAACGCGCTGCCGGAACGGCTGCGCAACTCCGACGTCCAGGTCGCCGACGGCTTCCACCTGGTGGCGCTCGACGAGGCCGAGTACGAGCCGGTCATGCTGTTCATCAATCACTCCTGCGAGCCGAACGTCGGCTTCGCCGGCAACATCGTGCTGGTGGCCATGCGCGACGTGGCAGCGGGGGAGGAGCTGACCACCGACTACGCCCTGTTCGACGACGCCGACGACCCGATGCCCTGCAACTGCGGCACGCCATCCTGCCGAGGCGCGATCAGCGGCCGCGACTGGCAGCTCCCGGAGCTGCAGCAACGGTACGGCAGCTACTTCTCCACCTACCTATTGCGCCGCTTCGCCCCCGCGAGCGGATGAAAGTACCAAACGACGGGCTGTAGGCCGTCGAACGGTTCAGTCATCGGGCGCTCCGAGGACTGGCTATTCGCCTGTGCTGCCATCGATGGTCTCCCTGATGATGTCCGCGTGCCCGGACTGCTGCGGGCCTTGCGTCACCGATGACGGCCGGGGCGGCGCCGACCCCGCGCGCGGCACCGGTTTGCTCGGCATCGAGCGCCGCCTGGGAGCATTCGATGGCGTCCTCGCCGTCGATCTTCCTCAAGCTGGGGCTGCAGCCGTCCGAGGACGACAACCGCAGGGTGCTGGCTGTGCTGGCCTACCTGGGCGGGTGAGGGTTCCGGCCGGGCGGTGCCTCAGCGGCGCCTGCGGCGGCGGCGTCCCTGGCCCGGCCTGGGCGCGTTTCCCGCCGCCGGCCCGGTGGGTCCAGCCGGCTTCGGGGCGGCCGCTCCGGCCGCTTCGGCCGCTTCGGCCTCCTCGGCCTTCCGGGCCAGCGCCTCGTGCTCGGGGCGCGGGCGTGAGACGTCCCTGGCCCGCATCGCCGCATCCACCGTGATCTTCATCCCGCGCATGGCCCCAGTTTCCCACGCGGGCCGGTCAGTAGTGGGTCGGGCTCCAGGGTGCGAGTTCCCAGGACAGCGCGGCGGACAGCGCCGTGAGCGAGCCCGGCCTGGACGCTTCGACGAGGCCCGCGGCGGCCAGGGCACCGAGGCTGACGCCACCCAGGTAGGTGGCGCCCAGAGCCTGCACGGGCAGGGTCACGTCAGCGGTGGCCGTCGTCCGCTCGCAGGTGGCCGGCTCGGCTGCCGCGGGGCCGCCGTCGGCGGCCGGGCCTGGTGCCCGAAGCCGCCACCGCCCGGCGTTCTCCGGGAGCAGGTCGTCGGCGACCTCGATGACCACGTCAACCGGGCATGAGTAACGCCGCATGGCGAGCGCGCCGGGGACGCTGACGAGCCGGACCCACAGCCCGTCGGCCAGCCGTGGGCGGGCACGGCGCTGGTCTGCCAGGAGGTAGCACAGCGGCTCGTCGGCCGGCCGCGACCAGGCGTGCACCTCGCCGACGAGGTCCCGGTTGAGAAGGTCGCTCCACACCGCCCAGTACGCGACCGGATCGACGGCCATCAGCTCGCGCACCCGCAGCATGCCGTTGGGGATCCCGTCGTCCCACTCCGGCCTCACGGAGAACAGCGCGTAGCCGCGGGGCCCCTCGCCGTCTTCGGCGATCACGCAGCGCAGCGGGCCGCCGCCGGATCGCCGATGATCGGGATCCCACAGCATCTGGTCCCACCAGCGGTCGTCCCTGACCTGCATGCCCGGCCGGTCGTGCAGTACCCGGTCGAAGACCTTGGCCAGGTCCGCCCTGGCGTCCTGCGGCTCGGCGGTCCGCGGCCGCAGCGCGGCCCGGCCGACTGCCACGGCCCGCTCGGCCAGCGCCGACAGCACCCCTTCTCCGCGCCGGATGGTCAGCTGCAGTTCGGCCGTTGCGGGAGCGTAGCCGTACCGTCCGTAGATGCCCGCTTCCGAGGCGAACAGCGCCGCGACCGACTCGCCCCGGTCGCGGATGTCGGTGAGCTGGCGGTGCATCAGGCTGGTCAGGATCCCGCGGCGCCGGTGTGACGGCGCCGTGGTGACCGCGGTCACGCCGGCCACGGCGGCGGTGCCACCCGGCACGGTCATCTGGAGCGACAGAGAGGCAGCCGTCCCGACGATCTCGGTCTTGTCGAACGCGGCCAGAGACCGGTCGAACTCGAAAACCCGCAGGTCGTAGCGCAGCTCTTCATCGGTGGGGTAGGAGGAGTTGAAGGCGTGCTCGATCACCGTGTAGAAGGCCTTGAACTCGTCCTCGCTGATCGGGCGGATCGGGTAGGCATCGGCCATGAATTGATTCTTACCGGGGATGGGGCAGGCACCGCGACTGAATATTTGCTGCTCCGGGAACGTGCCGTAATGCCCAGATACCGGTACAGTGCCGGCAGGATGGTTCATGTTGTTCCGCATCGGCTACTGACCGCAACGCGCGCCGTGGCGCAGCGGGTGCGTGGGTTGGTCCTGCGGCAGTTCATCACCAGAAACCGGCGGCTCGCGTTCGGGCTCGCGGTAGCCGTCGCCGCCATCGGCGTTGCGGCGGTTCACGTTTCGGAATTCTGGTTTTCGCCGGGCGTCATGATCCTGCCGCTGCTTGCGGGAGGGCTGCTGCTGTGGCCGCGGGCGCTGCGGATCCTGTTCGGTCTCGTCGCTCTCGCGCTTACGTATGACGCGCTGATGGGCAGGGCCGGGGCGGGAATCATCGCCACGGTCGCGGTCACGATTGTGTTCGCTGACGCGCTGGCGAGGGCCAGGGCGAAGCTGGGCGTGCAGGGGCTGCGCGGCGACCGGATGCTGATCGAGTTGCGGGACCGGATCCGGGCCCAGGGAAGGCTGCCCGACCTGCCCGATGGCTGGCGGTCCGCGGCGGTGCTGAAACCGGCGGGCGGGGCGTCGTTCGGCGGCGACTTCGTGGTGTCCGCCTGCGACGGCAAGACCCTGGAGGTGGCCCTGGTCGACGTGGCAGGGAAGGGAATCGACGCCGGGACGCGTGCGCTGCTGCTCTCCGGCGCGTTCGGCGGGCTTCTCGGCTCGGTGCCGGCGGGCGACTTCCTCGCCGCGTGCAATGCCTACCTGCGCCGCGGCGCGGCGGCCGAGGGCTTCGTGACCGCCGTGCACCTGTCCCTCGACCTGGCCACCGGGGACTACGTCGTCGACTCCGCTGGGCATCCGCCCGCGGCGCACTTCGAGGCCGGCAGCGGCAACTGGCGGCTCACGCAGGCGCGGGGAATCGTCCTGGGCGTGGTCGCTGACCTGCGGAGCGTGCCGGAGCGTGGAGTGCTGCGCCCCGGCGATGCCCTGATGCTCTACACCGACGGGCTGATCGAGGCCCCGGGCCTGGACATCGACGCCGGGATCGACCGGCTGCTCGGCCAGGCGGACCTCCTCGTCACGTCGGGGTTCGGCACGGGCGCCGGCAAGCTCGTCCAGGCCATGCAGGCCCCGGGTGCGGGCTCGGACGACTGCGCGCTCGTCATCATCTGGCGGAGCTGACCGGGTCGGGCCCGACGGCGAGCAGTCGGATCGCGTGCTCGACGAGAGTGACCAGGACGTCACGGCAGGACGAGCGCTGGCGCGCGTCGCACAGCACGACCGGCACGTCGAGGTTCAGGTTGAGGGCGGACCTGACGATCTCCGGGTCGAAACGCCTTGCCCCGTCGAAGCAGTTCACCGCCACGATGAACGGCGTGCCCCGCTGCTCGAAGTAGTCGACCGAGGGGAAACAGTCGGCCAGCCGCCGCGTGTCGGCAAGCACGACCGCACCCAGGGCACCGAGTGCCAGCTCATCCCACATGAACCAGAAGCGCTGCTGGCCTGGCGTACCGAAGAGATAGACCACCAGGTCTTCCCTGATCGTGATGCGGCCGAAGTCCATCGCGACCGTCGTCGTGGTCTTACTCTCCACGCCGTGGGTGAGGTCCACCTGCATGCCCGGCTCGCTCAGGTCCTCCTCGGTCCGCAGCGGCCGGATCTCGGTCAGCGCGCCCACCAGCGTGGTCTTGCCAGCCCCGAATCCGCCCGCGACCAGGATCTTGATCGCGACCGGGACCGGTTCGGCGTGGCTGGTCGCATAAGAGCCTGCGGAGCCCATCTGCCACCTCCCTCAGCAGCTGCGGGTCGGTAAGACGCGTGGGCACCGGGTGATAAACCCTGACGAGCCCCCGTTCTCGCATGTCCGAGAGCAGGATGCGGACCACGCCGAGGGGAAGATCCATGTCGGAGGCGAGGTCGGCCACCGAGGCCGGGAGGCGGCACAGCCGCAGCAGGGTCAGGTGCTCGGGCTCGAGATCGTAGGTGTTCGCGTGTGCTCCGCGTACCGCGGTGACCATCGCCATCAGGTCGAAGGCCTCTTCGCCGGCCGGCCGGGTCCGGCCGCCGGTCAGCGCGTAGGGACGGACGAGCGGGCCGGCTTCATGGTCAAGCCACCTGTCGTCTGCGGGGGGCA
>Ga0335073_10011744_pt1 | contig 12306 bp, 9 predicted proteins | sample Lox_Sample_22_FD_207093 | JGI IMG/M metagenome (GOLD analysis project Ga0335073, IMG submission 207093) | Soil microbial communities from Loxahatchee National Wildlife Refuge, Florida, United States - Lox_Sample_2.2 | ecosystem: Environmental > Terrestrial > Soil > Wetlands | place: USA: Florida... | reverse complement strand
ACCAGGGGCTTTGTTACATTCACAGCATCACATGCCCGACCTGCCGCATCGTGATCAACACGCAACACAGGGCCAGGAACAAGACATAAGCACATATAAACACCGGGAAGTTAAGGGCAGTGGGTCGTACCCTCGGTGCCGCGGACGGACAGCACGGTCAGGCCACGACGGTCGACATCATCGGCCGCGGCTCTGACCAGGGCGCTCCTGCCTATGCTGCGATCGCCGCAATGGCCAGCACATACCGCCCGGAATTGCCATCGAACGGCGGCCCTATATGTTCCCTGTCGGTAGCTATAGCGCTGGGGCAATAACCGACAGGTGCTATCGCCTTTCCAATCACGGTCGGTATGGGATGGACTAAAGAAAACCAGCGACCCGCCAAACCGGGAAAGGTGAACGACATGAGCGCAGGCAGATTCTGGGCCAGAAGCCGGGCCCGGCAGGAGGAAAGCGAGAAAGCGGCAGCAGGACTGCTTACTGCCCTAGACCGCTGTGACCGCTGCGGCGCCCGGGCTTACGTCCGCGTCCTGCTCTCTGGCGGCCTGGAATTGCTGTTCTGCGCGCACCACAAGAGGCAGCACGCGTCCGCCTTGGCGAAGATAGCCGTCGAGATCCAGGACGAGACCAGCCGGCTCGCGCTCTTCGCGGCGTAACATGCAGGAATCGTCGGGACACTGCGGCCTGACACGCTACCGCAGCGAGTCACCGCCGCGGCTATTTAGCAGCCGTTGACGTGCGGGCGAGGCCCAGTTCCGCGGCGATGCCGCCTCCGTACATCAGCCCACATGCGGGCGTCTATCGCAACAAGGACGGCCAGCTCGGCTGGCCGACCGCCCACGATGCGAAATCCAGGGCATCGGCGGCGTCCTTGCAGAGCGTCTACCTGCTCGGAAACGCTCATTTCCTCCTCTATTCCGATGCCGGCGCCCCGGCGCCCTTCAGCCGTTCACGCAGTACCGGTTTGGCGATCTTCCCGACCGCGTTTTTGGGCAGCGTCTGCTCGATGAAAATCTCACGCGGCATCTTGTAGCGCGCCAGGGACTGGCGGCAGTGCCCGATGAGGTCCTCGGGCACCACATCAAAGCCGGGCCGGATCGTCACGAAGGCCACCGGCTGCTCGCCGAAGACCGGATCAGGCTGCCCGACGACGGCGGCCTCGAGCACCGCCGGGTGGATGTGCAGGACGTCCTCGATCTCCTTGGGGTAGATGTTCTCGCCGCCCCGGATGATCAGGTCCTTGACCCGGTCGACCAGGGTGAGATAGCCGTCGTCGTCGAAGCGGCCGACATCCCCGGTGTGCAGCCAGCCCCCGCGCAGGACCTGCGCTGTCTCTTCCGGCCTGCCCAGGTAGCCGCGCATGACGTTCGGGCCGCGGACGACCACCTCGCCCGCCTGCCCGGCGGGCAGCAACTGGTCAGCCTGGTCCACCACCCCGATGTCGATGCCGGGCAGCGGGAGCCCGACGCTACCCGCCTTCCGGACGCCATGCAGCGGATTCAGCGTGCAGACCACCGTGCACTCCGACAGCCCGTACCCCTCGACCACGGGGACGCCGAACCGTTCCTCAAACTCACCGATCAGCTGGCGCGGCATCGGCGCGGCCCCGCAGATGACAAAGCGCAGGCTCCGGGTGTCCGGCTGCGCGCCGGGCCGGGACGCCAGCAGCGCGTAGATGGTGGGCACGGCCGAGAAGAACGTGGGCCTGACCCGTTCGATCGTCGCCCAGAAACCGGCCGCGTGGAACCGCTCGGCGATGAACGTCGAGCCGCCGGCCAGCAAGGGGGACACGACACTGACCATTATCCCGTTCACGTGAAACAGCGGCAGCACCAGCAGGCAGCGGGTGTCGGCGGTCATCTCGAACCAGCCGGTGATGAGCTCCGCGGTCGCGCTGATGCTGGCGTGGTCCAGCATGACGCCCTTGGGCCGACCCGTCGTCCCGCTGGTATAGATCAGCAGGGCCAGCGTGCCGGGATCGGTCACCAAGGCCGGCGGCGCCGACGGGCGGAGCGGGGCGGTCACCTCCTCCAGCCCGATGATCCGGTACGGACCGTCACGCAGCAACACCGCGGCCGCGTCATCGGCGACGACCAGGATGGCGCCCGCGTCATCGATCTGGTAGCGGGCCTCCTGCGCGGTCAGGGCCGGGTTGACCGGCGTGACGGCGGCGCCGAGCCGCCACGCGGCGAACATGCTCGTGATGAGCTCGACCCGGTTCGGCAGCATGATGGCCAGCACGCCGCCGGGGCGCAGTCCGGCGGCGTCGAAGACGGCGGCCAGCGCGGCCACCCTCTCGGCGAAACCCGCGTTGTCGAGCTCCTGGCGCTCATCGGCGATGCAGGCCCCGCTGGGATCCCGCAGCGCCCTGTCGTCAGGGATTATGGCTGCTGTCACGGCATTCCCTTTCCGTTTCAGCCGACGCTAGGGTCGAGCCGCGAGCTTGCCATCGTGCGCACGCCACTAACCCCCGCCTGATCATGGTTCCGTGCGCACAGCCGGAGGGGGAGCGCCGCTGTGCTCTTGTCCTCACGAGCCATCGCGGGGACGGTTTGCCGTGCCCGCGCCACGATGCCCGGCCCGGCTGGCGTCCTTACGCTGCGATCACGACAGCTCGGAGGGATGCGCCTCATGACACAACTGATAAACATCGATAACGGTGGCACGCTGACTGACTTCTTCCTGGTCGAGGACGACAAGGTGCGCTACACCAAGACGCTGACCACGCCCTATGACCTAAGCCAGTGCCTGTTCGACGGCCTGGCCAAGCTCTCCGAGCTGGCCTACGGCGAACCGCAGCTCGCGGCGCTGCTGCAAGCGACGGACTGCATCCGGTATTCCACCACCCAGGGCACCAACGCTCTCGTGCAGCGGGCCGGGCCGCAGCTGGGCCTGCTGGTTACGGATCCGACGCTGGTCGAGGGCCTGGCCGCCACCCAGGCCCAGGAGGATCTGCTGGCGGCGCTGGTCGGCGACCGGTGGGGCCGGATCAGCCTCGACGCCGACGACGAGGCGCTGAGCCGTGAGCTGCTCGCGCAGGTCAACGACCTGTCCGCGCGCGGGGCGAGGCGCCTGGTCATCGCCGTGAGCGGCGCGGACGGCCCGGAGGACGAGGCCCGGGTAAAGGGACTGCTACTGCAGCTGTATCCCCGTCATCTGCTCGGCGCGGTCCCGCTGCTGTTTTCCTGGGAACTCGTCGCCGACCCCGACGACATCCGCCGAACCTGGTCGGGCCTTCTCAACGCGTTCCTGCATCCGGCGATGGAGCGCTTCTTGTTCAACGCCGACCGGCGGCTGCGAGACGCGCGGGCCCGCCAGCCGCTGCGGATCTTCCGCAACGACGGCGCTTCGTCCCGTGTGTCGAAGTCCGCTGCGCTCAAGACGTACAGCTCCGGGCCGCGGGGCGGCCTGGAGGGCACCCGCGCCCTGGCGGCCCATTACGGCCTGCGCCATCTGGTCATGCTCGACGTGGGCGGCACGACCACCGACATCGGCGTGGTCAGCGACGGCGCCATCCACGTCGAGCGGCGCGGGACAATCGAGCACGCGCCGAGCTCCCTGGAACTGGCCGCCATCACCAGCTACGGCGTGGGCGGCAGCTCGATCTTCCGCGTCGTCGACGGCCGCCTGCAGGTGGGACCGGACAGCGTGGGCGCCGCACCCGGGCCGGCCTGCTTCGGGCTCGGCGGCGACCAGGCCACGATCACCGACGTGCTGCTGCTGGCCGGCCTGCTCGACCCGGCGACCTACCTCGGCGGGACGCTGGCGCTGCACCCGGACCGGAGCGCGAAGGTGATCGAGGATAAGATCGCCGGGCCGCTGGGCATCTCATTCGACGACGCGCTGCGGCAGATGGAGGAGGCCCACGCCGCGGCGATCGCGCACGCCCTGGCCGACGCGACCACGGTCACCGGCGACACCGTGCTAGCCGCGTTCGGCGGGGCCGGCCCGATGACCGTCTGCGGTGCCGCACGCCGGGCCGGGGCCCGGCACGTGCTGATCCCCCGGATGGCCGCGGTGTTCAGCGCGTTCGGCATCGGGTTCTCCGACCTCGGCCAGCGCTACGAGCAGCCCCTGACGGCGGTGGATTACCCGACCATCAAGCAGACCTCCGACCAACTGCTCGCGCTGGGCGCCCGGGACATGTTCGCCGAGGGCGTCGACGCGAGCGCGTGCATCCCCCGATTCCGTCTGACGGTCGAGGACGAGGACGGGGAACGGGTCATCGAGCTCGACGACCTGCACGATGCCACGACCCACCTAAAGCCGGGCGGCCAGGCCTCCCTGGAACTCGCGCTGCTGGCGCCGCTCCCGCATGTCACGCTGGGCGAGGGCGGCGACATCGAAGCATCCCCGGCCCAGGCCGAGGGGACGCGGCTGCTCCGCGATGGCCGGGGCGGGCAGGCGGAGACGCTCGTGTACGAGTTGCTGAGCCAGCGCCCGGGCGCGCGGGGGTCCGGGCCAGCCGTGATCGAAGGCCCGTTCTTTACCATGCGGGTTCCCGACGGCTGGCAATTCGAGACCACCGCAGCGGGTGACCTGCGGCTGACCGATAGGGGCGAGCGATGAACACGCCGATGCGCATCCCGATGACCGAGTACCTGGAGATCGACCTGGAAACCGAACGGTGGCGGTGCAGACGCTGCGCGCACGACCTCGGCCCGGCCCGCGGAAACTACAAGGAAGGCACGCTGGTCTACGACCGCGATCCGACCGAGATCCACCGTCCGCTGATCGACCCGGGCCGCTACGAGTTCACCTTCGCTCCCGACCCGGCCTGGTGCCGGATCCTGGAGTACTACTGCCCGGGCTGCGGTACCCAGATCGAGGCCGAGTACCTGCCACCCGGCCACCCGCCGGTCTACGACATGCAGATCGACGTCGAGGCGCTCAAGGCGCAGTGGGCCGCGCGCCCGGCCGGCACGGTCATCCCGCTCGGCCGGGACGTCACCGCCGAGCCGCTGCGCATCGACCGGGGGAGCAACCAGTGAAACGGATCTCCGTGGACATCGGCGGCACGTTCACCGACTGCTTCGTGGCGTGGGACGGCCGCTACATCCAGGCGAAGGCGCTGACCACGCACCACAACCTGTCCCAGGGCTTCAACGAGGCACTGGATCATGCCTGCACCACGCTGAACCTGGGGCGGGATGACGTACTGCGGGAGGTCGACTCGGTCCGCTACGCCACCACCTTGGGCACGAACGCGCTGATCGAGCGGCGCGGACCCCAGGTCGGCCTCATCGTGACCGCCGGGTTCGAGGCGACGATCCCGCTGTCCCGCGGCCGCGGCTACGGGGAGGGCCTGGACGAGCTGGCCAGGAACGACATGTCCAGCGGCACCCGGCCGGACCCGCTGGTCCCGCAGACGCTGATCCGCTCTGTCGCCGAACGCGTCGATTACTCCGGCACCGTCCTGATGGAGCTCGGCCGGGACGACGTCCGGCGAGCGCTGCGCGAACTCATCGACGCCGGCGCCGAGGCGCTGGTGGTCTGCCTGACCAACGCGATCGAGAACCCGGCGCATGAACTGCGGGTGCAGGAGGTGTTCCTGTCCGAGTACCCGGCGCACCAGCTGGGCGCGGTCCCGATGCTGCTCAGCCACCAGCTGTCCGGGCGCAAGGGCGAGTACGTGCGCGCCACCTCGGCCATCGTGGACGGCTTCCTGCACGCGACCATGTACTACGCGCTGTCGGAACTGGAGCAGAACCTGCGCGAGCACGGCTATCCCCGGCCGATGCTGATCATCCACAATTCCGGCGGCATGGCCCAGCTGAACTCGACCGACGCGCTGCAGACCATCCATTCCGGGCCGGTGGCCGGCATCTCGGCCAGCGAGCATCTGGCCGGCCAGGCGGGCCTGGGAAACGTGGTGGCCACCGACATGGGCGGCACCAGCTTCGACATCGGCCTGGTCCCGGCCGACGGGGTCAAGCACTACGACTTCATGCCGGTCATCGACCGGTGGCTGGTCAGCGTGCCGATGATCCACCTGGTCACGCTGGGCGCTGGGGGCGGGTCCATCGCCAGCTACGACCGGCTGCACCAGTCGGTCAAGGTAGGCCCGCGCAGCGCCGGGTCGGACCCGGGGCCCGCCTGCTACGACCGGGGCGGGCTGCTACCCACCGTGACCGACGCGGATCTGCTGCTCGGCTACCTCACGCCGGAACGCTATGCGGGCGGGCAGATCAAGCTGAACCGCGCGCGGGCCGAGTTCGCCGTCGACGAGGAGTTCGGTGATCACCTGGACCTGGACCCCGTGGAGGTCGCCCGGTTGATCAAGGCCGAGGTGGACGAGCAGATGGCCAACGGGATGGCCAAGGAACTGCGGATCCGCGGCTACCTCCCGGAAGAGTTCACCATGCTGGCCTACGGCGGCAACGGCCCGCTGCACTGCTGCGGGATCGCCGCCCACCTCGGCATGGACAAGATCCTCGCGCCGCCGTACAGCTCGGTGTTCTCCGCCCTCGGGGCCGGCAACATGCCACAGCTGCACATCCACGAGCGCTCGGTCCCGCTGATCCTGTTCGACGCCACCAGCCGCGCGATGTTCACCGACTTTGGGCGGTTCAACGCGATCGTGGCCGAGCTCGAGGCCAAGGGCCGCGCCGACCTGGAGCGGCAGGGACTGCCGGCCACCGCGGTCCGGCACCGGCTCGAGCTGGACATGCGGTACGGGAACCAGCTGGTGACGATGGCCGTCGTGGCGCGCAGGACGCGGCTGGAAAGCATTCGCGATGTGGTCGACCTGATGCAGGTGTTCTCGGAGGACTACGGCCGCCGGTTCGGTGAGGGCAGCCAGTCTCCCGAGGCTGGCATCCGGGTCACCGCGCTCCGGGTCGCCTCCTACGTCCAGGGCGAGACGATCGAGTTCGACGCCAGCCCGCCGGACGGCCGGACCACGGCCGCGCACCCGGCGGGATCGCGGCGCTGCTTCTTCCCCGGCACCGAGGGGCCGGTGGAAACCGCGGTCTTCGACGAGAGCGCGCTCGAGCCGGGGCTGGCCGTGCCCGGCCCGGCCGTCGTCACCACGCCCACCACCACCTATCTCGTCCAGCCCGGCTGGCGGATCGAGACCGGCGCGCACGGCGCCATCTGGTTCCTGGCCAACTCACCCGAACAGGAGGACCGGCGATGAGTGACGCAGCCGCTGCCCAGTTCACCCCCGAAGAGCAGGAGTGGGTCGACGCGTTCCTGGCCGGGACGACCCTGTTCCTCGGACCCGACCCAGAGATCATGAACAACCACCGGATGGCGCCGAGGACCGCGGACGAGGACCGGCTGCTGTCCGGCCCGGTGGACGCGAACGACCTGGACCGGGTGCGCAAGCGGATCGTGGCCGGCCTGGACGAGGCATTCGAGATGATGGAGCAGACCGGCGCCGCGCCCGGCGCGAAGTGGGGCGACCTGACCAGCGCGGTCTACTCTGCGTCCGGCGACCTGATCCACATCAGCACCGGCGGGGTGCTGGCGTTCGCCTCGGTGCTGCACTACCCGGTGCGGTTCATCAACAAGTACTGGACCGGCGACCCGAGCGTCGGCGTGCACGACGGCGACGCGTTCATCCACAACGACGCCCGCTACGGCAACATCCATAACACCGACCAGAGCATGATCGTGCCCGTCTTCTACGACGGCGAGCTGATCGCCTGGGTGGCGACGATCATCCACGAGGGCGAGAACGGGGCCAAGGAACCCGGCGGAATGCCGTCCAGCTCGGAATCCGCCTACGACGACGGCATCAGGATGAGCCCGTTCAAGATCGTGGAGCGCGGTGTGATCCGGCGCGACGTGCTGACCTTCCTGCAAAACTCGGTGCGCGAGCCGAAGCTGCAGTACCAGGACCTGAAGGTCAAGCTGTACTCCGCGCTGCGGATCAAGGATCGGGTGCTCGCGCTGGTGGAGGAGGTGGGCCGGGACGCGTTCATCGTCTCGCTGCGTAAGTCGCTGGAAGACATCGAGGCCGAGGCGCGGCGGCGGATCTCGGCCTTGGCGGATGGCACGTACCGGGTCAACTTCTTCTCCGACTCCACCCTGCGGGAGAACGTGCTGCTGAAGTACCCGTGCGCGATCACGGTTAAGGGGGACGAGCTGACCGTCGACTGGCGCGGGGCCGCGCCGCAGATCATGAACCGGGCCTTCAACTCTACCCTCGGCTCGTCGAAGTGCGGGATGAACCAGGCCTTCCTCGGGTTCTTCTGGCCGGACCTGCCCCGTGGGATCAGCGTGATGAACCCGATCGAAGTCCTGACCGACGAGGGCAGCTGCGTCAACCCGGGCAATGACGCGCCGCTCGGACAGAGCCTGCAGGGCATCTTCAAGACGTTCGGCGTTACCCAGGCCCTGTTCGCCAAGATGCAGTACTCCTGCCCCGAGAAGTACGGGTCGGTGATCGCACCCTGGTTCAACCAGATCAACACGTTCTTGTTCGGCGGCGTCACCCAGCACGGCGAGTTCGTCGGCAACGTCTGCGCCGACCTGAACGGCATGGGCGGCGGCGCCCGCGCGCACCGCGACGGCGAGCACTCGATGGCACCGTTCTTCGCCGCCATGGCCGATATCGGCGAGCAGGAGATCATCGAGGACGACGTGCCGTTCCTCCAGCTCATCTCCAAGAAGATCAAGCGCGACGCGCAGGGTTTCGGCAAACACCGCGGCGGCATGGGCTACGAGATCGCCGTGGCCGCCCGGGGCACCCCGCTATGGGGGTTCGCCACCGTGTCGAGCGGCTCGAAGTTCCCGGCGATCCCCGGCCTGTTCGGCGGGTACGGATGCCCGACCTACCCGCTGGCCAAGATCAAGGGCGTCAACGCCTTCGAGCAGATGAAGGAAGCGCCGCAGACCTGGTCGTTCGACTACGAGACGCTGATGAACTCCCGGCCGTTCGCCGGGGCCCGGTACTCCACCCACCACATGGGCATGGGCTTCGAGCTCGCCGAGGAGGGCGAGGTGTACATGATCTGCCAGGGCGCCGGCGGTGGCTACGGCGACGTCCTCGAACGCGACCCGGAGGCGGTCATGGCCGAGGTTGAGGCAGGCTACCTGACCAGCGAGGCAGCCCGCGAGATCTACTTCGTCGTCCACGACCCCGCCACGCTGGCGGTGGACACCACCGGGACCGAAGGCGCCCGGACCGCCGAGCGCCAGGCCCGGCTGCGCCGGGGCAGGCCCTACACCGAGTTCGTCAAGCTCTGGGTAACCCCGGAGCCGCCGGCCCACCTGCCCTACTACGGCTCGTGGGGCGATGACAACGGCATCATCCATGCCACCGCCTGGACCACGCACGGACCGGTGCGGGTGGCGGCGCCGGCGAGCCAGCTCCCGCAGATCTTCCTGCCCGACCCGAACGTCATCGCCCTGGCCACGCAGCAGGCCCGGATCGCCGAACTGGAGACGCGCGTGAACGAGCTGGAAGGTGGCATGAGCCGCTTGCTGGAGGGGTCATGAGCCGGCTGCCGGCCAGCCTGGACGCGCCGCCGTCGGGACGAGGCCGCCCCGTCTGGTTCGACGCGGCGGCCTACGGCCGGGCCCGGCTGCTCGGCGGCGGCGACGTGCCGTGGTCTTCGCCGGCCGAGCTGAGCTCGTTCTTCGCCAAGATCGGCGGAATGTTCCGCTCCGACGCGATTCTCGTCGACCTCGCGGACCTGTTCGCCCAGCGGACCGCCGCCGATCAGCAGCTCCGCACCGCGATGGCGGCTCGCAGCCGGCCTGGGTATGCTCTGCGGACGCTGCTCGGCGACGAGCAGGCCCGCAGCACCGCGGCGGAGGCGGTACGGGTGCTGGCCGCCACGAGCGGGCTCGTCCCGTTGGTGCTGACCGTGCCCGCACCCGGTCGCTGGATGGCGATGACCGCGCTGCAGGCCGGTTCCGATCCAGGGCCGCCGGACGCGGGCCAGGCAGAGACCGCCGCGATCTACAGCGCCGACTTCCTGCGGATATTCGCCGGTGCTGGCGTCGACGGCCTGCTCCTCGACGAGGGCCAGATACCCGCCGACCAGCTGATCCACCCCGAGGCATACCGGCCGGTGCTCAACGTAGCCGACCACTACGAGTGGCCTGTGCTCATCCAGACCGATGCCGCCGCGGCCTGGCCGCACGGCCCTGTCCCCGGTGTCGCCCGCTGGCTCGGCCTGGCCGGGCCCCGCGAGCCAGCCGGCCGCTGGGGCGTCGTGGTCGGCCCAGACTTCTGGGCCGGTGCTGATCCGCCCTCAGAGGCTGATCTCGTGCTCGCGGCCGTCCCGGCCAAGGCCGATCCGGAGGCCGTGATGAAGCGGGTCCGGGCCCTCGGATGACCGGCGCCAACCCCCAGACGTTCCTTGGTGAGGAGCCCGCGGTGACTTTTGCAGAGGACGAAGCCGACCTGTCGCCGGGCGTCACCGGGCGGAAGCTGGCCGGCCGGGTGGCGCTGGTCACCGGGGGTACCCGCGGGATCGGCGCCTCGATCTGCACCAGCCTGGCCAGCCAGGGAGCCGTCGTGGCCGCCGGGTACAGCGGCAACGCCGAGCGCGCCCGGGCCTTCGCGGCTAGCTTCGAGCGCCGTTTCGGCGCTCGAGTGCGGCTGACGGTGCACCGGGGAAATGTCGCCATGCCTGAGGACTGCCAGCGCGTGGTCCAGGAGGTGATCGGCCAGCACGGCCGACTCGACATCCTCGTCAACAACGCCGGCATCACCATCGACAAGCTCACCGTGAACCTGACGACGGGAGACTGGGACAAGGTCCTCAACGTCAACCTATCCGGAGCGTTTTACATGGCCCAGGCCGCGCTCGGCCATATGCTCGAGCGCGGCACCGGCCGGATCATCAACGTGTCCTCGATCACCGGCGAGATCGGCAACGTCGGCCAGGCCAACTACGCTGCCTCCAAATCCGGCCTGCTCGGGCTGACAAAGGCGCTCGCCCGCGAAGCCGCGTTCCTGCTGGCCAGATCGGGCAAGCTGACGCCGGACACGGTCGGGCTGACCGTGAACGCGGTCGCTCCCGGGCTCATCGGCACCGAAATGCTCGACACCATCCCGGCCAAGGCGTTGGCCCGCCTCACGGCCCAGATTCCCTGCGGGCGGCTCGGGCGTCCCGAGGAGGTGGCCAGGATCGTGCACATCCTCGCGGCCGACGCCTCGTCGTACATCACCGGCCAGGTGTGGGGCGTCAACGGGGGAATGGATATGTAGGGGCAGACAAAGCTTCACCGGCGACGTACGATCCGTCGATGGACAGGTCGCGCTATCCGCCGATAGACACGTCGAGCCCGTCCGCTACCGAGAGCGCCGCCGAGGTCTCCGCCGCGCTTACTCCGCGCGCCGACGAGATGTCCGCGGACATCTACCGCCTGATCGTGCGGGATATCCCTCAGCTGCGCAACGATAAGCGGGTGCTGGCGCTATTGGGAGCCAGCGTCGCCGAGAATGTGGCCACCATGCTGCACGTCCTGCAGCACGGCATCGATCTGGAGGCGGTGCATGCTCCGGCGGCGGCCAAGGAATACGCACGCCGGCTCGCGCAGCGCGGCGTCCCGATGGCCGCGCTGCTGCGCGCCTACCGCGTCGGTTCGGCCCGATTCGAGGACTGGTGCCTGCAGGAACTGGGACGGCGTAGTGACGACGCGGCGGTGGTCAGCGCGGCCGGGCTGCGCATCGCCGGAATCGTGGCTGCTTACATCGACCAGACCTCAGAAGAGGTGGTATCCGCCTACGAATCCGAGAAGCAGAACTGGCTACGGAACCAGAGTGTGGCCAGGGCCGCCCGCGTCCGGGCGCTGCTGGGGGGCGAGCAGGTGGACGTGAGTTCCTCCGAGGCCATCCTGGGCTACCGGCTCAGGCAGCATCATCTTGGCGTTGTGACCTGGATCACTGAGGCGCCGGCAGGCAGTGACGCGCTCGGGCTCCTGGAGCGCGCGACCGCTGAGGCGGCGGCCGAAGCCCACTGTAACGGGCGGCCGATGTTCGTTCCGCAGGACGAATTCTGTGCGTGGGCCTGGCTGCCGCTCGGGGCACGAAGCGATATCGCGCTGCCGGGCATGAGCGCCAAGAGCAGTACCGGCGTTGACAGGATCCGATTCGCCTTCGGTGAGCCCGCGCCCGGGGTGCCGGGTTTCCGCCGCACGCATCAGCAGGCGCTGAGCGCCCAGGCAGTTGCGCTGGCCGCCGGACCGTCAGGCCAGATCGTGACGAGCTTCGGCGAGGTCGCGCCGCTGGCCCTGATGTCGGGCTCGATCGAGCTGCTGCGGGCCTGGGTCATCGAGACCTTGGGGGCGCTCGCGGACGACGACGACAACAACAACAACAACGCCCGGCTGCGCGACACGCTG
>Ga0335073_10011743_pt1 | contig 12306 bp, 10 predicted proteins | sample Lox_Sample_22_FD_207093 | JGI IMG/M metagenome (GOLD analysis project Ga0335073, IMG submission 207093) | Soil microbial communities from Loxahatchee National Wildlife Refuge, Florida, United States - Lox_Sample_2.2 | ecosystem: Environmental > Terrestrial > Soil > Wetlands | place: USA... | reverse complement strand
ATTCATCGCGAGCGCCTGCCGTTTCGTCCAGATTGGGAGAAGGTCGTCACACCGGTAGTTGACTTCGCGCTCACTCTGCCTGGCGTCGATCCGGAGAAGATTGCCCTTATGGGCGTTAGCTTTGGGGGCTATCTCGCGCCACGGGCAGCAGCGTTTGAGAAGCGAATCTCAGCCCTTGTCGCCAACGATGGAATCTACGATTTCGGCGTGCCCAGTTGGCAGCCATCCCGCCAGATCAGCGGGAAAGTTACATCGCTGCCGTCCAACAGAAAGACGCTCCCGAACTTGACCGCAAGATTGTGGAGGGTAGCAAGAAGTCTCCCGCCGCAAAATGGGCTGTAGACCAGGCCGGGTTCGTAATGGGTGAGCCCACGCCTCACGCCACCGTTGCGAAAATTCTCAAGTTCACCCTTGCCGGCGGCATCGCGGAGCAAATCTCCTGCCCTACACTTGTCCTCGATGCCGAAGAGGATATGTACCTGAAAGGCCAGCCGGACGTGCTCTTTGAGCTCCTCACCTGTCCGAAGACCATGATACGTTTCACAACCGCGGAGGGTGCCGGTGCGCACTGTCAGCGTGGCGCTGATCGTCTCGCGAACGCTCGCATTTTCGACTGGCTCGATGACACGTTTGGTCTCGCGGTCAAATCTTAGGCACCCGCCTCCAATGACTCAGGGTCTGACATCCATGGGACCGACCCGACGATTGTCGCTCGGTCTCAATTACGCGACTCATTTGAACCAGAAAGGAACCGAAATGTCTAACCAATCAGAGACAACGGCGCCGACGAAAGCCAGCACGCCATCGAAGATCGAAACCGATCCCCGTCTTGATCCTCGGATCAAAAAAGTGTTCGCCGGTTGGCCAGCGCCAGTAGAAAAGCCAAACGTTTCGAGCCGCGAAGAATTGCTCGCACAGGAAAACTCCCCGGCGGCCTTGGCCGCACTGGCCCGCCAAGCGACCTTTTTCGACTCGATGGACAGCGAAGAAGTTGCCCCGTCATCCGGCCTGAGCGTGCGCACTGAGACCCTCACCTCCTCGCCCGATGGAAACACCATCAACATCCAGTACATCCGGCCGGATAACGACGAGATTTTGCCTTGCGTTTACTACATCCACGGCGGCCGCATGGAGATGAGTTCCTGCTACGAGGGCAACTACAAGACCTGGGCCCGTATGATCGCGGCCTATGGCGTTGCGGTGGCCATGGTCGATTTCCGCAACTCGGTGCATCCTTCTTCTGTACCTGAAATTGCTCCATTTCCAGCTGGCTTGAACGATTGCATCTCGGGTCTCAAATGGGTACACGCCAACGCAACCAGCCTCGGCATTGATCCGAAGCGGATCATTGTCGCCGGTGAGAGCGGTGGCGGCAACCTGGTTCTCGCGGTAGGCATGAAGCTGAAGCAGGATGGTGAAATCGGCCTGATTAAGGGCATCTACTCCTTGTGTCCCTACATCGCCGGTGAGTGGCCGCAGCCGCAGTACCCGTCTTCCATCGAGAATGAGGGCATCGTCCTCAACTTCCAGGACAACCGCGCCACCATGGCTTACGGCATCGACGCCTTTAACGCCCGCAACCCCCTTGCGTGGCCCAGCTTCGCCACTCGCGAGGATGTTGAAGGTTTGCCGCCAACGGTCATCAGCGTCAACGAATGCGATCCGTTGCGTGATGAGGGTATCGCTTTCTACCGGCTTCTTATGGATAGCGGGGTTTCGGCGCGTTGCCGCCAGATGATGGGCGCCTGCCACGGCATCGAGATCCTCTTGCCCGTCATATGTCCCGATATCGCTCGCTCCACTGCCAGCGACATCGCCAACTTCGCAATCGGGCAGTAAGCAGGGCCTAACAAGAAGCTTCTGCAGACATCAAAAAGCTCGCCGGAATCCCGTTATGTAGGGGTTCCGGCCTTTCGCATCCCGCGATTCCCTCTACAAAGCCAGGTATTGATGGATAAAAGCGATGGCCATGCTGCCTTCGCCCACTCCACTCGATACTCGTTTGATGGAGTTATGGCGCGCGTCCCCGGCGCAGAAGACGCCTGGCAGGCTCGTCTCCAGTGGGAACGGTTGGCGATCGAGTTTCCAGGTGGTGAGGTCGCGTCCTGTGCAGAGATAGCCGCGTGGATCCCTCTCGAGTTCCATTGGCAGCCACGACGTGCAGGCATCGGCGCCGATCATCACAAACAAGGCATCGGCTTCGTAGCCGAGTATCTTCGCCGCCTCATGCGGCGCTTGCACGCGAACCTCAATTCGTTCCAGGTGATTTTCACCGTCCGCCGAAACAACCTGCGTAAAGGGAAGAACCTCGATATTGGCCTTCGATTCAATCTGGTCAATCAGATACTGCGACATGCTGATTTTCAGCCCCTCGCCCCGCACCAAAACCTTTACCTCAGCCGCATAGCTCGATAAAAACATGGCAGCTTGCCCCGCTGAATTGCCGCCTCCTACGATGAAGACTTTCTTGCCGACCACATTGGTCGCTTCCTGCCGGGCCGCTCCATAACATATGCCGCGTCCAAGCAGTCGATCTTCACCCTTCGCCTGCAGCCGGCGCCAGTCCACACCTATAGCCAACACTACAGCTCGGGCCAGGACTGTCTGGCCTCCGTCAAGCTCGCAAAGATAGCCGTCGCTCGAGGGAGTAAGCTTTTCAACGGAACGCGTCAGCGCAACTTCCACGCCGAAGCGAGTCGCCTGCTTGAATCCGCGACCGGTCAGGTCTCCTCCTGAAATCCCCTCAGGAAAGCCGAGATAATTTTCAATACGCGATGATGTGCCCGCCTGCCCGCCGCACGCACAGCGTTCAACCATCAGCACTGTGAGCCCTTCCGAAGCTCCGTAAACGCCTGCTGCCATGCCGGCCGGTCCGGCCCCCACAATCAAAACGTCGTAGCTCTCGCGACTGGGCGTGGTCTGCAACTGCAAGGCCTCTGCGACCTCCCTGGTGGTGGGCGGCTTAATGAAAAGTCTTCCGTCAACGGTTACAGCAGGGCAATCAGCGTCGTCGGAGATGCCGGGCGGCACCCGTTCCGGGTGGCGATCACGATCAACCCACTCGTAAGGAATGCGGTTTGCTGAGAGAAAGGTGCGGATGTGAGGGCAATCGGAATCTTTGTTGCGGCCAAAGATCAATACCCGCGAGGCCTCTAACGAAAGGGTGCGTTCCTGGATTCGCAGAAGCCGTTCGCCCAACAAATGCAGAATTAAGGTACGGGCCTCTTTAGAATCGCGAATCAAATGAAAAAACTGTTGTCTTTCGAGGCGAGCGACGCGGCACGAACTCATGGCTCGTATAGAGCCAAAAAAAGGAGTTCCAAGTAAGAGAGGCACCTCCCCTACGAAATCGCCATCATTGCCCTCGAACCCGGCAAACTCGGTCTGCTTTCCGTGAACATCGAGGACTACCCGCAGGCGTCCCTGGATAATCACGAAGAAAGCGGCAGGCTCGCCTTCTCGTGCGAGCCATTCGCCCGGCTGGAGCCGCACATCGGCAACAGTGTGCGCCAAGCGAGCGCATTCGGCCTCGTCAAGACAGGCAAAGATTTTGGCTTGCCGCAACTCTTCTGGAGTAAACATGAGACCCGCCTCAAGACCGGCATAGATAATCGTGAAACTCTTGTACTACAGAATGCTACCAATGACGCCCACACCGAAGCTCGCAGACGCCCTCCTGCTCCACGACGGTGGTCGGTAATTCGCCCCGTACATGCTCTTCTTGCTACTAAATTGCAATATGGTCCAATCGGCTCGTCTTCTCGATGTGTGATAAATCGCCAAATCGCATTTCCAGAGGGGAGCGAAGTTCTGGAAAGGTGCGTTGGCCTGAAGTCGACAATTGATAACGGATGAGAACCCACGAGCGATCATTGGCCGACTTTATGCAGTTGTAGCTTCGCGTCGAGCAAATCCCATCGTTTACACTACGCACACTCATGGCAACGCGCACCAACCTCGATTTGGATACCCTGCGCACTCTCGTCGTGGCGCACGACCTGGGCGGCCTGGCACAAGCGGCAGACCGTCTCGGCCGTACTCCTTCCGCCATCAGCCTTCAGATGAAACGGCTGCAGGATGATCTCGGAACAGTGCTCTTTCGCAAACGCGGCCGCGGTCTCGTACTCACCGAAGCTGGAGAAGTAGCGCTCGCCTATGCGCGCCGCATTCTCGCCATTCATGACGAGTTGCTGGACACCGTCCAGGCAGATGGCCTTGCCGGCAATATCCGGATCGGCTGCCCGCAAGACTTTGCCGCAATCTTGCCTTCGGTACTGTCGCAATTGGCTGCGCTGTTTCCGCGAATGCAAGTCGAACTCCTCATTGAAGGCAACGCCGCCCTTGCCGAAGCGATTGAGAAGTCGCGGATCGACCTCGCTATTGTCATTGGTCATGAACGCCGCTCCGCAGCACAGACAGTAGGCCAACTGGACCTCGTGTGGATCGCCTCTTCCACATTCGTGCCGCCCCAGGGAACACCTCTACCGCTCGTCGTATTAGGGCCGCAGTGTGCCTTCCGGAAATGCGCAATTCAACACCTCGAGGCCATAGGCATGTCGTACCGTATTGCTGCCAGCAGCCCCAGCCTCGACGGTCTGCGGGCGGCCTTGCTTGGTGGCCTCGGCATCACGGCGCGTACCCCGTTCAATCTTTCCCAAGGCCTCGTGTACGCCGAGTCACTCTATGGTTTGCCTTTGCTGGGAGTACTGCCTGTCACTCTGCACCGCAACGCGCACTTGAGCGGAGATGCCGCCGATCGCATGGCGATGCTTCTCGTTGAGGCACTGAGGTTCGTTCTCGCCCCTTTACCAAACTCGGAAGCTCTCCGCAAACGCCGCAACGGTATCGCCACAACAGTTGCGGCCGGTGTGGGAACGCATAAGTCGCGCTCACACTTGCGTTGAGAACAATCAAATTGTGCGCCGGCTGTTCGATTGCTACATTGGCGTCATGTCGATCAAGCGTCTCCCTTTTCTCGCCCTTCTGCTGTTTGGCTCAATAATGGCCACTGCTCAAACGCCTTCTATCGTCGGCACATGGGTTCTCACGAAGGCCGACAAACTGCTTCCGGACGGCACGCGAGTGTCGAATTACGGAGAACATCCGCATGGGCTGGTCATCTTCACCAGCGATGGTTACTACTCTGTACAGATCTACCGCGCCGAGCGTCTCAAGTTCTCTTCCGGGGACAAACGGAAGGGAACTCCGGAAGAGTACAAGGAGGCGTCTCTCAGCACCAGTGTCCACTTCGGGCGCTACACTCTCGACCCCGCAAACGCCACGATCATCTTTCACATCGATCGGTCTTCGTTTCCCAATCAGGATGACACCACGCAAGTTCGTCCTTACGAGTTAAAGGGCGACGAACTCTCCTGGAAAGTTCCGCCCCGTCCCGATGGCTCCATTCCCATTACCGTTCTGCATCGGGTTACCAGCGAAGAACGGCCATCAGTAAAAGGGCTGAACTAAGCACGTTGCAAGAATTGTGCAAATTGCGGAAGGAGCGGCGAGATCGTTGCATGCCTCGATGAGAATCTCTCCTTTTATGAAAAATCGCCAACTCACTCACCGAGCCTGGATTTGGTGTTGGTATATCGGCTCGGCAGTAGATTCCGGCGAAATCGCTGCCGCCTGTTGGCAGCAATTGAGCCCAGGACCACTTGTCCGGCAGGCCGACTTTTCGGCCAAGTGACGACAAGGGCGTGTTGAGGGACTGAAGCGCTATCCGGGCCCGACTATGCATAATTGCCGAGAGGGTCAGCGTTTGGATTCAAGGAATGTCGTGATTGCTGTCAGATCATTCCAGAGATGGCGGTCGCCCGAACCGAAACACAATTCCCGCGCTCAGCCGCAGGCTGTTTTGGCGATTGTTGCCGTCGTTGGGAAGATGGGTCTGAAGATAATCGGCCTGAATCGCGCGGATCGCGAAGCGGTGCGAGAGATTCATGTTGAGCCCGCCGCCGAGTGCAGCGGCAAATGAATCCGGGGCATTGGTGGAACCGTTGGGGCCGGGGAAGATTGCGTCGAAGCCGCGCACACCGCCGATAAGCGCCTGGGCGAATGGGGTGAACTTGCCGTCCTTGCGGAACGAATAACGCGCGCCGAGAAGATACGTGATCAGGCTTAGATCTTCGTGAACGGAATTGATATTCGCAACGTGCGCTCCTGAGAGTTCTCCGGCAATGCTGAGCCTGGAAAGGATGGGAGCGTTGAATTCGGCCTTCGCACCCTGTAGCCAGATACAGCCACAATCGCCCGGCGGCGCATTAGTGCGCATGGCGCTGTAACCGAGGGTGACTTCGAGCGGGGCGGCGTCTTTCGCGGAGTGTGGCGCCTGCGCCGGAAGCAAATGCGTCACGCCGAAAACCACGATCACAAGCGAAGTCCATTTCATCCTTTGCACTCCTATTCAATCGTCAGCTTGAAAACGCTGGATTGCGTGACCGGACCACTTGTTGCTGTGATGGTGATCGAATATGTCTGCGGCGGCTGGACGAAGAACCCGCCTCCGCAGCCGCCGATCGCAGATGCGGCAGCAAGGGCGGCGATGGCGAAGAGCATAAGGGGCGAAAACCGTATTTGCCTTCGCGCCGGATGCGTGACAATCCGACCAACGGAAGGAGAATGCAAAGGGCGACGACAGAACGCAGTCCGAAGAATCGCGGGGAATCTTTGGCAGCGGATTGATTTGCTGTCTGGATGGTGAGCGTGGATTCTTGCGCCGTGTTTCCCGGTGTGATGGAAGAAGGTTCGAAGCTGGCCGTGGCGCCCGAAGGCAGTCCGCTTGCGGAAAACGTGATGGGATCTGCGAAAGCGCCGCCGGTAGGCGAAGCGGTGAGGGTGACGGCTGCCGGCTCACCGGGAAATACCGACGCGGAGCCCGCGCTGAGCGTGAGAGCGAAGCTGCTTACCTGCTCGGAGATACTCGTCGAGGTGCTGCCGTTGAAGACCGCATCGCCGGAGTAAACGGCGGTGATGGAATCGATGCCGGGGGGTAGTTGCGAGGTAACCAGGCTTGCGGTTCCGGCGTTTAGCGCGGCAGATCCAAGAGGTGTCGATCCATTGAGAAAGGTGACGGAGCCGGTAGGCGTGGCCGTTGTTCCCGCGGTCGCAGATTTAACGGCCGCCACAAACGCAACGGAATCGCCAGCCGAAGGAGTGGCCAGAGACGATGTGAGAGTTACGTTCGAATCTGCTTTGACAACTGAGATGGCAACAGGCGTGGAGGTACCGCCGTTGAAGTCCGCATCGCCACTGTAAACGGCGGTAATCGAATTGATGCCGACCGGCAATTGCGAAGTAAAGAAACTCGCGCTACCCGCGCTTAGTGAAGCAGATCCAAGAGGCGTCGATCCCAAGTAGAAAGAGACTGAGCCGGGTGGGTGTCGTTGTGATCCCGGCAGTCGCCGACTTGACCACCGAGGTCATGGCAACGATATTGCCGGCCAGAGCGGTGGTTGGAACTGCCGTGAGGGTGACGCTCGAATTGGCCTTGTTGAGGATAGTGACCGAGACGATGGAAGAAGTGCTGCTGTTGAAGTCCGCGTCGCCGGAGTAGATTGCAGTGATGGAATCGGGTCCGGGCGGCAGTAGCGTCGTGACGAAGCTCGTGGAATCGCCGGTGAGCGAGGCCGTATCCAGAAGCGTCGACCCTAAATAGAACCTGACCGAGCCCGTCGGCGTGGTTGTGGCGCCCACGCTTGCCGACTGTACGACCGCCGTAAAGGTAACAGTGCTGCCCACCAAAGCCGTGCTCGAGGACGCCGTGAGGCTTACACTCGAATTTGCCTTGGCGACTGAGACAGTGACAGACGTGGAGGTGCTGCCGTTGAAGTTCGCGTCGCCGGAGTAATTGGCGGTGATGGAATCGGTGCCTACCGGGAGTTGCGTTGTAGCAAAGCTCGCAGAATCGCCGATCAACGGAAAACTCCCCAGGAGCATCGATCCGGAATTGAAGCTGACCGAGCCGGTGGGCGTAGTTCTGGTGCCCGCGGTCGCCGATTTGACAACCGCCGTAAGGTTGACGGCATTGCCGGCCAATGCCGCGCTCGGAGACGCCGTAAGGCCGACGCTCGAATTTGCCTTGCCGACAGGAACAGTGGAGTCCGCGTCAGTGACGTGGATGGTTTCGTTGATGGGCAGCAAGGTGGATTCGTTCAGAGATGGTGTATCGGCCAGATGGAGCGTCTCGGGGATGGCAAGCAGCGTTGAAGGAACCAGTGTTGTCCCCGGGCCCGCGTCGTTGATAGTGATGGTCTCGCCGACGTTGAGCAGTGTGGAGGGAACCAGCGTAGTACCCGCGCCCTGATCGCTGAGGTGAATCACTTCGCCGATGGCAAGCTGTGTGGATTCGGCAAGCACTGGCGTGTCAGTAAGGCTAATCGTCTCGTTGATCGAGATATTTCCGGTCAGCGGCACTACGCCGGTTCCGCTCAGCGCCGCCGTCTCCGGCGAAGCGGTGGCGTTGTCAGTGACGGAGAGCGTAGCTGCATACGAAGTCGCATTGGCCGGCGTGAAGGTGACGTTGATGGTGCAGCTCGCGCCGGGATCGAGCATAGAGGGACAGTTATTCGTTTCGGCAAAGCTGCTCGCGTCGGCGCCAGTAACCGAGATGCTCGCGATTGCCAGCGTTGCGCCTCCACCGTTGGTAAAGACGATCGGCTGCGGATTGGTTGTCACGTTCACCGGCTGCGATTCAAAGTCGTAGCTTTCCGGCGTAAACGTCCCGCGCGGAATGGGCGTGCCGGCGCCCGTGCCGCTCACCTGAGCCTGCACCTGGCGGTTGTTCTGGTCGGTAATCACCACGACTTCGTTCAGCGTCCCATCCGTAGTTGGCGAAAGCGCGATATCGAGATCGCAGTACTGGCCGGCATCGAGCACAACTGGATTTGAGCAGGCCAGCGGATCGGCGCCGGGCGAGAGCACAAAGTCAACTGGCATGGTCACCGTGGCATCGAGCGTAGCGTTGCCCATGTTCCAAAGCACCACGGTTTGCGGTGCGGAGGTAGTTCCGTCAATCTGCGCATTGAAATCCTGGAGAACCGCCACGCCCGTGTTGAGTTTTGCAATCTGATTGTCGGCACTCATCATGTAGAGGTCGCCATCATTATCCGGAGCGGCCCCGGCTATCGAGATGTATGGGAAGTTGTACAGGCCATCGATTACGTTATAGACCGTGCCTGGGCCGTAGTCGCCCGCGCCGCGCTGGTCGAGGTAAAGTTCGTAACCAAGGCTGCTGTTCAGACTTGTCCAGAACTCATATTCATACTCATTGGAGGATGAGTTGCAGTTATCGTTGGTAAATCCGTAGAGGTTTCCTGAAGCGTCGCTGGACAAGTTACTGGTGTTCAAGGCAAGAAACCAGCCGTCGATCGGCGAACCTGTCTCCTGGCAGCCGTTGGTGGTTGGGGGATTGGCTCCGGCAACGATGGCCGTGGTCCCCGTCGCTGGATCGACCTGCGCCAGGTAATAGGCCGCGTTTGCGCTCACCGAAGTCGGATTCAGATCGAAGTTGGCCACGTATAGATTCGCGTCCGCGCCCATGGCCATGCCGTATCCAGCGATCTCGTTGGTGCCCACGCTCGGCGTAGCGATGGTCGTGATGATGCCCGTGCTCGCGTTGATCTCGCGGATATTCCCGTAGGCCTGGTAGATGTAGATATTGCCCGCATTGTCCATCGTCATGGCCTGCGGATTGCTGAGAAACGCGATGGTCGCCAAGCCGCCGTCGCCGCAGTGGTCCACGTCGGCGCATGTCCCCGCGCCCTGGTACGGAGCGTTAATGTAGGCCTGGCTTGAGCCAGCCACCGTGCTGATGATTCCCGTGGCTGCACTCACCTCGCGCAGCACCGCCCCGTTGATTCCTGCGCTTGTGCTGTAGATATCCAGAAAGTAGAGGTTGCCCGCGGCGTCGACAATCAGGTTATTCACCAGGGACAGCGGACTCGCTGTCGCGGCGACGCCATCCACCACTTGCAGGCTGTTGGTACTGTAGTTATCCACTGCCGGCACTCCGGGTTCGCCCGCGTAAAGGGTCACATTGCCCGTGGCCGCGTCGATGCGCCGGATAACGTAGTTGAAGGTGTCGGCTAGGAACAGGTTTCCCGCGCTGTCGACGGCAATTGAGCCTGGGCCTTCGCTTTGGCCGGTGCCGGGGTTTGTGAATTTGAACTGCGCATCGAGCGCCGGTCCGCCGTCGCCCGCGTAACCCGCGTTGGTGTAGCCGAGCCCGTCGTCGCCCGGATCGGTGGCACTCGAGTCGGCCACGCCCGCATAGCGCGTGAAGGTGCTCTGCGAGAGCGCGGCAATCGGACCGGAGGCCGCGCCGCTCAGCGCAAAGGCGTAACTCGTGGTTGAGCCCGCCTGGCCCACCGTCACCAGCAGCGGCGCATTGCGCGAGAGCGAGGGAGACGCCAGGCTTCCGGGAGCGATTGGCGTGTAGGTGACCGGCAGCGTGCAGACGGTTCCGGCGGGGTTCATGGTTACACCATCCGCCGTGCAGCCGCTGATTGCGCCCAGCGCGTAATCGTTGAAGCCGTACTGAATCCCAATCGACTGAATGACCGTGGCGGCGTTGAAGGTGAGCGTGACATTCTGCGTAGTGCTCTGGCCCACGGGCGTTGAAGGAAAGACATTGTTGGCGATGGTGATTACGGGTTCGGCGACGCAAAGGCGCGGCAATGAGAACAAAAGCAGCGCGCACAGAGCGAATCTGCCGCGGCTTGCAAGCGCGGCGCCCTGCCCACGCCCGTTCGCGCGAACCTCCGAATTGGCAACGCAGCCGCGCATCATCGCTTCTCTCCCAGTCCGGCCCTTCGTGAGTCAGATAAAGCCATCAGGAGAAGCTGAAAGTCACGGTTACGGTAAGAATCTGGCCGGCCGTCAGAGCCTGCGGAGTCACCAAATTGGTGCCGGTAAAGGGACTCACAAACAGGGTGTTTCCATTGGATTGGCTGGCGGCAGTGCCGCCAATGTACGACAGGGCAGCGCAAGCCTTCGGGCTAATGGTCCCGTAGCCCGAGCCCAAAGTTGGGATGCAAAGTGCCAGGCCCGTTTGCACGGCTTGAATGCTGCCTGCCGCGGTCGCGGTGTAGTTGCCGGCGAGCACGAGTGTATCGGCTATGCCTGCAAATATTGCTACTGTGGGGGCCGAGGTTTGAAGGCCCGTGGTACAGGTGAAGGCGCCGGCACCCTGCGTGCACAAGCCGCTGCCGATGCCACTTTGTGTTTGGGAGACCAGCGCAACGACCACCGAAGTGGACCCGTTTCCGGATTGGGAGCAAAAGGCACCAATGAGACCACCACCCGCAGGAGGGGCTGCGGGATCGGAAACCGTAGACGTGCCGCACAAAACGATGGCCCAATCCGCCACCACGCCCCCTCCGAACAGCAGTTGCTGCAAGACCTGGTCGCCTTGTGTTGGCGTTAGCAGCGAGTTCTCGAACTCCCGCTCGCTCACAAGCTTGCCGTCCGGGTCGTGGACCACAAACTTCCAGTGACCATGGATTTTGATGCCGTCGCCGCCCTGCTTGCCCGCGGCTAGCACATTACCTTCTTCTTCCTGCGCGGCGGCTGCTGCGGTTAATGCGTGCGTTCCGTTCGCCGGCAATCCCGCCTGCTGGGCCGGCGCCATCTGCGCGCTCACCAGGGCCAGAAGAGCCGTTACCGCGCAAAGCTGTTGAAATCCCATTCGTGTTTTCATCCTTCACCTCTCTCGCATTGCCAAATTTCGTTGCTTCAACGTCCATTTTTGCTTTGTGCCGCTTGTACTCATGTGCCTTGCCGAAAGCAGCCGGCGCAGATCGCAATCTCCGTATCAGCGCTCGCGCGACCGTGAGCGCGTCTTTCTTCGAGCCAATTGCGATGCCAAATGCCGCCGCTGCGTTTGCGGCCCGCATGGCGACGGGATTCTCTCCGCAGACTTCGCAGCGTCCTTCGTGGCACCCCTATCGGGGTGTGCATCCGATTAGGAAGACCAGCTGTAGTGATGCATGTCGTTCCCGACGCCGGCGTACGAACCCCCTACCTTGTTCGAGTTGGCCTGTAGGCTGGGGATGTACAGGATGTACATGGCCTTGAAGATTCTTACTCCCGACGGCGAATTGGCCGAGAAGTTCTGCAGCGTTTTGAACGGAACGACAGGGCCGGGATGGCTGCCGGAAGCCGGACGGCGTCCATTTGGGAAGGTCAGCATCGAAAACCACATGTTCACGTACTGGACCGTGCTGGCCTTCACCCACAGCAGGAAGGGGCACGGGACGAAATGGTCGCTGTTCGAACCATGTTTGAGGGGAGAGGACAGGAGGA
>Ga0335073_10011742_pt1 | contig 12308 bp, 11 predicted proteins | sample Lox_Sample_22_FD_207093 | JGI IMG/M metagenome (GOLD analysis project Ga0335073, IMG submission 207093) | Soil microbial communities from Loxahatchee National Wildlife Refuge, Florida, United States - Lox_Sample_2.2 | ecosystem: Environmental > Terrestrial > Soil > Wetlands | place: USA... | reverse complement strand
GCGCATCGCCGCGTTCTTCTCCACGCTGTTGCCAAGGGGCGCGACGATGGTGACCGGCACGCCGTAGCGCCGGCCTGCATAGGCCAGCGATTGTCCGTGATTGCCGCGTGTGGCGGAGACGATACCGCGCACCTGCTGGCGTTCCCGCGCCAGGCGCTCGACATGGACCAGCCCACCGCGCAATTTGAAAGCGCCGACCGGGGTGTGGTTCTCGTGCTTTACCCAGACCTCGGCGCCGGCACGCTCACATAACAGAGGCCAGGCGTATTGCGGCGTGCCGTGAAAGCTTTGGTGCACCAATTGGTGCGCGGCTTCAAGTTCGGCGAGCGAGAACATTATGACATTGCTCAGGCGCGCCGGAGCAAAATCGCATCACCCAAGCCCGTGCGGTAGAACATCAACCTCGCGTCAGCACGCGACAGGCCGCCGCACCTGGATGCGATCCGGGTGCGACGGCCCGCCGAAACCGGCCTCGCTGCTTCGGGCGATGCAGTGCCGGTCAGGCGAGCTTGAGATTGGTGGCCGCGGCCTTGCCGCGCTCCATTGCAATCTCGTAGCTGACCTTCTGGCCGTCGTTCAAACCCTTCAGGCCGGCAGCCTGGACGGCGGTAATGTGGACGAACACGTCCTTGCCGCCGTCCTGCGGCATGATAAAGCCGTAGCCCTTTGTGGCGTTGAACCATTTCACGGTGCCGATAGCCATGGTAGTCGCTCCTTCCGGTGCGCGTCCCCTGTCGCGCGCTGGTGGGGATAGGGTGGCAACGTGGTGCTGGACCCGTTGTGCGGCCTTCAGGCGAGCTTCAGATTGATGGCGGCGGCCTTGCCGCGCTCCATCGCCACTTCGTAGCTCACTCGCTGCCCCTCATTCAGGCCGCGCAATCCGGCGGCCTGCACCGCAGTGATATGAACGAACACATCCCTGCCGCCTTCCTGCGGCACGATGAATCCGAATCCTTTGGTTGCATTGAACCACTTGACTGTACCAATAGCCATGGTCTGCGCTGTTCTCCGTCTAATGCGGCGCGCGATGGGCGCGTCGCGGTCGACAATCGGGTCTTGGGACGTCTTGAGGGCACCCGAGGCACGGAGGCGCAGCAAGCCAAGCCAAAAGCGATTGCGTTTCACAGTTGGCACAGAAACGGCGTGATCTGTCAATCACGCTCGCGCTATCAGCGCGTGGGCTCCTGCCAGGCGTGGGTTGTAAAGTCTTTTTGAGACATAGTCGCGCGGCGCGAAACGATCGACCGTCCGTTTATGTGGATATAACGAGATAATAACACAATGTGGAGCGAACGCGCGCGCGAGGTACAGCTTCAACTTAGACGCTATCAGGCGTCAAACTGGTTTCGAACATCTCGCCGGCCAGGCGCATGGTCTCAGCCGAATCCTTTGGCGCGTTCTGCACGCGCCACCGGAACTCGCGCATTCGCGCTCTGATATCGGCAGATGCGGTTTGCTATCAAGGCGGTGAAGGAGCCCTGAGCGTTCGACTGGCAGATTGGGCACCCTGTCTCGCGGAAGCGTGCGACGGTGACGCAACACTGCTGGCAGAGTTGCGATCAGACTGCCGCGCGTGCCGTCCCGTCAGTGGCGATCGGAAGTTTATTGGCTGGCAGGTCCCAGCCTGACGTGTTCCGGCCGCTTGCTGCGGCGTCTGCCTGAGTGTCTGATATCGACGCAAGCTGCACGCGTGGTCGTCGAACCGGGGAGCGGCGACAGGCAGCGGCTTGCTAGCCTGCCAGCCCAGCATGCACCGCGCACCCGGCCAGGAAACCGGCGAGCGTGCGGTGGAAATCTGGCTCCTCGAGCAGGAAGGCATCGTGCCCCTTGTCGCTTGGGATCTCGACGAACGACACGTTCGCCCCCGCCCGGTTCAAGGCCCGCGCAATCGAGCGGCTCTCCGCCGTCGGGAACAGCCAGTCGGAGGTGAATGAAACCAACAGGAAGCGCGTCCGGGTACCGCGGAACGCATTCGCCAGGTCGCCATCGAAATCCGCCGCGAGATCAAAATAGTCCATCGCCCGCGTGATCGTCAGATATGAGTTGGCATCGAATCGCTGCACGAATGTGGACCCTTGATGCCGCAGGTAGCTCTCCACTTCGAACATTTCGCCAAACAGCCGCATGGCCTCGGTGGGATCCTTCGGCGCATTCTGTAGCCGCCGGCCGAACTTCCGCGTCAGGGCTTGCTCGGAAAGATATGTGATATGCGCGCACATCCGGGCCACCGCGAGGCCGCGCGCCGGCACGCGGCCGGTCTCCCAGTACCGGCCGCCCATCCAGTCGGGATCGGCGAAGATCGACTGCCGCCCGACTTCGTGGAACGCGATGTTCTGGGCCGAATGGTACGCGGCGCAGGCGATCGGCAGTGCCGCGAACACCGCGTCCGGATACAACGCCGCCCATTCCAGCACCTGCATGCCGCCCATCGATCCGCCCATCACCGCGAACAAGCGCGCGATGCCCAGATGGTCGATCAGCCGCTTCTGCGCCCGTACCATGTCGCGGACGGTGACCGGCGGGAAATCGGTTCCCCACAGCAGGTCCGGCCGGTCTTCGCGCTCCGAGCGCGGCCCGGTGGACCCCATGCAGCCGCCCAGCACATTGGCGCAGATGACGAAGAAACGCTCGGTATCGACCGGCCGGCCAGGCCCCACCACGATGTCCCACCAGCCGTCCTTGCCGGTGACGGGATGGGGCTCCGCCACGTACTGGTCTCCGGTCAGGGCATGGCACACCAGGATCGCGTTGCTGCGCGCCGCGTTCAACGTGCCATAGGTGCGATACGCGACGGTCAGCCGCGGCAGCGCGGCGCCGCACTCCAGGGTCAGCCCGTCATCGAAGGTGACGTGCGTGTGTGCAACGCCCGCGAGTGTCGCTACCTGGTCCATCGCGCCCGCTGCATAAGCTGCGCCGGAGTCCCTCGCAACCTCTCGCCGTGCCCCCGCTGCCCGTTGCCCGTCTGCCCGTTGCCCCGCTGCCCGTTGCCCCGCTGCCCGTTGCCCCGTCTGCCCGTTGCCCGTCTGCCCGTTGCCCGTCTGCCCGTTGCCCGTCTGCCCGTTGCCCGTCTGCCCGTTCCCCCTCCGCTGGTTCCCCGTCCGGCCGTTCCACCCCCAGATTGCGGCCACCCACGCGGGGGGCTATCTGTTCCGCCCCTCTCCGGCCAGAGCGATGTCGAGCCCAGCCCCAATCGAAACCGTTCCGCCAGCGACCTCGGAGACCGAGGAGCCGGCCTCGCCCGATGGCTGGCGTGGCTCGCCGGCCGCCCGCCTGGCCGCGCTGCGCGGCGAACTCGATTCGATCGACGATGCGATCCACGACCTGCTGATGCGCCGCGCCGGCGTGATCGAGGCGGTGGCGCGGTCGGGCAAGCGCAGCGCCCTACGGCCCGGCCGCGAAGCCTCCATCATCCGCCGCTTGCTCGCTCGTCACCACGGCACGCTGCCGCCGCAGGCGCTGTATCGGATGTGGCGCGAACTGCTGGCGGCGACCACGTCGATGCAAGGCGGATTCACACTGGCGGTGTGCGATCCGGATCCCGGCGCCGCCTATACCCAGCTCGCACGCGAGCAATACGGCGCGCTGACGCCGCTGCGCGCCCATCACAGCGGTTCACAGGCGATCGCGGACCTCGCCGGTGGCACCGCCAGCATCGCCATCCTGCCGCTGCCGTCCGAGACCGAAGGCTGGTGGACCACACTGCTTTACCCCGACATCCACGTGGTGGCGCGGCTGCCGTTCTGGAGCGTGCGGCCCGAGGGCAGCCCGTCGGTGCAGGCACTGGTGGTGGCACCGTTCCCGCCGGACCCCAGCGAGCAAGACCGATCGCTGCTGGGACTGGAACTGGATGAGGACATGAGCCGTGCCCGCCTGACCGGTGCCATCACGGCCGCCGGCTTCGCGCCGGGCATGGTGCTGCTGCGCCGCGATCCCGGCGCGCGTGCGGCGCATGCGCTGGTGGAGGTGATCGGCCATGTCGGCGCCGACGATCCGCGCCTGGACGCCGTAGCGGCGATGCGCCGGCCGCTGGTACTGGGCGGCTATGCCGTGCCGATCGGAGGCGCCGCATGACGACACCTCGGCCACGGCCCGAGGTGCTGACGATCTCGCCCTATATCGGCGGCGAATCAGAACTCCCCGGCATCAACCGCACCATCAAGCTGTCGTCGAACGAGGGCGCGTTCGGCGTGCCGCCAGGCGCGCAGGCGGCGATCCGCCGGGTGTCGGGTGACGTGTTCCGCTATCCCGACGGCGGCGCCGATGGATTGCGCGAGGCGATCGGCCGGCGCTGGGGCCTCGACCCGGCGCTTATCGTGTGCGGCGCGGGGTCGGACGACCTGATCTACCAGTTCTGTCTGGCCTATGGCGGCCCGGGGCGGGACATCGTGATGTCGGCGCACGGGTTCGCGATCTATTTCATCGCCGGCACCTACGCCGGCAGCCGCGTCATCAAGGTGCCGGAGCATAACCTGACCGCGGATGTCGATGCGATGCTCGCCGCGGTCTCGCCGGCGACGCGGCTGATGTTCCTGGCCAATCCGAACAATCCCACCGGATCGATGCTGCCGCATGACGAAGTGGCACGGCTGCGCGCGGGGCTGCCGCCAGAAGTGCTGCTGGTGATCGATTCCGCCTATGCGGAATACGTCAGCCGGCCGGACTACGACCCCGGCATCAAGCTGGTCGATGCCACCGACAACACGGTGATGACGCGGACGTTTTCGAAAGTGTTCGGCCTGGGCGGCATGCGCATCGGCTGGTGCTATGCACCGTCCGACGTGGTGGACGTGCTGAACCGTGTGCGCGGTCCATTCAATGTTTCGGTGGCGGCGCAGGCGGCGGCGATCGCGGCACTGGCGGAGCCGGGCTGGCTGGAGAAGGGCCGCGACCACAACGCCGCATGGCGCCCGAGGCTGGCGGCCGGGCTGACCGCGGCGGGGCTGAAAGTCTGGCCCAGCGAGGGCAATTTCGTGCTCGCCGATTTCGCCACCCCGCCGATCGCCGAGGCGGCCGACGCCTTCCTGCGCCAGCGCGGCATCATCGTGCGTGGCGTGGGCGGCTATGGACTGCCCCACTGCCTGCGCATCACGGTGGGCCTGGCCGAGGAAGTGCAAGCGGTGATCGATGGGCTCAGCGCGTTCATGGCGGAACGGCGTGGGGGTTAGTCTGCTCGTGCGGCAATCGGCGCCAACCCTGTCATTGCGAGGCCCACAGGGCCGAAGCAACCTTGGTCAAGTGGCGGACCGAACCCCGTGGCCCGCCCCGAACGGAATTTCCACGCCCCTGCGGGCCGCGCAATGACACGTGAGCCGCCTCTCTTCCGCCGCCTCGCCTTGCTGGGCATCGGGCTGATCGGCAGCTCCGTCGCTCGCATCGCCCGCGAACGCGGCGACCTCGCCGCCGAGATCGTGGTGAACGCCCGCACACAGAAGACGCTGGATCGCGTGGTGCAGCTCGGCTTCGCCGACCGGGTGGAGTTGGATCCGGCCCGCGCGGTGCAGGGCGCCGACTGCGTCATGCTGGCCGCACCGGTCGGCGCCTTCGCCGAACTCGCCGCGCGCATCGCGCCGCATCTGGCGCCGGGGGCGATCCTGACCGATGTCGGCTCGACCAAGCAGTCGGTGATCCGCGATGTTGGGCCGCTGGTGCCGGCGGGCGTGCATTTCGTCCCTGCCCACCCGGTCGCCGGCACCGAGTATTCCGGCCCCGACTCCGGCTTCACCACCTTGTTCCAGGGCCGCTGGACGCTGCTGACGCCGCCTCCCGGCACCGATCCGGACGCGGTGGAGAAGATCGCCGAACTCTGGCGCCGCTGCGGCTCGATGATCGAGACGATGGAGCCGGCGCACCACGACCGCGTGCTGGCGATCGTGTCGCATCTGCCGCACCTGATCGCCTTCACCATCTGCGGCACCGCCGACGACCTGGCGGACGAAAGCCGACAGGAGGTGATCAACTTCGCCGCCTCCGGGTTCCGCGATTTCACCCGTATCGCGGCGAGCGACCCGGTGATGTGGCGCGACATCTTCCTCAACAATCGCGAGGCGCTGCTGGAGATGCTGGCGCGCTTCATGGAGGACGCGCAGGCAATGTCGCGCGCGGTGCGCTGGGGCGACGCGGCGTATATCGAGGACAAGGTGGAGCGCGGACGCAAGATCCGGCGGAGTTTGATCGAGCAAAGGCAGGCGTAGCGCTGCGGCCCGGACTGATCGCCCCGCTCAGCGGTCTTGCCCTACTGTCCTGGTCCGTCCCTCTCGAATCTGTCGCCGGGTCCGGTCGATCACCGCGCGTGTCACGGCTGCGAGCCGATCGTGACAGGCATAACCGCGCGTGCAATCGCGTCGAACGACCGGACCAATGTCGGGGCCGTTGCTGCGGTGACGGTTCCGCCGGGCATCAATACCGAGCCCGATTGACGCCGGCCAGCGCCCCCGGTACTCACGAGTAACGCCGCGCCCTGCGCCCTCAGGAGGACCCGATGGACCTGAGCTTCACCCCTGAAGAACTCGCGTTTCGCGAAGAAGCCCGCCGTTTCTTCCGCACCGAAATCCCGCAATCGATCCGCGACAAGGTGGCCGAAGGCGAAGGCCTGACGCGCGACGACATGATTACCTCCCAGCGCATCCTGAACGCGCGCGGCTGGGCGACGCCGAACTGGCCGGTGCAATGGGGCGGGCAGGCCTGGTCGCCGGTTCAGGTCTACCTGTACCAGGACGAGATGCAGCAGGCGAACGTGCCGACGCCGATCGGCTTCAACGTCACCATGGTCGGGCCGGTGATCGCGCAATTTGGCAGCGAACAGCAAAAGCAGCAGTTCCTGCCGAAGACGGCGAATGCGGACATCTTCTGGTGCCAGGGATTTTCCGAACCGGGCTCGGGGTCCGATCTTGCCTCGCTGCGCACGCGCGCCGAGCATAAGGGCGACAACTACGTCATCAATGGCCAGAAGATCTGGACCACGCTGGCTCAGTATGCCGACTGGATCTTCTGTCTCTGCCGCACCGACCCCGCGGCGAAGAAGCAGGAAGGCATTTCGTTCATCCTGGTGGACATGAAGACGCCCGGCATCACCGTGCGCCCCATCGTCACCATCGACGGCGGGCGCGAAGTGAACGAGGTGTTCTTCGACAACGTCGAAGTCCCGGCTGAGAACCTGGTGGGCCAGGAGAACAAGGGCTGGGACTACGCGAAGTTCCTGCTTGGCAACGAACGCACCGGCATCGCGCGGGTCGGGGCATCGAAGGCCAAGGTAGCGCGGATCAAGCAGTTGGCGTCGATGGAGCGCCTGGGCGACGTGCCGCTGATCGAGGTGCCGCGCTTCCGCGAGAAGCTGGCCGCGGTGGAGGTGGAGCTGAAGGCGCTGGAGATGACGCAGTTGCGCGTCGTCGCCGACGAGCGCAGGCGCGAGAAGGGACGGCCGAACCCCGCATCCTCGATCCTGAAGCTGAAGGGCTCTCAGATCCAGCAGCAATTGACCGAGCTGGTGATGGAAGTGGTCGGTCCGTACGCGATGCCGTATCAGCGCGATTTCGACGGCCGCAATGAGGAGACGGTCGGCCCCGACTACGCCACCGAAGCGGCTCCGATGTATTTCAACTACCGCAAGGTGTCGATCTATGGCGGCAGCAACGAGATCCAGCACAACATCGTCGCCAAGGCGATTTTAGGGTTGTGACATAATGCTCTGACTTTGCCATGGCCGACTTGTCGAACTGTCCGGGTGAAAGCACTGGGCAGATTCACCACAATGACACCAAGACACCAACACACCAAGACACCAAGACACGAAGCTGCGGCGCATTACGGGGAAGGCAGCACGGTCGATCGGGCGCCATGTCGCAAGCCTGCCACGCAGCCAGTCGGCCGGCCGGATGCGGGCAAACCGCACGTCCGGCTTGATGAGCGGGGAGGGGAAACGGACCGTCATGCGGCACCGCGTCTGTTCTCGACTCTGGTGTTTTTGTGGTGATGCCTGAAGTCGCCGCAGCCGCCCCCACCCAAGCGTGAAGGCGCACCCCAACAATGGACTTCTCCCTCTCCTCCGAACTGCAAGAGCTCCAGCACCGCACGCGCGACTTCATCCGCCACAAGGTCATCCCGCTGGAATCCGACCCGCGGCAGACCGCGCACGGTCCCACCGAGGACTTTCGCGGCGAGCTCGTCGCGATGGCGCGCGAAGCCGGCTTGCTCGCACCGCACGCATCGCCCGAGTACGGCGGCCTGGGCCTGGACCATGTCGGCAAGGCCATCGTGTTCGAAGAATCCGGCTACTCCTTGCTCGGCCCCGTCGCGATGCACATCTTTGCCCCCGACGAGGGCAACATCCATTTGATGGAGCAAGTGGCGAGCAAGGAGCAAAAGGAGCGCTGGCTGAGGCCGCTGGCGCAGGGAGCAACCCGCTCGTGCTTCTGCATGACGGAGCCCGCACCGGGCGCGGGTTCGGATCCCTCCGCGCTCAACACCACCGCGGTGCAGGATGGCAACCACTGGGTGATCAACGGCACCAAATGGTTCATCACCGGCGCGGATGGCGCCGCGTTCGCCATCATCATGGCGAAGGACACGGACGGCAACGCGACGATGTTCCTCGCCGACATGGACCAGCCGGGCATCGAGATCGTGCGGACCATGCACAGCCTCGATCAGGCCTTCGCCGGCGGCCATGCCGTGGTGAAGTTCAACGACCTGCGGGTGCCGGCGGCCGACATCCTCGGCGAACCGGGCAAGGGCTTTCGCTACGCCCAGGTGCGGCTGGCGCCGGCGCGACTGACGCATTGCATGCGCTGGCTCGGCGCGGCGCGGCGCGCGCACGACATCGCCGCGGCCTACGCGCAGCGGCGGGAAGTATTCGGCGCCAAGCTGGTGAACCACGAAGGCGTCGGCTTCATGTTGGCCGACAACGAGATCGATATCCGCATGAGCCGCCTTGCGATCTGGCATACCGCCTGGCTGCTTGATCAGGGGGCGCGCGGCACCACCGAATCCTCGATCGCCAAAGTCTTTTGCTCCGAGGCGATCTGGCGCGTGGTGGATCGCTGCGTGCAAGTGCTCGGCGGCCAGGGCGTCACCGGCGAAACACTGGTGGAACGGTTGTTTCGCGAGGTGCGCGCGTTCCGCATTTACGACGGACCTTCGGAAGTGCACCGCTGGTCGCTGGCGCAACGTATCGCGCGGCAGGGAGCGAACTGGTGAGCGCCGCGTTCGACCTGAGCGGGAAGGTTTGCGTCGTGACCGGCGCCGGGCGAGGCATCGGCCGCGGCATGGCGGAGGCTCTGGCGCGGCATGGCGGCTTCGTCGTGCTGGTGGGGCGCACGTCGGCGACTTTGGCGGATGCCGCCGCCGCGATCGGCGATCGCAGTATGGTGCAGGTGGCGGATGTCGCACGCGAGGCAGACGTGCTGGCGTTGCGCGACGCGGTGCTGGCGCGCTGCGGCCGCATCGACGTGCTGGTGAACAATGCCGGTGTGAACCCGATCTTTCGCACCATCGACCGGGTCTCGCTGCAAGACTGGCAGCACATCATCGACGTGAACCTGACCGGCGTGTTCCTGTGCTGCAAGCATCTGGGCAGTGCGATCAGCCCCGGCGGGTCGGTGATCAACGTGAGCTCGGTGGCAGGACATGGCGGCCTGCCGCGCTCGGTGCCTTACTGCGCGTCGAAGGGCGGGGTGGAGCTGCTGACCAAGGCGCTGGCATTGGACTGGGCAAAGCGCGGCGTGCGGGTGAACACGCTGGCGCCCGGCTGGGTGGACACCGACCTGACCCACAGCCTGTTGGACCACGACGTGCACGGCAAGCGGCTGCTGGACCATACACCGATGGGTCGCTTCGCGACGCCGCGGGATATGGCGGGGGGCGTGGTGTTCCTGGCGTCGGACGCCGCGGCGTTCATGACCGGGCAGAGCCTGGTGATCGATGGCGGCTGGGGCGCGGAGTAGTGCGCGGTTCGTCCCAGGCCATGACCCGGCCGAGCCGCATCAGCGCCGGTGCTCTGGCTTCAAGCGCGGCGCCAACACACAAGATCATCATGTACATGAAACAAGGTGGCCAGAGAGAGGCGTCGCTCCTGCTTCAACCACTGGTCTTTTCCAACACGTATCCCTTGCCTTGCATGCAGTTCCGGATCGCGGCGCGGACTGCGGGAGGGCCGGTGATCGGGGAGATGATCCAGCGTCCCGGCGTCGCGGCATTCTGCAAACGCACGGCCTCGCGCGAGGCACGCCGGCAGTTCTGCAGATCGTCCTGGTAGTGCTGCGACGTGTGGTCGCCCTGCGACGGCGGATCGTAGCTGCTGCACGCGCCGACACTCGCCGCGATCACAAGCGCCAGCCACCGGCCGCGCCATGCGGGCCTGGCCGCCGGCGCGGCGGCGGCACGTCGACGCCGCTGGGCAGGCCTCCCGCTTGGCGCGATGCGGGCGCCGATCTCGCGTATCGCCATGTCGCCATCATATCACGCATAAGCCGCGGCCATAGCCTCGGGCTCACAGAGGCGGAGCAAGTAACGGCAGCCGCTGCCACACTGCCCGCATTACCGCCGCATGCACCGCCGCTTCGGGCCCATCCGCTTGCACCAGCACGCAGCGTTGCGGGTCGGCACCGGCGATCGCGCGAAACCCTTCGTTCACCCGCGCGTGGAACGCCGCGTTCTGCCGCTCGTAGCGGTCCGCTGTGCCGCCGCGAGCGCGCCGCCGCGCCAGTGCCACACCGGCGGAAACGTCCAGCACGATCGTCACGTCCGGGGCCAACCCGATCAAACGGGTCAGCGTGGCGATCATCTCGCGGTCGGCACCTTGTCCGTAGCCCTGATAAGCCATGGTTGAATCGGCGAACCGGTCGCACACCACCCAGGCCCCGGCAGCCAATGCCGGACGGATCGCCTTCGCCACATGTTCCGCGCGGGCGGCGAAGTGCAGCAGTGTCTCGGCGGGCGCCGACCAGGCAATGCGGCCCGACAGCAGCAACGCGCGCAGCTCTTCGGCACCTGGCACGCCACCGGGTTCCCGCGTGGACAGCACCGGCACGCCGAGGTCGGTCAGCGCTGCGGCGAGCAAGCGAGCCTGGGTGGACTTGCCGGCACCCTCGCCGCCTTCAAGTGTGATGAAGCGACCGCGCTGCACTCTGTACCCTCACCTCGCTGCATGCCGTAGCCTCGCCTCGCCACACGCCGTGCCCTCACCTCGCTGCATGCCGTAGCCTCGCCTCGCCACACGCCGTGCCCTCACCTCGCTGCATGCCGTACCCTCGCCTCGCCACACGCCGTAGTTTCGCCTATCGGCCCTACGCCGCATGGTTCCCCTCGCGGGTGAGAGAGGTTTCCTGCCACCCCACGCGAGCGCGGTGGCGTTGGCAACCCACAAGCGCGGGAGACGATGGGTCAGCCACCGGTCACGAAATGCGTCAGCACGGCAAAGGCACGCCCAGGCAGGCTCATCTTCGGCACATCCTCGCCGGCAACCAGCGGCACCTCCATGGCGGGAACGCCATCGCCGGCCAGGTTCAGCTTGCCGAGTGTGGTGCCCTTGGCCACCGGCGCCCGCACCGGCTCATCGTAGCTGATCTGCAGCTTCGCGTGGTTGCGCCAGTTGCGCGGCATCGTCACCACCAGGTCGTGGCCGGTCACCAGCGGCACGGTGGGGCTGGCGCCGAGCCATACCGGCGCGTGATCGACCGGATCGGCACCGGCGAACAAGGTCACGTCCTCGAAATTGGAAAACGCCCAGTTCATCAGGCGCTGCGACTCTTCGGTGCGCTCGCGGTTGGTGTTCATGCCGTTCAGCACCAGGATGACGCGGCGGCCGTCGCGATCGGTGCTGGCAACCACGCCAAAGCCGCCCGCCTCGGTGTGCCCCGTCTTCAACCCGTCCGCCAGGCCCCGCTCCACCAGCGGATTGCGATTCTGTTGCTCGATATTGTCGTAATTGAACGTCTTCTCGGCGAAGAAATGATAATACTGCGGGAACTCTCGGATGATGTCCGCCGCCAGCGTCGCGATATCGCGGCAGCACATGTAATGGCCGTCGTCCGGCCAGCCGGTCGCGTTGAGGAAATGCGAATTGATCAGCCCCAGCTTCTTGCCGTAGTCGTTCATCAGATTGGCGAATTCCGACTGCGAGCCGGAGATCGATTCGGCCAGCACGATGCAGGCGTCGTTGCCGGAATCGACGATCACGCCGCGCAGAAGGTCCTGCACCGCGACGGTGTCGCCGACCTTGACGAACATCTTCGACCCACCCATGCGCCAGGCTTCGGTGGAAACCGGCAGCATGTCGTCGAGCTTCATCCGCCCCTGCCGCAGCCGGTCCATCA
>Ga0335073_10011741_pt1 | contig 12308 bp, 9 predicted proteins | sample Lox_Sample_22_FD_207093 | JGI IMG/M metagenome (GOLD analysis project Ga0335073, IMG submission 207093) | Soil microbial communities from Loxahatchee National Wildlife Refuge, Florida, United States - Lox_Sample_2.2 | ecosystem: Environmental > Terrestrial > Soil > Wetlands | place: USA: Florida... | reverse complement strand
GGCCTGCTGGGCACGATCATCCTGGGTGTCGTGGGCTCGTTCATCGGCGGGTTCGTGGCGAACCTCGTGGAGTATCACACCCTGACCGTGAGCCAGTTCCACCTCACCGGGCTCCTATGGTCGATCGTCGGCGCCATCATCCTGCTGGTGCTGCTGCGCGTGACCAGGCTGGAGCCTGGCCGGCGCCGGGGCCGGGGCCGCTGGATCTGAGCGGCCACGCCGGCCGGAGAGAACACGAACGCGGATGCTGCCTGCTGCGGCATCCGCGTTGTCGACAACGTCGCTGGGGTACCAGGACTCGAACCTAGACTAACAGGGCCAGAACCTGCCGGGCTGCCAATTACCCCATACCCCATGGGACCGGGCCGGCTACGCCCGGACGCACCACGGGAGTCCGGGCGCGCCAGTGCAGTGTAGCCGAAGTGCGGATGCAGCGGCCAAGGGGATCATTGCTGAGCGGCCTGCGCCGCCTCGGCAGCCTTCGCCAGGCGGTCGAGGGTTGGCGCCCGGCCGAGCAGCTCGATCGACTCGAACAGCGGCGGCCCCACGCGCCGCCCGGTGATCGCGACCCGCACCGCCCCGCCGAACGCGTCCCTGGGCTTCAGCCCCAGCCCGTCGACGAGCACCGCCCGCAGCGCGTCCTCGATCTCCCCGGCCGTCCACGACCCGAGGCCGGCCAGCGCGTCGTGCGCCGCGCTCAGCCTGGGCGCCGCGTCGGGGGTGAGCGTGCGGGCGCCGTCCTCCGGGTCGACCGCGAACTTGTCCTCGTCCACCAGCAGGAACCGCAGCATGTCGGGCGCGTCACTCAGCTTCGAGATCCGCCCCTGGATCAGCGGCGCGGCCGCCGTGATCACCGCGGCCTGCTCGGCGGTGGGCGGATCGCCGGCCAGCCTGGCCCGCTGCAGGAACGGGATGATCCGCTGGATGAAATCGGCCGGGTCAAGCTCCCTGATCTTGTCGCCGTTGATCGCCTCGAGCTTGCGCACGTCGAACCGGGCCGGGTTCTTGTTGACCTTGGCCAGGTCGAACTCGGCGGCCATCTCGTCGAGCGTGAACAGCTCCCGGTTGTCCCCCGGCGACCAACCGAGCAGCGCCAGGTAGTTGTCGAGCGCCTCGGGCAGGAACCCCTGGTCGCGGTAGTAGCTGATCGACGCGGCGCCGTAGCGCTTGCCGAGCTTCTCGCCCTCCAGCCCCAGCACGAACGGCAGGTGGGCGAACAGCGGGAACTCCGACTCCGGCACGCCCATCGCGCGGTACACGGCGAGCTGCCGCGGCGTCGAGGACAGCAGGTCGTCCCCGCGCACGATATGAGTCATCTTCATCAGCACGTCGTCGACCGCCACGGCCAGCGTGTACAGCGGGCTGCCATTGGCCCGGGCCAGCACGAAGTCGGGCACATGAGCGTTGTCGATGGTGATCTGGCCCCGGATCAGGTCGGTGAACGTGGTCGAGCCCTCGGGCATCTTCATCCGCACCACCGGGCGCCTGCCCTCGGCCTGGTACTCGGCGACCTGCTCCGGAGTCAGGTGACGGCAGTGCAGGTCGTACCCGGTGGACCCGCCGGAGCCCGCGCGCGCCGCCTCCCGGCGCGCGGCCAATTCCTCGGGCGTGCAGTAGCACCAGTAGGCGTGCCCGGACTCCAGGAACTTGGCGATCCAGTCCTCGTAGATCCCCATCCGCTGGCTCTGCAGGTACGGGCCGTAAGGGCCGCCGACCTCCGGTCCCTCGTCCCAGCCCAGGCTCAGCCAGCGCAACGTCTCCAGGGCGGAGGAGATGTAGGCGGGCCGCACCCGGGACTGGTCGGTGTCCTCGATCCGCAGCACGAAGGTCCCGCCGGTGCGCCGGGCGAACGCCCAGTCGAACAGCGCGGTACGGATGTTGCCGACGTGCAGGTCCCCGCTCGGGGACGGCGCGAAGCGCACTCTCACCGGCCGTTCGCCGGGGGCTCCGGGCCGCCGGGGTCCGGGCCCCGGGGGTCCGGGGGTGTCCCCCGGGGCAGTACCGTCCCGGGGTGCGCTGTGTCCCCCCGGCCCAGCTTCGTCAGTCACGGTTGATTACCCCGTTGGTGAGCGTTCCGATGTTCTCTATCGTCACCGACACCTCGTCGCCTTCCTTGAGCGGGCCGACCCCGGCCGGCGTGCCGGTCAGCAGCACGTCGCCGGGCAGCAGCGTCATCACCGCGCTGACGTAGGTGACCAGCTCGGTCACGCCGTGCAGCAGCTGCGAGGTGCGCGCGTTCTGCCGGATCTCGCCGTTGACGATCGTGGTCAACTCGAGGTCGGCCGGGTCGAGGTCGGTCTGCATCCACGGCCCGAGCGGGCAGAACGTGTCGAAGCCCTTGGCGCGCGCCCACTGGCCGTCCCGGGCCTGCAGGTCGCGCGCGGTGACGTCGTTGGCGCAGGTGTAGCCGAAGATCACCTCGGGCACCCGGTCCGCGGGCACCTCGCGGCACAGCCTGCCGATGACCACGGCCAGCTCGCCTTCGAAATCGACCCGCTCCGAAAGCTGGACCGGGTAGGCGATGGGATCCCGCGGCCCGATGACCGCCGTCGACGGTTTCAGGAAGATGACCGGCTCAGCGGGCGGCTCGTTGCCCATCTCGCGCACGTGGTCGGCGTAGTTCCGCCCGATCGCGACCACCTTGCTGGGCAGGACCGGCGCGAGCAGCCGTACGTCCGCGAGCGGGTAGCGCGAGCCGGTGAGACGGACGGACTCGTCCCCGATCCCGAACGGGTGCCCCAGCAACTCGGCTACCACGAGCCCGTCGGGGTCCGGGAGAGTGCCCGCGCTGGCACCGTCCGGCGCTGCGTCCTCCACGATCCCGTAGCCCACCTCGCCGCCGTGGGCAAACCTTGCGATGCGCACGTGTCAGAGCCTACTTATCGGGCGGCTGGAGAAGGCACGGCGTCCCCCGGGCCGCCGTCGCGAGGGACGGGCCGTCACTACTGCAGGTACCCCTCCACCTCAGAGGCCGGGCGCGCCGCCGAGTCCTCCGGGTTCTCGCCGAACTCGCGCCGGGCGCGGCGCTGCCGCAGCAGATCCCAGCACTGGTCGAGCGCCTCCTCGGTGGCTTTGAGCCTGGCTTGCTCCTCGTGGCCGGACAGCTCACCCGCGGCCAGCTTGGCCCGCAGGTCGTGCTCGGTCTGGATGAGCTCATCGATGTGCCCGAGGATCTCCTTGTCGTCCATGCCCCTACCGTATGAGGCTGGCCCGGCGGCTGTGATCGCGCCCCGCCCCGCCCGTGGCCGCGCTCCGCCCGGATGCCCGTTGATCCGGCCCTGATTCACCAATCAGTCAGGCCAACTGGGTACCTTTACTGTATGCAGCTGACCCGTGAGCGGATCATCGCCGCGGCAACGGATCTGATCGAGCGGGAGGGAGCCGGCGCGCTCTCGATGCGCCGCATCGCCAGCGAGCTCGGCTCCGAGGTGATGGCGCTCTATGACTATGTTCCCAGCAAGGCAGCACTGCTCGACGGAGTGGCCGAGCGGGTCCTGTCGGGTATCGACTTCACCGCCGAGCCCGGTACCAGCTGGGAAGACCAGATCCGCAGCCAGGCGCGCGCGTTCTGGCGGAAGGCCCGCGTCTATCCCCGGAGCACGATGGTCGTGGTGAGCCGCCCGGTCGACTCGGCGGCCACCCTGCAACCCATTGAGCACGCGCTGGCCACGCTCCGGGGCGCGGGGTTCGGCGGTGAGGACGCCATCCGGGTGGTGCGCACGTTCGTCGCCTACGTGGCGGGCGCGCTGATGCGCGAGGTGGGCGTGACTCCCGGCCTCGAGCCGCAACGGCCCCTGGGCCAGGACCCGGCCGTCCTCGCGGCCGACCGGCCGTTCCTGGACCCGGCCGAGTTCCCGCAGGTCATGAGCCTGTCAACCGAGCTCCTGAACCGGGACTTTGACGCCGACTTCGAGTTCGGCCTGGACCTGCTGGTCCGCGCACTGGCCGGCCTGCAGCCCGCGCGGGCCGAGGTCAGCGCCGAGTAAGCAGGTTCCGGGCCGCTGGCCGACGGTCCGTAACGCACCAGCCGCCGACCGCCAGGCACAGCGCCGCGGCCAGCGGGATCCCCAGCGCCAGCCGCAGCCCCACCAGGCTCGCGACGCTCCCGATCAGCACCGGGCCGCTCAGCAGGCCCAGGTACCCGGCTCCGGCCACCCGGGCAATCCCGGTGCCCGAACGAGGCGTCTTCACGTTGCCCGCCACCGAGAGCAACTGAGGGAACGTGCTGGACAGCCCGGCGCCGAACAGCGCGAACCCGATCAGCCCGGCGGCCGGGCTGGCCGTGACCAGCGCCACCGCCAGGCCGATCGCGGCCACCAGGCCGCACCCGCTGATCAGCCGGGCCGGGCCGAACCGGGCCGCCATCCGGTCACCGAACAGCCGGCCGGTCGCCATCGTGACCGAGAACGCCGCGTACCCCAGCGCCGCGAACGCCGCCGTGGTGCCCAGGTTGTCGTGCAGGTAGACGGCGCTCCAACTGCCCGCGGCGCCCTCGCCGAGCAGGGAGCACAGGGCCAGCAGGCCCAGCACGATGATCCGCAGGGCCGGGCCGCGCCGGCGGGCTCGCTCGCCCGCCTGCAGTGCTGGCCGGCCGCCGTCCGCAGGCTGGCCGCCGTGCGCAGGCTGGCCGCCGTGCGCAGGCTGGCCGCCCGGCGAAGGCCGGCCACCGGGCGAGGGCTGGTCGCGGGCCTCGGGCCCGCGCAGCAGCCTGCGCCGCGCGAGCACGGCCGCCACGGCCAGGGGGACGCCGACCGCGGCGAACGTCAGGGCCGGGCCGACGCCTGCCCAGGCGAACAGCCCGCCGAGCAGGGCCCCGCCCAGGCCGCCGAAGCTGTAGCAGGCGTGAAACGAGTTGATCATCGGGCGCTGGTAGCCGCGTTCCACGCGCACCGCCTGCGCGTTCATCGCCACGTCCATCAGGCCGCCGGCCATCCCGTAGACGAACAGCGCGGCCATCAGGACGCCCAGGCTGCCCGCCAGCCCGAAGGCGATGGGCAGCAGCGAGATGGCGACCGCGCCCGCCACGGTGAGCGGCGCGCTGCCGAACCGGTCAATCAGCCGGTCCGCGAACGCCGCGATGATCACCAACCCGACCGGCGCGGCTAGCAGGGCCACGCCGAGCAGCCCGTCCGACAGGCCTAGGTTCTGCTTGACCGCAGGGATCCTGGCCAGCCACATCCCGTCGGCCAGGCCGAGCACCAGGAAATACACCAGCGTGGCCACCCGGGCCCGCCGCAGCACGTCCGGCACGCCGCCGTGGGTGGCGGCGGCGCTGGGGGCGGCCGAGAATCCGATGTCCCGGACAATACAAGATGGGCCCTGTGACCCAGGAACCAGCGCACCACGGCCGCTCCCGGCCGGCCATCTCCCGCCCCGCCCCGGCGTACTCGGCGCTGGCCTTCCTGGAATGCTCCCGGTGCCCGGGCGGCCGGCGCTACGACGCCGCCCGGATCCAGGGCACCTGCGACTGCGGCGCGCCGCTGCTGGCCCGTTATGACCTGGAGCGGGCCGTCGCGCTCACCGGGCCGGGCCAGATCGCCGCGCGCCCGCCGAGCCTGTGGCGCTACCACGAGCTGCTGCCGGTGAGCTCGGCGTGCTCCGCGGTGAGCCTCGGCGAGGGCGTGACGCCGCTACTGCCCATGGAACGGCTGGGCGCGGCGCTCGGCGTGCCCCGGCTGCTCATGAAGGACGAGAGCCCGCTGCCCACCGGCACGTTCAAGGCGCGCGGCGCGGCGGTGGGGGTGTCCCGCGCGGCAGAGCTCGGGGCCACCGGGGTGGCCCTGCCCAGCAACGGCAACGCCGGTGCCGCCTGGGCCGCCTACGCGGCCCGGGCCGAGCTGCCCTGCCTGGTCGTCATGCCGGCGGCGTCCCCGGAGATCACCTGGGCCGAGTGCGCGGCGGCCGGAGCGCGGTCTTACCTGGTCGACGGGCTCATCAACGACGCGGGACGCCTCGTCCGGGCCGCCGTGTCGGACCGGCCCGGGTATCAGGACGTCTCCACCCTCCGCGAGCCCTACCGGCTGGAGGGCAAGAAGACGATCGGGCTCGAGATCGCCGAGCAGCTGGGCTGGCGGGTGCCCGACGTGATCATCTTCCCGACGGGGGGCGGCGTGGGCCTGATCGGCATCGCCAAGGGGCTGCGCGAGCTAGCGCAGCTGGGCTGGATCGGCCCGGCGCTGCCGCGCCTGGTGGCGGTGCAGGCGGCGGGCTGCGCCCCGGTCGTGCGGGCCTTCGAGCGGCAGGCCCGCGAGACCGAGCCGTGGCCCGAGGCCAGGACCGAGGCGTTCGGCCTTACCGTCCCCGACCCGCTCGGCGGCTTCCTGGTGCTGGAGGCGATCCGGGCCACGGCCGGAACCGCCGTGGCCGTGACCGACGAGCAGCTGCTCGCCAGCCAGCGCCAGGCCGCACGGGCCGAGGGAACCTGGGTCTGCCCGGAGGGCGCCGCGTGCTTCGCCGCCGTCGCGCACCTCCGCGCCGCGGGCTGGCTGGCCGACACCGACGAGGTCGTCGTGGTCAACACCGGCGCTGGCCTGAAGTACCCGCAGACCATGCCCGCGCGCCCGGATCTGCTTCAGGCCGACGCCGCGATCCCGCGCGGAGGCGAGGCGCCCATGCCGGAGGCGTAAACGAAACGGCGATCAGCCGTCGACCCGCTCGCCTCGGGCCGACAAACGCAAGCCGGTGACCGCGCCGGCCAGCCGCAGGCATGGGTGGCTCGGCGGAGCACCCCTAGATGATCTTGTGAATCCAGCCGTGCGGGTCAGCGAGCTGCCCGAACTGAATGCCGAGCAGTTCCTCGCGCAGCCGCATGGTGACCGGGCCGGGGGTGCCGTCGCCGACCGTCCAGCCGCCGACCGCGCCCTCGATCGTGCCGACCGGGGTGATGACCGCCGCGGTGCCGCAGGCGAACACCTCGGTGATCTCGCCGGACTCGCACCCCGCCCGCCACTCGCCGGTGGAGATCTTGCCCTCGGTGGCCGGGATGCCCAGCTCGGGGGCCAGCGTGAGCAGGGCGTCCCTGGTGATGCCCGGCAGCAGGGTGCCGGTCAGCGCCGGGGTCATGATCCGCGCATCGGCTCCGGAGCCGTACACGAAGAACAGGTTCATCCCGCCCATTTCCTCGACCCAGCGGTGCTCGGCGGCGTCCAGCCAGACCACCTGGTCGCAGCCGTGGTCGAGGGCCTGCAACTGCCCGGCGAACGCCGCGGCGTAGTTGCCGCCGGTCTTGGCCGCCCCGGTGCCGCCCGGGGCCGCCCGGGTGTACTCGTGGGACAGCCACACCGAGACGGGCCGCAGGTCACCCGCGAAGTAGGACGCGGCCGGGGAGGCGATCAGCGCGAACAGGCAGGACGGCGACGGCTTGTTGACGCCCAGGCCGCGATGAGTCGCGATCATGAACGGCCTCAGGTAGAGGCTGTGCCCCTCCCTGGTGGGGACCCATTCGCGGTCCTGGGTGACCAGCAGGTCGATGGCGCGGACGAACGTGGCCTCCGGCAATTCCGGCATGGCCATCCGGACGGCCGAGCGGTTGAACCGCGCCGCGTTGGCCTGCGGGCGGAAGGCCACGATCGGGCCGCTGGCCTGGCGGTAGGCCTTCAGGCCTTCGAAGATCTCCTGCGCGTAGTGGAACACCTGGGTGGCGGGGTCTAGCGTGAACGGGCCGTAGGCCCCGACCCGGGCGTCGTGCCAGCCACGGTCTACCGACCACGCGATCGTCACCATGTGGTCGGTGAAGATCTGGCCGAACCCGGGGTCTGCCAGCAGCCGTTCCCGCTCGGCGGCCGGTACCGGATCGGCGGCGGGGTCGAGCGCAAAGTCGATCTCGCGGCTGGTGCTGGCAGTCATCGCGGTTCCCTCTCACCGGTCCGGGGCCCTGGCCGGGCCCGCGCTATCACAGCCCAGGAAATGCCGCGCCGCCCGTGTCCGTAGCCCGGGCCGGCACGTGGCGGTCTGGCAAAGCTAGGACGTCCTAGTATCTTACCTACGCGGTCAGCCTGCGGCCCGCTCGGCGATGTCGTCGCCGATCTCCAGCGTGGACCTGGCCGCCCAGGCTCCCTGCCGGTCCAGCAGGTCCTCGGCGACGGCCTGCTCGATCCGCGCCGCCGCGGCGGTGAACCCGATGTGCTCGCAGAGCATCGCCGCGGACAGGATGGCCGCGGTCGGGTCGGCCGCCTGCTGGCCGGCGATGTCCGGTGCGCTGCCACCCGCCGGCTCGAACGTGTTCGGCGCCGTCCGTTCGGGGTTGATGCTGGCGCTCGCCGCGAGCCTGGTGCCGCCGGCCACCGCGGCCGCGCGGGCGGTTCAGGCGGTGGGTCAGCGCCCGTCGAGGTCCACGGCCCGGCCGAATACCGCGCCGATCGAGGAGGTTATCTCGTCCAGCACCTCGGGCGGCAGGGCCGAGTCGACCGTCAGCACGATCAGCGCCTGTCCGCCCCGGGCGTCCCGGCAGACCTGCATCCCGGCGATGTTGATGCCCTGGGTCCCCAGGATCTGGCCGACGATCCCGACGATGCCCGGCCGGTCGGTGTAGGTGAAGAACACCATGTGCTCAGCCGGCGCGATCTCCATGTCGTAGCCGTTGATCTCGACGAGCTTTTCCAGCTGGCGCTGGCCGGTCAGCGTCCCGCCGACCGACACCACCTGGCCGTCGGGCAGCGCGCCGCGCAGGGTTATCACGTTGCGCCAGTCCGGGCTCTGCTTGTCGGTCGCCAGGCTGACCTCGACGCCGCGGTCGGCGGCCAGCAGCGGGGCGTTGACGTAGGTGACGGCATCCTCGACGATGTCGCTGAACACGCCCTTGAGCGCGGCCAGCTGGAGCACGCTGACGTCCAGGCCCGCGATCTCGCCGCGGACCTCGACCTCGATCCTGGCCGCGATCCCGCAGGCCACCGCGGTGAAGATGCGGCCCAGCTTCTCGGCCAGCGGCAGCCCCGGCCTGATCATCTCGTCGACGGTGCCACCCTGGACGTTCACCGCGTCCGGCACGAACTCGCCCGCCAGGGCGAGCCGGACCGACCGGGCCACCTGGGTCCCGGCCTTTTCCTGCGCCTCGTGGGTGCTCGCGCCCAGGTGCGGGGTGACCACCACGTTGGGCAGGCCGAAGAGCGGGCTGTCCGTGCATGGCTCGGTGGCGTACACGTCGAGCGCGGCCCCGGCCACCCGGCCGTCGGCCAGCGCGCCGGCCAGCGCGCTCTCGTCCACGAGGCCGCCGCGGGCCGCGTTGATGATCCGCACCCCGGGCTTGACCATGTGCAGCTGCCGGTCTCCGATCAGCCCGATCGTCTCCGCGGTACGCGGCAGGTGCACGCTGATGAAGTCGGCCTCCGCTAGCAGCTCCTCGAGGCTCACCAGGCGGACGCCGAGCTGGGCGGCGCGCGCGGCGGACACGTACGGATCGTAGGCGATCACCGTCATCCCGAAGCTGGCGAGCCGCTGCGCCACCAGAACCCCGATCTTGCCGAGACCGAGGAGGCCGGCCACCTTGTCCTGCAGCTCGACACCGGTGAAGGCGGACCGCTTCCACTGCCCGCTCTTCAGCGAGGCCATGGCCTGAGGCACGTTCCGCGCCGACGAGAGCAGCAGCGCGACGGCATGCTCGGCGGCGCTCACGATGTTGGATGTCGGCGCGTTGACCACCATCACGCCGGCCCTGGTCGCCGCCTCGACATCGACGTTGTCCAGGCCGACCCCGGCCCGGGCGACGACGCGCAGCTTCGGCGCGTGCTCGAGAGCCTCGGCATCGATGGTGGTCGCGCTGCGGATGATCACCGCGTCGGCGTCGGCCAGCGCCGGCAGCAGCTGCGCCCGGTCGCTGCCATCGGCGTGGCGGATCTCGAAGCCGGACTCCAGCTGGGCAATCCCGGCGGGCGAGAGTTCTTCGGCGATGAGGACGATCGGCGTGGACACGTTAGCCCTTTCGGTGGCGGTCAGGCCCCAAATTCTAGATGCGCTCAGGTGCCCGCGAGCCGGGCCGCTCTGCTCCGGCCGCTGAGGTCACTTCGCCGGCGCGGGGGCGGCGGGGGCGGGCGCCTCGCCGTGCGGCAAGGCCGGGTCGGGGGACGGCCCGGGATCGGGCGCGAATCCCGGCCCGGGATCCGCAACGGCGCCGGCCACCGGCTCTTTCCGGTCACCGCTCCCGGGCTCGTCCCCGCGGTCGCGGCCGTCGGCGCCCCGGCCGCCGGGCCAGCCGCTGGCCAGCAGGGCCTCGATGCCCCGCGCGTCGGTGGGCCTCGCGATCAGGTAGCCCTGGCCGAGCCCGCAGCCCATCTCCCGCAGCAGCTCCAGGTGCTCCCGGCGCTCAATTCCCTCTGCCACCACCTCGATGCCGAGATCGTGCCCGACCTGGATGATCGTGCGGGTGAGCATGGCCAGGGTGGCGTCCTCGCCCAGCCCGGCCACGAACGAAGGGTCGATCTTGATAATGTCCACGGCGAGCTGCCTGAGATAGGCGAGCGACGCGTACCCGGTGCCGAAGTCGTCGATGGCTAGCCGCACGCCGTGGCGGCGTAGCTCGGCCAGCCCGTCGGCCATGGGATCGCCGCCCTCGATCAGTACCCGCTCGGCAACCTCGAGGGTCAGCGCGCCGGGCGGCAGGCCCGTCTCGTCCAGCGCGGTCAGCACGGACGTCGCAAACCCGGCCGCGGTGACCTGCCGCAGCGAGAAGTTCACCGATACCCCGACCACTCGCCCGGCGCTGCGCCAGGCGGCGGCCTGGGTGCACGCCTCGCGCAGCACCTGCTCGCCCAGCGGCACGACCAGCCCGGAATCCTCGGCCACCCCGAGGAACTCGGCCGCCGGAACCGGCTGCCCCCCGCGCGACCAGCGGGCCAGCGCCTCCACCGAGACCACCTGGGACGTCGCGAAGTCCACCACGGGCTGGTACTCCAGGCCCAGCTTGCCGGCCGTGATCGCGGCGCGCAGGTCGCTGGCCATCTCCACCCGGCGCATCACGTCGGAGTGCATGTGCGCGGCGAAGACCTCCACCCGGCCGCCGCCGGATTCCTTCGCCCGTGACATGGCCACGTCGGCGTTGCGCAGCAGGTGCCCGTGCACGCCCCCGCCCGCGAGGGCCACCCCGATGCTGGCCGTCAGGGGGATCTCATGGTCGGCGACGTGGAACGGCTCGCCCGCTATCGCGCCGGCCAGGCGTTCCGCGATGTCCACGATCTCCGGTGCGCTCGCCGCGCTCTCGACCAGGACGGCGAACTCGTCACCGCCCCAGCGGGCCACGGTGTCCTCCGGCGGCACGGCCGCGCGCAGGCGGCGGGCGGCCTGGGCCAGCAGCAGGTCACCCGCGCCGTGCCCGACGGAGTCGTTGACCCCGGTGAACCCGTCCAGGTCGATGAAGATCGCCCCGGCCTGGGCGGACGGCCGGTCCGGCTCGGCGGCCGCGCGGTCGGTCGCGTCCTTGGCGCGGTCCTCGACGTACGCCCGGTTCGGCAGGCCGGTGAGCCCGTCGTGATAGGTCAGGTACGTCACCTGCCGGCGCAGCGCCACCTGGTCGCTGACGTCGCGCGCGGTGATCAGCAGCCGGTCCGGCGCGTCCAGCTCGCGGTAACGCGACACCGTGGACTCGACGTGACGCCAGGTGCCGTCGGCCGACCGGACCCGGCACGGGAACCGGCCCGGCTGGCGCCCGGTGCCGGCCGCGCGGACGGTCCGGACGCCGGCCGCGCGGTCCTCCGGGTGGATCAGCTCGGAGAGTGACCGGCCCGCCAGTCCAGCGGAGGTGTAGCCGTACTCGGCCACGGCCGGGCTGGCGTACCGGATGATGCCGTCCCGGTCGCAGATCAGCACGACATCACTGGTGCGGTCGGCCAATTCCCGGAACCTGTGCTCGGATTCCGCCGAGACCGCGGCCGCGCTGCGCTCCCGGCGCAGCAGGTCGGTGATCCTGACGGCCAGCGCCAGCACGGCGACTCCCCCGCAGATCACGACGGCGGGCTCGGCGAACGATCCGCCGCTCAGGGCCCAGCCGATCACGATCAGCGCGGCCACCGCGGCCGCCAGCGCTGCGGCCAGGGTGGCCCCTGGCAGCCCGACCGGCTCCAGCCAGCCCGGCCGCATCCGCGCCGACGCCGGCGCCGCGCGGTCGAGGCGAGCCAGCGCCGTCGCGCCCAGCACGCAGAACCCGGCCAGCAGCACGACCACCGCCCAGGGCCCGGGACGCATGGTGTTGATTCTGGCGCCCACCGCGAGCGAGTCGCCCAGCGCCACCAGGAGCAAGGCCAGATACGGCACCAGCGCGGCCCGCCCGGCGCGTACCGCGACGGCCACCAGCACGCCGAGCGCGACCAGGTCGGCGATCG
>Ga0335073_10011740_pt1 | contig 12309 bp, 12 predicted proteins | sample Lox_Sample_22_FD_207093 | JGI IMG/M metagenome (GOLD analysis project Ga0335073, IMG submission 207093) | Soil microbial communities from Loxahatchee National Wildlife Refuge, Florida, United States - Lox_Sample_2.2 | ecosystem: Environmental > Terrestrial > Soil > Wetlands | place: USA... | reverse complement strand
CGGACTCCTCGCGCGGCGTCTGCCACGGCGTGTGGTTCGACCAGCCGGAAGACAGCAACTGGAGGTCGCCGGGGATGTCGAGCACCTTCCCGTCGGCGTTGACGGGCGTGATCCCGGGCTGGTCCAGAATCGGATCGATCACGAACTCGTCGTCGTTCCCGGGGATCAGATAGAGCGGCGCATTTCCGTCGGTCAGTCGCTCGGTGGCGAGCTTCATCCACGCGTCCACGCGCTCGTTCATCAGGTTGTGGAGCAGCTCATCCCGGCCCGGCTCGTCGGATGCCAGCCGCTCGGCCTCCTCGGCGGTCGTGATGAACGAGTAGTAGCCGACGTCGGCGATGTCGCGCTCGAGCTGGGCCAGTTCGTCGTCGCCGCTCGCGCGCCGGTGCACGCCGAACAGCTCGGTCTCGTAGCGGCCGTTCCGCTGGATGATCGGGACGATCGCCTTGCCCGTCAGGTCACCCGCGACCAGTGCCACATCGGCCTTGTAGATGTTCATCGTGATCGCGTTCAGGAACTTCCGCCACGCCTTCTCGGCGGCATGGAAGTCGCTGGCGATGTACAGGCGGGTGGCGATGGCGGCGGGCTCCCGGTGCGCGTAGATCGGCTAGTCGGGCGGGATCTCGGTGAACAGCATCTTCTCGTCGACGCCGGCCTTGGTGGCCCGGTAGCGCATCACGAAGTAGATGACGATCCCGATCAGGTAGAAGATGCCGGCGTCGATGATCCCGTTCGTCTCGAGGTAGGTCAGCGCGCTCCCGCCCTTCAGGGCATCCACGATCGGTTTGATCACCGCGAAGATGTAGATCCAGACGGGGAACACGAGCCAGGCGAGCCCGATCCACGGCAGCGCCTTTCCGAACGGCGCGTTGCGGACGAGGTCGGGCCGGCGCCATCGGACCATGATCGCGTTGAAGCCGGGCAGGGTCCACGTGAGGATCGCCATCACGATCGAGAACCACGCCGTGCCGGCGAGGTTCAGCTTGTGCCCGGTCGTGGCCAGGAACGTGGGCAAGTCCTTGTAGCTCTGGAAGAACAGGAAGATGCCGGTCAGCACCAGCGTGGCGATGATCGCGTTCAGCGGGCCGCGGAGGCGCTCACTGACGTTGCCGAACCACTCGGGCACCTGCCGGTCGAGGCTCCAGGCGAGCTGCATCCGGCTGATGAAGTTGATGTACACCGGGCACAGCAGGAACGGGAACACCACACCGCCGAGTGAAATGATGAACCACAGCGGCCACAGGCTGCTGTTCGCGACCACGGCGAGCAGCGGCATCGAGTTCGGCTGCCCGAGCGGCAGCGCGCTCAAGGCGGTGTTGAAGCCCCAGTAGCTGCCGCCCCAGCTCACCTGCGTGTTGAAGCCGAAGTGGCTCGAGATCGCGTCCACGTACACCGAGTTCGCGAGCACGCCGATCAGCAGAGCGCCGCACAACGCGATGAGCACGCCGCGACGGACGTTCCCGCGCACCTCGCCCGCGATGTACGCGGAGTACTGGAACCCGATGAACTGGAACAGCAGCACCGACAGCATCAGCGGGAACACCGTCGTCGAGAAGATGTTGCTGAAGAAGCCGTTGCTCGACGTCGCGATCAGCCCGGACTTCGCGCCCGTCGCGGCGATGTGCGCCGAGGTGACGCCACCGGTGTAGCGCGGCAGGTTCGCGATGAAGCTGCCCCTGTGCGTGAACAGCAGGCCGAACACGAACATCCCGATGAAGCACGCCACGCCGAACCCGGCGAGCGTCGTCACGACCCTGTGGAACGTCCGGGTCGGGAGCAGCGCGACGACCGCGATGAGCAACAGGACGATGATCGAGGCGATGAAGCCAGGAGTCCCGGTGATCGTGCCGGTCGCGTCCGTGAACCAGGTGTTCGCGCCGTGGAAGCCGCCGGCGCCGATGCCGATGATCCGCGCCGAGATCTGCAGGTTCCTCAGCACCAGCGGGACTTCGAAGGCGATGATCAGGACGCTCGCGATCACGAGCGTCCATGACTCGAGCCAGCCGAGGAACGGGTGGAGGATGCGGCTCGAGAAGACATAGTCGCCTCCGGAGCGGGGCATGACCGACGTCAGCGACGAGAAGATCAGCGCCAGCAGGATGCAGAACAGGCCGGCGATGATCGATGCCCAGCCGTACGCGGAGAATGGCCCCGCGCGCCAGACCGGAACGTCGGCGAGGCTGTAGAAGATCGGGTACAGGGTGAGGCCGACGCCGACGAACGCGGCGACGTTGAAGAACAGCGCGTTGGTGACGCTGACGTTGCGCACAAGCCCCGAGGACTGGCGCACGAACAGCTTCGGCGTAGTCGTCGCCGCAGCCGCAGAGGGTCCAGGATCGGATGGCCCGGGAACTCCCGGCCCAGACGTCACGTCAGCCACGCTCACCCTCCAGTGTGCTCGCCCAATTGGTCGCTGTGCGGAACGTACCACCCGCGGATGCTGGAGCGGGGCCGGCAACGCGGGATCTCGTGTCACACGCTCGACCGTGGCCCGGGTACTGGCCCGGGACGTGCGCCAGGGTGTCTTACGGGCGCGACCGGCGGCACGGCGAGCGACTCTAGACGGGCAAGCGACCCAACGGACAGGAGATCAACAATGGCAGTGACCGCTGACACGTCAGCGCCCGCGACCGCGATTCGGCCGCTCCAGGTGAGCTTTTCCGACGAAGAGATCGACGACCTCCGCCGGAGGATCCGCGCAACCAGGTGGCCCGAGCGTGAGACCGTGACCGACGACTCGCAAGGGGTGTCTCTCGCACTGATGCAGGACCTGGCGGGGTACTGGGCGAGCACGTACGACTGGCGGCGCTGCGAAGCCCGGGTCAACGGGCTGCCGAACTTCATCACGGAGGTCGACGGGCTGGACATCCACTTCATCCATGTCCGTTCCCAGCACGCCGACGCTCTGCCGCTGATCGTGACGCACGGGTGGCCCGGCTCGATCATCGAGCAGCTCAAGATCATCGAGCCGCTCACGAATCCGACCGCTCACGGCGCCGCCGCATCGGACGCGTTTCACCTCGTGATCCCGTCTCTGCCCGGACACGGCTTCTCCGCCAAGCCCACCTCCACTGGGTGGGATCCCGTCCGGATCGCCCGCGCTTGGGTGCAGCTGATGAAGCGGCTCGGCTACGACCGATTCGTCGCGCAGGGAGGCGACTGGGGGGCAGCGGTCACGCAGGCGATGGGAGCCCAGGCGGCACCCGAGCTCGCCGGGATTCACTCCAACATGCCCGGGACCGCCCCGGCCGAGCTCGTGCCGGGGTTCGAGCACGGAGACCCGCCGCCGTCCGGACTCTCAGACGAGGAGGAGCGAGCCTACGAGCAGCTGAGTCGGTTCTACGCCAAGCACGTGGCGTACGCGAACATCATGTCGACACGACCGCAAACGATGTACGGGCTGGCGGATTCGCCCATCGACCTCGCGGCGTTCGCGATCGACCACGGCGACGGCACCGGCCAGCCCGGGCTGGTCGGGCAGGTCCTCGCGGGCCACCCCCAGGGCGACCTCACCCGCGACGACATCCTGGACAACATCACCCTCTACTGGCTGACCAACACCGGCGTGTCCGCGGCGCGGCTGTACTGGGAGAACAAGGCGGACTTCTTCGACGCCAAGCCCATCACGATCCCGTTCGCCATCAGCGTGTTCCCCGACGAGCTCTACCAGGCTCCGCGAAGCTGGGCAGAGCGCGCCTACCCGGACAACCTCGTCCACTACAACCGCCTCGACCGCGGGGGCCACTTCGCCGCCTGGGAGCAGCCACAACTGTTCTCCGAGGAGATGCGCGCCGGGTTCAGGTCGTTGCGTTAGCCGTTCACGCGCTGGTCACCGCGCGCAGCTCGTCGAGCGACTCGTCCATCAGTCGCCGGAAGGCCGCTGGGTCGTCCTGCTGGACCCAGCGGGCGAATGCGACGTGGAACACGGTGACGCTCGCCTGAGCCGCCAGGATCGCGGCGTTGTACGAGACGCCGCGATCGATCAGCGCGGACTTGATCGCGCCGGAGAGGCTCTGGAGCTTGATCAGCTCGCGCTCTTGGAGCTCGGGGTTGGAGTCGATGATGCGCGCGCGCATCCGCGCGAACTCATGACGCTCGGCGAACATCTCGGCGACCGGGTCGAATCCGGCGGTCGCCGCCGCGAGGGGATCGGCATCCGCCGGAGCGGCGGCGACTGCCTCGAGCCATCGGTGCGCTAGCTCCTCGCTGCCGCTGAACAGCACCTCGCGCTTGTCCGCGAAGTAGCGGAAGAACGTGCGCTTGGTCAGATCTGCGGCGGCGGCGATCTCGGCGACCGTCGTCTCCTCGTACCCCTGTCGATCAAACAGGGTGATCGCGGCCTTTATTAGGCGGCCGGCGGCATCTGGCTTCCAACGCGACATTCGGATCTAGCGTAGTTGATGGCACCCGATGTCATCAACGTGCTATATTGATGACACCAAGTGACATGCCCCCGCCAACCACTGGAGACTTCCCATGCGTGTATTCGTCACCGGCGCCTCAGGCCACATCGGCTCCGCCGTCATCCCGGAACTGCTGAGCCACGGCCATCAGGTCGTCGGCCTGGCCCGTTCGGACGCTTCGGCTGAGGCCGTCGCCGCCCTCGGCGCCGAGGTTCGCCGCGGCGATCTCGACGACCTCGACGGCCTCAGGCAGGCCGCCTCGGAGGCCGACGGCGTGATCCACCTCGCCTTCAAGCACGAAGCGATGCGCACCGGCGATTTCATCGGTGCGGTCGAGTCCGACTTCGCGGCCACGCAGGCGCTCGGCGAAGCTCTCGTCGGCACCGACAAGCCGTTCGTGACCACCGGCGGCACCCTGATGCTCGCGATGGCCGGCATCACCGGCCGCCCCGGCACCGAGGACGACCAGACCGCAGGCGGTCCGCGGGTCGACGCCGCGAACTACACGCTCGGCCTCGCCCAGCGAGGCGTGCGCTCATCCGTTATCCGGCTCGCGCCGATGGTCCACTCGGACCTCGACCACCACGGTTTCACCCGCGCGTTGATCGAGTTCGCCCGTGAGAACGGCGCCGCCGCCTACGTCGGCGACGGTTCGAACCGGTGGCCGGCGGCCAACACCCACGACATCGGCGTCCTGTACCGGTTGGCGGTCGAGAAGGGGCCCGCCGGCTCGACCTTCCACGGGGTTGGCGACTTGGGCATTCCGCGCACGCTGATCGCCGAGACGATCGCCGGCAAGCTCGGCGTGGAGACGAGGAGCATCACCGACGAGGAGGCGCCGCAGTACCTCGGTTTCCTCGCGGCATTCGCGGGCTTGGACAACCCGGTCTCGAACGACAAGACCCGCGAGGTTCTCGGCTGGGAGCCGATCCATCCGGGTTGGGTCGAGGACGTCCGGAACGGGCACTACTTCGCGGCGGTCGCCTGACCCTAGGCGTCGTCGAGGACTTCCGCGAATGCGATCGCCACGCCTCCGGTGGCGTGCTCGAGCGTGGCGGTGACCAGCGCGCCGGCCTCTCCCGTGCTCACGGCGTTGCTGGCCGTCGCGTAGTCGGCAAAGTACAGGTCCAACAGTCGGTACGCCGGCGTCGGGCTGCCGTCTTCCTTGGGCCAGACCTTCGACGTCTGCAGCCGCGTCAGGCCGGGGAGCTTCCGCGCCAGTGCAAGCTGCTCAGGGTAAGCCGCCTCGAAGGCGGCCGGGTCGGTGGGGTTGGAATAGACGAAGCTGATCTTGGTCGGCTTGTCCTGCCCAGTTTCACCAGCTCCCGATGCCATGGGGTTCCTCCTGATTGTTAGTCTCGGTGCGCAAGCGAGCGGACCCGAGGAGTTCGGCGAGCGTAGTTCGAGGACTCGGAACAGACAATGACTGCTCCGCCGGAACATCTTGCCGATCGTCCACCGAGCCCGGCCGATATGCCCCGACCGCCGCGAGCGTTTGCCGATCCTCCACCGCCCGAGGATGTCGCGCTCGGCTTCGACGCAGACGGCCGGCCGCACGACCTGCTCTCGGAGCTCCTCCGGAGCGTCCGTCTCAGCGGAGAACGGATCGTCGCGTACACCCCGCCGCACGCTTTCTCGATCGGCTTCGCCGATGTCGGCACCCTGCACATCATCGAACAGGGGGAACTCGTGCTTCGCATCGACGGCCTCGCGCACGTCGAGCGCGTGAGTCGGGGTGATGCCATCCTGCTCCCTCGCGGCGACCCGCACCACATCAGCGACGCAGGCGACCGCGCGCACGCGACCGCTCGGCCCGGCGCGTCCGAGCGCGACGCGCCCGCGCCCCCACCCGAGCCGGCGCGCTGGCTCTGCGGAACGTTCACGATCGGCGACCCGCACGCGAGCCATCTGCTCGCGAGCCTCCCGGCCGTGATCGTCCTGCGCGGCGCCCGCGGCCCAGCGCTCGAAGGCCTCGAAGTGGCCCGCCGGATGCTCCTGATCGAGATGCAGTCGCCCTCTCAGGGATCGGCGGTGATGATTGCCCGCATTCTCGATCTGCTGTTCATCCAGATTCTGCGCGCCTGGGCCGCTGGCACGGACCCCGAACCGAACTGGCTGGCCGGCGCGCTCGACCCGCAGATCGGTCCGGCTCTGTTTGCGATCCATCGAGACCCCGCCCACGACTGGACAGTCGAACAGCTGGCCCGGGCGTGCAGCCTTTCCCGGTCGGCGTTCGCTGCGCGGTTCGCCGCTCGCGTCGGGAAGCCCCCGGCCTCTTATCTCGCGCACGTACGCCTGGACGCCGCCACCGGCCTGCTCCGTGACACCTCGCTTCCGGTCACGCTCATCGCCGAGAATGTCGGCTACGCGTCGGATGCCGCATTCAGCCGCGCGTTCACGCGTCGCTACGGCGTGCCACCGGCTCGCTGGCGAGGAGACACACGAGCGAAACGCCCCCCTAGTTCCGGTCATGATTGAGGAAGCCGCGAATCTGGGCGACGGCACGCGGATCTGAGAGCACCGTGATGTGCCCACGCCCGGGATGCATCTCCAGCACGCATCCGGGGATCAGACGGGCGGTCTGCTCAAACAACTCGCCGTCATAGAAGCGGTCACGTCCGCCTCCCACCAGTAACGTCGGTGCTCGCACCGACGGCAGGCCGGCGAGGTCAAACTCGTCTTCGGCCTCGATCGTGGTGGCCATGTCCTGCAAGCCGCGCTCGGAGAACAAACGCGGCGCTAGTAACCATCCGAGGCATGCCGCCGGCAATCGGAGCGCTGGCGGGACCAGCGCGCCGGCCATCACCGCTGCCGCCTGACGAGTCGCACCCGCGCGCACCCGCGCCGCGATCTGGCGCTGAAGGAGCTTCGCGTTCGGACCAAGCCGACACCCCGTGCTGACAAGCGCGAGCCGACGCACCACGTCGCCGTGCTCGGCAGCGAGCTGCTGCGCGATGCTGCCGCCGGTCGAGGTTCCCAGCAGATCAACCGGCCCGTCGAACGCCTGGCGCAGCGCCTGCGCATGTTCGGCCGCGAGCGCGGCCATCGTCATCCCGCGCGGCAAATCCGGACGGCGGTTGACATAGAACACCTCTCTCCCTCGCGCCCAGGGCCGCATCGCCGATTCGTGCATGCGGCGGAGCGAACCCGCAGACACGCCAGCCTCCGGCGCAAGCCCGGCGAGCAGCACCAACGGAGAACCCGCCCCGGATACCAGACACGGAAGCGCCCCCAACGAACCCTCACGGACGTCCATCACCAACCATCGTGCCAGGCCGCACGACTCCCGCATCCGTTTACCGGGTCGAGGAAACCGCCGCGGGCATCACCGCCGCCACCAGCACGGCCAGCACGGCGAACGCCCCCCACCACCCAATCCCCGTCGCGCTCAGCGCGCCGATCAGGATCGCGCCGGTTGCGGTTCCGGCGTCGAACGCGCCGTTCCACACGGCGCTGGCGACCGGCCGCTCGCTCGAGGTGGTGCGGGCGAAGGCGGATACCAGGGTGAGGGACTGAACCGACCCGTAGCCCACCCCGAGCAGTGCGCAGGCCACCAGCACAACCCCGTCGGAAGGCCCGCTCAAGCCGGCGGAAAGGGCGAGCAGGCCGGCGATGACCACGGAGCACGCCGCGGCCAGGAGCCACCTTCGCCCTGGCCGGTCGACCTGCGCCCCGGCCTGCCACCGAGCTACGGCGGAGGCGGCCGCCAACACCAGCAGACCGACGGTTGCGACGAGCTCGGAGGAGACGATCGGCAAGATCGTCACCACCGCGCCGGAGGCGGCCGTGATCGCGTACAGCACGGCGGCGGGCAGGATGGAGCGGGCGATGGCACGCCGGGCAGCGCCCGCCGGCACCGCCTGATTCGGCTCGAGCGCGACCCGCCGCCGGCCACCGCCCAGGGCCAGCGCCGCTCCGACGGCGGGTAGGCCGGCGATGGCCGCAATCGGCCAGAAGCCGACCGCGTGCAGCACCAGTACGGACAGCGGGATCATGATCACGTAGGGAATCGCCGCTGCCAGCCCGTAGAGCCCCGCCACCTCGCCCTGGCGGCCAGGCGGCGCCACCTCGCTGGCCATGAACGCCCCCGCGACCGTGAACACGGCAAACCCCACGCCGCGCAGCAGACAGATCGAGTACAGCCCAGCGCCCGAGCTCGTCCAGATCAGCAGCGGCGCGGGCAGCCCCAGTGCGACGAGGCCGACGGCCATCGTGGCCGGCGTGGACAGGCGGCGCAGCAGCGCCGGCACGACGGGCTGGAACAGGACGGTGGCGGCCAGCATCACGGTCGTCGTCGCGCCGGCCGAGGCGGTGGAGTTGCCGGCCGCCGCCACGTGGGCCGGCAGCGATGACAGGGTCACGAAGAAGCCCGTGAACCCGGCCACGGTCATCAGCATCATCCGCGCGCACGGCCACTGCAATGCCAGCGGGCGCGGATCGTCGGCGACGAGGCTAGGTCGAGCGCTCAGCCGTGCCCTCGTCCCGATAGGCGCGCCACCCTCCGTACTTGGTGATCTCGGTGAGACCTTCGGCCCGTTCCAGGACCTCGCGGCGCAGCAGCACGGCGAAGCTCACGGACCCATCCTCGAGCTCGATCGTGCCCAGCTCGAGCTCGGGCGGCTCGGCCGGCAGGAGCGAGTGGTGGAGCATTTCGATCGGAACGTCGTAGAGCTCGCCGATGATCGCGGCGCCTCCCCCGGCGGCCGGAACCAGCGCGGGGAACTCGTCGCGGACCGAGTAGAACCGGTATTTGGGAGCGGTGCGCAGCTCCCCGAGCAGCGGGACGCCCTCGATGTGCTGGTGCACGGGACCGCCCCGCATGCCGCCGCCGTTCAGAAACATCGGAGGCATGTCATTCCTTCCGCTTAGCGATATAAGTTTTCTGTAGAACGGAACGGTAAAGCCCCGCGTCGCTCCCGTCAACCCGTTGACACTCCCGTTGACACCGAGGCCCGTTCGCCGTAGGATTCCAACATACGGTAGCTTCTTTCCGACACACGGAAAAGCTTCAGACGAATCTAACCGCGACGAAGGAGCCTCCCACATGGGCATCTCGCTCGGAGCAAATCAATACGGCAAGGCGGAGAACCGCGTGGTGCGCATCTATCGCGATACCGCTCGGCATGAGATTGTCGACCTCAACGTGTCGACCTCGCTGCGCGGCGACTTCGCCGACGCTCACGTGACCGGCGACCAGGCCGACGTGCTGCCGACCGACACCCAGAAGAACACCGCGTTTGCGTTCGCCAAGCGGCACGGCGTCACCTCGCCCGAGGACTACGCGATCGCCCTGGGCCGGCGCTTCCTCGAAGCGGCGCCCAGGGCCCACAGCGCTCAGATCCGCGTCGAGCAGTACCCCTGGGACCGCATCCCGACGGGCCCGGACGGCCACGACCACGCGTTCGTCCGGCGCGGCGACGGAACGCGGACGACGGTGGTGACCGTGAGCGACCGCGATGCCGACGAGCACGTCTCGGTGGTGTCGGGCCTGACCGACCTCACGCTGCTGAAGTCGACCGGGTCGGAGTTCAAGGGCTACCTCAAGGACGAGTACACGACGCTCCAGGAGGCCGACGACCGGATCATGGCCACCTCGCTCGTCGCCCGCTGGCGCTACGCGGGCGTTGACGTCGACTGGAACGCCAGCTATGACTCGATCCGCGCCACGTTGCTCGAGGCGTTCGCGACGACCTACAGCCGCGCGCTACAGGAGACGCTGTACGTGATGGGCACGCGCGTGCTCGAGCGCCATGACGACGTCGTCGAGATCAGGTTCTCCGCGCCGAACAAGCACCATTTCCTCGTCGACCTCGAGCCGTTTGGGCTGAGCAACGACGGCGAGGTGTTCATCGCCGCCGACCGGCCGTACGGGCTGATCGAAGCGACCGTGGCACGCGACGACGCGCCCGACCCGGGCGACGCCTGGCTCGCCGTCCCGGCGTTCGCATGAGTGCAGGCGATCCCATGAGCGATCACGGACTCGACTATCTGGTCAACTGCTCGATGCTGTTCACCGAGCGGCCACTGCTCGAGCGCCCGGCCGCCGCCCGGGCCAACGGCTTTGACGCGATCGAGTTCTGGTGGCCCTGGCCGGAGCAGCCGGTGCCGCCCGACGCGGAGGTCGAGGCGTTCGTGCGCGCGATTCGCGACGCCGGGGTCCAACTCGTCGGGCTGAACTTCTTCGCGGGCGACCTCGCGGGGCCGGACGCCGGCGTGCTGTCGATTCCGGACCGCTCGGCGCAGTTCCGCGACAACCTCGACGTCGCGGTCGGCATCGGCGAGCGGCTCGGCGTGACGGCGTTCAACGCTCTGTACGGCAACCGGGTCGACGGGGTGGCGCCGGAGCAGCAGGACGAGCTCGCGCGCGACAACCTCTCGCGCGCGGCCGATGCGGCGGCTCGGATCGGCGCCACCGTGCTCGTCGAGCCGGTCAGCGGCCCCAAGCCCTACCCGTTGCGTACCGCCGACGATGCCGTCGCGGTGGTCGACGCGGTGCGGTCGGACGGGCGCGAGAACGTCGGGTTCCTGTGCGACCTGTTCCACCTGGCCAACAACGGCGACGATGTCGAAGCGGCGATCGCTCGGCACGCCAACGTCACCAGCCACGTCCAGATCGCCGATCATCCCGGCCGGGGCGAGCCCGGCAGCGGCGAGCTCGATCTCGACCGCCACCTCGGCGACCTCGCCGACCGCGGGTACGCGGGCTGGGTGGGCCTGGAGTACAAGCCGACCACCGACACCGAGACGAGCCTGCAGTGGCTGCCGATGGAGCGGCGCGCGGCTCACGGACTGACCCGAGAGCGAGGACGAGCATGAGCACGATCGGATTCATCGGCCTGGGAATCATGGGCAGCCCGATGGCCGTCCACCTGCAGAACGCCGGCCACGAGGTGAGCGGCTACAACAAGCGCCGCGACACGACCGGCCCGCTCGTCGAGGCGGGCGGTCGCAAGGCATCGTCGATCGCCGACGCGGTGCGGGGCGCCGACGTCGTCGCGATCATGGTGCCCGACTCCCCCGATGTCGAGGAGGTGCTCACCGGCCCGGGCGGCGTGTTCGAGACCGCCGCTCCCGGCACGCTCGTGATCGACTTCTCGAGCATCCGGCCGGACGTCACGGCCGAGCTGGCGCAGGTCGCGACCGAGCGCGGCTTCCGGTTGCTCGACGCGCCCGTCTCCGGCGGCGAGGCCGGCGCCAAGAACGCGGCGCTGTCGATCATGGTCGGCGGCGCGGCCGAGGACTTCACGGCCGCCAAGCCGGTGTTTGACGCGGTCGGCAAGACGATCGTGCACGTCGGGCCGAGCGGAGCGGGCCAGACGGTCAAGGCCGCCAACCAGCTGATCGTCGGCACCAACATCCAGGTGCTTGCCGAGGCGCTCGTGTTCCTCGAGGCGTATGGAGTCGACACCGAAGCCGCGATGGACGTCCTCGGGGGCGGGCTGGCCGGCTCGACGGTGCTCCAGCAGAAGCGCGGCAACATGTTGAGTCGCTCGTTCGCGCCGGGCTTCCGGATCGACCTCCACCACAAGGACATGGGGATCGTCACGTCCGCGGCGCGCGAGGCCGGCGTCGTGCTTCCAGTTGGCGCGATCGTCGCGCAGCTGATGGCCTCGGCGCGCGCCTGTGGCGACGGCGACCTCGACCACTCGGCGCTGCTGCGCGGCGTCGAGCGACTCGCCGGACGGCTGCCGACCTAGTGACGTACCCGAACCGAAACGGAGCAGTGACGACATGGCACGCATGACCGCGGCGCAGGCCGCAGTGAGCATCTTGAAGGCGGAGGGCGCGACCCATCTGTTCGGATTGCCCGGCGCGGCGATCAACCCGTTCTACAAGGCGATGCAGCTCGACGGCGGGCTCCGGCACACGCTCGCCCGCCACGTGGAGGGCGCTTCGCACATGGCCG
>Ga0335073_10011738_pt1 | contig 12311 bp, 11 predicted proteins | sample Lox_Sample_22_FD_207093 | JGI IMG/M metagenome (GOLD analysis project Ga0335073, IMG submission 207093) | Soil microbial communities from Loxahatchee National Wildlife Refuge, Florida, United States - Lox_Sample_2.2 | ecosystem: Environmental > Terrestrial > Soil > Wetlands | place: USA... | reverse complement strand
GGATCCGGTCGCCGCCTGGGAGGACCGGATGGACAGGCTCGTCGAGGTGGCCGCCAAGCTCGACGAGCTGGGACTCGACGCGCTGCGCTTCGAGGGACCGGGGACCGAGCTCACCGTGGGCCTGTTCCGGTCGAGCCGCTGGCTGTGCGCCCGAATCAGCACCGTCGACGGCATCGTGCACGCGCCCAACCTCCCGACCGAGGAGGTGTTCACCACGCCCGATCCCGAGCGGGTCGACGGGTGGGTCAGCTCGACCAAGCCGCTGTTCGTGTCCGGCGCGATCGTGAGCGGGCTCCGGATCCGGTTCGAGCACGGCAGGGCCGTCGAACTCGAGGCCGACCAGGGCGCCGACACCATGCGCGCGCTCGTTCAGCGCGATGCCGGCGCCTCGCGCCTGGGTGAGGTTGCCCTGGTCGACGGCGAGAGCCGGATCGGCAACCTCGAGAGGGTGTTCTTCGACACCCTGCTCGACGAGAACGCCGCCAGCCACATCGCGCTCGGCGAGGGCCTCGACTTCTCCGTCGGTGACGGCGACCGGCCCCGGGTCAACCGGTCAGAGCTCCACATCGACTTCATGATCGGGTCCGACGCGGTGGCGGTGACCGGGATCAAGCCCGGCGGCGGCGAGGTGCCGCTGTTGCGCGGTGGCGCCTGGAAGATCTAGTGCGGCTCCGGTGCGAGTGGGACACGCACCACCCGCCCCACCGCGCGCTACGCTTGGCCCGCCTAAGCGCCCCTAACGGAGAGGTGCCGGAGCGGTTGAACGGGCGCGACTGGAAATCGCGTAACGGGGGTTGACCTCGTTCGGGGGTTCGAATCCCCCCCTCTCCGCTGGCTGGACTGGGTTGGCTGGCCGTCCAGCCAAGGCCCTCTTTTTCTGCAAAGAGCGGGGGGCGCGACGCACGTTCGACAGGTTTTTCCCGCTCAGAGCGAACATTCGCAGCCCCCAGGTCGGGGTCAGCGGCAATTATGTGAGCGCTCGCAAGCCGAGCTGGGTAACGGACTAGGAAAGTAGTCTCCTGCCGGGGGGGCAGATCTAAGTGGGTATGGCGCAAATTGCACGTTGTCAGCGGTGGGCGACCGAACCTGGGTTAGCGTCCTATGCGCTTTGGACGGTGACGCGGCGGCGGCCGGGCGCGACCCACCACAAGCGACCGGCCATTCGTCCATACCTACGTTTGAAGGTCACAGTCGGCCCAACGGCGGCCGAGGGCATCTACAACTTGCACAATTCTTCAGCGGAAGCTTCCGTTCCTTCAGGGTAGGAGCTAGCATCCGTCCAGGGGCAATGCGGGGAACCAGCGAACTACGTCCAGCACTAAGGCTCGTCGAATCGGCAATTGCCGAGCCGGCTCAGTACGGCTGGTTCTGCGGCCACTGCGCCGCGCCGTCACGGGGTGATGAGCCGCCGGCGCCAATGGCCCGTGTCTGCCGTTCCTGCGGCCTCGGGGTGATGCTCGAGACGCGGCGAGAGATCGTCCCCACACAGCGCGACGCCTTCCTGGTGATCGACAGCTCGCTCCTCGTGCAGGCCATGTCGCGCCGGGCGGAGACGCTGCTCGGGGTGACCGAGGACGGCGCCGTCAACCGGCCCGTCGTTCAGCTACTGGTTCCAGCGGACGCCGAGGCCGGACGTCCCGCCCGCTTCGGTGCCGCGCTCGTGGAGGCGGCCGCCGGCGCCGACGAGCCCGTGAGCGCGTTCGTCCGTCCCTGGAATACGTTCGGCGTCCGGCTTCGGGCGCGCGTCGCATCCTGCGGGCCGCCCCGCGCGGCGCTGGTGGTCCTCGAGGATCATCAGGCGCGTCCGCTGCGCGTCGTTCGCTGAACCCATCCGCGGCCGCGTCAGGCCGCGGGCAGGATCGCCGGCGCTCCGTAGGGCACGAGCACCTCGGGTAGCGCCACCGAACCGTCGTCCCGCTGCCCGTTCTCGAGCAGCGCGATCATCGTCCGCCCGACGGCCACCGCGGTCCCGTTCAGGGTGTGAACGTGCTCTGGACGGCCGTCCGTGGGGCGGAAGCGGATCCCGAGCCGGCGCGCCTGGTAGTCCGTCGTGTTCGAGGTCGAGGTGAGCTCGCGGTAGCGGCCCTGGCCCGGCAGCCAGGCCTCGCAGTCGTACTTCTTGGCCGCCGACGCGCCCAGGTCGTTGACCGCGATCGCCACCACGCGATAGGGAATCTCCAGCTCCGAGAGGATCGACTCCTCGATCGCCAGCAGCCGCTCGTGCTCGGCCTCCCCCTCCGAGGGCCGCACGAACGAGAACATCTCGACCTTGTCGAACTGATGCACCCGGAAGATGCCGCGGGTGTCCTTGCCTGCGGCCCCGGCCTCGCGCCGGAAGCAGGTCGAGAACCCGGCATAGCGCACGGGCAGATCCGCCTCGGCCAGGATCTCGTCGTCGTGCAGCGAGGCCAGCGACACCTCCGAGGTCCCGACGAGGTAGAGATCGTCCTCGGCCACCCGGTAAATCTGCTGCTCGGTGTCGGGCAGCATCCCCGTGCCGTAAAGCGCCCGCTCCCGGACGAGCACGGGCGGGATCACGGGCTCGAAGCCGGATCCACGAAGCTTCTCGAGCGCCCAGCGCACCAGCGCGAACTCGAGCATCACGAGATCTCCGAGCAGGTAAGCGAACCGCGAGCCGGACAGTCGCGCGGCCCGCTCCATGTCGATCCGCGGTCCGGCCAGCTCGAGGTGGTCGCGACCGGTGGCGCCGGCCTCGCCCACCGTGCGGAGCTCCGTGTCCTCGTCGGGAGCGTCGGGGGCCGGCAGGTTGGGCAGCGACGCCAGGGCGCCGTCGCGCTCCACGCGGACTGAGGCCTCCGCATCGCTCAGCTCACGGCCGCGTGCGGCCAGCGCGGCGAGCTGCTCACGTTCCTCGGGCGTGGGCGGACCCTTACGGCCCCGGCTGGCGCGGTTCTGCTCGGCCTGGAGCTCCTCGAGGGCGGTGCGAATCTCTCGCCAGCGCTGATCGAGCTCGAGCACGCGATCGACCGCAGCGGCCGCATCCGCGCCGCGCCGCACCAGCGCCGCCCGCACCGCGTCCGGATCGCGTCGGATCAGCTGAATGTCGAGAACGCGCCCCTCCTCGGTCGTCGACGGTCCGCGCCGATCAGGGCTTCTTCTTGACGACCGTCCCGGAGGTCGTGATCACCCACCAATAGCCTCCATTCAGGTTGACGCCCTGCCCGGCCGCGCTGCCGGGCGTCGTGTCGGCGACATAGGTGTAGAGCGGCCAACCGGCGTAGGTGACGACCCTGCCTCCGTTTTGAGCGTGCAGGTAGCTGAGCAGCGACGCCTTCACGCCTCCGGTGCCCACGGCGCGCCCGCGGGTGGGCAGGTACGTGGGTGGCCACACGGCCGCGCAGCCGCCGATGCAGGTCACCCTCGAGGCTTTATCGGGCGCGAACGTGTAGAGCGTGTGCCCGGCGCCGTTGACGAGGATCGTGCCGAGGCCCGGGACCATCCTGGACGAGATCGGGATGGTCGCGCCGTGTTTGGCGGTCGCGGAGGTCTTGGTCGCGGGCGACGCATGCGGCACCGTCGTCGACGTGGCGGCGGCGGTCAGAGCGGCCCCCGACGCGAGCGCCTCATCGATCGTCCCGATCGGGACCTGCTCGCACGGGGTGACCCCCGGAATCTTGGGCGCCTTGCGCCCCGAGTACGTGGCCACGAACTCCGCCACATCCCTGGCCTGCTGGCCGACGACGACGTTCTGCGGCATGACCACGCCGGAGAAGCCGCCGTTCTCGATCGCGTACAGGACCCGAGCCACCGGCCGCTCGCAGCGGATGTCGAAGTTGGGACCGGTGTTCAGCTGGTTGGTGCGCACGTTAGAGCCCGATCCGTGCGTGGCCGCATAGGAGAGCGTGTGGCAGCCGCCGCAACGCTGGTTGAACAGCAGCGCGCCCTCGTAGAGCGCGGGTTGAGACTTCGGAACGCTGATCTTCTCGGTCCCGCAGGCGCTCGTTACGATCGCAACGCCGAGCAGCGCAATCGCTGTCAAGAGGACCTTGGCGGGTCGGCTCATTCGGGGCGGGATCATACGGAAGGACCGGCCAGCGGGACCCGGCCACGGCACGCGCCTGTTCAGCGCCCCGAGCAGCCACCGGGAGCCGATCACCGGCGATTCATGGAGCGGCTGCCCGCGGAATCCGTGCACAATCACGCGGCGCTCGGGCAGGAGCCCGGCACCCGGCCGCGAACTTATTACGCGATCCCGGCGCCGGCACGACGTTCGCTTCACCGCACCCCCCCAGACGCGATCGTCCTCACGGCGGCAACCAGAGGGGCCGGCGCCGGGGCCCCCGATCTTCGCGCTCGCGGCCGGAGACGCCGGTCGCGACGCACGCTGCGCGCTATAACGACCGTCGGATGCCCGAGTTCGAGCCCGACACCGAGCTGTTCCGCGAGGTGTTCGGGCGGTTCGCCACCGGCGTCGCGGTGGTGACGAGCGCCTCCCCCGCCGCCTCGGGCGGGATGACCGCGAACGCCGTGTGCTCGCTGTCGCTCGAGCCACTGCTCGCGCTGGTGTGCTTCGAGAACAACGCCCGCACGCTTCCGATCGTCAGGGAGTCCGGGCGCTTCGGGGTCAACGTGCTGGCCGCCCACCAGGAGGAGGTGGCGCGGGTGTTCGCCTCGAAGGTGCCGGAGTCAGAGAAGCTCGAGGGGGTTCCCCATCGACTCCATGCGGGCGTCCCGATCATCGACGGGGCGCTTTCGTGGGTTGCGTGCGAGCTGCGCGAGCTGATCGCCGGAGGCGACCACACAATCGCGATCGGCGAGGTCGTCGCTATGGGCCTCGGCGACGGCGACCCGCTGCTCTGGTACGCCGGCCAGTACCACGACGTCCGCTTCCGGATCGAGCGCTGAACACCGGACTTTGGCGCTGGACTCTCGCCTACGGCAGGTGTATCGCCAAAGTCCAATCGTGGTTCAGCCCGTCATGGCGGCCCGGGAGAGCAGCACGAAGTTCACGAGCGCGGCCAGCGCCATCACCCCGATCTCGCGCCGCACGATCGCCACCACCACCGCCTGCTGCTCGTCGGCCGGCAGCGCCCCCACCGCGTGCGCGGACTCGAACCCGCGGGAGTCGAGGATCATCTGCGCCGAGGACACGCGCAGCTGCTCGGCGATGAACGAGACGAGCAGCGGTAGGACCCCGTAGATCAGGTGAAGCTGCGGCGGCTTGTGGCCGAGCAGGACGAGCACGCCACCGATCGCGATCTGCACCACGATCAGCGCCTGCGAGGTCCGCAGCAGCCGCCAGAACCAGGTGCTCGTCCGCATCCGCCACCAGCACCACGCTCCCCACACGCCGGCGACCCCGGACACGCCGATGACGACAATCGCGGCGACGAGGTGAACCTGCTTCATCTGCGGGTACCAGGCGTGCGACGCGGCACCCGGATCACCCGGTGGACGCGCTCTGAATGTCCCAAACGATAGCCGCAATCAGCACTAAGTAACACTGTGTTACAAGGTACGTGGTGGCGGTGATATAACGGTTTGCCGTGCTTCGCGATTACTTGCCTGCGCTTGTATTCCTGATTCTCGGGTCGTTGGTCGGGGTTCTGTTCGCGACGCTCAACCTGATCGTCGCGCGCCGGGCGCCGAATCGCTCCAAGGTGGAACCATACGAGTGTGGACTGCCATCTGAGGTCAGGGCCGGGTTCCGCTTCGGGATCAGCTTCTACCTCATCGCGATGCTGTTCATCCTGTTCGATATCGAGGTCATCTTCCTGTACCCGATCGCGGTGCAGCTGCGGTCCTTCGGCACGTTCGCGATGAGCGAGACGATCGTGTTCGTGGTGTTGCTGATGATCGCGTTCGGATACGTCTGGCGTCGAGGGGCGCTCGAATGGAAATAAAGCGCGAGCCGGTCAGCGACCTGCGGGTGCGCCAGCTCACCGCCGTCGACATGCTCCGCGGCGACCTTCCCGAGGAGGACATCGAGCAGTACGTCGAGGAACGAGTGCTCACGACCACGGTCGACCGGGCCGTCGCCTGGGCGCAGGGGAACTCCCTGTACCCGCTCACGTTTGGGCTCGCGTGTTGCGCCATGGAGCAGATCCACGTCGTCGCCGCGCGCGTCGATATCGCGCGGTTCGGGTTTGAGGCGTTCCGGGCATCGCCTCGGCAGGCGGACCTGATCATCCTGTCGGGCCGGGTGTCGATCAAGATGGCGCCGGTGATCAGGCGGATCTGGGACCAGATGCTCGAGCCCAAGTGGGCGATCTCGATGGGTGCGTGCTGCTCCTCCATGGGCGTGTTCAACAACTACGCGCTCGTGCCCTCGGACAAGTTCATGCCGATCACCGTGCACGTCCCGGGCTGCCCGCCCCGCCCCGAGGCGCTCATGCACGGGATCCTGAGGCTGCGCGACAAGATCCAGGGCCACCCCCCGCACGGATGGCGCGAGCGCTACGACGCCGGGGGCACCGAGGAGTTGCTGCCGGGCGCCGGCGCGCAGGACAGTGCCGATATCAGCGTGTTCAAGCCCGGAGACACCGCCGGTGCCTGACGCGACGGAGCTCGAGCTGATCGCCCAGGAGCTCCGCGACGCCGATAGCGACTCGGTCCTCGACACCGAATTTCACCGGGGGCGCGCCGTGCTGGTCGCCAACCCTCCGAACGTAAAGCCCGTCCTGGAACACCTGAGAGGCAAGGGCTACCTGTTCCTCTCGAGCCTTCACGGCGTCGACTACTACCCCCACGAGCCCCGACTGGGCGTGCTCTACGAGATGCTCGACCGCACCCGTGTCGACCGGATCTCGGTCAAGGCGCGAGTGTCCACCGAGGATCCGCGGATCGACTCGGTCGTCGACATGTTCCCGGGGGCCGAGTTTCCCGAGCGCGAGGTCTACGACATGTTCGGGGTGGTGTTCGAGGGCCACCCAGACCTGCGCCGGATCCTGATGCCCGAGGACTACGAGGGCCATCCGCAACGCCGTGACTTCCCCGTCGGCGGCGAGCCGGTGCTGTTCACCTACAACGAAGAGCAGAGCTACGGGAAGTACATGTGAGCCTCACCGAGGATTACCGCAAGCGCGAGGAGTCGATCACGCTCACGAGCTCGCCCGCCGGCACGGGCGAGACCCATGAGCTGCTGACGCTCAACATCGGGCCTCATCACCCGTCGACCCACGGTGTGCTGCGGCTGCTGGCGACGCTCGAGGGCGAGGTGGTACGCGACATCAAGCCGATCATCGGCTACGTCCACACCGGGATCGAGAAGACCGCCGAGGACAAGGCGTACTGGAAGGTGATCCCAGTGGTCGAGCGGATGGACTACCTGGCCTATTACTTCAACGCGATGGCCTACTGCGGCGCTGTCGAGACGCTGCTCGGGATCGAGATCCCGCCACGCGCCCAGTACCTGCGCGTCATCCACCTCGAGCTCAACCGGATTGCCTCGCACCTGCTCTGGCTGGGCACGAGCGCACTCGATCTCGGCGCGATCTCCATGTTCTGGTACACGTTCCGCGAGCGCGAGCTCGTGCTCGACCTGTTCGAGATGTCCTCGGGCCAGCGGATGCACACCCGGTACTTCCAGATCGGCGGCGTGATGGAAGACATCCCGCGCGGCTGGGAGGAGAAGCTCCGCCAGTTCCTAAAGATCATGCCGCCCCGCGCGGACCAGTACGCCGACCTGTTCGAGAAGAACCAGATCCTGCTGGAGCGGCTGCGCGGGACGGGCATCGTCGACCGGCAGACGCTAATTGACCTGAACGTGACCGGACCCCTGCTGCGCGCGGCGGGTGACCCGTGGGACTTACGCAAGGCGCAGCCGTATTCGAGCTACGACCACTTCGATTTCAAGATCCCGGTCGGCACGGTCGGCGACAACTACGACCGCTTCCGGGTTCGGCATGCCGAGATCTACCAGTCGGTCAAGATCATCCAGCAGGCGATCGACGGCCTCCCCGAGGGCGAGCACATCACCCCCGACCGCAAGGTCGCGCTTCCCCCTCGCCACGAATTGGCTACCAGCATGGAGGCGCTGATCCACCACTTCAAGCTCGTCACCGAAGGCTTCCGGGTACCGCCGGGGGAGGCCTACTACTCGATCGAGGGCCCCCGCGGCGAGACCGGTTGCTTCGTGCGTTCCGACGGATCGTCCAAGCCCGCGCGCGTGCACATGCGCGACCCGAGCTTCACCAACCTCCAGGCGCTGGCCCCGATGGTGCGCGACGCCTATATCGCCGACCTGATCGCGACGCTGGCGATGCTCGACCCGATCCTCGGAGGCATCGACCGATGAGCGCAACCGACCCGGGTGGGCGGGTCCAAGTTCCGCGCTTCGGGCACGGTTCGCGCGTTCCCGGCTGGGACACGGCGGTCGACCTGACCAAGGACCCGGCGACCATCCCCGATCCGGCGACCACACCGGTCCCACCGCAGCTCAAGGAAAAGATCGTCCAGGCCATGGCCAAGTACCCGGACCGGCGCTCGGCCGTCATCCCCGCGCTGCACGCGGCCCAGGAGGAGCACGGGTGGATCTCTCCCGAGGCCATCGACCAGGTCTCGGCGGTGATGCGCGTGACGCCGGCCTATCTGACCTCCGTGGCCACCTTCTACGACATGTTCTTCACCGAACCCAAGGGTCGCCATGACGTGTTCGTGTGCACGAACATCTCGTGCTCGCTGCTGGGTGCGGACGAGTTCTTCGCCGAAATGCTCAAGGCGGCCGAGGGTCACCCGGACCTCAACGTCACCTCGTTTGAGTGCCTCGGCGCCTGCGACATCGCGCCGATGGCCTCGGTCGACGGCGTGTACGTCGGGCCGCTCGACACCGAGGACGCCCACCGGATCGTTGAGGACCTCGACGCGGGTCGGACGGTCCTCGACCACAAACAGCTCCGCTACCGCCGCTCCACCGACCCCGGGGTCATCGCCGAGGAGGCGGGCTACTTCGCTCCCGACCCGGCGAAGACCGACATGGCCGACACCGCCGGTCTCGGGCCGGAAGGGGACAATGTCGACCGCCCCGGGCCGACGGCGGCGATCGAGACCCCGACCGAGCAAGACGAGAACAATGGCTGAGCGCCCCTTGAAGATCCTGCTGGACCGCATTGACGAGCCTGGGCTGAACACGCTCGCGGTCTACGAGCGCCGAGGCGGGTATCAGTCGCTGCGCAAGGCGCTGGCGATGTCGCCCGAAGATGTGACGCAGGACATCATCGACGCGGGCATCCGCGGGCGCGGCGGCGCCGGCTTCCCGATGGGCCGCAAGGTCTCGTTCCTGCCCCACGGCGACATGGACAAGTACCTGGTGTGCAACGCCGACGAGTCTGAGCCGGGGACGTTCAAGGACCGCGAGATCATGCAGAAGAACCCACACATGCTGATCGAGGGGGTCCTGATCGCATCGTGGGCGGCCGGGACGACGCGGACGTTCATCTACATCCGCGGCGAGTACGCCTACCAGGCTGACATCCTCGAGGCGGCCATCGCCGAGGCCCGCGACGCCGGCTACATCGGCGAGAAGATCCTCGGGTCGGATCACACCGTCTCGCTCGTGCTGCACCGCGGCGCCGGCGCATACATCTGCGGCGAGGAGACCGGCCTGCTCGACTCGCTCGAGGGAAAGCGGGGCAACCCGCGGCTGAAGCCGCCGTTCCCGGCCATCGAAGGCCTGTACAACGGACCGACGCTGATCAACAACGTCGAGACGCTCGCGACCGTGCCCGCGATCATGCGGATGGGCGGCAAGGAGTACGCCAAGCTCGGAACCGAGACCTCGACGGGCACGAAGGTCGTGTCGGTCTCAGGCGACGTGCAGCGGCCCGGCAACTACGAGATCGAGCTCGGCATTCCGTCGCGGGAGCTCATCTACGGACTCGCCGGCGGGCCCCCTGAGGGACGCGAGATCAAGCTCTGGTTCCCGGGCGGCTCGAGCTCGCCCGTGATGACCAAGGACGACCTCGACATCCCCTACGACTTCGACTCGATGGCCAAGGCCGGATCGATGATCGGCTCGGGCGCGGTCATCGTCATCGACGATTCGCACACGGTGCTCGAGGTCGCCAAGAAGGTGGCCAAGTTCTACGCCCACGAGTCGTGCGGCAAGTGCGTGCCGTGCCGGGAGGGCACGAACTGGACGGTCAAGATGCTCGACCGGATCGAGTCGGGCGAGGCAACTCCAATGGACCTCGACATCATGGCCTCGGTTCAGGAGCAGATCATCGGCAACTGCCTTTGCGTCCTCGGCGACGCCATGGCAATGCCGATCGGCGCGATGGTCGAGAAGTTCCGAGCGGAGCTCGAGGCCGAGATCGAAGCGGCGCGCGAACGCGCCGAGGGGGCGGATGTAGCCGACGTGATCCCGGTCGGGGTCGCGGACGAGCACGCGGGACCCTTCCCGGTGCACTAGAAATCCCCCCGAATGCCGCGCCCCCCAGAGAACATCATCCAGCTGACGATCGACGGCCGCGAGGTCCGCGCGCCCGAAGGCATGATGCTCGTCGACGCGGCGAAGCAGGGCGACATCGAGATCCCCTACTTCTGCTACGAGCCCAAGCTCGGCAACCCGGTCGGCGCGTGCCGGATGTGCCTCGTCGAGATCGAGGGCATCCCCAAGCTCCAGACCTCGTGCTCGACGGCGGTCAAGGACGGAATGGTCGTCCACACCCAGACCGAGCGGGTGCACCACGCGCAGAACGCGATCGTCGAGTTCCTGCTCGTGAACCACCCTCTCGACTGCCCGGTATGTGACAAGGGCGGCGAGTGCCCGCTCCAGGACATGACGTTCGGGTGGGGGCTCGGCCGGTCGCGCTTCATCGAGCCCAAACGCCACTTCGAGAAGCCGCTCGCCTTGAGTCCGCTAATCGCGATCGACCGCGAGCGATGCATCCTCTGCTACCGCTGCGTGCGCTTCTCGCAGGAGGTCGCCGAGGACTACCAACTGGTGTTCGAAGAGCGCGGCGCCCACACGTTCGTCGGCACCCACAACGGCCACCCGTACGTGGCTCCGTTCAGCGGCAACATCGTCGAGCTGTGCCCAGTGGGCGCCCTGACCTCGCGGCCCTACCGGTTCCGGGCGCGGCCATGGGACATCGAGGGCGCGGGCGGCATCTGCACGCTGTGCCCCTCGCAGTGCAACCTCGAGTTCACCGTCCGCGACGAGAAGGTGATGCGGGTGCGGTCCCGCGACGCCACCGGCGCCGCCACCGGCGGCGGTCCTGGCGGCCATCCGGACGTGGACGACGGCTGGCTATGTGACAAGGGCCGCTTCGCCTATCAGGCGATCCACGTCGACGAGCGCATCATCCAGCCGCTGGTACGCGACGGCGGCAACCTGCGGCCGGTTTCGTGGGAGCGCGCGCTCGGCGACGCCGCCGGCCTCGCCCGGCACAAGGGCGCGGTCGGCGCGCTCGTCGGCGGGCAGGCCACCAACGAGGAGGGCTTCCTGGTTCAGCGCCTCATGCGCGAGGCCCTGCGATCAGGTGATCTGGATTCGCGCGAAGGCGCGGCGGTGCCCTTGGAGCTCACGCGCGCCCTCGCCGCGCCGGCGCTCCAGGCCACCGTCCCCGACCTCGAGTTCGCCCACACCGTCCTGCTGGTCGGATGCGAGCCGCTCGACGACGCGCCGATCTTCGACCTTCGGATCCGCAAGGGCGTGCGCCGGCGTGGCGTCCGGCTCGCGATCGCCACCGCGCGCCCGAGCGCACTCGACCCGAACGCCGGCCTGATCCGCCGCTACGAGCCCGGTGGCGAGGCCGCGTTCCTGAACGCCCTGGACCTGGCGTTGGCCGGCGAAGCTGCCGCGAGCGACCCGGAGACCGCGGGAATGGCCGAGCTCGCGAGCTACCTGCGCGACGGCGGCGAGGACGTCGTGATCGTGTGGGGCGAGCGCCAACTGGACGCGGCGGCGCTGCGTGTCCTGCTCAGCATCGCCGGGCGCCTCGGCCTGGCCGAGCACGAGGGTGCGGGACTACTCGAGATCCCCGCCGGCGCCAACGGCCGGGGCCTGCGCGAGGCCGGCGTGCTGCCGGGCACCGGCCCGGGCTATGCGGATCTCGAGACCCCGGGGCGCGGGGCCCGCGAGATCGCCCAGGCTGCGGCCGCCGGCGAGATCAACGCCCTGTACCTCTTCCAAACCGACCCCATCCGCGATCAACCCGACCGCGAACTGTGGGAGCGTGCGCTGAGCCGCGCCGGTGTGGTGGTGGCGCACGCCAGCGTGCTTACCGAGGGCATCGCGGAGTACGCCAACGTGATCTTCCCCGCCGAGTCCCACGCCGAGAAAGAGGGAACCGTCGTCCATCCCGACGGCCGCCTGCAGCGGCTGCGCACGGCGATCGCCCACCCCGGCT
>Ga0335073_10011737_pt1 | contig 12311 bp, 16 predicted proteins | sample Lox_Sample_22_FD_207093 | JGI IMG/M metagenome (GOLD analysis project Ga0335073, IMG submission 207093) | Soil microbial communities from Loxahatchee National Wildlife Refuge, Florida, United States - Lox_Sample_2.2 | ecosystem: Environmental > Terrestrial > Soil > Wetlands | place: USA... | reverse complement strand
GCTCGGCCAGCCGTGTCCGCTGCCGGGCGGGCGGGCCGAACAACAGCTCCGACGACTTGGCCCGCCGCAGGTACAGGTGCGCATCGTGCTCCCACGTATAGCCGACGCCGCCGTGGATCTGGATGCACTCCTTGGCGGCCCGGGTAAAGGCCTGCGAGCAGTGGATGTAGGCGAGCGCGGCGGCGAGCGGCGCGTCCGGCTGCCGGCCCGCGACCGCCTCGCTCGCGTGGTACACCGCCGACCGGCCGCACTCGACATCGAGCAGCATGTTCGCGCACTTGTGCTTGATGGCCTGGAACGAGCCGATCGGCCGGCCGAACTGCTCGCGGACCTTGGCGTACCCGACCGACATGTCCAGGCAGCGGGCGGCGCCGCCGAGTTGCTCGGCCGCCAGCGCGGCCAGTGCCAGGTCCCGCGCCTCCGACAGCCAGGAGGCGGCCCGGCCAGCGCCGACACGGACGGCCGGGGTCTCGCGCAGGGTAACGGAGGCGAGGGCGCGGGTGAGGTCCAACGTGTCCAGCCGCGCCGACTCGAGCCCCGCCGGCTCGTTCCCCGCCGCACTGCGCTCGACGGCGAACACCCCCGGGCCGTCGGGCGCGTGCGCGACGACCAGCAGGAGGTCAGCGGTGTCGCCGTCGATGACGAAAAGCTTGTCGCCGGTGACGGCCCAGCCGCCGCCGGCTGGCCGGGCCGTCGCGGCCACCTCGGCTAGGCTCCAGGACCCCGACTCCTCGCCCACGGCGAGGGTAGCGGTGAGCGATCCGTCGGCGATACCGGGCAGCCAGCGCGCCATCGCGTCCTCGTCGCGGGAGGCGGCCAGGGCCTGGCCGGCCAGGGCGACGGTGGCGAAGTACGGCGCCACAAGCAGCGCGCCACCCATCTCCTCGAGCACGATTCCGAGTTCGGCCGGCCCGTACCCGGCTCCGCCGAACCGTTCGGGCACGGCGATCCCCGTCAGCCCCAGCTGGCCGGCGAGCAGCGCCCATACCTCTTCGTCACGGCGCTCGCCCGCCTCCATGAGGCGGCGGACCGCATGGCCGGGCGACTTCTCGCCGAGGAAATCGCGGACGACCTGGCGCAGCTCGTCGTGTTCCGCGCGGCCCGCAACGCTCATCTCGCCCGCCCCTCGCCCTGGTCCCTCATAGCGGCTAGTATAGTGCAATTAGCTAACTATGACAGCTCCATCGGGGAGCGGTCGTACCCGGGGAGTCCCTAGGAGTCTGCTGAATTAGCGACCCCGGGCGTGCGGTCATGCCGGTGACCAGGCAAGATCCGGTAAGTAGTGCCCCAGAAACGGTCTAATTCAGCGGGCTCCTAGTCGGCGCCCCGGTCGGAAGGCGGACGATGGACATCAAGGGAGCAGTGGCGCTCATCGCAGGAGGCGGCGGCGGCTTCGGCGCAGCCACCGCCCGGCGGCTGCACGCGGCCGGCGCGCACGTCGTCGTCAGCGACCTCGATGAGGCCAGGGGCAAGGCGGTGGCGGACGAACTGGGCGACCGGGCCCTGTTCGTGCGGACCGACGTGACCGACGAAGACAGCGTGCAGCAGGCCATCGACGCGGCCGCGCAACTGGGCCCGCTGCGGATCGCGGTCGTCGCCCACGGCGGCGGCGGGGGCCCGCGCACGCTCGACAAGGAGAGCCGGCCCGCGCCGCAGGAGTCGTTCACAAAGGTGATCGGCATCTTCCTGGCGGCCACCTACAACATCGACCGGCTGGCCGCGGCCGCCATCGCCGCGACCGAGCCGCTCGAGCACGGCGAGCGCGGCGTCATCATCAACACCGCCTCCATCGCCGCCTACGACGGCACCATCGGCCAGGCCGCCTACGCCGCGGCCAAGGGCGGCATCGTCTCGATGACGCTGCCGCTCGCCCGCGACCTGGCCCCGGCCGGCATCCGGGTGGTGACGATCGCGCCCGGCACGTTCCTCACGCCCGCGTTCCGCAACGCCGACCCGGAGCAACTCGACGCCTACTGGGGCGCCGCGGTCCCGTTCCCCAAGCGGATGGGCCGGGCTGGCGAGTACGCCCAGCTAGCCCAGCACATCGCCGAGAACGTATACCTGAACGGGGAGACGATCCGCCTCGACGGTGCCCTGCGCTTTACCCCCAAGGGCGCCAAGTAGCGTCTTGACACGCCAGCACAATTAATCTGATGGGTTCGTTCGTTTAATGTAATGAAAGATATAATTGCGGAGTGACTATGGTAAGCGGCACCACCGCCCAGATCGGGACACTCGTCCGGGCCCCCAAGACCGGCGAGCTGATCGCCAGCCACCTGCGGCGCCAGATCGTCCGCGGTGAACTGCGCCCGGGCGAGACCCTGCCCGCCGAGAGCCAGCTCATGGAGCAGTTCGGCGTGTCACGCCCGACCCTGCGCGAGGCATTCCGCATCCTGGAGGCGGAGACGCTCATCAGCGTGCGGCGCGGCAGCCGCGGCGGCGCCCGGGTAGTCGCTCCCGACGCCTCGGTGGCCGCGCGCTACGTCGGTCTGCTGCTGCAGATGCAGGGCGCCACCATCAACGATGTCTACGAGGCGCGGATGATCTCCGAGCCGCCGTGCGCGCGGCTGCTCGCGCTGCACCGCACCGACGAGGACATCGAGAAGCTCAACCAGGTAGTGGACGAGCTCAAGGCCGAGGTCGACGCGAGGAAGCCGTTTATCCCCGACCCGTACATCTGGTCCAACCTCACCTACCGCTTCCACGAGCTGATCCTTGAAGGCTGCGGCAACAAGACCATGGCCATCCAGGGAGCGGTGCTGCAGGACATCGTCGCCACCCACCTGCGCACCAAGATCGCGCAGCGCGATGACAACGACACCGACGAACGCTTCCAGCGGGTCATACGCTCGTACCAGAAGCTCATCAGCCTGGTCAAGGCGGGGAATGCGGCCGCCGCGGAGAAGCACTGGCGCGCCCACATGGAGGGCGCCGCCCAGTACCTGCTGAGGGACGACCTGAGGACCAAGCCGGTTGTCGACCTGTTCGCCTGACGGCGGCCGGGCCTGATCATGAGCCCGCGGGTGATTGTCGATGATGCCGCAGGCGTGCGCGTGCTCACGCTGAACCGGCCCGAAGCACGCAACGCGCTCGACGGCGCGCTGATCAGCGCGCTGTACGCGGCCCTGGTCGCGGCCGATGCGGAGCCCGGCGTCGGTGCCGTGGTGCTGACGGGCGCCGACCCGGCGTTCTGCGCCGGGATCGACCTCAAGGAGGCGGCTCGCGACGGCGAGGCCTACTTCGACAAGCACCGGGCGCAGCCGTGCATCCCCCAGGTTGCCAGTATGGCTACGCCGGTCATCGGCGCGATCAACGGCGCGACGTTCACCGGCGGGCTGGAACTCGCGCTCGGCTGCGATTTCCTGATCGCCTCCGAGCACGCGGTATTCGCTGATACGCACGCGCGGGTGGGTATCCTGCCCGGCGGCGGGCTGACGGCCCGGCTGCCGCCGCTGGTCGGTCCGGCGTGGGCCCGCCGGATGTCCTACACCGGCGAGGTAATCGACGCCGACCGGGCCCTTCGCATCGGGCTAGTGACCGAGGTGGTGGCGCACGACCGCCTGCTTGACCGGGCCGTCGAGGTGGCCGCCATGGTCGCCGAGGTCCCGGCGGAGACGATGCGGGCGCTGAAAGGCGTCTACGTCAGCGGGACCGCGGGCACCATCGGCGCGGCGCTCGCGGCCGAGCGGGCCGCGGCGGACAAGCAGCGGCCTGACCTGGCGCTCCTCGAACAGCGGCGGGCGGCGGTGACCGAACGGAACCGGCGCCAGGTCCGGACGGGCCGATGACGTCAGGCGATGAGCCGTCGCGGGCTCCTTCAGCCGATCCCGGTGACGTCAGGCCGCCGGCCAGCTCATGCCTCCGTTACGAACGACGCGGTCACGTCTTGGTGATCCGCATGGAACGCGAGTCGAAGCGCAACGCGATCGACCGGGCGCTGACGCGCGGTATCGACGAGGCGCTCAACCTGCTCGATGACGACGACGAGTTGTGGGCAGGCGTCATCACCGGCACGACAACGGTGTTCTCGGGCGGAACCGACCTGAAGGACGGCAGCGGACGCACCGAGCGCGGCGGCGAGTACGGCATGATCAGGCGGCGCCGGGCCAAGCCGCTGATCGCCGCGGTCGAGGGCCCGGCGTTCGGCGGCGGCTTCGAGATCGCGCTCGCCTGCGACCTCGTAGTCGCCGCGCGCACCGCGCGCTTCGCGCTTCCGGAAAGCAGGCGAGGGGTGGTCGCATCCTCCGGCGCCCTGTTCCGCGCGATGCGCGCCCTGCCGCTCAACGTGGCCAGGGAACTGCTGATCACCGGGGCGGTCCTCGACGCGGACCGCGGCTATCAGATCGGCTTCGTCAACCGGGTCACCGACCCCGGCCAGGCGCTGGCGGTGGCGCTTGAGCTGGCCGACGACATCTGCGCGTCCTCGCCCGTCTCGGTCGCCGCCAGCCTGGCCGCGCTCACCGCGCAGCACGACGCCGGCGACGCGGCCGGCTGGACGGCGACCGCCGAGGCGGTCGAGCGGGTCAAGGCCAGCGACGACCTCAGGGAAGGAGTCAACGCCTTCTTCGAGAAGCGCCCGCCCCGCTGGACCGGTCACTGACGTTAGGCGGTTAGCCGACCAGGCCCAGGTAGCGCGAAAGGGCATGGTCAACCTGGGCCCCCTTCAGGCGGCGTGCGACGACTGCGACAAGTGAGGTGGACGACGGCCTGGGCGTCGGCGCCGGCCCGGGCCGGGACCAGGCGCGCCCGCAGCAGGAAGAGTGCAGGGGTAACTTCACTTTTGTGTCGTGAAACGGGTCACGCTATGGCACTGCCCTGACTGCGCTGGGGGCCGAAAGCCTCTTCCCTGCGACCCTGCATAAGGTATGAGGCGAAGCCGCCCGCCCCTCGTCAGCAAGGAGAATCGCCCGTCTGGCCGGCAACGTCAGAGATGGGATTCGAGTGGTATCGTTTCCCCATGGAAGCTGTTGTTGACCAGGCCGGGCGAATCGTGCTGCCCAAGTCCATCCGCGATGCCCTGGGCCTGCTGCCGGGTACGAAGGTCGACATCTCGCCCTACGGCGCCGGAGTGCAGGTTGTCCCCGCTGGCAGGACAGCACGCCTGGTGGAAGAGGGGGGCGTGCTCGTGTCCGCAGGCGATACGCCTGTCGACGACGACATTCTCTTTGGGCTCATCGACGCCGGCCGGAAATGACCATCGCAGTCGATACGAGCGTCGCGGTTCCGCTCCTGGTCCGTTCCCACCAGCATCACGCGGAAGTTGTCCGATGGTGGAACGGGCAAGAACTCGTCCTCAGCGGGCACGCGCTGGCTGAGACCTATTCCGTACTCACTCGACTGCCTGGCGATGCCAGGCTGGCGGCGGATGACGCGGCTCGCCTGCTCGATGCACGGTTCGCAGCACCTCTCGCGCTCGGTGCCGCTGCCGCCGAGAAGGTACATAACACGCTGAGCCACCTGGGCATCGCCGGCGGCGCCGTCTATGACGCACTAGTAGCGCTAGCCGCCGCGGAACACGGGCTGCCTCTCGCGACTCGCGACGCACGGGCGCGCGGGACCTATGACGCAGTGGGCGTCAAGGTAATCCTCGTAGCCTAGGTCAGTACATGTAGGACGCGAACGATCGCTGGTGTCGGCGCCGCCCGGTCCAAGAGCAGATAGACGCGGGGCAGGGATGCACAGGGGCAATTCCACTTTTGCGTCGTGAAATGCGCTCCTCAGCGATCCATCGTCGAGCCGAGCAGGTACGGCGTCCGGCTGGCCAGGAACCGGCGCGGGAACGAGTCCCGGAGTCGCCACAGGCCCGCATCGATCACGAAGTGCGCCATGACGACCCCCAGGCACATCCCGCTCACGGGGCCGGGCTGCGAAAGCCTTCATCGCCAGCAGATGTTCGGGCGACGCGGCGAACACGCGAAGGCCGGGATGATCGAACACCCTCGACGCTGCGGGATCCCCGCCGGGCGCGACGTAGGTGCTGGCCTGCTCATTCAGCCACCATCGGGGCAGGCCCAGCTCAGCCGCGACGGCGAGCGCCTCTTCATGCACGATGCCGTGCGGTTCGAACAGCGCGTCCACGTCACGGGTAGCCCGCCGCGAGTCGAAGGCGAGGGCCATGGCAGCGCCCCCGAAGACGTAGAGGTCCGCGACTACGCCACGCCTGGCGAGCCGTTCGCCGAGGCGCAGGAAGGCATCCTCGATGCCTGCCCTGTCGAGCAGTGGCGAGGGATCGCTCACGCCGCGTCGATCTCGTAGTCGGCGACGAACACGCCACGTCGCCGGAGGGCGGCCGGAGCATGAACCAGAGCCTGCGCGCGCGCGCCTGGCGTGTCGAAGGGGAACCAGAAGCGCTTCAAGCCCCTGGATGCCGACCACGGAGGCGCGGCCTCCCTGTCTCGCATTGCCAGGTGCTCGGCGAGGCCCGCGAATAGGGCGTCCCATCGCTCGTCGCCAACCGGTTCTGGCGCATCTGCCAGCAGCCGCTGACGCTTCTCCGTCGGCTCTCGGTGGTACTCCTTCAGGAACTCCACAACCAGCCGCCACCGCACGTCGAAGTCAGGCTCGCACGCAACGAAGGCGGCAAGCCTGGCCATGCTCATCGGCTGGTAGTCCATCCTCTCAGCGTAGCGAAGAGCCGCCACCTGCAACCATCCGCAGACGCGTCACGACCACATGCCCGTCTGCAACATCCGCTGACGCGTATCGAAGGTCATCGGCGCGGGGCTATAGCGCACAGGCGTAGTTCCAGTTTTGCGTCGTGAATTTTTGCGCAGGACCGCCATCAGGCTCTCAGGCAATCAGGGACTGCCGGGCAGGCAAGGCGTCACGCCGACGAGGTACCGCGCTCTAGGCGCTCGGCGATCCAGACCTTGATGATCGACTGGCGGTTGACCCCGAGGCGCCGCGCCTCCCGGTCCAGGGACTCGATCATCCACGCAGGGAAGTCAACGTTCACCCGCCGCTGCTCTAGGCCAGGCCGCCGTGCGGCCGGCATGTCCAGCTGAGACGTAACGTCCTCGCCGTCGTCAAAGGCCCGGTCGAACTCTTCAGACTTCATAGATCTCTATCTCCTCATCCCGTGCCCGGCGGACAGAGATGATCCTGATCCTGTCCTCCCGGTAAGTCACCACCGCCGACCAGTGCTTGCCACCCATCCGGCCAACCACCAGCCACCGCGGCTCGCCCGCCGTGCGCGCAGGCACCTCGATGCGCATCGGGTCCTGCCAGAGCTCCTGCGCCTGAACGAAGTCGACCCCGTGCTTCTCGCGGTTGGACGCACTCTTCAGAGGATCAAACTCAAACTCCATCTTTATACCTCCATGGTATACACAACATACCGTAGAGGTCCATGTGGCACACGAACGCTCGCCCAACTGGCGACACCGCCCAGCCCAAGAGCAGCAGACGCGGGGTAGCGATACGCAGGGCTGGTTCCAGTTTTGTTTCATGAATTTGGCCGCCAACCGACCTCGTCAGGATGCCAGGTCATGCGGCCACCGCCGGACGGGCTTCGACATGTGGTGCCAAGACGCTGAAGGCACGCGGGAAGCTTTCCACGGCACGCTATCTTCATTGTGTAGATGGAATTTCTACAGACGAGAGAGGAACGGGCGTGGCCAGCTATCAACCCATGACCGTTGCCGATCTGGCGGTGCACCTGTCGCAGACGACCGACGAGAAGACCCGCTGGAAGACGTTCTGGGAGTTCCTCGAGGAGTACCGGTGGGAGTCACCAGATACCCAGACCTCCTTGCTCGTGGACGAGCCGCCTTCTGTGGGTGACGAGCGATGGGATGCTCTGCTGGCGGCCCTGGCCGAGCATCTTGCGGCAAAGCATGATCTCGCCCCGCCGGGCTGGGCTGAGCTGAGGGTTCTCGGACGGCCGTGGTTCCCTGCCGAGCTTCGGGTTCAACGGGCCGATGCGCTCGTGCACGCGCCGGCCGCCTTCCGTAAGCACGGCGTTTACCTGGCGGCCGCGGATCTGGAAGCAGCGTGACCGATCCGGGTAGTGTCCTACTCGACCGGGCACAGCTTGAAAGAGCGTTCACTGCTCTCGGGGACCGCCTGGTGCGCCGGGGCGTGGTCGCCGACGTGTTCATCGTCGGCGGAGCAGCGATGGCCCTCGCCTATGACGCCACCCGCGTGACCCGCGATGTCGACTCGCTTTTCGTGCCCCACGGTGTCGTCCTGGAAGAAGCAAGAAACGTTGCGCAGGAACTCGGGCTGCCGTCGTGGTGGCTCAACGAGCAGGCGAGCGTCTACATCTCGGGAAAGGACGACCCCGGCAAGCGCCGCGTGTTCGACCACCCTGGCCTGCGTGTTACCGCGGCTTCACCGCGGCACATCTTCGCGATGAAGGCGCTTGCGGCCAGGACCCGCGACGTCGACGACCTGCGCTTGCTTGCCGAGATGATCGGCGTGGACTCGGCCGTAACCGCAGTTCAGATATGTGCAGAGTTCTTCCCCGAAGAGGACATCCCTCCGAGGTCTGCCGCCGTTCTCCAAGAACTCTTCGGCTGACCTGCGAACGTCCGAACCATCCGGCACGCCGCCCAGTCCAGGCAGACGCGGGGCTATAGCGCACAGGCCAGCCGCAGCGCGTCATGGAATCGCTGCCTCTCGGTCCGATCGTCCTCCGGCCCGGCCTTCTTGCCCAGCGCATCCAAGACCGCGCGGACGACAGCGGCGCACTCGGAGGTCAGGTCGCCGCGGATCACCAGCCTGAACCTGGAGGCACCGCGAGCCTCCCGCGTGGCTCGATCCGGTGACCTACCCCTGCGGTTGCTGGAGTGCAGCCAGGAGTACCTGCTCGTGCGCGAGGATGAGTTCCTGGTCAGCGCTGGCCCACCGGACTGCTTCCTCGGCCCAGGCGCGCCGGGCGGCCCGGCACCCCGGGTCCCTTATTGCCCGTTCCGAGTGCAGCACTATCCGGTCCTGGGCGCGGATCATCGCCCTAATCAGGTTCTCTGCCGGGACGGGACCGTAGGCATCGCGCAACTCGCGAAGGTGTGCTGCTTGCACGTCGACCGGAACGTTCCCTGCCGCTTGGATGCACCAGGTCCATGCCATATAGCCGAGGTCGTCCAGCCGGTCGCCGGGACGGCAGGATGTCCAGTCGATGAAGGCGACGGGCATCCCGTCGGAGAAGATCGTGTTGAACGGGCCGGCGTCCCCGTGCAGCACGCATTCGCGCCCGGCAGCGAGCGGGCGGCCCGCGGTCAGGTCGTGCAGCTCGCGGAGCATCGAAGCTCCACGCGCATAGGCGCCGTCGCCCCGCTGGCTGGAATGATCCGTCGTCTGGCCTGGAATGTAGGTCAGGATGTCCCGGCCGTGCTCATCGACGCCGAGATAGCGCGGCGCGTGCGGGTAGCCCACCGATTCAAGGTAGCCAAGCAGGCGCGCCGCGAACGCGCTCCCGCGGTCCCTCGACCGGCGAACTGTGTCTCCGACCCGGACTACCTCACTGGTGTTCCGGCCGCCGCCAAGTGGCACTTCACGCACGAGTCAATGGTGCCGCTGGGGCGTTACCTACCGCGATTCATTTCCACCTGCTCGCTGCGAACCCTCACGACGCAAACTACGGCCGCCGATGACCTAAGGGAGGCGGTCTTCGCCTTCTTCGAGAAGCGCCGTGCTGGACCGGCGCTGACGAAGCGCTACCCCGGTTTGCGGGCATGGAAGCGGAAGTCGAATTCACCGAATTCCACCCCCGTCTCCGTGAACCCGATGGCGCCGAGCCGCCGCGGCAGCCCGTCCGGGTCAACCGGCACAAACGGCTCTCCGGCGTGCGCAAGCCGGGTGCGCTCATTGTCATAGCCCTCCGACCCGACCAGGATTCCGCCAGGACGCAGCACCCGCAGCAACTCGGCGAAGATGCCGTCCTGGACCGCGGCCGTCTCGGTGTGGTGGAGCACGGCGAAGCATGCAGCGGCGGAGAACCGGCCCGCCGCCAGGCCCGCTCGCTCCGCGCTGGCATTGATGACTTCGACGTTGCTGCCCGCCAGGCGACGAGCGAGTTGCGCCGCCAGGCCGGGGTCCACCTCCACCGCCGTGACCCGGGTGGTCAGCGTGAGCAGCAGATCGGTGGTCAGGCCCGGCCCCGGGCCGATCTCAAGCACGTCGTCCCCCAGCTCGCCCACCGATTCCAGCCAGGGCAGCACGTGCTGTCGAAGCATCTCGGCCCAGCGCGGGCTGGCCAGCATCTGCAGGTGGTTTTCGTTCACTGCGGCTCGATGATCGAGATGGTCTTGTAGCGCAGGAACTCGTCGATGCCGGCGCGGCCGCCCTCCTTGCCGTATCCGCTTTCGGTACCCACGCCCTTCATGCCGGGCGTCGAGCTGGTGATCACGATGGAGCCGCCGCGGCCGCCTGCGCGGATGGCCGGGAGCACGACCTCGATGGTGCGCCATACCCCGGTCAGGTTGACGTCGATGATGTCGGTCCAGGTCTGGTCGCGGTCGCCGTCGGGCGACAGCCGGACGATGCCCGCGTTGGCCAGCAGCACGTCCACCCGGCCGAAGCGGCCGAGGCCGAGCGCGAGCACCCGGCGCAGGTCGTCGTAGCTGCGCACGTCGCCCTTCGCGGCGACGATCTCCCCGCCCGCCGCCTCGACCTGCTTGACGGTCGTCCGCAGGTCGTCCTCGGTCGCGTTCGGGTAGTCCAGCGACGGGATGTCGGCGCAGATGTCCAGGCCGATGATGTTCATGCCCGTGGACGCGAACTTGACCGCGTGCGCCCGCCCTTGGCCGCGGGCAACGCGGTGATGAACGCCACCTTGTCCTCTGTCACCGTGGTCGCCTCCTGCTACATCCGAGGATCTGCACTGCGCGCAACGGCCCGGTGCACCGGCCCGGTGCTTGCCGGGGCATGCCACCGACGCTAACATTTTTAGTTAGCTGTTTACAATAAGTGGTCGATATAGGAGCGGCAGCGGTGGGCCTGGATGTCTACGACGACATCGAGCGGTGCATGGCGGGCGGCTGGTCGGACGGCCTGCCGGTCATCCCGCCCTACGGCTCGCTGGTGGAGGCCATGCTCGCCGCGATGGGCTGGGATTACACCGAGGTGGTGGGCCGCCTGCCGGAGCAGTCCATCGAGGTGCACGCCTCGCATGCGGCCGCGGCGGCCGTGATGGCCGGATGCCGGTTCGAGTACGGCCCGCTGCTGCGGGCGCTGACCCTGGCACTGCTCGACCCGGCGTTCAACCTCACCGGGGTGGAGGTGACCACCGGCGGCGCGTCGGCCACGGTGATCGTCAGCGGGCCGGCGGTGGACCGATACGGGTTCGCTCACCAGGCCAACTGCCTGGGCGCCAACAACAGGGCCAACGCCACCGTCGGAAGGTTCGCGCAGATGGTGCGCTACTTCTGCGGGCGCGGCGGCGGCTCGCTCGAGTCCCACGGCACCATGGGCCATCCTGGCCGGCTCGGGTTCTGCGTCGCCGAGCACCCGGACACGGTCTGGGCCCCGTTTCATACCCAGTTCGGCCTGCCCGGGCCGGCGCCGGCGGTGACGGTGGTGTCCACCGAGGGGCCGCAGAGCGTCAACAACCACTACGCCGAGACCGGCACAGCGGTGCTAGAGACGATCGCGGCCACGCTCGCCAACGAGGGGACCACCAACTTCTACTGGCACACCGGCGGGTACCTGATCGTCATCGGCCCGGAGCACATGGAGCTGATCGCCCGCGAGTTCAGCCGGGAGCAGGCCCGCCAGTTCGTCTACGAGCGTGCCGTCAAGCCGACCGACCAGCTCGCCAGGATCGGCCGCATCCCACGCTCCCCGCGCCGCGCCAGCAAGGTGGTGCCGGGGACGGACCGCTCCCCCGTCGGCTCGCCGGACGACCTGCACTTCATCGAGAGCGGCGGCGCCGGCGGCAAGTTCTCTGCCGTCATCCCCCGGTGGGTCGGCAGCCGGACCTGCGTCTGCCGGCCGGTCGAGGACTGGCCGGTCACCGGCCAGCAGGCCGAGGACCTCATCGCACCGGCACCAGTCCAGCCAGCAGGAGGCTAACCATGGAGGAAACCAACCGCGCGCTGCCCGTCAGGCAGATCGCCAGCTGCGGTGACGTGAGCTGCGAGCTGCTTGTGGACCCGATCCCGCGGCCGCGGCCTGAGCCGTTCACGGTCACCATCGCGCCCCCTAGCCGGCGGGTGGTGCTTGTCGACAACCGCAAGCCCAACTCGCTCGCCATCCTGCGGATGACCCAGCAGGTACTGCGGAACCGGGGGATCGACGTCGACGAGCAGATCCGCCGCAAGCCGTCGGCCGGGCGGCCGATGGAAGAAGGGATGCTGACCGACCTCACGGCC
>Ga0335073_10011736_pt1 | contig 12311 bp, 10 predicted proteins | sample Lox_Sample_22_FD_207093 | JGI IMG/M metagenome (GOLD analysis project Ga0335073, IMG submission 207093) | Soil microbial communities from Loxahatchee National Wildlife Refuge, Florida, United States - Lox_Sample_2.2 | ecosystem: Environmental > Terrestrial > Soil > Wetlands | place: USA... | reverse complement strand
TTTGGGGATGCGCTGCCGGTTGTGTACGCGGCAGCCGTCATCACCGCCATCGGCCTCGTCATCTCGCGCGAGCCGAAGCGGCTGCCCAACAATCTGACGCCGTGGCTCTTCGTCCTGCTCGGGATCGTGATGACGGCGAACTCATTTTTCGCCCTCGACCCGCATAACGCTTGGGACGAGTGGAACAAGAACATCAAAACTCTGGTCATGGTCATCACCGTTTTGGTCGTGATGACCAATCGCGTCAGAATCCATGCGCTGATCTGGGTCTACGTGCTGTCGATCGGATATCTGTCGTTGAAGGGCGGCCTGTTCACCTTGTTGTCCGGGGGGCAGTCGCACGTTCTCGGCGTCGCCGGGACGGCGACCGGCGACAACAACAATCTTGGCCTGATCATGGTCATGACGTTGCCGCTGATGTACTATCTGCGATTGAACTCCGTGAATCGGTTCATAAGGATTGGTCTTCCGATAATGATGGGCTGCACGGTCGTCGCCGTGCTCGGCACCTATTCGCGTGGCGCCTTTCTGGCCCTGTCGCTGGTCGCCGGCTTCTTCTGGTGGAAGGCGAAGCAGAAGGCGACGGTTGGGATCATCGGTGCGCTCGTACTCGTGCCCGCGGTCCTCTTCATGCCGCAGCAGTGGGTCAATCGGATCAACACGATCGATACCTACGAAGCGGATACGTCGGCCATGAACCGGATCAGCCAATGGCATTTTGCGATCCGCCTCGCAACCGACCGGCCACTCGTCGGTGGCGGCTTTGACGCCTCGGAAAGCTTTTACGCGGTCGCGAAATATTATCCGGACGAACAGGTCCTCGCCTATCACAGCATATGGTTCCAGTCGCTGGGGGATCTCGGCATTCCTGGCATCGTCTTGACCATTGCCATCGCGCTCGTCGGTTGGCGCAACGCGAGCGTCACGCGTCGCGCCGCGCGATCCCGGCCCGAATTTACCTGGGCCGGCGACCTTGCCACCATGTGCCAGGTCTCTCTTGCCGGCTACTTCCTTGCCGGCACCTTCCTGTCGATGGCCTATTACGACGGCTACTACACGCTCATCGCCGTGCTCTCGCTGCTGCGGGAGATCACGAGCAGACCGCGGAGCACGCTTGCGGCCCGGCTCGAGCGGCAGGGAGCGCTGGCGGCGCCGGTACCGCTCGACGCGCGTACCGCCGCAGAAGCCCACTAAGCCCTTATAGGGATCATTCGGTGGTGGGGCCGCTCGGGTCGGGATAAAGGCGGATCGTGTGGTCCGTCGCGCCGTGGCGCAGAAGGACACGGTCGTCCGCTATCCGAGCGATGGTCCACCCGTCGATCGACTGACCTTCCGTGACGTGAGAGATCACCGGCGGCGTGCCGTGCCGCATGACCGCGATCCTGACGGCGCCCGAGATGGTGATGCCCGCAAGCGCAAAGGTTGACGCATCGATCACCGCTTCCTCGGTTGCGCGCGGCGGCAAAGGCCGGCGCGTGCGGGCAAAGAGCGGGCGATCCAGCACCGCTTTATAGGCGTCGAGCGGGGGAGGGGAGGCGCTGTCGACGGCCGCCGCGGTTCCTGTTGCCCGCGCCACCGGCGAGGGTGTGGGCGCCGCGCGGCTCGCCGGCGAGGAGAGCTCCAACCCGACCGCCGCGGCAAGCGTGATATTGACCACCGCGAGCACCGCCAGAACGCGCAGCGTCGCTCGCGCGCCCGGCATGGCGGCCTCACCGCCGCGCGCGAACATAGCCATAGACCGTGAAGTTCGCATCGAGCGGCGGCACGTCGTCGCTGCCGTCGCGATGGTCCGTCGGATGGACCCGCAGATCGATATTGTCGAGGAAAAGAGTCGGCGATGCCGTCTCGAGCCGATAAAGGATCGCCTGCACGGATGCAAGGTCGCCCGTCATCTCGGCGCGGACCGCGATCTGGCGGAACCCGTCTTCGTCGCGCGGCGGCAAGACCTGAGTGCTGCGAAGCTCGCCACGCGCCGCCTCGACAACGGTCTTGATGCGATTCTGCAGCTCGGCGCCGATCAGCGTCTCGTTGCCGCCGGCGAGGAATCCGTCCGCGTGGTCCTCGCGCTGCTCGAGCGCCGTCAAGGCGGTGCGCTGCTGCGGCAGACGTTCCGCGGCTTGACGATAACGCCCAAGCGCAAGCGATGTTTGGGCGATCCGCGCTCTCGTCGCGGCGTAATCGGCGCCAAGCGGCACCATAACCGCGACGACGGGAAGGGCGATCGCGCCGGCAAGCAGCAGGATCGCCATCGCCCGGTTGAGCCGGCGCGGCAACGTCGTCATTCGCCGGCCTTCGCGTCGAGACGGGCGCCGATATCGAATTGCTCGAGGCCGTGCGCGTCCTGGGTGACCGGCGAGCGGAAGCCCGCGTCGGAAAGGCCCGGCGTCTTGTCGAGCAGCGCGACGATCGCCGAAGAGGATGGGCTTTCGCCGATGATGCGCAGATCGCTCCCCGTGACCTGCATCTCGGTGAGCCAGCTTCCGTCCGGCACCAGCTTCGTGAGCGTGTCGAGGAGGCGCGAGACGGGTATCGTCTCGTTCTTGCGCCGGGCGAGGAATCCCTGCTCGCGCGATGCGACATCGATCGCGCTCTGGAGCCGCGCACTTTCCGCCGCTTGCGCCCGTGCGGATTGAAGCGCCGCGTCGAGCCGTGCGGCGTCGCGGTGTGCGCGCACAATCGGGATCGCAGCCGCGGCAAGGATGAGCGCGACCGTCGTCAGCGCGGAAATGCCGAGCGCGAGCCGCGGGAGACGGGACAGACGTGGCGCCGCGCGGACCGGCAGCAGGTTTGGCGACGGCTCGATGCCGGCATTCTCGCCCGCCGCCCGGGCCACGGAGACAGTTAGGCCAGCGAGGGCAAGACGCGTGACCGCGGTGTCGACGATCGCTTTCGAGACCGCGGTCAGCTCGATCACAATGCGCTGCCGCGCTCCGTCGCGGCTCAATATCCGGAACCCGTGGTAGGCCTCGGCGCGCCGGAACGGCGTATGCCGCTCGAGCTCGAACGACACCACTTCGGCGAGATTGGCTTCAGCCGCCGCGGGCAAAGTGATGTTGCGGCGCAGCGCCAGAGCCGCGGGGAGTTCCAGGATCGGATCGGCCGCTTGCGACGAAAGAGTGCGCCGAAGCACCGCCGGTTCGGCGCGCGCGAGATCGGCCGAGCCGACGCGCCGGCGACGGCCGCCAATCTCTTGGAGGAAGACGGCCTGGTCGTGCTCGACGGTGACGATGAGCCGCGCCGGGTCGCCGGCGAGCCACCGCGTCACCGGCTCCGGGACCATCGCAGCGATCTCCCGGCGCCACCACTGCCACAGCAGACGGACGGTATCAGTGAGCTGCCGCGACACCGGAATTTGCGCCCTTGCCCTCATTGCGCGGATGCTCCGCGCACCGCCACAACGAGATCCGGCGCCTGTGTTCCATCGGTGAAGGCGACCCGCATCCGAACGAGGCCCGGCAACGTGCCTTGCTCTTCCCACGTGTCATGCCAGGACGGGCCTTCATCGCCGGAGCCGGCGCCGAAATAGCCAAACGCCACGTCCGCGACATGATCGACAAGAGGCGACGCATCGACGCGCTTGCCCATGCCGTCGTGCGAGAGCCGGGTCCAGCGGACGGCCAGGACGTGCGTTTGCCGATCGAGCCCGATCTCGATGCGATAAAAGCCGCCGGGCGCGAGGCGGGACGGCGGCTCGCCGACCAGATCCACGCGATCGCGCTCGCCCGCGAAGGCGATCGACGCGTCCTCCTCGTCCGGCATCGGCCGCGCATCGGCGAGGACGGAACGCAAGAAAGTCTCGGCCAGGGTGGCGTCGGACGCCCGGCCGAGGATTGCCGTACCGGCCGCCGCCGCGTGCGCCGCATAGCGCAGGCCGCCGAACAACAACGTGCTAAGAAGGCCAAGAAGCGTCAGGACGACGAGCAGCTCGACAAGCATGAAGCCCGATGAGGAGCGATGGGACGGATGCTCGCTCATGACGCCTCAGCCTGGCCGTGCCAGACGAAGCGTCGTCAAGGTCAGCGAGCGGCGCTGACGCGCTTCGCGCCACATGACGGTGGCGCGCACCCGATAGAGTGCCAGGTAGCCGTGGCTTGTCGGCCGCGCCGGGTCGACATATCGGTCGACGGTCGCGTGGATGTGATAGCCCCCTTCATCGAGATCGGCCGTGTCGCCGTCCTTCAAGGGCGTGACCGTGCCCATCGAGTCGAGCGTCGACTCGGCGATGAGGACCGCGTCGCCTTGCGATTTGACCCGCGCCGTGGCCACGACGCCCAATCCCAACGCGCGCGACAGCACGACCATCAAGATCGCCGCCACTGCGAAGGCGACCATGACCTCGATGAGGGTGAAGCCCGCGATTGCCCGGTGCCGCGTCGCCATCGCGCCGTCCCTGGTCATAGGGCGAATTCGTAGACGCTGAGGATCGCCGAGAAGATCGAGCCGATCGCCACGGCCACGATCAGCCCGAGCAGGATCGTGATGCCCGGCACCAGCAGCGCCAACAGCCGGTCGATGCTGCGGCGCGTCTCGTCCGCATAGATCTCGCCGATCTTCTTCAGCATCGACTCAAGACGTGCGGTCTCCTCGCCGACCCGGATGAGCTGGACGGCGAGCGGCGGAAAAAGGCGTGCCTCCGCGATCGGGCCGGCCCAGCCCTTTCCCTCTTTGAGACGGTCGGAGAGCGCGGCGAGCGCTTCGGCGATCGTGCCGTTGCCGATCGACTCTCGCGTGATCGCAAGCGCGGTGACGGGCGCCACGCCGTTCTGGAGCAGCGTGCCGAGCGTGCCGGCAAAGCGCCCGGTCTCGATCCGGATCACGATGTCGCCGACCAGCGGCAGGACAAGGATGGCGCGGCCCCAGCGCGCTCGGCCGCCGGGCCGCCTAAGCGCGCGGGAGATGGCGAGCGTCGCGATCGCCATCCCGAGCAGCGCCGCCCACCACCAATCCCGCGTGAAATCGGCAATTGCGAAGACCGCCGCGGCGATGGGCGGCAGCGTGGACCCGGCCTGGTCGAAGATCGGCCGAAACCGCGGGATCACGAACAGGAACAAAAGCGCGATCGACGCGACGCAGGTCGCCAGCACCAGCGCCGGGTAGATCAACGCGGATTTGACTTGCTCGCGCGAGGCGGCGTTGCGCTCGAGCAGCGTGCCGAGATCGCGCAGGGTCGTATCGAGCGTCGCTCCGGCCTCGCCGGCCCGGACCATGCCGACATAGAACCGGGGGAACGACGCCGGGTCCGCTGCCATCGCGTCGGCAAGCGAGGCGCCGCCCCGCACGCGTTCGAGCGCGGCGACGAGCGCTTGCGCCTCTGTGCCGCCGGGGTTCGTCGACGCCGCGATCTCGAGCGCGCGGTCGATCGTGAGGCCCGCTTCCAGCAGCACTGCGATCTGCTGAGTCATGCGGACAAGATCGCTGTTCCGGCGCGCGCGCGGCAACAAGAGGAGCGGCCGCGAGAAACGCGAGCGCCGCCGCGCCCCCTCGGCCTCGGCGCGGATCGGGACGTGCCCCAGCCGCTGGAGGTGCAGGACCATGTCGTCGCGCGTCGCGGCTTCCATTTCGCCGATGACGAGCTCCCCCGACGCGGCGACGGCCTCGTAGCGGAAGCTCGGCATGTCAGACGTCCCTCGTGACGCGCAAGACCTCTTCGATGGAGGTGAGGCCCGCAGCCACTTTGCGCATGCCGTCCTCATACATCGAGATCATGCCTTGCTGCGCGGCCGCGCGGTGCATCTCCACCGCTTCGGTATGGCGCAGCACCAGGCGGCGCATCGTGTCGTCCATGACAAGGAATTCGCCGACCGCGATCCGGCCGCGATATCCCGTGCCGCGGCATGACTCGCAGCCCTGGGCGCGGAAGAGCGGCTCGCCGCCGATATGAAGCTCCTGCGCCAGCTCCGGCAGCGGCACATAGCGCTCGCGGCAAATGGGGCAAAGGCGCCGGATGAGGCGCTGCGCCAGAATCCCGGTCACGGTCGACGCGATGAGATACCCATTGACCCCCATGTCGAGCAGCCGCGTCACGGTCGCCGCCGCGCTGTTGGTATGGAGCGTCGACAGGACGAGATGCCCGGTCAGCGCCGCTTGCACGCTGATCTGCGCCGTTTCGAGGTCCCGCATCTCGCCGATCATGACGATATCCGGGTCCTGCCGCAGGATCGATCTCAGGATCTGCGCGAAGGTCAGGCCGATCTGCGGCTTGATCTGGATTTGGTTGACGCCTTCGAGCTGGTACTCGATCGGGTCCTCGACGGTGAAGAGCTTCTTCTCGGGGGCGTTGAGACGCTGGAGACAGGTATAGAGCGTCGTGGTCTTGCCGCTCCCCGTCGGACCTGTCACGAGAACGATGCCTTGCGGCCGTTCCACCACGCCGACAAGGGCCGCGAGCGTTCCCTGATCGAAGCCCAGCGCCGCCAGATCGTCGGGCAGGCTTTGCCGGTCCAGCACGCGCATCACCACGCTCTCGCCGTGAAGCGTGGGCGCCGTCGACACGCGGAGGTCGTAATCCCTGCCATGCACGGCGACGCGGATGCGGCCATCCTGCGGCAGCCGCCGCTCGGCGATGTTGAGCTTCGCCATGATCTTGATCCGCGAGATGATCGCGGCGCGCAGGCGCGCGGGCGGCGCCTCGATCTCGCGCAACAGGCCGTCGACGCGGTAGCGCACCACCAGACGGTTCTGGAACGGCTCGATATGGATGTCGGAGGCGCGGCCCTCGACGGCGCGGGCGATGAGATGGCTGACGAGGCGAATGACTGGACCTTCGCTCGCGAGATCGCGCAAGCGCCCGACATCCTCGTCCAGATCCTCGTCGGCGGCCACTTCGGCGGCGTCGACGATCTTGCCGAGCTTGTCCTCGTTGGGCTCGTAAAGACGGGAAAAGGCGGCCTCTATCTCCGACGGAAGCCCGATCATCGGCACGACCGGCTTTTGGCTCGCCAGCTCGATCGCGCGAATGGCATAGCGGTCGAGCGGATCGGTCATCGCCAGGAGGATGTGGTCGCCGGCGTCCGCGAGCGGCAGCACCGCCGCTTGCAGCAGGAACAGCTTGCTGACGCGGTCCTCGAGCACGGGGGTTGCCGGAAAATCCTCGGCGCGCGCGACCACAAGGTCGAGCTGTGCCGCGAGCGCCTCGGCGACGTCGCGCTCGGTCGCGAAGCCGAGCTTTACCAGCAGCGATTCTAGCCGCTCGTCACTCCCGGCTTGAAGCCGCAGGACGCGATCGAATGCCGGCTCCTCGAGCTTTCCCGCTTCGATGAGACGCGCCGCAAGCGACCGCTCGACAGTCCTTCGGTCCGCGACGTCCGCCAACATTGCCGGCCCCCCAACATCGGCACGTTAGCGATTGCCCTTTGCAATTCCGTGACAGTGCGAGGTCGTCACGCGATTGCAAAGAATCCGACCGGATTCCGCGACGAAAACTGTCATTTGTGATCGGTACGGTGGCTCCACGGGGGGTCTTTCCATCGACGGCCGAGTATGGCGCGCAGGCGGCATCGGCTCCCTTTCGCAAGGTCCGTGTCGTTTACAACCCATTGTGAGGAAAAGATGAGGGGACAGATCCGATTGGGACGGCTTGCCGCCGCGCTCGCGCTTTCAACGGCGCTGGCCGGCTGGGCCGTGGCTCCCGCCTTGGCGGACAGCAATTCCACCACGCCGATCAAGCATGTCGTCGTTCTCTTTCAGGAGAACATTTCCTTCGATCACTATTTCGGCACCTATCCGAATGCCGCCAACATCCCTCACGAGCTTTACTCGGCGCCCTTCCATGCGTCCCCCGACACGCCTCAGGTGAACGGCTACACGCCCGAGCTGCTGGACAGCAACACCAACAAGAACAACTCGCTCTCCGCGTTCGTCAATCCCGTGCGGCTGGCTCCCTACCAGGCCTATACCTGCAGCAACAGCCACAGCTACCTGCCCGAGCAAGAGGCGGAGGATATGGGGCTGATGGACCGGTTCCCGACCTTCACGGCGGCCGCCGGAGGCGAGGGCTGCCTCACCGACGGTTCGACCGTGATGGCCTATTTCGACGGCAACACCGTCACCGAGCTTTGGAACTACGCTCAGCACTTCGCCATGAGCGACAACAGCTTCGGCTCGACCTTCGGCCCCTCTTCGACGGGCGTGATCAACCTCGTTTCCGGCCAGACGCTTGGCGGGATCCTGCATCACGCCGGCAGCGCCACGGGTAACGTCTTCATCAACACGAATTCGGTGACTTCCGGGACCGGCATCACGGAGACCGTCACCAATGTCACGGATATCGGCGACGAGGACGCCTATCTCGACGATTGCGGCAAGGATGTGGGCGGGACCGTCGTCGCCGCGACGCTCGAAATGACGAGCAAGAATATCGGCGACTTGCTCAACGCGAAGAATGTGACCTGGGGATGGTTCCAGGGCGGCTTCGCGCCGACGACGCCCTACAACCCCAGCACCGGGGCGCCGGCCGTTTGCGGATCGCAGCACATCGAGCACTCGTTCCCGGCGCCCAATGGACTCACCAACCAGATCGGCTCGCCGATTGGCGGTGTGGTGCAGAGCGAGGAGGCGGACTACGTCTCGCATCATGCCGGCTTCATGTTCTACGCGTCGACCCGGAATCCGCATCATCTGCCGCCGACCGGCAAGATCGGCACGACGGATCAGGCAAATCACAATTACGACACGTCGGTGTTCTTCGCCTCGCTCAAGAACGGACAGCTTCCTGCAGTCTCGTTCATCAAGGCGCCGCAATACCAAAACGCGCATCCCGGCAGCTCGGACCCGATCGCCGAGAAAGCGTGGCTCGTTCAGGTGATCAACGCCATCATGGCGTCGCCAGACTGGCCGTCGACCGCGATCATCATCGCTTATGACGATTCGGACGGCTGGTACGACCATGTCTCGTCGCCGATCGTCAGCCAGTCCAACACCAACGAGGACGCGCTTGCCGCAAAAGGGAGTTGCGGCACGGCGCTCACGGCTACGGCCGAGGCGCGTTGCGGCCACGGCTTCCGCCAGCCGCTGCTCGTCATCTCGCCCTATTCGAAGCACGACTATGTCGATCACAGCTTGACGAACCAGGCCTCGATCATCGCCTTCATCGAGCAGAACTGGACTCTGGGCACGATCGACGGCAGCTCGACGCCGGCGCCAGGCACGGCTTCGTTCGACCGCACGGCCGGCTCGCTCGACGGCATGTTCGACTTCCAGGCGCCGCCGGACTTCCGGCCGCTGATCCTCAATCAGGACGGCACGGTTCAGGCCTTTGCCGGCATCCCGGGGTTCGGCCCGTTCTGAGCCGCGTTCTTTAAGCGGCTCGGAAAGTCAGTAACGAGAAGAGGCGGGTGGCACGCGGCGCCGCCCGCCGCCCGGTCAGAGGGACTTTCGACATGAAGCACAAATTTGCCGTGATCGCGCTGGCAGCATCCGCCCTCTGCGCCGGGGGCACGGCGGTCAAGGCCGATCCGCATCGGCTGACCACCACGCCGATCGAGCACGTGGTCGTGATCTTCGGCGAGAACAATTCGTTCGACCACTATTTCGGAACCTATCCGGTGGCCACCAATCCGCCGGGGGAACCGCCGTTCCACGCGTTGCCGGACACGCCGTCGGTCAACGGCCTGGGGGCGCTTACCGCGGACCTCATCGCGGCCAATCCCAATTATTTCATGAAGATGCCGGCGCCCCCGTTCCGGCTTGACCGGAACACCGACGCGATCACCTGCGACAACGACAATGGCTATGCGGCCGAGCAGGAGGCCTATGATCACGGCCTCGCCGACCAGTTCCCCACCTACACGAGCGTGCAGGCCGGACAAGTGCAGACCGGCGCCGCGACCGCGTCGGGCAGCGTCAATTGCCTGGCGAATGGCGCCATGGGCTACTACGACGGCAACACCGTCACTGCGCTCTGGAACTACGCGCAGCATTACGCGATGAGCGACAATTTCTACGACACCGAGTTCGGCGTGACCGAAGAAGGCCACCAGAACCTGATCTCCGGCCAGACCCACACATCCGGACCGACCTCGGGAAGCGCGAGCAAGGACATCGTCAATGGCACGATGATCGCCAATATCGATCCTCCATCGGCGCAAGATGACTGCACCAAGTCGCCAACCGTGCAGATGACGAGCCGCAATGTCGGCGACCTCCTCAATGCCGCCAATGGCGGCCAAGGCGTGACCTGGGGCTGGTTCTATGGCGATTTCGCGGCCGGCAATTCGGTGCCGGCGGTCTGCAACGCCAACTACAATCCGCACTACATGCCGTTCCAGTATTACGCGTCGACCGCGAACCCGCACCATCTCCAGCCGAGCTCGACCGCCGCGATCGGCACCAAGTCCGATCAGGCGAACCATCAATACGACCTCAACGCGCTCAACGCGGCGATCGCGGCCGGCAACCTTCCGGCGGTGACCTTCATCAAGGCGATGTCGACCGAGACCGGGCACCCAACCAATTCGGGCCCGCTCCTCGAGCAGACGTTCCTTGTCGACACGATCAACGCGCTGATGCGGTCACCGGAATGGCCGACCATGGCGATCTTCATCACCTATGACGATTCCGACGGATGGTACGACCACGTGATGCCGCCGATCGTCAACGAGTCGGCCGATTCAGCGAACGATTTCATCTGCCAGGGTCCGCTCCCCGCAGGCGCCTTCAACGACCGATGCGGCTATGGCACGCGGCTGCCCTTCATCGTGATCTCGCCCTATGCGCGGCACAATTACGTCGACCGCGCCGTCACAGACACCACCTCGATCCTTGCCTTCATCGAGAGCAACTGGAATCTGGGCTTCATCGATCCGGGCACGCCGGCGCCAGGTCAGGCTTCGTTCGACCGCCTTGCCGGGTCGATCGCGGGCGTGTTCGACTTCAACCGGCCGCCCGACCGCCGCACGCTGATCCTCAATCCCAGCACCGGCGAGGTCGTGAACGACTATTAGCGCAAGGCGCGCTCAGCCCAACGCCGCGCGCCAGGCATCGTAGCCATAGACCCAGTCGGCATCGATGCCGGTGCGCAGGAAATCGTTCTCGCGCGATACGAGCTGGATCGTGCTGGCGCGGCCGAGGCGTGTCGTCTCGTAGCGGCCGAGCGCACCGGCGAGACTGCTTTCGGCCTCGATGCAGCGCGCGAGGATCGCCGCATCTTCGAGCCCCATGGCGGCGCCTTGTGCCATGAACGGCATCATCGGATGGCACGCATCGCCCAACAGGCAGACGCGCCCCTTGGCCCAATGTTCGAGCGGATCGCGCTCGTAAAGCGCCGTCTTCAGCACATCCCGGCATTCTTCCAGCACATCGCGCGCCTCGCGGTGAAAGCCCGCATAGGCCGCGCGCAGCTCGCGCACGTCGCCTTCGCTCGACCAGGATTCCTGGCGCCAGCTCTCTTCGGCCCGCGTGGCGAAGATGTAGAGATCTTCGCCGCCGTTGATGAGGAACGTGATCAGCATGCTCTGCTGCGTCGGCCCCCACCATTTGATGAAAGCGTCGCCGTCATAGCGACCGATGCGCCGCGCCGGAACCAGGCTGCGATATCCCACCATGCCGGCAAAGCGCGGCGCCTCGGCGCCGAAGACAAGTTCCCGCACCGAGGAATGGATGCCGTCCGCGCCGATCACCGCCGCGGCCCGCGCGTGCGTACCGTCCGCGAAGGTCAGCGCGACGCCGTCTTCGTCCTGCGTCAGTCCGACGAGGCGCTTGCCGAGATGGATCGTTCCCTGCGGCAGCGCGGCCTCGAGCGCCGCGAGAAGATCGGCGCGATGCATCGTCAACTGCGGCGCGCCATAGCGGCGCTCGGCCGCCTGGCTCATCTCGAGACGGGACGTCTCGGCGCCGGTGTCCCAGGTACGGCTCACGCGATGCGTGGGGCGGCAGGCCCGCACGCGGGCGTGCGCGCCAAGGCCCAGCCCGTCCACCACCTTGACGGCGTTGGGGGTGAGGTTGATCGCCGTGCCGACGCGCTGAAAGTGCGGGGCCTGCTCATAGACGGCGACGTCCCGCCCGATGCGCGTCAAGGCGATGGCCGCCGCGAGGCCGCCGATGCCGGCGCCAACCACCGCGACCATGTTCGAAGGAGCGAGGGTCAATCCCGTGCCGCCGAGTGTTGGACGAAAGCGCCCGGCATGATCCGGAGGCCCCGGCCCCGTGTCAATCGCACTGGAGACGATCGACCGACCGCTTATCGGCTGCGCCGCTGGCGTGGTAATGGGTGATTGTGCGGTCGAAGCGCTTCACCCCATTCGCCTCGATACGGAGAATGCGCGTCGTTCCCCGGTACTGACAATCGACGAAGAAATCCCAACCCGGGCCGGACC
>Ga0335073_10011735_pt1 | contig 12312 bp, 8 predicted proteins | sample Lox_Sample_22_FD_207093 | JGI IMG/M metagenome (GOLD analysis project Ga0335073, IMG submission 207093) | Soil microbial communities from Loxahatchee National Wildlife Refuge, Florida, United States - Lox_Sample_2.2 | ecosystem: Environmental > Terrestrial > Soil > Wetlands | place: USA: Florida... | reverse complement strand
TTTTCCGAAGTTCCGGTCTGGGAACGTGACGCAATTCCCGGCACGAGAGTACCCAGCCGGATCTCGCGCGGGTGACTTCCGCCGGAGTTTTTCGTGGCTGTTACCCGCCGTTCGTGCAGCGTTATCCCTTTCCAGGTGCTCCCAACTGCTCATTCAATACTGCTGCCAGGCGGAGTCCAGCGAGCGCCAACTGCCGGTCAACCACCGGCCGCTGGTGCTGATAGTAGGTCTCGTCAATTTGTGACTGTGGTTGTACCAATGCCTGTTTCGCTAATTCCAGGGATTGGTTTGCCCACGTTGCCGGGTCTATCGGGCCGGCGCGCAGATGGTCACGCGCGATCATCGACTCCAATGCGCCGGCATATGCATGCTCCGGCATACCGGTGTGGCTGATCAGCTCGCTGTCCCAGACGCTGTGGAGGTTGCATCTGTAGTCGCCACACTGCGTCGAGCCGAAGACGGTTACGGGAATGTCGTTCCCCCCACGCGCATCCGCAATGGCGTGAAATGGCTGACTCACGTCGCCAACGAAATGCACCAGAAACTTGAGGGCTTCGCTGCGGGCGGCAAAGGGTTGTTGCGGATCGCCCAGGATCTTCGCGAACTTGTCGATCTGCGCCACCACGCAGTTGTCCTCGGGGCAGTCCTTCGCTGCATCGTAGCCGCCGGATTCCGGTGAGATGTCCACGTAATGCCAGGGGCCGGTCTCGGAGCGCTGCTTACGGATGTCATCCGCCCAGACCGAGATCGAGGCCAGATCATAATCACCCAGGAAAGGACGCAGGTTCGCTCGCGCGGTGTCGTTGAGATGATCCCACGCAATGTCGGCAATGATTCTGTGGCCCTCGTTTCCCCAGGCCCAGGCTTCGGGATGAGGAAGGAGCAGGAGAAGAAGGATGACAGCGGTCAGCAGGCGGGAATAGATGCGGGCGTGAGAACGAAGCATTTGGGTAGATCCGGCTTTAGCCGGGACAAACCCAGGATTTCATCCTGGGTGTTTTTCAGCCGTCCCTTCGGGACTGATCGTCTTTTTGTGTACCCAGGACCGGGCTCTAGCCCCTGGGGTATGTTTGGCGCGATTGAAATAGTGTTTTTCGGCCGAAACGCCCTACGCCTCAAGTCTACTAAGGTTCGATTTAGAAACCAGCGAACTGCCCCACACAAGCCCAACAGCGGGGCTTGTATGGGGTAACGCGCTTGGCGCGCGTTTGACCGCTTCTAGAGAAAGAGCGGGGCCAGCACCAGCGTCACGGTTGCTAAGAGTTTGATCAGCACGTGCAGCGAGGGGCCGGCGGTGTCCTTGAAGGGATCGCCGACTGTGTCTCCTACCACGGCTGCCTTGTGTGCATCGGAACGCTTGCCGCCGTGGGCGCCGGTCTCAACATATTTCTTGGCGTTGTCCCACGCGCCGCCACTGTTGTTCATCAACATGGCCATCAGAATACCGGTGATGGTTCCGACCATTAACAGAGCCGCGACCGCTTCCGCACCGGCGAGCTCGATGGTGTGGCCATTGAGCACCGGCCGGTACTCTTGCGACGTGTGGATGTGGAAGCTTCCACTCAGATTCCTGAAGATCAGGCCAACCGCCAGCGGCGTAAGGACCGCCAGTGCGCCGGGCAGAACCATCTGCCTGAGCGCTGCGCCGGTGACAATGCGTACGCAACGGCCGTAGTCCGGTTTCGAAGTGCCTGCCATGATGCCGGGGTTTTCGCGAAACTGGGCGCGCACGTCCTGAATGATGTACTGCGCGGTCCGTCCCACCGCCTTGATGGCGAAGGAGGAGAAGAGAAAGATCAGCATCGCGCCCAACAGCGCTCCCACAAAAACCGGGACGCTGGCAAGATTGATATTCGTGAAACTCCAATCAGCGGGAAGCACGGCGCCTGCATCCGCGAAACGCTGCGCCACGATGCCGTGAACTGTCTCGAGATATGCGGAAAACAACAGAAAGGCAGCCAACGCCGCGGAGCCGATAGCGTAGCCCTTGGTCAATGCCTTGGTGGTATTACCGGCGGCATCCAGTTTGTCTGTCTTTTCACGGACGGAATCCGGCTGATTCGACATTTCGATAATTCCGCCGGCGTTGTCGGTGATGGGGCCGAACGTATCCATGGCCAGGATGTAGGCTGCCGAGGACAACATACCCATGGTGGCAATGGCCGTTCCGTAAATGCCCTTGGCATAGTCGGTGATCGCAGCATCGGCCAAGCCACGCACACCGAAGTAGTAGCTGAGGAGCAGGGCCGCGCTGATCACCACCACCGGCATCGCGGGAGTCTCCATTCCGACCGCCAGGCCGCTGATGATATTGGTCGCAGGGCCGGTGAGAGAGGCATTGGCGATGCTCTGTACAGGCCGGTAGCGGCTTTCTGTGTAGTACTCGGTAATCCGGACAAAAAGAAATGAAGTCACCATGCCGACGAGGCCACAGCCCAGTAACCACCAGCGGCCTTGCAGCATGTAGTACACGGCTGCCGCGAAGCCTACGAGCGCCAGGCCGGTCGTCACGTAATAACCGCGATTCAGAGCATCCATCGGATCCTCATCCTCGCGGCTGTGCACAACCAGCACACCGATAAAGCTGGCTACCAGGTTGACTGCATGAACCATGAGAGGAAAGAGGATCCCTTTAATGCCGAAGACCGGATACAAGGCGGTTCCGAGGATCATCGCTCCGACATTTTCCGCGGCGGTGGATTCAAAGATGTCGGCTCCACGGCCGGCGCAGTCACCCACGTTATCGCCGACCAGGTCGGCAATCACAGCAGGATTGCGGGGATCGTCTTCCGGAATGCCGGCCTCGACCTTTCCCACGAGGTCAGCGCCCACGTCCGCGGCTTTGGTGTAAATGCCTCCACCCAGCTGGGCAAAGAGGGCAACCAGGGAGGCGCCAAAGCCAAAACCAACCAACTGGTAAGGAACGTGGCGCGGATCCTGCAGTCCGCCAAAAAGGTAAAACAACACACCGATCCCAAGCAGAGAAAGGCTGATCACCACCATGCCCGTAACGGCTCCGCCGTGGAGCGCAATCTTCAGGGCTTTTCCCAGACTTGTGCGGGCGGCGCTGGCGGCGCGGATATTGGTGCGAATGGAGACGAACATACCTGTGTACCCGGAGATTCCGGAACAGCACGCGCCAATCAGGAAGCTGATCACCACCTTGCCCGCCATCGGAGCGGTGAAGGCCGAGAACTTGTAGCCCACAAACAGGCCTACGGCCAGGACGACCGCCAGAACGGCAATACTCGTATATTGCCGCGACATAAAGGCCTCTGCGCCTTCGCGGATCGCATTGGAGATGTGCTGCATCTCCGGGGTCCCACTATCGAAGGCGAGGACAGAACGGGACAGGTAAATCGCAAAAACGATGCCTAGCAGGCCGGCAATGATAGCAATGGAGAAAAACAGGCTGCCATTGGAGTCGGGGGCAGCGGTTGAGCCCAGTTGAAGCACCAGACCCGACAGTGAGAGAAAAACCATTCAAACGCCTCCAGGGAACACTTACAACTGGGGTTGCGAGACAAACACCCGTAAACCGGCTGATTAGAGCATGTAGAGAAAAAGATGGTCAACGCCGCTCCGCCATCATACCGGTAGAGAGGGCAGCCACAGTCTCAGGAACGTAAACTGCTGCCAAGCAACAGCGGGAACAACAGATTACAATTTGCCTGATAGTAACAAGAGGTGGGCATGGCCAAAACAGCCAGTACTGAGCAAGCCACAGCTGCGTCCTATGCTGGCCTTGAGCCGGAGCAGCTGACCCGGATGTACCGGCTGATGTATACGTCCCGCCGCACCGACGATCGTGAAATCCTTTTAAAACGCCAGCAAAAGATTTTTTTCCAGGTCTCCTGCGCCGGGCACGAAGCGTTCCTGGTTGCCGCCGGCATGGCTTTGAGGCCGGGCTATGACTGGTTCTACCCCTATTACCGCGATCGTGCCCTGTGCCTGGCCCTGGGGCAGACGGTTGAGGAACAATTCCTGCAGTCCGTTGGCGCAGCGGCAGACCCCTCCAGCGGTGGCCGGCAGATGCCGTCGCATTGGAGCATCCCCCGTCTCAACATTGTCAGTCAGTCCTCCTCCGTCACTACCCAGTGCCTGCAGGCCGTCGGTTGCGCTGAGGGGGGCAGGTATTTGGCCACCCATCCGGCAGCGTCCGAGCAGCGGCAGGGGGATTACAGTGCCTTCAAACCTGTGCATTTTCATGGGGACGAAGTCACATATGTTTCCCTTGGTGACGGCGCGACCAGCGAAGGGGAGTTCTGGGAGGCGATCAGCTCGGCGTCTGTGCTGCGGCTCCCGGTCCTGTTTGTCATCGAGGACAATCGCTATGCAATTTCGGTTCCCGTGGAGGTGAACACGCCGGGAGGTAACATCTCCCGACTGGTGGCCAATTTCCCCGATTTTCATTTCGAGGAAGTGGATGGGACCGATCCGGTGGAATGCTATGCCGCTTTTGGCCGCGCCGTGCGGCACTGCCGTTCCGGACGAGGACCGGCGTTAGTCCACGGCCATGTCGTCCGGCTGTATGCCCATTCCTTTTCGGATGACGAGCCACTGTACCGGTCGGAAGCCGACCGTAAGCGGAATGCGGCGCTGGACCCACTCCCCAAGCTCCAGATGCGCCTTCTGCGCGAAGGCATTCTGGATCCGGCGGCTATCAATCGTCTGGAGCAGGAAGTCGATGAAGAAGTCCGCAGCGCGGCAGAACGTGCGTTGCGCGCGGCCTTACCCGAAGTGAGCTCGATCAAGCGCCACGTTTACTCCGAAGATCTGGATCCGACGGGCGAGGTGTTTGACCGTCCTGCTGAGCCGGCACGCGACGCTCAGGAACGGACCATGGCGGACCTCATCAATGTCTGCCTCAAAGACGAAATGCGGCGTGATCCGCGCATCGTCGTTTTTGGCGAGGATGTTGCCGATACCAGCCACGACCAGGATCTTCGCGAAGGGCTGGTCAAGGGTAAGGGCGGCGTCTTCCGGTTAACCACGGGCTTGCAGAAGGAGTTCGGACCTGATCGGGTCTATAACTCGCGGCTGGCGGAAGCTGATATCGTTGGACGCGCGATCGGGATGGCCACGCGCGGGCTGAAGCCCATCGTGGAGATCCAGTTTTTCGATTACATCTGGCCGGCAATGCACCAGCTGCGCAACGAGCTGAGCCTTCTGCGCTGGCGTTCCAACGGAGGCTACTCAACTCCGGCAGTCGTCCGGGTGGCCATCGGCGGATACCTGACGGGCGGGGCGATCTACCATTCGCAGTGCGGGGAAAGCCTCTTCACCCACACGCCCGGAGTTCGGGTGGTGTTTCCTTCGAATGCCCTGGATGCCAACGGTTTGCTGCGGACTGCGATTCGCTGCGATGACCCCGTTCTTTTCTTCGAGCACAAGCGCCTCTATCGCGAGACTTTTGGCCGTGCGCCTTATCCGGGGCCTGATTTCTCCATTCCCTTCGGAAAAGCTAATATCGTTCGCCCGGGCACGGACATCACGTTGATCACGTACGGTGCAGTGGTTCCGCGGGCGCTTCGTGCTGCCCAGCAAGCGAGCGCGGAGCATGGGCTCGACGTTGAGCTGATTGACTTGCGGAGTCTCAATCCCTATGACTGGGAGGCGATTGCCACATCGGTGCGCAAGACCAACCGCGTGATCGTGGCCCACGAAGACATGTTGAGTTGGGGATACGGCGCGGAAATCGCAGCCAGGATTGCTGACGAGCTTTTCGAGGATCTCGATGCGCCGGTGAAGCGGGTGGGCGCCATGGACACGTTTGTTGCTTACCAGCCGGTGCTGGAGGACGCCATCCTGCCCCAGCCGGAGAATCTCCTTAAGGCCATCGTCGAGCTGGGGGAGTTTTAGTTAGCCGCTTAGTTGAAGTTAAGCGCAGGTTGATAAGGATCCCGGCGGGCGCTTCTTCCGGCAAGACTCCTCTTGGTCGACGAAACGCTCCATTCAGGCCCTCAAGGCCGCCCCTAAACGTAGCCCAGCCGGACGGGCTGGGGCACCAGTCCCGGCATCATCCACAGCGCCGGCTTCTACTTTGGATTGGTCAGGTTGGGTTTCCAGGTCACGGCGCCTTGCGGGTCGATGTTCACCAGCAACGAGCCCTGATCTCCTTCGTCGACCTTTGGGCCCTGCGATGTGTGGGTGGCTCCTGCTCCGTTCACGAATTGCAGCGACACAGGGCCCGACCCCTGCACTTTGAAGCGGTAGGTATATTTGGCCCCTGCCGCGAGCTGGTTTGCCCCGAAGCTGGCGCTTGGGTAGTCGAATTCCATGAGCCGGATGGCGGGCCCCTGGTTCACGATCGTTACAGCCACAAAGCGAGAACGACAGCCGGCGAGCGTTGCGAACAGGGCCAGCAACAACGAGATCCGGGTAAGGGCTTGCTTCTGCAATCGAGCCTCTTTCAGTTCGATGCGGACGGGGGGATGAGGCTTCCTGTGTAGGTGAGGGCAGCTCGCAATGGAAGCATTACAAAATCGTCTTTCGCTCCAGGATGCGAGCTGTCAAAACCACTCCGGTTTCGTTGTTGTGCAGGGTAAGGGGAAAAGCCAGAACATTCCAGACCCACTCTTCTCCCTTTCGCGGTAAATTCAGCAGGCCGCGGTAGGTACGATCGATGTAGGTCTCGCGTTTCTCGGCGACCGTGCGCAGAATTTCTCTCCAGTTAGCCGCAAGGTCGGGCATCTCAACAAAGATGTTTTTGCCGGGAAACCAGTCTCTGGGACGCTCCAGGAGCCGGGCGCAGGCTTCGTTGACGTACATCCACTCCCCCTCCGCATCCAGGATTTCGAGTACGACATCCTCACCAATGGCCATGCCGATGCGGGAGTAAAAGAACTCACGCGCGTCGACTACCACCGGTTTTCCCCGGTGCTTGGCTTCAAAAGAACGCAGGGCGGCGATCAGGTCGTCGACGGAACTGTAGCCCTTGAGCAGGTGCATGTCTTCGACCCCGCCGAAGCGGTGTTCCAAAGTGGCGGAGAGGATGATGATGGGCACTTCCGGACGGCGCCCGCGAAGGACGGAAGCCACTTCTGTTCCGAATTGCCCAGCGCCCAGATGGTAGTCCAGTACGGCAATGTCGATTTTGTTCAGGAGTTTTTCGGCTTCGCCAACAGTGCTGGCGGTGTCAGCCAGGTAGCCATGTTTTCGCAGGATGGCGGCTCGAAGGAGAAGGTTCTCTGGATCGTCGTCGAGGAGCAATACTCGGATGGGATCTTCAACCAGGTGCAAAATCTTCCTTCCTGTTCCTGCAGGCAAGAGACCAAGATAAGATGCCGATTTCGGCAAACATGCTGCCAGATCGTTAAGCTGAAATCCAGATTAGGTTTATGTCTTCTTGTTCATCTGTTTGACGAGGTCTGGCAGGCGGCTGAACGCGGCTACGCTGCGCAGCCAGCGCCTATGCTCAAATGCCGGTGATCCGCTGATCACGCTGCCCGGAGGCACATCACCCGGAACCCCTGACTGGGCCGTCACCACGACTCCGTCTCCGATAAAACTATGCCCGACCACTCCGACCTGCCCCGCCAGCACCACATTCTTTCCCACGCCCGACGACCCCGCAAGCCCGACCTGTGCACAAATGAGAGTATCTTCGCCAACCCGCGATCCGTGTCCAATCTGAACCAGGTTATCGATTTTCACGCCGCGCGCGATCTCGGTGTTGCCGACGCTGGCGCGGTCGATGCAGCTATTGGCCTGGACCTCGACTTCGTCGCCCAGGGTAACCGCACCGCTCTGGGTGATTTTATGCCATCTGCCGCTGTCTTCCTTGGCGAATCCGAAGCCGTCTGACCCGACCACGGCTCCATTCTGCAGCACGACGCCATCCCCCAACCGGCAGCTTTCGCGGACCACCGCATGCGCATGGACAAGACAATTCTTTCCCAGGCGAGCGCTGGGGTAAATAACCACGTGTGGCAAAAGAACCGTTCCCGGGCCGACCACGGCATCGGCGCCGACGACGACATAGGCTCCTATATGGACGTCCGTGCCGATGGTTGCGCTTGGATCAACGACAGCCGTGGCGTGAATGCCCGGAGCATACCGCGGGCTGGGATGAAAAATTTCGACCGCCCTGGCGAAGGCGAGGTAGGGGTTCGGGGTCCTTAGAGTTGGGGCCGTGATTGGCTCGAAATCCTCGGTCACCAGGACGGCCCCGGCCTTGGTGGTTCGGGCGAACGGCGTGTATTTCGGGTTGGCGACAAAGGTCAGCTGCCCAGGACCCGCCTTCTCAATGCCTTCCACCCCGATAATTTCCTGCTCCTGGTCGCCGTGACAGGCGGCGCCCAGGACTTGGGCAAGCTCGGCAAGCTTCATGCAAGGGATTGTACTGAACTCACGAGGGCGAATTCTGTCCTTTGAACAGGCTCTCCTGAATCGTGTCGGCCGCCCCGCGCCGTGGGCTCGGCCGAATCACCGCCAGCACCTCCAGTTCTGTGACCGCCTGGCGTGGAATAAAAATACGTTGCGTATTCGACCGGATGTCGGGCGGAATGAGGAACAAACCGTCACTTTCCAGCAAGGTCAGGTCGTTTTGCGCAAGGCCCTCGATTAAATCGTTATCTTTCAGGCGAGCGCGAACCCAAAGACCCTGGCTGCGGGGCCGGGTGACGAAGGTTTTGCGCAGCAGACGCTCCGGTTGGTTGATATCCCCCGATTGGAAGTCGCGCACGAAGCAAATCCATTTCACCTCCGCCATTTGTACCGATACCAGTTTCCCGGCCAGGTCCAGGATTTGCGCCTGTTCATTCACGAGGAAGGCGGACGGAGGAAGGTAGCCGGCCAGCCAGTCCCGGCTCAGTTTCCGTACGATCACCTTCTTGCGGCTGACTGGCATGCTGGCTGGGCCTCCGGCGGACGGGAAGGAAATCTCCCGGGTGGATTGTCGCATGGGCACTCTCTGGAGCGCACCGGGAATCGTGCAAAGGAGCGCAGCGAAAACTGTGCAAGCCTGTAGCCAAGCGCCTGCTCAGTATGCTAACTTAGGTCTTTGTTCGTAGCATGGGTTGGCCGCTAAGGCGTTCACATGGCGAAGGTTAGCCCGAAACTTAGCGGCGGGCGGAGCTGATCGCAAGGCATGCCCGACTATATCTATCTGCTCAAAAATCGGCTCTCAATCCACCAGCGCACCGCCCTCGACCACATCCGTGAGGCTGCACGCGAAGCCGGGATGACTGTGTTTCTGGTAGGCGGAGCCGTACGCGACCTCACCAGCGGGTCTCCCGTCAACGATCTTGATGTAACGGTGCAGGGAAACGCTCTTAAGCTAAAGAAACCACTGGAGAAATTGGGTGGTAAGTTTTGGGGCGAGCACGAGGCCTCGCGCACACTTTTCTTCCGCTTTCCCGTAGGGGTTACGGTCGAGATCTCGAGCGCCCGGCGGGAGGAATATCCCAAACCCGGCAAGCCGGTCTACCACTGGGACACCATTCTGGAGGATCTGCGCCGCCGTGACTTCACGGCCAACGCGATGGCGCTGTCTCTGAATGAACACTCCTACGGGCTGTTGATGGACCCGCTCAACGGCGTGGCCGACATTGAGGCTCGGCAGTTGCGGTTGGTCAGCAACTACGGGTTCATCGAAGATCCAGCCCGACTGCTCCGAGCCACCCGCCTGGTCGCCCGCTTGGGGTGGGAGTTAGACGAACGCACCAAGGCCCGATTCGACAATGCCAAGGAGTCTCAGGCGATCGAGGCGCTCTCGCCTTACAGCAGGGGATACGAATTGGAGGAGATCGTCCACGAGGAAGATGGGCTCAAGGTACTGACTGCGATGGAATCTGAGGGGTGGATGCAGCATCTGTTCCCCGCGTGGACCACCGCCTCGGCCGACGTTTCTGCGCTGGAAGAAATGCGTAAGCTGTTGACGCAGCTCCAGGTGCAGGGAGTAAGCCCCGATCTTTCCGCAGCATCCGCGCATTTTCTTACGGCAAAACTTGCTCCCAAGGAGCTGGCCGCGCTCAAAGCGTTGTTTGTCCGTCCAGGTTTCGTCGAAGAGTGGAACAATCTGGACCATGCGGCTAAGGAATTCAGTAAGCAATTGACGGGGAAGGAAGCGGCCACGCCATCAGCCACGTGGAAGCTGCTGACCTCCGCCGATCCGCAAGCAGTTTTATGGTTGGGTTTGACCTCCAAGGTTCCCGCCGTTCAGGCCAAGTACAAGAATTTCTTCACCGTATGGCCGGAAGCGCGGCAGAAGGTTCCTCACGCACTGTTGCAGGAGCTGCGAATCACTCCTGAGGTCCCGGGCTACGAGGAGATGATGAACGGCCTCTTCCTGGGCGTAATCGATGGCGAACTCGAAAGCGAAGAGCAACTTCGCGCGTTTCTCGAACCCTATTCACCTCCTGCTCCTCCGCCGCCGGTGACGGTACGGCGCACGCGGGGGTCGAGAAAGAGCGGGGAAAAGAAGGTTGCGGTTGAAGCTGCCTTTGACGGCGAGGCTACCGAAGCTGCTGATGTGGATGGGTTGGAACTGGACGACGAAGAAGCCGTCGAAGCGCCTGTCGAGGAGTTGGACGAGGAAGAGAGTGAGGCTCCGGTCAGCCTGCCGCCGGCGAAGCCGTCCAGGAAGTCCGCTGCGCTAGCTCGGAAACCTGCTCCGGAAAGCGCGTCCGCTACTTCTGCGGAAAAACCAGCGGTCATAGAAAAGGCAGCGCCCAGCCCAAGCGCGCAGGCGAAGGCAGCGAAAGTTCATGTGATGGCCAAGCCGGCCAAGTCCGTTCTGCCGGCTGCCGTCCGTGCGACGAACCATTCCGGTAAGGCGGCGCATGGTGCGCCATCCGCGCATGGTGCGGCGGGGAAGAAGGCAGCGAAACCGGTTGCCACCAAGGCTGGGGGCAAATCAGCTGCAGCCAAGCCGCTGCCGGCGAAGGCGGTGCGGCGGCCTGCGGCGAAGGCTGCTGCTGCGAAACCTGCCAAAAGCACAGTTCCCGCGAAGAAAATTGCGGTCAAACCTATTGCTAAAGCGCACAAAAAGGCAGAGCCGGCCAGGAAACCAGCACCTCCGAAAAAGGTTGTTGCAGCCAGGAAACATCGCTAGACCAGCTGCGTCGCCCAGGTTTGTATCCGGGCACGACTTTCGGGGATTTTAGGGCCGGCGTGAAAGCGGCAGTGCCTCAGGGGCTAGAGCCCAGACTATTTTGCAGGCACTTTCGGCACGCCTAAAAGTCTTGCCCTGATAGAAAACCATGTACGGCCTCAAGGCCGTGGCCTTCATTGATGGACTGCGCTGCCTCGGGAGCGGCCCAATCTCGTTTTGCGACGTTAAAGTAAGCCTCACCGGTTGACGATGACGTGCGTATGGAAATCGCCATCCCCGGAGACCATGCCGAGAGGGCGATCTTCGTAACCAAGGCGAGCGAAGATTGCCCGGGCGCCGAAGATAGAGATCAGCCGGTTAGCGAATACGATTGCCTCCGCGATCAGCCGGCCGAGAACCCGCAGCACGTCCAGAAGGTATTGTCGGCGATTCTCGCACATGAACCGTTGCCGGCAATCCTGCAGAAAATTGCGGATGCCTTTGTCGCCCTCTGTCCCGAAAAAGGGGTTGCCATCTTCCTGCTTACCGGCCAACAGTTTCAGATCGAAGCCGAAGCGGGTTTACCTTCCATGCCGGATGGATCTTCGGATCGACGCCTCGATCCGGACCCACAAGCTGACCTCCTTTCGAGCTTGCCCGCGCTTGGGCCAATACTGAATTCCGGAGTCCATCTGTGCCTCGCTTCACCACTGATTTCCAATTCAGGCGAAGTAAGAGGCGCCTTCGCAGTTTTTGAGGTTCAGCCGGGAATCCTGGACGAATCAGTGCGGGAGACCGTTCGCAGCCTTTGCGATCTTGCCCGGGTGGCCATCGAACATGGCCAGCTCTACGAGGAAGTGGTTTACCAATCGCAATTTGACCGTTTAACCGGGCTGCCCAATCGCCTACTTCTTCAGGACCGCCTTCGACAGGCAATGATCGCAGCTCGCCACCAGGGGTCTCTGGTGGCGGTTTGTTCGATCGACCTGGATCGCTTCAAGCATGTGAATGAGACGCTGGGACACGATCTCGGCGATACGATTTTTAAGCTGACCAGCGAGCGGCTTGGGTCGTCTCTGCGGGACGTGGACACCCTGGCACGTCAATGCGGCGATGACTTCATCCTCATATTGCGCGACCTGGCCGAGGTATCCGATGCAGTAGCCATTTGCGAACGCCTTATCAGGAACTTCGATACGCCTTTTTTGCTTCCGGACCGCTCGCTCAGATTGACTGCGAGCATCGGGATCAGCATTTTCCCGGACCACGGTGATTCG
>Ga0335073_10011734_pt1 | contig 12312 bp, 9 predicted proteins | sample Lox_Sample_22_FD_207093 | JGI IMG/M metagenome (GOLD analysis project Ga0335073, IMG submission 207093) | Soil microbial communities from Loxahatchee National Wildlife Refuge, Florida, United States - Lox_Sample_2.2 | ecosystem: Environmental > Terrestrial > Soil > Wetlands | place: USA: Florida... | reverse complement strand
CCTCATCATGGCGGGAGGCACCGGCGGGCACGTGTTCCCGGCGCTGGCGCTGGCGCGGCTGCTGCGTGAGCGCAGCCTCGAGGTCGTGTGGCTCGGAACCGCGCGCGGGCTCGAGGCGCGCCTGGTGCCGGCCGAGGGGATTGCGCTCGAGCGGCTCTCGGTGACGGGGCTGCGCGGCAAGGGACTGCTGCCCTGGCTCGCGGCGCCGCTGCGCCTGACGGTCGCACTGGTGCAGGCGCTCAAGATCATGCGGCGCCACCAGCCGCTCGTGGTGGTCGGCCTCGGCGGCTTCGTCACCGGCCCCGGGGGCGTCGCCGCCTGGCTCACGCGCCGGCCGCTCATCATCCACGAGCAGAACGCGGTCGCCGGCTTCACCAATCGCTGCCTCGCGCACCTCGCCCGCGTGGTGCTCGAGGCCTTCCCCGGCAGCTTCGGCCGCGAGGTCCACGCGCGCGTGATCGGCAATCCGGTGCGGCGCGACATCGGCGCGCTCAGCGCCCCGCGCGAGCGCTTCGCGGGGCGCTCAGGCCCGATGCGCCTCCTGGTCTTCGGCGGCAGCCAGGGCGCCGCGCGCCTCAACGCGGTGGTGCCGTTCGCGCTGGCGCGCCTCGTGGGCAAGGTCGTCTTCGACGTACGCCACCAGGCCGGCGAGCGCTGGCTCGAGGAGGGGCGCGCGAGCTATGCGCGTGCCGGCGTGCGCGCCGACGTGCGGCCCTTCATCGACGACATGGCCGAGGGCTATGCCTGGGCGGACCTGGTGGTGTGCCGCGCCGGCGCGCTCACGGTGTCGGAGCTGGCCGCGGCCGGTATCGGCGCGGTGCTGGTGCCGTTCCCCGGCGCGGTGGACGACCACCAGGCCCACAACGCGCAGTACCTGGTGCGCGCCGGCGCGGCGGTGGTGATCGCCGACCGCGAGCTCACCGCCGAGCGGCTCGCCGCCGAGCTCGAGCGGCTGTGCGCCGGGCGCGGCAAGCTCCTCGCCATGGCCGAGCGTGCCCGGCAGCTCGCCACCCCGCGCGCGGCGCAGGAGCTGGCCGAGTCGTGCCTCGCCCTCATCCCGGGGAGCGCGTGATGGCGGAGCGGCGTACCACCATCGAGCGACCCGCCGCCGAGCGGCGCGTCAATCCCGACCGGCGCGACCGCATGCGCCGCATCAACACCATTCATTTCGTCGGCATCGGCGGCAGCGGCATGAGCGGTATCGCCGAAGTGCTGCTGTCGCTCGGTTACGCCGTGCAGGGATCGGATGCGCGCGCCAGCGCCGTGACGCAGCGGCTCGGCTCTCTCGGGGCGCACATCAGCATCGGCCATGCCGCCGCCAACATCGAGGGGGCCGACGTGATCGTCGCCTCGAGCGCCGTGCCGCGCGGCAATCCGGAAGTGGCGGCCGCAGTCGCCAGGCGCATCCCGGTGGTGTCGCGCGCCGAGATGCTCGGCGAGCTGATGCGCTTCCGCTACTCGATCGCGGTCGCGGGCACGCACGGCAAGACGACCACCACGAGTCTGCTCGCCAGCATCCTCTCGGAGGGGGGCGAGGATCCGACCTTCGTCATCGGCGGGCGCCTGAAGAGCGCCGCGAGCGGCGCGCAGCTCGGCCGGGGCCGCTATCTCGTGGCTGAAGCCGACGAGAGCGATGCCTCCTTCACGCACCTGCAGCCGCTGATCGCGATCGTCACCAACATCGACAACGACCATCTCGTGACGCACGGCGGGGACTTCGGGCTCCTCAAGCAGAGCTTCGTCGATTTCCTGCACAACCTGCCGTTCTACGGGCTGGCGGTGCTCGGCGTGGACGACGCCGGGGTGCGCAGCGTCATGGACGAGGTCGCGCGCCCGATCCTCTCCTACGGCATCGAGACGGCGGCCGACGTCCGCGGCGGCGCTCTGCGCCACGAGGGCCTCAGGACCCACTTCGAGGTGGCGCGCGCCGGCGGCGCGCCGCTCGCGGTGACGCTCAATCTCCCCGGTACCCACAACGTGCGCAATGCGCTCGCGGCGATCGCGGTCGCCACCGAGCTCGGCATCGGCGACGCGGCCATCCAGCGCGCGCTCGCGACCTTCCAGGGCGTCGACCGGCGGCTGCAGCACATCGCCGACGTCGTCACCGGCGCCGGGCGCGTCACGATCGTCGACGACTACGGCCACCACCCGACCGAGGTCGCGGCGACGCTGGAGGCGGTGCGCCAGGGCTACGCCGGGCGCCGCGTGGTGCTCGCCTTCCAGCCGCACCGCTACACGCGCACGCGCGACCTCATCGACGATTTCGCCCGGGTGCTGAGCCTCGCCGACGTGCTGCTGGTGACCGAGGTCTACGCCGCGGGCGAGACGCCGATCGCCGGCGCCGACGGCCGGGCGATCTGCCGCGCGGTGCGCGGCCGCGGACAGCGCGAGCCGTTGTTCGTCGAGCAGGTCGAGGAGCTGCCGCAGGCGTTGCGCGATGTGATCCGCGACGGCGACGTGATCCTCGCCATGGGCGCGGGCAGCGTCAGCGCGGCGGCGCACGCGCTGCCGGCGGCGCTGACGGCGCTGCTGCCGCCCGGGGGGTCCGCATGACCGTCGCGGTGGCCGCGGATTTCGGCACGCGCATCAGGCGCCGCGAGCCCTTGAGCCGTCACACTTCCTGGCACGTGGGCGGGCCCGCCGAGGTCTTCTTCAATCCGCGCGACCGCGCCGATCTCGCCGCGTTCCTGCGCGGGCTGCCCGCGGACGTGCCGGTGTACTGGATCGGGCTCGGCAGCAACCTGCTGGTGCGCGACGGCGGCATCCCCGGTGTCGTCATCAGCACGCACGGGACGCTCGATGACCTCGAGCGCCTCGGCGAGACGCGCGTGCGGGCCGGCGCCGGCGTCGCCTGCGCGCGCATCGCACGGCAGTGCATCAAGTGGGGCCTCGGGCCCGCGGAATTCTTCGCCGGCATCCCGGGCACGCTCGGCGGGGCGCTGGCGATGAACGCCGGCGCCTTCGGCGGCGAGACCTGGCGGCACGTGCTCGAGGTCGAGACCATCGACCGCCGCGGCGTCGAGCGTGTGCGTGCGGCGAAGGAGTACCGCGTCGGCTACCGCGAAGTGGTGGCCCCCGCGCCCGGGGAGTGGTTCCTCGGCGCGACGCTCGCCTTCGAGCAGCGTCCCGGTGCGCACGCCGACGAGGTGCAAAAACTTCTGGCGCGGCGCAAGGAGACGCAGCCGATCGGCGAGTGGAGCTGCGGCTCGGTGTTCACCAATCCGCCCGGCGATCACGCCGCGCGCCTCATCGAGGCCACCGGGCTCAAGGGCTATCGCATCGGCGATGCCTCGGTGTCGCAGAAGCACGCGAATTTCATCATCAATCACGGCGCGGCGCGCGCCGCGGACCTCGAGGCCCTGATCGAGCACGTGCGCGCGGCGGTCGAGCGGCGGCACGGCGTCTCGCTGCACCCTGAAGTGCGCATCGTGGGGGTGCCGTAAGCCATGCGTCTCAGCTACCAGCCCGCCGCGCTGCGCCGCGTGACCGACCCGCAGGACTTCGGCCGGGTGGCGGTCATGCTCGGCGGCGACTCGAGCGAGCGCGAGATCTCGCTCCTCACCGGCAACGCGGTGCTGGAGGCCCTCAGGCGCCGCGGCGTCGACGCCCACGCCTTCGATCCGCGCGACGTGGCGCTCACCGAGCTCACCGCGCAGCGTTTCGCGCGCGTGTGGATCGCGCTGCACGGCCCGGGGGGCGAGGACGGGACGCTGCAGGGCGCGCTCGACTATCTGGGCGTCCCCTACACCGGCAGCGGCGTCATGGGCTCGGCCATCGGCATGGATAAGCTGCGCACCAAGCGCCTCGCGCTCTCCTGCGGCGTACCGACCGCGGATTTCGTGGTGCTGCGCGGCCCGCAGGACTTCGCCGTGGCCCTCGAGCGCCTGAAGCTCCCCCTCATCGTCAAGCCCGCGACGCAGGGCTCGAGCGTCGGCATGAGCAAGGTCGAGCGCGCCGCGGATCTGCCCGCGGCCTTCGCCACGGCGGCGCAGCTCGAGACGCTGGTGTTCGCGGAAGGCTGGATCACGGGCGCCGAGTACACGGTGGCGATCCTGCAGGGCGCCGCGCTCCCCTCGATCCGCATCGAGACACCGAAGACCTTCTACGACTACGAGGCCAAGTACTTTCGCGACGACACGCGTTACTTCTGTCCCTCGGGCCTGTCGGCGCCCGCCGAGGCGCACCTCGCGAGCCTCGCGCTCGCGGCTTTCGAGGCCGCGGGCGCCTCGGGCTGGGGACGCGCGGACTTCATGATGGACGGCGCCGGCAGGCCGCTGCTGCTCGAGATCAACACCGTTCCGGGCATGACCAGCCACAGCCTCGTGCCGATGGCGGCGCGCGCCGTCGGCATCGACTTCGACGAGCTCGCCTGGCGCGTGCTCGAGACCAGCCTGGCGCGGCAGCCCGCGGCGCCGGCGCCGCGGAGGGCGTGACGATGCTGCGCCGCAGCCGCAACCGCCGCAAACCCTCCGGGCGCGCACTGAGCCTCCCGCGCATCAACTGGCGGCGGCTGGGCGCCGTCGTGGGTGCGCTCGCCGCGCTCGGCATCGGCGCCGCCGCGCTTGCCGCGGCGCTCGACCAGCCGGTCGAGTCGGTGGCGGTCGAGGGGCGCTTCCAGCGCGTCTCTCCCGGCGACGTCGAGCGCGTGGTGAAGAGCCAGCTGCACGGTGTGGGCCTGCTGTCGGTGGATCTCGCCGCCGTGCGGCGCGCCATCCATACGCTGCCGTGGGTGGATGCGGTGAGCGTGCAGCGCGCCTGGCCGCGGGGCCTGAACGTGCTGGTCATCGAGCAGACCGCCGCGGCGCGCTGGGGCGAGGACGAGCTGGTGAACACGCGCGGGGAGCTGTTCGCGGGCGACGGCCGCCACATTCCGCCCGAGCTCGCGCAGCTCTCGGGCCCCCCCGGCGAGGAGCCGGTCGTGGCGCAGCGCTATCTCGCCGCCGCCGGCCGCCTGACGCAGGCGGGGCTGCGCATGACGGCGCTGCGGCTCGATGCCCGCGGCGCCTGGGAGTTCGATCTCGCCAACGGCGTCACCGTGCGTCTCGGACGCCGCCAGGTGGATGAGCGCTTCGAGAAGTTCATGAGCACCGCGCTGAAGCTCGTCACCGAGCGCGGCGAGGAAATCTCCTACGTCGACATGCGTTACACAAACGGGTTTGCCATCGGCTGGCGCAGCAGCAGCGCGGGCCACGCCGCTGGCAGGGAAGGTGGCCGCAATGCTTAAGCGCTCGGATCGCAACCTGATCGTCGGCCTCGACATCGGCACCTCCAAGGTCGTGTCTCTGGTCGGGGAGGTGGGCGCGGACGGCTCGATCGAGCTGCTGGGCGTCGGCTCGCAGCCCTCGCGGGGACTGAAGAAGGGCGTGGTGGTCAACATCGAGTCCACCGTGCAGTCGATCCAGCGCGCGGTCGAGGAAGCCGAGCTCATGGCCGGCTGCGAGATCCACTCGGTGTACGCCGGCATCGCCGGCAGCCACGTACGGAGCCTCAACTCCCACGGCGTGGTCGGGGTGCGCGACAAGGAGGTGACGCACGGCGACGTCGAGCACGTGATCGATGCCGCCAAGGCGGTCGCGATTCCCGCCGACCAGAAGATCCTGCACGTGCTGCCGCAGGAGTTCATCGTCGACGGCCAGGAAGGCATCCGCGACCCGATCGGCATGTCGGGCGTGCGGCTCGAGGCCAAGGTGCACATCGTCACCGGGGCCGACTCGGCCGCGCAGAACATCGAGAAGTGCATCCAGCGCTGCGGACTCGACGTCGACGACGTGGTGCTCGAGCAGCTCGCCTCCAGCTTCGCGGTGCTCACCGAGGACGAGAAGGAGCTCGGCGTGTGCCTGGTCGACATCGGCGGCGGCACCACCGACATCGCCGTGTTCGCCAACGGCGCGATCCGCCACACCGCGGTGATCCCCATCGCCGGCGACCAGGTGACCAACGACATCGCGGTGTCGATGCGCACACCGACCCAGTACGCCGAGGACATCAAGATCCGCTACGCCTGTGCCCTGTCGCAGCTCGCCAACCCCGACGAGAGCATCGAGGTGCCGAGCGTGGGCGAGCGCCCGGCGCGGCGCCTGGCGCGCCAGACGCTCGCCGAGATCGTCGAGCCGCGCTACGAGGAGCTCTTCGGACTGGTGCGCGAGGAGCTGCGGCGCTCGGGATTCGAGGAGGTGATCGCCGCAGGCATCGTGCTCACCGGCGGCAGCGCAAAGATGGAAGGCGCGATCGAGCTCGCCGAGGAAGTGTTCCACGTGCCGGTGCGCTTAGGTCTCCCGCAGGCGATCGAGGGCCTCACCGACGTGGTGCGTAATCCCATTTATTCGACGGGCGTGGGCCTCCTGCTCTACGCCCGCGACAACCTGATGCCCGCACGCCGCGGACACTCGCTCGCCCTCAACGGCAAGTCGGTGCTCGAGCGCATGCGGTCGTGGTTCCAGGGGAATTTCTGAAGCTGACAGCAGAGCGACCGGACTCAACCAACCGTTTGTATTCGTGTAAGGAGCAACAACATGTTTGAACTGATGGACGCATACAGCCAGAGCGCCGTCATCAAGGTGATCGGCGTGGGCGGCGGCGGCGGCAACGCCGTGGCGCACATGCTGACCGCCGGCATCGACGGGGTCGATTTCATGTGCGTCAACACCGATGCGCAGGCCCTGAAGCACGCCAAGGTGAAGACCGCTCTGCAGATCGGCTGCAACATCACCAAGGGTCTCGGCGCGGGCGCCGACCCCGAGGTCGGCCGCCAGGCCGCGATGGAGGATCGCGACCGCATCGTCGAGCTGGTCGAGGGTTGCGACATGTTGTTCATCACCGCCGGCATGGGCGGCGGTACCGGCACGGGCGCCGCGCCGGTCGTGGCGCAGGTGGCCAAGGAGCTCGGCATCCTCACGGTGGCGGTCGTGACGCGCCCCTTCGAGATGGAAGGCAACAAGCGCTCGTGCGTCGCCGACACCGGTATCCAGGAGCTCTCCAAGTACTGCGATTCGCTCATTACAATTCCTAACCAGAAGCTCCTCACGGTGCTCGGGCCGCAGACGACGCTCCTCGATGCCTTCAAGGCCGCCAACCAGGTGCTGCAGGGCGCGGTACAGGGCATCGCCGAGCTCATCACCCGCCCGGGCCTCATCAACGTCGATTTCGCCGACGTGCGCACCGTCATGGCGGAGACCGGCATGGCCATGATGGGATCCGGGGCCGCGAGCGGCGAAGGCCGGGCGCGCGCCGCCGCCGAGAGCGCCGTGTCTTCCCCGCTCCTCGAGGACATCAACCTCGCCGGGGCGCACGGCATCCTGGTGAACGTCACCGCCGGCATGGATCTCTCGATCGGGGAATTCCAGGAGGTGGGGCAGATCGTGAAACAATTCGCCTCCGAGGACGCGACCGTGGTGGTCGGCACGGTCATCGATCCGGAGCTCACCAACCAGGTGCGTGTCACCGTGGTGGCGACCGGACTCGGCCGGCCGGCGGTTGCGGCGCGACCGGTGCAGCCGCGCGAGGCGCTCGTGGGCCGCGATCCGCGCGAGCCGGCGATGCGGGTGGTGCGGCGCACGCCGCTCTCGAGCGGCGACTATGCCGGGTACGACAAGCCCACGGTGCAGCGCCAGCGGGCGGTCGGCGACGGCTTGCGCCCCGAAGCCGAGGGCGAGGAACTGCTGGATATCCCGGCATTCCTGCGGCGGCAGGCCGATTGATGTGATACGGTAAGGCGTTACATAACGCTTCGGGAGCGGCCCCCCGCCTCGGGGTGGCCCTCCCGCGTACCGTTCGAGGCGCGCGTGTCAGCCGCAGCCTGGGCTCGCGGCGTGGAGTGAAGGACGAGGCGGAAGCCTACAGCATGGTCGGACAGCGAACGCTCAAGAACTCCATTCGTGCCACCGGAGTCGGTCTGCACACGGGCAAGAAGGTACTGATGACGCTGCGCCCGGGCGCGGCCGACTCGGGCATCGTCTTCCGCCGCACGGATCTCGCGCAGCCGGTGGACATCCGCGCGCACGCCGAGAACGTCGGCGACACGCAGCTCGGCACGACGCTCGGCAAGGGCGAGGCGCGCGTCTCGACCGTCGAGCACCTGTTGTCGGCGTTCGCGGGCCTCGGGATCGACAACGCGATCGTCGAGCTCTCGGCCCCCGAGGTGCCGATCATGGACGGCAGCGCCGGGCCCTTCGTGTTCCTGCTGCAGTCCGCGGGCATCGAGGAGCAGCGCACGCCGAAGCGCTTCATCCGCGTGAAGAAGCGGCTGCGCGTCGACGACGGCGACAAGTGGGCGCAGTTCGATCCCTTCGACGGCTTCAAGGTCAACTTCGAGATCGAGTTCAATCACCCGATCTTCAAGCGCCGCGCGCAGCGCGCCTCGATGGATTTCTCCACGACCTCCTTCCTCAAGGAAGTGAGCCGCGCCCGCACCTTCGGCTTCATGCGCGATCTGGAGACGCTGCGCTCGCGCAATCTGGCGCTCGGCGGCAATCTCGACAACGCCATCGTGCTCGACGATTTCCGCGTGCTGAACGAGGACGGCCTGCGCTACGAGGACGAGTTCGTCAAGCACAAGATTCTGGACGCCATCGGCGACCTGTATCTGCTCGGGCACAGCCTGATCGGCGAGTTCTCCGGCCACAAGTCCGGGCACGCGCTCAACAACAAGCTGCTGCGCACGCTGCTCGCCGACGTCTCGACCTGGGAAGAGGTCGTGTTCCAGTCATACGCCGACGCGCCGATCTCCTATATCGAGGCACCGGCGCTGCCCGGTCCGCGCAACTAGCGCGAGCGCCGAGCGGCTAGTCCCGCGGACGCACCCGCACCCGCACCTCTTTGAGACCGGGGGCCGCGGCCAGAATCTGCGCCTCGAGCTCCTGCGCCGCGAAGCGCAGCCGCGCGGACCAGGCGGCCGATTCGGCGAATATGACCAGGGTGCCCTCGCGCTCGACCACGCCGGTGACGCGGGCGCGCACCTCTTGCGGCAGGTGCGAGGACAGCCAGGGGGTCCAGAAACCCGCGCGCCCGGCCTGGGCTGTGACGCGCATCAAGGCCGGTGCACGCTGCGCGATCAGGTCCTTAACAGAATGCGCCCGGCGCGAGGTACGTCCGGCACCAGTGCTCACTGGCGAACCGCCGCGCTTGTCTCGTCGGACCTTCTTGGGCATATTGCCTTGGAAGCTGAATCGGCAAACCCGCTGAAAGGCGGGGACGCAAAGCCACCGGTCTAAAGCGAGGCGCCATGACGGCGGGGTTGCCAGCATCGTACAGAGAATTATCTGAACGAGAACAGGGCGATACACGCTCGGGCCTGTCGGCCGGAACGGGCTGCATGGTGAGCCCGCTGATGACATAAGGTACCCGGACACCCTTTTGGCATGAACGTCATTCTTCTATCCCGGCGCGACGGCAGGGCCCGCCAGTTCAATCTGGCCCGCCCGGTGACGCTGGCCGTCGTCCTGGCGGCGGTCGCGCTCGTCGTCGGGGGGGCGTTTGCGGTCGGCTTACAGCTCGGCAAGGGCGTGCACCGCGAGGTGGCGCTCGCCGAGACCACGCGCTTTGCCGGCCTCCTGGCCGAGCAGAAGCGGGAAATCGCCAATCTCAAGCAGCAGCTGCAGTTGCGGGTCGATGCCATGGCGATGCGCATCGGCGAGGTGAACGCCCATGTCATCCGCCTCGATGCGCTCGGCAAGCGCCTCACCGAGATGGCGGACATCGACAGCCGCGAATTCGACTTCGACCGCGACCCGCCGAGCGGCGGCCCGGAGGGGGAGGGCGTGAGCGCCCAGGTGCCGGATCTCTCGGCCATGCTGACCCAGCTCGAGCAGCGCGCGGACCTGCGCGAATCGCAGCTCGCGGCGCTCGAGAACGTGATCCTGACGCGCGAGCTCAAGGAGGAGATCCATCCCGAAGGACGCCCGGTGTCGAGCGGCTACATCTCCTCGTACTTCGGCGAGCGCGCGGATCCCTTCGACGGCCTCGAGAAGTTCCACAAGGGCGTGGATTTCGCCGGCACCCTGGGGAGCAACGTGGTCGCGGTCGCGGCCGGCGTGGTCACCTGGGCGGGCGAGCGCTCAGGCTACGGCAAGCTCATCGAGATCAATCACGGCGACGGCTACTCGACCCGCTATGCGCACAACGAGCGCACGCTGGTCTCCGTCGGCCAGACCGTCAAGCGCGGCGAGTCGATCGCGCTCATGGGCTCGACCGGTCACTCGACCGGTCCGCACGTGCATTTCGAAGTGCTGCACAACGGCCGCCAGGTCGACCCGCTCTCCTTCATCGGCCGCTGACGGGCGGCTCCCGCCTTGAATTCCGCCGCCCGCGAACCAATTGGGCGGTGATCACGTCTATTGCGTACAATACGCCGCTTCATGCGCCCGGGGCAGAGGATAAGTGCTTGTCGGGCAAGATATTTTTGACACTTTACGGGTAGCCCTTGCTCGACTTCCTGACGCGCATCTTCGGCAGCCGCAACGAGCGGCTCCTTCGCGGCTATGCACGCTACGTACGCGCCGCCGGTCAGCTCGAGAGCGGGATCCAGCAGCTCAGCGACGAGGCGTTGCGCGCCCGGACGGATGAGTTCCGAAACCGCCTGAAGCAGGGCGCGAGCCTCGATGAGCTGCTGCCGGAGGCGTTCGCGGTGGTGCGCGAGGCGTCGCGGCGCACGCTGGGACTGCGCCACTTCGACGTGCAGCTGATCGGCGGCATCGTGCTGCACAAGGGCATGATCGCCGAGATGCGCACCGGCGAGGGTAAAACGCTGATGGCGACGCTGCCGGCGTACCTGAATGCGCTGAGCGGCGAGGGCGTGCACATCGTCACGGTGAACGAGTACCTGGCGCAGCGCGATGCCGACTGGATGGGCCCGGTCTACCGCTTCCTCGGACTCACCGTGGGCGTCATCAAGAACGCGCAGAGCCAGGCGGAGAAGCGGGCCGCTTACGCCTGCGACATCACCTACGGCACCAACAACGAGTTCGGCTTCGACTACCTGCGCGATAACCTCGCCTTCAGGCTCGAGGACCGCGTGCAGCGCCAGTTGAGCTTCGCGGTGGTCGACGAGGTCGACTCGATCCTCATCGACGAGGCGCGCACCCCGCTCATCATCTCCGGCCCCGCCGAAGAGAGCACCGAGCTCTACCTGAGGATCAACCAGCTGGTGCCGAAGCTCACGCGCCAGAAGGACAAGGACGAGGAGGCCCCGGGCGACTTCTCGGTCGACGAGAAGAGCAAGCAGGTGCACATCACCGAGGCCGGGCACGAGCGCGTCGAGCGCCTCATGGCGGACGCGGGTCTGCTGCGCGAGGGCGAGAGCCTCTACGATCCGGCCAACATCCGCCTGATGCACCACCTGAACGCCGCGCTGCGCGCCCACGCGCTCTACAAGCGCGACGTCGAGTACATCGTGCGCAACGGCGAGATCATCATCGTGGATGAGTTCACCGGCCGCACCATGATCGGGCGGCGCTGGTCCGACGGCCTGCACCAGGCGGTCGAGGCCAAGGAAGGCGTCAAGGTGCGCGAGGAGAACCAGACGGTCGCCTCGATCACCTTCCAGAACTACTTCCGCATCTACCGCAAGCTCTCCGGGATGACCGGCACGGCCGACACCGAGGCGCCGGAATTCCTGCAGATCTACGGCCTGGAGGTGGTGGTCATCCCGACGCACCGCCCCATGATCCGCAAGGACAACTCCGACTTCGTCTACCTCACCCAGAAGGACAAGTTCCAGGCGATCATCGAGGACATCCGCGATTGCGTCGAGCGCGGCCAGCCGGCGCTGGTCGGCACCACCTCGATCGAGACCTCCGAGTACCTCTCGGGCCTGCTGCAGAAGGAGAACGTCGCGCACCAGGTGCTCAACGCCAAGCAGCACGAGCGCGAGGCGCACGTCGTCGCCCAGGCCGGGCGGCCGGGCACCGTGACCATCGCCACCAACATGGCGGGCCGCGGCACCGACATCGTGCTCGGCGGCAACCTCGAGGCCGAGATCCAGGCCGCCGGCGAGCTCGACGACATCGCGCGCGAGGCGCTGCGCAGCGCCTGGGCGGCGCGCCACGAGCAGGTGGTGGCGGCCGGGGGATTGCACATCATCGGCACCGAGCGCCACGAATCGCGCCGCATCGACAACCAGCTGCGCGGCCGCTCCGGCCGCCAGGGCGACCCGGGCTCGAGCCGCTTCTACCTGTCGATGGAAGACAACCTGATGCGCATCTTCGGCGACCCGGTGCGCACCAAGCGGCTGCTGCAGCTGGCCGGCATGAAGGAAGGCGAGGTCATCGAGAGCGGCATGCTGACGCGGCAGATCGAGAAGGCGCAGCGCAAGGTCGA
>Ga0335073_10011730_pt1 | contig 12315 bp, 11 predicted proteins | sample Lox_Sample_22_FD_207093 | JGI IMG/M metagenome (GOLD analysis project Ga0335073, IMG submission 207093) | Soil microbial communities from Loxahatchee National Wildlife Refuge, Florida, United States - Lox_Sample_2.2 | ecosystem: Environmental > Terrestrial > Soil > Wetlands | place: USA... | reverse complement strand
GCGCTTTGAAATCGGGCTGCGCCACGCGAAAATGCGGCGGGAACCCGCTCTCTCGGAGGCATGAATGAAGATCGAAAAGCGTCTTGAGGAACTGAAGATCACGTTGCCGCCGATCGGCGCGCCGCTTGCCAATTATGTTCCGTGCCGGCGCGCCGGCAATCTTCTGTTTCTGTCCGGACGCGGGCCTCGCGGCACCGTCTCGGGCAAGGTCGGCGACACGATCTCGCTCGAAGAAGCCTATCAGCATGCGCGCTCGGTAGGCCTTGGCCTTATCGCGGTGATGAAGGAGGAGCTGGGCGACCTCGACAAGGTGAAGGGCATCCTGAAGGTGCTCGGCATGGTGAACGCGGTGCCGACCTTCGGGGACCACCCTAAGGTCATCAACGGCTGCTCGGACCTTCTGGTCGAAGTGTTCGGCGATGCCGGACGGCACGCGCGGTCGGCCGTCGGCATGGGCTCGCTCCCCAATCAGATCCCGATCGAGATCGAGCTGATCGCGCTCGTCGAGTAGCCGCGCGAGGGCGGGCTTAACGCGGTCCGTGAAGTGTGCCAGGATCGCGGGTAAGAGAAGGTTCAGGGAGGACCGTTCAGTGCGTGCCGATCGGCACTGGCGAGCCGGGCATCGTCCGGGCGGGCCATGCGCGACCTAGGAAACCGCTCCGTGGCGAAGCCCGCGCTGTCGCTCGTCCGCGGCGCCGCGAAGCGTCCCGCGCTGCAGGCGCAGGGGCTGGTGATGAAGCTCGGCGACCGGCTCGTCCTCGACCATGTCGACATAACCGTGGCCGAGGGCGAGTTCCTTTGCATCGTGGGTCCGTCGGGCTGTGGCAAGACCACTCTGTTGCGGCTGTTCGCGGGATTGTGGCGGCCGGCGCAAGGCGAGATCCGCGCGGCGGGCGAGATCGTCGCCGGGCCTTCACGCGAGCGCGCGATCGTGTTCCAGGATTACGGCCGCTCGCTCCTGCCGTGGCGCAGCGTGTGGGCCAATGTCGCATTGGCTTACGAGGCGCAGGGCGTGCCGCGCGCCGAACGGCGCCGCCGCGCCACGGCGCTCTTGGAAAAAATGGGGCTCGCCGAAGTGGGCGACCTTTATCCCGGCCAATTGTCGGGCGGCATGCAGCAGCGGGTGCAGATCGCGCGCTGCCTGGCGCAGGAGCCGCGCGTCTTGCTGATGGACGAACCGTTCGGTGCCCTCGACGCGATGACCCGCCAGACGCTTCAGGACGAGATCGCGCGGATCGCGGCCGACCACGCCATCACCATCGTGTTCATCACTCACGACCTCGAGGAAGCGATCTATCTCGGCGACCGGGTGGTGGCGCTTGCCGCCAATCCCGGCCGCGTCGTCGAGACCTTGTCGGTCGGGCTGAAGCGGCCGCGCAATCAGCTCGCAACGCGCGAGGAGCCGACATTCCTCGCGCATCGCCACCGCCTGTTTCAGCTTCTGGTGCACGACTAAGCCCGTAAGGAGGCCGCGCGATGCTCGAGACGACGACCGCCGGCAGCCTGCCGAAGCCGGCTTGGCTCGCGACCCCGCGCATGTTGTGGGCGCCGTGGAAAGAGCAGGGCGCGGCGCTTGCCGAAGCGCAGCGCGACGCCACCCTTTTGGCGCTCAAGGAACAGGAGGATTGCGGCATCGACATCGTCACCGATGGCGAGCAGGCGCGGCAGCATTTCGTCCATGGCTTCGTCGAGGCCGTGGAGGGGATCGATTTCGCGCGCAAGGTCAAGATGGGCATCCGCGCGGACCGGTATGTCGCCGACTGCCCCACCGTGACGGCGCCGTTGCGGCGCGCGCGCCCCGCCCATGTCGGCGAAGCGCGGATCGCCCGCGCCCATACGCGCCGGAAGCTCAAGATCACGCTCCCGGGCCCGATGACAATCGTCGACACGATCGCCGATGCCTATTACGGCGACCGGGTGAAGATGGCGATGCGCTTTGCCGAGCTGTTGAACGAAGAGGCGCTGGAGCTCGCGGCACTCGGCATCGACGTGATCCAGTTCGACGAGCCGGCCTTCAACGTCTATCTCGACGCCGTGCGCGATTGGGGCGTCGCCGCGCTTCATCGCGCGATCGAAGGGGTGGGCTGCAAGACTGCGGTTCACATCTGCTATGGCTATGGGATCAAGCCCAACATCGATTGGAAAGGGACGCTCGGCCGCGAATGGCGGCAATACGAGTCGATTTTTCCGGCGCTTGCCGCGAGCCGGATCGATCAGATCTCGCTCGAGTGCATCAATTCCCACGTGCCGATCGAGCTTTTGGGCCTGCTCGCCGGCAAAGATGTGTTGGTAGGCGCGATCGACGTCGCGACCGACCATGTCGAGACGCCCGAGGACGTGGCGGCCACGCTTCGCCGTGCATTGAAGCATGTGCCGGCCGAGCGGCTGCTGCCGTGCACGAATTGTGGCATGGCGCCGCTCGACCGCGGCCTCGCGCGCGCCAAGCTCGATGCGCTGGTCGCCGGCACCGCGCTGATGCGCCGCGAGCTGGGCCTCGGGACGAATTAGCCGAGCGGTTTCAAGAGCATCGCGGCACCGATCACCCGCCGCTTGCCTCGTTTCGCGATTCGCTATATTCAATGAAATATATCGAAAGCGGAGGTGAGGCCATGGATACGCTCTTCGTTCATCCGCGGATCGGGCGCGCGGCGGCCGAGTTCCTGAGCAAAAAGCACCAGCTCTTCATTGGCGGCAAGTGGGTCGACGCCAAATCCGGCAAGACTTTCGACACGTTCGATCCGGGCACCGGCCGCGTCATCGCGCAAGTGGCCGAGGCCGACGCGGCCGACATCGATGCCGCGGTCGCCGCCGCGCGTCAGGCTTTCGAGACCGGCCCGTGGGCCCGCATGTCGCCCAGCGAGCGCGGCAAGCTGATGTGGCGGCTCGCCGATCTCATCGATGCCAATGCCGACGAGCTGGCCGAGCTTGAATCCCTCAACAACGGCAAGCCGCTTGCCACCGCCCGCCACGGCGACGTGGCGGGAAGCGCCGAGGTGGTGCGCTACACCGCCGGCTGGGCCACCAAGGTCACCGGCGAGACGCTCACGGTCTCCGCGCCCGGCAACTACCACACCTTCACGCTCCGCGAACCCATCGGCGTCGTCGGCCAGATCATCCCCTGGAACGGGCCGCTGATGATGGCGGCGTGGAAGCTATCGCCGGCGCTTGCCACCGGCTGCACAATCGTGCTGAAGCCGGCGGAGCAGACGCCGCTGACCGCGCTCCGCCTCGGCGAGCTCATTCAGCAGGCCGGGTTCCCCGACGGCGTCGTCAATATCGTTCCGGGATACGGCCCGACGGCTGGCGCGGCGATCGCGGCGCATCCCGGCGTCGACAAGGTCGCGTTCACGGGATCTGGCGAGGTGGGACGCCTTATCCTGCAGGCCGCCGCCGGCAACCTCAAGAAGGTCTCGCTCGAACTTGGCGGCAAGTCGCCGGTGATCGTCTTCCCCGATGCGGACCTGTCGGTCACGGTGCCCGGCGCGGCGCGCGCCATCTTCAACAATACCGGTCAGGTCTGCGCCGCCGGCTCGCGGCTCTTCGCGCATAAGCGGGTATTCGAGCAGATGGTCGACGGCATCGCACAAGAGGCCGGCAAGATCCGCGTCGGCCACGGGCTCGCGGAAGGGACTCAGATGGGGCCGCTCGTCTCTCAGGAGCAGCTCGATCGCGTCACCGGCTATCTCCATCAGGGACGCACGGACGGCGTGAAAGTCGTCACCGGCGGCAATCGTGTCGGCAATGAAGGCTATTTCGTCGCTCCCACCGTCCTGACCGGAACGCGACCCGACATGTCGGTCGTGCGCGAGGAGATTTTCGGGCCGGTGCTCTGCGCGATGAGCTTTGACGATGACGACCTCGACCGTATCGCCAAGGATGCCAACGACACGATCTATGGGCTTGCCGGGAGCGTCTGGACGCGCGACCTGAGCACCGCGCACAAGATGGTGCGCCGCATCCGCGCGGGCACGATCGGCGTCAACATGCACGGCCTGCTCGACCCGGCGCTCCCGTTCGGCGGCTTCAAGCAATCGGGCTGGGGACGCGAGAAAGGCAAAGAGGTCCTGGAGCTCTATACCGAGGTGAAGACGGTCGTGATGGCTCTCTGACCGCCGCCCACGAACGGCGGGGACGGCGTGCCGCCGCCCAGCCGCCGGGCATCAGCGGAAAGAGCTGACTAAGCCGCGGAGTGTTCGGCCACCGGCACGCGCGTTATCCGGTGCGCCTGAAGCGCCGGCAGGACCTCGCGGCCGAACCGGCGAAGCTGGTCCATATATTGGGCGTGGGGCATGGCGCCGTTGTTCATGTTGATGAGGACGGATTCGGCGCCCACCCGCTCGGCGAGCGCGATGAGGCGATCCGTCACCTCCTTCGGCGAACCGAAATGGAGCTTGCCACTTTCGACCCGAGCTTCGACGTCACCGATTTCCATCATGCGGATCTTGCTGCGATCGAGCCCACCCACGGTGCGGTTTTCCGGCCGCACATAGTCATGCGATGAGGTGGCGGCATAGCCCGCCCCCAATTCGACATTCTTGCCGGCCTCGGTGATTGTGCCGTGGTGCCACAACGTTTGCGTGAAATAGAGATATGAGGGCGCATATTCGGCGATCGCAGCCGCCTTGCCGTCCGCGACGAAGGCATCGGCGACGACGCAGAGATGATCGGGCGTGATGCGGTGACCCGCGTGGGCCAGCGACCTCGCGAAATGCCCGACGATGTCCTCGGTGAGGCCGGGGGTCGCGTCCGTGATCACGGCGGTGAGGTTATGTTTTCCCGCCCATTCGATCGTTTCCTGGCTGCCGGTGAAGGGAATCCATACCGGCGGGTGCGGCTGCTGATAAGGGCGCGGCCAGATCGCGATGTCCTTGAACGACCAGAACCGGCCCTCGTGCGAGAACACCTCCTCGGTCCAGGCCTTCATGATGATCGTGTGGGCTTCTTCGAAGCGGGCACGGGATTCCGGCGGCGGCACGTTGAAGACGCCATATTCACGCGGCGCGCCCCGCGCGATCCCGGCCAGGACGCGGCCTCTCGACATCACGTCCGCCATCGCGATTTCCTCGGCGAGCCGGAGCGGGTTGTGCATCGGCAGAAGGTGTCCGAGCACGAGAAGTTTCAGCCGCTTCGTGCGCTGCGCCGCGGCGGCCGCCATCATGTTCGGCGAATTCATCAGGCCGTGCACGGTCGTGTGGTGCTCGTTCAAACCCACGCCGTCATAGCCAAGCCGGTCCATCTCTTCCCAGGCTTCGAGATGCTCCTCGAAGGTGCGCGCCGCGATTTCGGGATCGAAATGCCGGCGGGGCAGGGGATAGGGGATGTAGCGCTTGGCGCGGAACTCGTCGAACTGGCGGCCATAGGCCATCAGGTCGAACACATAGACCTTCATGCTCGCTCGTCTCCTGGGAGTCAGTGGCGCGAGAGAACAGGCGCCAGTTGCGCGCCGCGCCCTGTCGGAGACGATCCTAGGCCGATAAAGGGGTGATGGACAACCGTTCGTCGCGGGCCTGTTATCCGTCAGGCGCCTTCGACCTCGAGCGCGAAGTCGATATTGCCTCGGGTCGCATGGCTATAGGGGCAGACCTTCTCGTGGGTCTCCTGCACCAGGGCGCGTGCCTCGGCGGTCGGCAGCGACGGCATCTTCACATGCATCTTCACCGCGATGCCGAACCCGCCGCCCTCGCGTGGGCCGACCGAGGTCGAGCAGGTCACGACCGTTCCGGCGGCATTTTTCTTTTGCTGATGCGCCAGAAACTCGATCGCGCCGCCGAAGCAGGCGGAATAGCCGGCCGCGAACAAATGCTCGGGCGTCGTCGTGTTGGGAAGACCGGGGCCGCCCATCTCCTTGCGCACGGAGAGATTGACGCTGACCGAGTGGTCGGTGGTTTCCGAATGCCCGTTGCGGCCGCCGGTGTTGACGGCAACCGCGGTGACCAGCGGCTTGATCGTGTAGGCGGCCATGGAATCCTCCTGAAAATCGGGCGCCAGCATACCGCCTTCCGAAACGGGCTCGACATTGTGCTTTGGTTTATGGCTCGCGCCACCCCACGCGCGCCACGCGTTCAAAACAGTCAAACCCGCTTGATTTGTTCAAGCGCCCATCCGCGTCGGTGCGACATTTTCTCCGGCCCTGGTCGTTTTGAGGTGGGCATCCCGTGCGCGGTCAGAGCGACAGGACGATCGATCGAGTCTTCTCAATCGACCAAATCCCAATACGGCCGCCCGCCAAAGCGCTCGACGAGAAAGTCGATGAAGACACGAATTTTCGTCGGCAGCTGCTTCGTTGGGGCATAGATCGCACAGAGCGACATTTCGGGCGCGCTGAAGTCCGACAGAATCGTTCGAAGCGCCCCTTGCTGAAGATCCGCGCCGACGATGAAGGTCGGCAGCAAGGCGATGCCGCGACCGCGAACCGCCGCGTCGCGCAGGATTTCGGCGTTGTTGGAGCAGAGTTTCCACGAAAGCTGTACCCAGTGGTCGCCCGTCGCGTCACTGAGTTTCCATTGATTGCCGGTAGCGAGATATCCGTAGTTCAGGCAATCGTGGTTGCGCAGTTCGTCGGGATGCGTTGGCGTCCCGCGGCGCTCGAGATAGCCGGGGGCCGCGCAAAGGACGCGCCGCGCCGGCACGATCTTCCGGGAAACGAGGCTCGAGGGGGCGAGATCGCCGATCCGCACCGTCACGTCGAACCCCTCTTGCACCAAATCGATGAGCTGATCGCTCAGGATCAGCTCGATCCGCAAATCGTGGTAGCGCTCCATGAAGTCCGCGATCGCGCGGCCGAGGTGGAGCGTGCCGAAGGACATGGGAGCGTTGACGCGAAGCACGCCTTTCGGCTCCCCTTGCAAGTGGCCGACCGTCGCTTCTGCTTCATCAAGCGCCGCGAGAACCGCGAGGCACCGCGCGAAATAGATTTGGCCATGTTCGGTCGGGCTGACGCTGCGTGTGGTCCGGCGCAAGAGCTGGACCCCCAATTCCCGCTCGAGCTCGCCGACCAACTTGCTGACGGCCGAACGCGACTGCCGAAGCTCTTGCGCCGCCTTCGCGAAATTGCCGAGCTGCACGACCTTCGTGAAGGTCCGGATGGCACTGAATTTATCCATGGGCTCCTCAGGCGGCCGGATTGTCGCGCGGACGTAGACAATCTATCGCCAACTTTGCGGATTGTCCGTCCGCCGGAGCGAGCCGATATTGCCGGGGCAGACGGGCATGACTGCCGGAGACTCCCATGATTTCCATTCGACACGCGGGCGATCGCGGCGGCGGCCCGATGGGCTGGCTCGACAGCCGCCACACCTTTTCGTTCGGCCACTATTACGATCCCGCGCATATGGGATTTGGCCCCTTGCGCGTCATCAACGAGGATCGGGTGAAGCCAGGCGCGGGGTTCGATACGCACGGCCATCGCGACATGGAAATCATCTCCTATGTTCTCGAAGGCGCGCTCGAACATAAGGACAGTTTGGGTACCGGTTCGGTCATTCGCCCGGGCGACGTGCAGCGCATGACGGCCGGAAGCGGCATCCGACACAGCGAGTTCAACCCGTCACGCGACGCGCCTGTCCACTTTCTCCAAATCTGGATCCTGCCGGACCAGACCGGGCTTGCGCCTGGCTACGAGCAAAAGACCTTCGGCAATGCGGAAAAGCACGGCAGGCTCAAGCTCATCGCCTCGCGCGGCGGGCGCGACGGGTCGGTGCTGATCCATCAGGATAGCGACGTCTACGCATCCATCCTCGACGAGGACGAGACGGTCGCGCAGCCCTTGGCCGCCGGCCGCAAAGGATGGGTGCAAGTGACCCGCGGGCTCGTCGAGCTCAACGGCAAGCGGCTTGCGGCCGGCGACGGCGCCGCCATCGAGAACGAGCCATCGGTCAGAATTTCCGGCGCTTCGGACGGATCAGAATTCCTTTTCTTTGATCTGCCGTGAACGACGCACCTGGGACGATCCACTCGCAAAAGGAGGAAGCCATGTCCAACCTCGAGATGTTGAGTCCGCAGAATCATTCGATCGCCCTCATCGACTATCAACCGGCCATGTATCAGGGCGTGCAGTCCCACGACCGGCTGGTGACGTTCAACAATGTCCAGGTCCTGGCAAAGGCGGCGAAGCTCTTCGCCGTTCCCACCGTCATCACCACGGTCGCCCAGAATTCGTTCTCGGGGCCGTTCATGCCGGAAGTCACGGGACTCTTCCCCAACCTTCCCGTCATCGACCGGACATCGATGAATTCCTGGCTCGATCCCAAGTTCCGCGAAGCGGTCCATGCGACGCGCCGCAAGAAGATCGTGATCGCCGGTCTTTGGACCGAAGCCTGCGTCATGTTTCCGACGCTCGACATGCTGCGGGAAGGATTCGAGATCTATATTCCCGCCGATGCCTGCGGGGATATCTCGCCCGAGGCGCATCAGCGTTCGATCGACCGCGCCGTCCAGGCCGGCGCCGTCCCCATCACGTCGCTGCAATATGTCTTCGAGCTGCAGCAGGACTGGGCGCGCAGCGAGACCTATGAGGGCGTGATGGACATCCTGCGCGCGCACTCGCCCTATGGCATCCAGGTCCGGTTCTCGAAATGGGCCTTGGGCGAGCACGCGTCGGAGGGCGGGGCGCACAAATGAGCAGCGCCGGCCCCGCGGCCGATCTCGTCCTTCACAACGGCCGGATCACGACGCTCGACCGCGCCAATCCCTCGGCGAGCGCCGTCGCGATCAAGGACGGCAAATTCATCGCGGTCGGCGCCGACCGGGATATCCTTCCCCTTGCCGCCGCGTCATCCCGGCGAATCGATCTTACCGGCCGGCGCGTGTTGCCGGGGCTGATCGACAATCACCTCCACATCATCCGGGGCGGACTCAATTTCAACATGGAGCTGCGCTGGGACGGGGTGCGCTCTCTTGCCACCGCGATGGCGATGCTGCGCCGGCAGGTCGCGATCACGCCGCCGCCGCAATGGGTCCGGGTCGTTGGCGGGTTCACCGAGCATCAGTTCGCGGAGAAGCGGTTGCCGACGATCGCGGAACTGAACGCCGTCGCGCCTGACACGCCGGTGTTCATTCTCCATCTCTATGACCGCGCGATCCTCAATGCCGCGGCGCTGCGCGCGGTGGGATACACCAAGGACACGCCCGAGCCACCCGGCGGTTCGATCGAGCGCGATGCGCGGGGCAATCCGACAGGCCTGCTTTTGGCGAAGCCCAATGCCGGCATCCTTTATGCCACGCTGGCCAAAGGGCCGAAGCTTCCCGTCGAATACCAGATCAATTCGACACGGCATTTCATGCGGGAGCTGAACCGGCTTGGCGTCACCGGCGCGATCGATGCCGGCGGCGGCTTCCAGAACTATCCCGAGGATTATGCCGTCATCAGGAAACTCGCCGCCGAAGGTCAGCTCACGACCCGGCTTGCCTACAATCTCTTCACCCAAAAGCCCAAGGCCGAGAAGGACGATTTCCTCAACTGGACCCGGACCTCGCGATATCAGGATGGTGACGACTATTTTCGGCACAATGGCGCCGGCGAAATGCTCGTTTTCTCTGCGGCGGATTTCGAGGATTTCCGGCAGACCCGCCCCGACATGCCGATGGAGATGGAAGGCGAGCTCGAGGCGGTGATCCGCGTCCTTGCGCAAAACCGCTGGCCGTGGCGCCTTCACGCCACTTACGAGGAGACCATCGCCCGCGCGCTCGACGTCTATGAGAAAGTGAACCGCGACATCCCCTTGGCAGGCCTCAGTTGGTTCTTCGATCACGCGGAGACGATCTCCGATCGGTCGATCGACCGGATCGCGGCGCTTAGCGGCGGCATCGCCGTACAGCATCGCATGGCGTATCAGGGCGAGTATTTTGTCGAGCGGTATGGCGCTCGCGCGGCCGAGGCGACGCCCCCCATCGCCAAAATCCTCGAGCGCGGCGTTCGCAGCTCGGCCGGGACCGACGCGACGCGGGTCGCCTCTTATAATCCGTGGGTTTCCCTTGCCTGGCTCGTCACAGGCAAGACTGTCGCGGGCCTCCGGCTTTATCCCCAACGCAACTGCCTCGACCGCGAGACCGCGCTTCGGATGTGGACCGAGAACGTCACCTGGTTCTCGAACGAGATCGGCCGGAAAGGCCGCATCGAGGCGGGGCAGCTTGCTGACTTGATGGTTCCCGACCGCGACTATTTCGCCTGCCCCGAGGACGAGATCGCCGACACGGTATCGCTTCTCACGGTCGTTGGCGGGAAAATCGTCTATGGCGCCGGCGATTTCGCGCGTTTTGATGACGCGCCGCCACCGCCCGCCATGCCGGATTGGTCGCCGGTCCGCAACGCCGTGACCGGCTCCGACACGGGATCGCCTGCGATGCGGCGCGAGGTGACGCCGGCCTTCGGCTGCGCGTTTCACCGGCATCACTCTGCGGCCTCGTCAAAGACCGTGCCGGCCTCCGATCCGGCCTTGTTCTGGGGCGCGCGCGGCTGTAGCTGTTTCGCGTTCTGAGCGGCACAAGGGGGACGGTGACCATGGTGCGGGCCACCGGATCTTCGGCAGAGTCAACCATCGCGGTCACGGCCTGGGGCGCGTTCCGTCACCCGGTCTTCACGATCCTGTGGATCGCGACGGTCGTCTCCAATATCGGGAGCTGGATGCAAAGTGCCGCGTCGGGATGGCTCATGACAACGTTGAGCCCGTCTCCTTACGAGGTTGCCCTGGTTCAGGCGGCCGGCAGCCTGCCGATGTTCCTTTTCAGCCTGCCGGCCGGCGCGCTTGCCGACATCGTCGATCGGCGCTGGCTTCTCATCTGGATGCAAATCGTGGCGGGCGCATTGTCCGCGGCATTCGCGGTGATGATCGCGGTTGGCACGATCTCGTCCGATCTGTTGCTGACCTTTATCTTCCTTTCGGGGATAACGGCGATCCTGTCGGCCCCTGCGTGGCAGGCGATCGTGCCCCAATTGGTGCCGCGGCACGACATGCCGGGCGCCATCGCGTTGAATGGCGCGGGTTTCAATCTCAGCCGCGCCGTAGGACCTGCTTTGGCCGGGATTGCCATCGCCGCGCTGGGCATGGCGTCGCCGTTTTTTATCAACGCGGCCAGCAATCTTGTCGCGATCGGCGCCCTTTTGTGGTGGCGGAGCAAGCCCAGCCCTCGCGACCTGCCGGTCGAGCATTTCTTCGGCGCGATGCGCGCCGGCCTTCGTTATGCCGCCTTCAATCGGCCGCTCCAGGCGACCCTCGTGCGGTCCGCCGCGTTTTTTCCGCTTGCCAGCGTCTATTGGGCGCTTCTTCCCCTTCTCGCGCGCAACCAAATCGGCGGCGGACCGGCGATCTATGGCTTCCTGCTCGGCGCGATCGGCGTAGGCGCGGTTGCGGCCGCGTTCGTCCTTCCTGCGGCCAAGGCGCGGCTCGGGGCCGATGGCACGATGCATGCGGCGACGGCTCTCACGGCCGTCGCGCTGGTGCTGTTTGCGATCGGGCATGATCTTTCAACCGCGCTTGTTGCCTGCGCGCTCGCGGGCATTGCCTGGATCGCCGCAATCGCCACGCTGACCGTGTCGGCGCAATTCGCGCTTCCGGCGTGGGTGCGCGGCCGCGGGCTCGCGATCTTCGCCTGCGTGCAGTTCGCGGGCCTTGCCGCCGGCAGCGTGATCTGGGGCAAGATCGCCGCCGCGACCGGCCTTCCGACAGCGCATGTCGCGGCGGCGATAGCGCTCGTCGTGCTCGTGCCGGCGCTTTCCCGCTGGCATCTGGAGACCGGCGCCGGCAACGACCTGACGCCGTCGATGCATTGGCCGACCCCGGTCCTTTCGCACGATCCGACGTCCGACCGGGGGCCGGTCCTGGTCACGGTCGACTATGTCGTGGCGCCCGGCGTCCGCACGGCGTTTCTGGCGGCGATCCGAAAGGTGGGCGAGGAGCGGCGGCGCGACGGCGCCTATGCGTGGGGAATCTATCAGGACCTCTCGCGCGAGGACGCCTTTGTCGAGACCTTCCAGGTTGCATCCTGGCTCGAGCATATGCGCCAGCATGAGCGCGTCACCAACGCCGACAAGGTGGTGGAGGACGCCATGCAGCGGCTTCTTGCCGCGGGCACGCCGCTCATACGGCACCTGATCACGCCCAGCGCGAACGAGTTGCCATGATGGTCTACGGCATCATCGCGGCTCGGCTTTGCCTTGCCATCGTGTTCCTTTATAGCGGCGCGGACAAGCTTCTGAACTGGCAATCGGGCGTTGATGAAGTTCGGGGCTTCGGTCTTCCGTGGCCACGGCTCTGCGCGGCGCTTACGATCGCGACGCAGCTTACCGGCGGGCTGCTGGTCGCGAGCGGCTACGCCGTC
>Ga0335073_10011729_pt1 | contig 12316 bp, 9 predicted proteins | sample Lox_Sample_22_FD_207093 | JGI IMG/M metagenome (GOLD analysis project Ga0335073, IMG submission 207093) | Soil microbial communities from Loxahatchee National Wildlife Refuge, Florida, United States - Lox_Sample_2.2 | ecosystem: Environmental > Terrestrial > Soil > Wetlands | place: USA: Florida... | reverse complement strand
ATCACGCCGTTAGAAAGATACCACGCGCGTGGAAGTCAGGACGCACATTGGAAGAGTTGAATTGCTACTGGTGGACATCTCAGTCGAGAATAAAGATACCAATGTCATCTGACAGTAGGTCACCGAGATGGAAGAACACATCGTAAAGCACTATTGTCTGTACTCCGTATGTGTCCTATGTAAACGCCCGTGCCACAGCCCTGCATACGGTATCCAGCGTACGGAGTAGAGAGAGTAGAGTACCTTTCAGCAGAACCGTCCTGGCAGTTAGATAGCTATGATATCGACGGCAAATACATGATGTTCAGGTCTTACATACTCTAAGGTTGAACGCGGCGATATCTTTCTAGACTTCGATTAAGTTAAGTGTCGGCCTTTTGCCTTTTGCCTGAGTTGATCGAAATGCTGCTGCCTTTTACGCGCCAACGCAACCTAAAGGGCCAAGCGAACGTCATGCCAGCTCCCACCTGCGTTTGCTTCAGCCTCAGAAGCCACGACTTTGAACTTGGATCTGCATCCTAAATATCCCTCGCATCTCTGATATATTTTGACTGCAAAATTTGCTCTCCATCCTCCCACCTTCCTCACCACACATCTCGTCCTCCTACTTTAGCGGCGCCATGGTCGTCGACACGACTTACTACGATGCGTTGGGTGTACCGCCAACCGCCTCAGAGCTCGAAATCAAGAAGGCATACAGGAAGCAGGCTATAAAGCTGCATCCGGACAAGAATCCTGGTGATGAGACGGCTCATGAGAGATTCCAAGAGGTAAGACACCCGTGAACTTCCGCCCAACCGACGGTGGCACTTCTTCAGTACTTTCTCAGATACGCGCCCGTCCGCTATTACATAGTGTGAATGAAATACTGACCGAGTTTGCTTGAAACAGATCGGCGAAGCGTACCAAGTACTCAGCGACAAGGCTCTCCGAAGTAGATATGACAAGTACGGGAAAGAGCAGGCAAAACCTGACTCGGGATTCGGTAAGAAATCACATCACCGTTCTAAAAATTGAGCGCTTACACTCTGGCAGAGGATCCGGCGGAATTCTTCGCTATGATATTCGGTGGCGATGCCTTCCAGGACTGGATCGGCGAAATCACGCTGATGAAGGATCTGACAAAGACAATGGACATCACGATGAAAGAGCAAGAAGAGGAGGCCACAGCCGCAGAGTCGTCCACAGCAGCAGCTAGCGAGTCAGCCAAACCCATTCCATCCGATGGTACCGACGAAAGCGACGCTCCTCCACCACCGTACACCCGCGCGCACATCTCCGACGCGGACCCGACCACGCACCTGGAGCCGGAGAAGCCTCCGATGCGCAGCAGCTCCCCGGCGGCGTCGGGCTACTCGTCAGGGACGAGCACGCCGCGGCCGTCCGGCATCCCGACGCGGCTGGCGCTGGAAGACAAAGCGCATGCGGCGGAGATGCAGGGGCGGCAGAACGCGGAGGGCATGACGGAGGAGGAGAAGGCGCTGCGCGAGAAGCAGCGGCGCAAGGGCGGGCTGTCGCGCGAGCAGCGCGAGGAGCTGCTGGCGTTCGAGGTGGAGCGGCGGCGCGAGCGCGAGGAGCGCGTCAGCACCCTCAGCGCCAAGCTCGTCAACTATATTTCCGTCTGGACTGAGACCGACAAGGGTGATGATGTTACCGCCGCCCTCAAAGAGAAGACCCAGTTCGAGATCGAGAACCTCAAGATGGAGTCCTTTGGCCTCGAGATTCTGCGTGCCATCGGTGCCGTCTACATCTCCAAGGCCAGCACCTTCCTCAAGAGCCAGAAGCTCTTTGGGATTGGTGGCATGTGGAGCCGGCTGAAGGAGAAGGGCAGCGTGGCTAAGGAGACCTGGGGAACGATTTCTACGGCCATTGACGCGCAGATGACGATGGAGGAGATGGCACGCATGGAAGAAAAGGGTGGTGAGGAATGGACCGACGAGCGCAGGATGGAGTATGAGAAGAAAGTCACGGGTAAGATCCTTGCGGCGGCGTGGAGAGGGAGTAAATATGAGATTCAAGGCGTGCTACGCGAGGTCTGTGATCGCGTGCTCAATGATAAGAGCGTGAAAACGGAGAAAAGGATCGAACGAGCTCAAGCTCTGATCATTATTGGTGACCTATTCAGCAAAGTAAGTTGAGTCGGGTATTCTTATAGGATGACTTATTAACAAAACTTCGCAGGCAGCTCGAGATCCGGATGAAGAAGGCGAATTTATGGCCTTTGAGCAACTTATGGCTGAGGCACAGATGAAGAAGAAAGAAGACAAGAAACAGCGACGAGAGAAGCACAAGTCGTCAAGCAAAGACAACCTTGCATCACCGCCACACAGAGAGTACGAGTATCATGGAACAGGCGAGAAGTATAACCCGAACGCATAATGGAAAGATGCACCTGAAATTTTGGTTTTGTGCGTACACGTTGCGCCCTGGCTGTACAGGTTATGGATGTTAAACCCTTCATCTAGCGTTCTGCCCAAATCTTATTTCGAGTACCCAACGCGTATATGTACGAGGTAGAAGGTGGATAGATCCCGTAGATGGCCATAATACAGTCACTGTGGACGCGAACGCGACTCTCCAACCCATCCTTGCACTTTCACCTACCATGCCTATCCACCGTAACCTCCGAAGCAGATCGCTTCTACCAGGATGCATCAGGACTCCTCTCCAGCCCCAAGCGCCGCAATCAGTCTCCTCGCCGCGCCTTCACCGCTAAGATACGCGCCCGTAACGGTACCCATCTCCTCGACAGGCGCCACATGCTCACCAGCAAACCAGACCCTGCGCTCAGGACAGCCCACCCTCAGCGCCTCAAGGCACACGTCCGCGTCCTCCAGCCCAACCTGAAAGTTGCAGTAGGAGCCGCCGCCAGCCAGCTCATCGAAGCGCCAGGCGGTAGCGAGCGCGGCGCGCGGCGCGCAGCCCGGGTCGGCGGCGTCGAAGCCCGGCAGGCGCGCGACGTACGGCGCGAAGAAGGCGGCCAGGAAGGCGAGCTGGGCGGGGGGCGGGCGGCCGTGCACCGCGGCCGCGATGTGCGCCGACGCCGCGCCGAACGTGTAGAACAGCAGTGTGGGGTGGGCGTGCGGCGGCGCGAAGGCTGCCAGGTCGTACGCTTCTTGCGGCCAGGCGTGCGGGTTGGTGGCGCCCGCGTAGGACGGCGACACCCAGTTCGTGTAGCCCGCGTGTGGGTCCGCGGTGCTGGTGCTGGGAGTGGTAGTGGTGGTGGTGCGCCAGAAGGCGCGTGGGAACGTCAGGTACACTTTTTCTAGGTGCCCGACTGAGATCGAGGAGATGGCTTTCGTCAGGATGCCTGGGATTGGCGGGTCGAAGACGTGCAGGTTGCGTTTGAGCCAGCCTAGCGGTGTGGTTACGACGGCGGCGTCGAATTGGTACTCTTTTCCGTCTTCCGTCTTGATTGATACTGTGGGAGGACTGGAAGGAAGATTCTCAATCCCCACAACCAGTGTGTTGAGTAAAATGTTGGCGGATGCGAGCGCGGGAGCTGCGAGCTTCTTGAGAATGTCGGTGAAAGTAGATGCAACTACTGATTCTTCTGTATATCCCATTAGCAATTGACCTGTCATATCGCAACTTTGAATTCATACCTCCACCGCAGCAGTCTTCGAGAAATGCGAACCGAAGACTCTGCCTGTCTATAGCATCACCAATGTAACATCCCCACATCTGTGACATATCTAATAACAGCTGTCGGTCGCTTGGTTCCATTTCCATTTCTGATGTTTTCTTAACCAGGTAATCGTAAAGACTCGCGTCTGCGGGAATTGTATCCTTGTTGGCAAGACTGTATGGGAATGCATCTTCGATCAACGTCCAACGAAGATCGGAAAGCTCCTTGGCCTTGTCTTCAGGAATTAGGTCTCCATTGCGGTCATAAACTCTGATTACCTCGTTCCAAACATGGAGAGGCGTCTGAGTTTCACGTGCAAGGTCGTGGAGAGGATTTGATCCAGAAGTGTGAATCCAATTAGGACCGCTTGCAGATGTTAGATGGAGCTCTTTTCAAGAACACGAGGAGTCATATCCTCACATGTCTGCCAAATATCCAAGCTGATCACTTTGATGAATCTGTATGGAATCGATCAGTTCACAATTGAGCACACTCAAAGAATGGAACGCACTCGTCCGCCTATGCGATCCCGAGCTTCGAATATAGTAACACGAAATCCTTTCTGAAGCAGTATATCCGCACATCTTAGACCTGAAATTCCAGCACCGACAATGCAGATACTTGGAGAGTCATGTTTTTGGGGAACAGACGAGCTAGAGCTCATCTTTTCATGCATTCGCACCGAACACCTAAGGAAAAGAAAAATTTATAGGGGAGAGCGAGGACCAAGCTCTGTGGATGCATTTTGAGTGGATACCTGCAGTTTATTAAGAACAATACATGTCGCATCTATGTATTCGCTAAGGACTTTCTCAAATAAGTTTGGGGAAGCGAAAGTGGCTGAGTGTCTTTGCCAGCTCATGCTTGCTGAGATAGTTAAGGTGCATATCGTACCTAGGGATGGGGACGCATGCCAACTGCGCCTCTCAATATCACACGACCAACGTAGATTGAGCGCTGAAAGTGCTTTTTGTTTCATTTGCATCCTCTCTGTAATCACAGTACGCTGAATTATTTTCGCATATGCTTATTCAGTCCGCTTGTAGTGCTTAGCGAAGTCCGAGACTTCAATGTCACTAATTCTCAAACAAAGAAGTCATCATTCTACGCTTGTTCTTTCAAGTTCGCAGCTCGTAACCGAGTGTCAAAGATCAACAGGCTATCTACATGGAATTGCAAACTTGAAAATAGCCATTGTTTGCCGTGGAAGTTCAGCGAAGACTTCCCAATAGTCCCTATCAAATTACCAACAATGGCATTCAGCACCGTTCAGAGCATTCACTATTCTAACTCTGAACTTAATCGTATTATCATCAGTCATGGGCCCTTCTAAGTGTGACTATCCACTCTCTACCGTCCGTCTCGTAATCTCTTCCTGAATCAACAGTACGACTGGAGTATGGCCTTTGTTCGTCGCAAGATCAAGCGGCGTGTCACCGTCGACATCTTGGTAATCCAGGTCTGCACCAGCTTCCATCAGAAGCTTCGCGATTTCCGGGTAGCCACCATACGCGGCCATGCTCATGGGAGCCCACCCCCAACGATCCTTGACGTTGACATTCGCGCCTTTGCTTATGAGGTCGGCAACTTTGTCGGTGTCGCCCTCGCTCGCAGCCTCCAGCAACATCGCGTCCGACTTGAACAGCTTGAACATGATCGAACCCAGGCGTGATGACTTCTTGCGTGCGGAGCCGCCCGCGGAAGTTCGCGAGCCGGAGCTCGTGGCGCTCGTCGTCGGCACCAGCTTCTCGAAGTACTTGTCGAACGGATTGTCGAACGTGATGCTCTCGGCCGTGCTGTCGACGGCCGTGGTCGATGGTGACCTGAGGGAGTCTGCGCCCCTTACTGCGGTTGGTCCCGACAGCAATGAAGGTGCCGGGCCTGTGTCGATGGTCTCCAGCGGCGTATCTTCCTCCAACTCGCCGCGTGCAAAGGAGTCGCGGAACCACCCTGTGATGAAGTCTTGATTTTCATTGATGACCGACTTCGAAATTCCTATTGTTTCGAGCTCACGTCTGAATCCTTCCCATACCTCTTTGGTGCCGATTGATTCTGCTGATGCCGTAGATGCCACGGAACCTTCATGAAGACCTCCACGGACTTCTTTTCGATATTTGTCTAGTTTCTTAATTATAATGCGCTGTGATGAGCTGTACTACATTAGAATGGTGACGATAGTGGCATTAGCGGTTGCACTCTTACTTGCTTAGGATATGATTGAAAGCATCGAGCTTTGTATAGGTCGCGATGATTCGTTGTTTCAATTCGGATACATCTTGCAGGCCAAATCTTAACTGGTCGAATACCCTCTGGCTTGGAGTAGCCAACCGTTCGTATTTCTGTACAATATCCTGAAGCTCGTTCAAGTTCTCTTCGCATGATTCTCTTATAAGTTCAAGGCGCTCACGGCGACTAGGCGACAACTCCCAGTGGTATTCTTCCAGAAGTTCTTCGGTTTCTTTGATAGTGATATGAAGTATCTTGACCTCCTTAGCGATGCGCTGAAACTCTTCGGATGAGTCTCGACAGGCCTTGTACACAGTCCATGCCAACGCACCAACCGTAATGAGGTCGCTTACGCCGAAGCCAAAACTCATCGTGGCATTATGGCTTCAAAGCGGCGGTGTCGTATACTAAACAAGCCGAAAATTCGGCCGACCTATCACCTGCGCAATCTATGGAGAGACAGCTTGAATGATATAGAGGACCACGCAAAGACAAGAGATGAGGATGGAGACATTTTTGAGACATGAGAGAAGCTAGAAATAGACAGAGCCTCAATGTCGGTAACCACGCGAGAGTCGGAGAATCTACGCTTGTTGGCTAGGGAGTTACTGTCCTTAGCCTGCTGCTTTGATTCACCGGTTGCATGGATTATGCAGTGAATGCGCAACGCTACAGGGCGGTGCATTTGCTTATTCCCCTCCACCATCCTGACACTGCCCCACTGCCCCTATGTTTTTGACCGGTACAACAGCGGTTAGGCGGGATATCCGGCCTGTGAGAATACGAGATCGCTCTCTAGGCGACCCTCCCTTTTAACCGCTGCTTTGGCCCTCAAGAACGGAAGATTAAAAGCAAAAGCCAGCGCTAAAATGATAATTAGAATGGGAGCGTGACGTCGAAAAGGAGAGATTGCCTCATGGAATCCTGTTGCCACTTCGAATTTTGGTGTATTCCATATCTTCAATATCAAGTATTTTAGCAAAAGTTTGGTTTCTGAAGCTTCAGGAACTTTCAACGACCATAGAAAAAGCTAGTGGAGTACATCCACAAAGCAAGATACCGAAGCTAGTCAGTATTCTATCCACTTCCAGTAAAAGTTTGGAACAGCTACCTCGTAGCTGCAATTGAGACGAATTTGAACCTAAACAGCAAAATGGAACTTACTTTAGAATTGAAAGCTTCCTATCTCTGAAGTCAAACGCCTAGAAATGCTTAAGATCTACTGTAACTTTCTCCGCATAGAAAGATATTAATACTGCAATGCAATTCCATAAGCACCAATGCCTTGCTCACAGCGAAAGACACGGCGCTCAGAGCCCGCTGACGCACCAAGAAAGTAAGGCAAGAAGCGAGAGCCGCTGATATAGTCACTCTTGACGAAAAACGGCCACCACGTTCATGAGTATTTGAACACCGGACCCCCATCTAAATCTCGAAACCAGCCGGACAACGCCAATAACAAGGTCAAACGAATGAATGGCGTTGGCCCAAACCTCCAATTGCGAAATTCCTCGTTCAAGATTTACTTTGAAGCGAAGAGCATCAGTATATCGACCAAGAATCGAAGTTTTAATTCTGTTTCGGTTTGATGACGCCGAGGTATATACCTGCAACAACGCCAACGATGATGAGCAGAATCACGCAGATCCAGAAGCAGATCCACTTCTTGCGCCTGGCAGCCTTCGCACTACAGCAACAGTCAGTCTCATCTCAGTCCAAGAACCAGTTTCCGTGACGCGCGCACAGCTGACTCTCAAGCAACCAGCCCAGCGCGCACCGTCACCAAACACAGCACCACGTACCTAACAACGCCCTTATCGAGCTCAACGTTCGCCTGGATGATATTCTCGCGGACCTCCTCACCCTTCTGCTCGATGGTCTGCACCAGCGGCTCCTGCGCGAGCACAATCTGATCGAGGTCCTGGAACAGCTGCGCGAGCTCGACCATAGTCTGCTCGATGCGGCGGATCTCGTCGTGGCGGGCGCGGACCGCGCCCAGCGCGCTGCGGGCCTGGCCACTACGGTCCGCATTCAGCAGTGCCTGCTGGAAGATCTGGGCGCCGCCAGTCGCGTCGTCGACAGCCGCCGCCACCTCGGCGTCCGATGCGTCCGGCCGCACGATCCGGTACTGCCGCGCCTGCTGCTCCTGCATCGCCTTGCGAAAGTCGGCTTCGATGCGCTGGTACTGCGTGATCGCGGCTTTGAGGCGCCGGTCCACGCGGCCGACTTGCGGCGCCGTCGATGCCGACTGCGACGCTGGGTCCGACTTGATCGCTTTCAGGCGGCTGCCCAGGCTGCGGTAGGTGGTCATTATGTCGCTGTTTTCGGTGTCGATCAGCGAGGACGAGGCTTGGTCGTTGAGCACGCGCCGGTGCAGCGATTGAAGTCCTTGTAGACGTGATTCGAGGTCGTCGATTGCTTTGTCGATGGAGCGGCAGTCGTTGAGGATGGCGCCGCTACCGGAGCCTCCGTTGGTTGGTGCGGACTGTGGAGCGTTGTAGCCGTTCATTACAGGTGGTGGAGGTAGTGCTGGTGGAGCAGACGGACTCTGCATGCCATAACCGCCTTCGTTGCGTGGCCCTGAGTTGTATCCGGGAGATTGTGGTGCGTTGTTACGTCCTTCACCGAAACCTCCTCCTGGAGCACCGAAGCCATGACCTGGTCTATCGTTTCGATCTGAGCCGTAAGGTGGTGCTGCAGCTGGAGGTGGTCGAGAAGCTCCTCCTCTTGGTCCTTGTGGTAGTCCACCGCCTGGTCTCCTCGCTCCTGGTCCTGAAGGTAAACCACCTTGGAATCCTGGTTGCTGTCTTGGAGGAGGTCTGTTGTATTGGTTCATTTCTACGTCCTGCTGCGGAGCACCTTTTTGAAGTCAGAAACCATATCTTCGACACACAGCACCAGAGTATAGAGAATAGCAAATGAAGAAGTGGCTTCGTACCATATCCGTTCTGCTGGCCATAATTATCATTTCCTCCTCCTTGTGTCCCTCCGTATCTATTTCCACCTCCGTAGGGATTTGAGTCTTGTTGTGCGTAGGGATTGCGACTGCCATAGCCTCCGGTGCCGCTGTAGGGATTGTTACCGGACTCCATATTGTCAGCAATTACAATAATTGAAGGTCGAAGAAGTTCTTCAGTAAGTCGTGGATTGGAGGGGATGGGTGGTCTCAACTTACCATGCTGAAACACGGGATGCAGCGTTCGCGTTCGGAGGTCACGTACGACGCCTTTATGCGAACCGAGATATTCTTCACTGGATTTGGAGGGTATGCAAGTGAATATTGTGAGGTAGAAGATGCAAGCAGCTGTACAGAGAATAATTGTGCAAAAGAAGACGGCGTGTATGGAGAAAAAGAGAAGACGGAGGTGGCTCTAGAAGGTGCTTGGTCGCAGATGCTTGGTAGCAGATTACGTGCCAATGAACGGTCGCTGACCTCTAACGCGAAAATAAAGGAGCAATTCGAAACCAACTAAACGAGCTTAAAGCCAACGACGGCGCCCAGGCACAAATGCCGCTATCGCTGATACAGTCCGACTTAACCTTCTAATAGAATGTGTGCCTGCCGATCTACGTCCTGACTAACTGATAATTAACTAGCTCTAGCCTCGGCACCCCATAACGCCTGAGGCTGAGAGTCACAACGCCACTCATTGAATAATGCAGATTCGATTCAACATCGATGAGACCAACGTCAGAGCCTACATGATTTCTCGACAACAATATATTCACGTTTGATGATTGTACTCAATAATTCATCACCGAGAATGCTCAGGCTCATAAACTCACTCGCTGTTAGTATTGGCGTGACCGTAGAGCGAAGACGGAAATCTCCATCAAGTTACAATGAACTTCATCGTATTATCAGAATGCTTTTAACATAGGTCGAGCCTGGCATTGAAGCCAGCAAAGCTCAAATATCTCTGTATGATCGTAGCGCCATTAAATTTGCTTCCACATTTCCAATGAACGACAGACCTTGAACCTGATCCATGAGCGTCCCTGAAGCACCTCTAGCTTCTACCTGTTCCCATTTATGCCAACTCCTGTACTCATAATCAAACACGGTATTTGTCGCAGTCCATGAAACTCCAAGACACCGCACTGGTTCTGACCTGTAGTTCATAATCATGAAAGGTTTAGGAGTGGTCAAGCTTGCGCCATTCAGCCGATTCGGGATCCGGTATTTTCGAACATTTACGGTCAAATGGAGTCAGTAAAAGTCCATCATTAAGACAAGAGCGCCTTCAAATCCGCGTCACAGAATCTTTGTCTCCCTCTTTACCCCATCGCTTGCTCTCATCACCCTCTGCCCACTCCTTCTCCGTGTAGCCTAACCTTCTCTTAACCTCCTCAACCGTTCCTTTGTCTCCAGTATTCTTCCCAATGTTGTCAGAAATCTTGACAGCTGGCCTGCCGTTCGCACTCGACAGCTTGATGACAATATTCAGTGGTACACTCTTCTTCCCGTCACTCAGCCGTGCAAAATCATTCGTCAAGAACGTGCCGACTCCAAACGTGGGCTGGAAGCCTGCATCTTCAGCCGCATTCTTGTACTTCAAGCAGAGATCGACGTTGAGTGAGTCCGAAAACACGATCACTTTCTTCTCCGCGATACCTTGCGATAAGTAGAACTCGCGCATCTGCTTGATGTACGTCTCCGGATCGCCAGAGTCCTGTCTCACACCGGTAAATACCTCCGCATACGTCCTCCTCTTCATTTCAACCGTGCCATTCTCAGCAGGAGCGTCTTCCTTTCTTGCATATACGTTCTCAGGAATCGGCCTGGCAAACGCCTTGAGGAAGTCCGCGGTGCCGAACGTGTCCGTCAACGCGATGCCGAGCACACCCTCTCCAAACGTGTCAACCCAATACCGCAGCGCCGTCTCATTCGCATTCTCATAGTCATCGAAGACCGCAGCCACACCCATAAACCACTCGTGCGCCACCGTCCCAACCGGCTGCAAGCCCAGCTTCATGGCAAAGTGGACGTTGGACGTGCCAGTGAACCTACCCAACACCTCCGGCCCCGCCTCCTCTTGCGCAGCCACCAGCCCGCGCAGCACCAGCTCCTGCGTGGCGTAGTCGCGGCGGCGCCGCGACCCAAACTCGCTGAAGACGCAGCCGGCCGCGAGCAACGCCGCGCCTTTGGCCGCGGCCCGCTCCGCCTGCCCTTTGTGCGTCCAGTCTGTGTCCTCGTGCCGGAAGTAGGCTTCGCTCACTAGTGCCAGCAGCGGGATCTCGTACAGGATTGTGTCCACCCACCGGCCGGCCGCGGCGAGGTCGAGCGCGCCCGTGTCGGCGTCGGAGGCGGTGCCCGGTGTAGAGGACGCGTCCGGGACGAAGGTCAGTGTGACTTGGTGCGCTGGGTCGAGGCGGAGGGTTGAGAGGTAGTGTAGGTAGGGCTCGTTGAGGTAGGGACATGTGTGCCGCAGGAAGGCCAGCTCGTCGGCACTCAGCCTGATGTCCGCCAGCTTCGCGATTTGTGCCTCTAGCCATCGGCTTGCTTTGCGCGAGAACTTCATCGCCGGAGTGCGGTTCGTGTAGCGGTAGGTGACTTGCACGTCTGGGAAGTACTTGAGCACGCAGCATTGCATCGTCAGTTTGTAGAGGTCGCTGTCGGCCGGTTAGTGAGCTGCGATAAGCGTGTCTGAGGTACGGACGTGTCTAGCAGCGAGAAGATGCCTTCTTGCATCGCTGGAGGCGCTGGAATCTCGGTGGATGATGCCATTGCGAAGGCTCCAAGTGCCAACTGAGGCTGGCTTGGAAGTTGAAGTTCATAAAACGCGCGATGAAGTGGACTGGGCAAACTATCGACGTGAGGATGTTTGGTAAGGCGGGAATCAGTGCGCAAGGCTGCACGGTGCGTTAGTACAGTACTCCGTACTACGATAGTACCTACGGTAATACTATGGTGTTACCTACGGTTTTCTGCGATAACGAACCTCAGCTGTCCAATGTTACTCACTTTAGACCTGGTTAGAACTGTTTCTATGAAGTGTTTCCATTTCAATATAGTTTTCTATCACATCTCTATTTCATAGCGGAGTGTAGGGATGAACGCGAATAAATGCTCATGAACATGCTTCTATAACAGCAAAACAAGGCGCTATACTCGGAAAGTTGCACGGTACAGTAAATCACCAGATACTGTATCTCGTCCAGGTGGTGCAAAGTGTTGGGAGATCGTGGCCTTGTGCTGCAACAACTTGACTATGGCCTCGTGCCCATTCTTGGCGGCTAACGATAGCGGCGTCCGGCGGTACGGACTATCCTTCGACTCGATATCGGCGCCGGCCTCCAGCAGCTGCTTGACTACGGCCTCGTGCCCATTCTTGGCGGCTAACGACAGCGGCGTCCGGCCGTACTCATTATCCTTCGACTCGATATCGGCGCCGGCCTCCAGCAGCTGCTTGACTACGGCCTCGTGCCCATTCTTGGCGGCTAACGACAGCGGCGTCCGGC
>Ga0335073_10011728_pt1 | contig 12316 bp, 15 predicted proteins | sample Lox_Sample_22_FD_207093 | JGI IMG/M metagenome (GOLD analysis project Ga0335073, IMG submission 207093) | Soil microbial communities from Loxahatchee National Wildlife Refuge, Florida, United States - Lox_Sample_2.2 | ecosystem: Environmental > Terrestrial > Soil > Wetlands | place: USA... | reverse complement strand
ATGGACAACTCTGGAGAGGAAATGGCGGAGGGAGAGGGATTCGAACCCCCGGTACCCTTTCGAGTACAACGGTTTTCAAGACCGCCGGTTTCAACCGCTCACCCATCCCTCCGCGGGGGATTAGGGGTGGTTCCAGTTTAGCCTAGCCGGCACAAAAGATTGCGGAATGCCAGGGATTGGATCAAACCATTCAATCTCGCAGGCTTTGTATCCGCCAAGGTACGAGCCACTAAGGTCGTATGGGCCGATGATGACGACATCCACTGCATCGTGTGCGAGGATCGCCTCGGCGTTCTCGACGCCCACGACGGTTTCGATCATCGCAGGTGCCAGATGCGGCACCGCTCCGATGTCCCCGACGGCCTTCAAACATGCCAAGGGGTGCTTGGCCCAAAGTAGACAATGCACTGATACTGGAGCAGCACAGGAAAATCTGTGGCGAGAGAAATCTATGTCCGACGCCGTGTGGAATTCTGAATGGAATCATTCTCGCGCAACACGCGCTTTTCCTTTTCAAGACCGAATCTAACTGAAGTTCGCCGCAGGCCGTGTTCAAGCGGATTAGAGTGCTTTCGGTCTCGGTGGTGTTAAAACTGGAGTACATGCCAAAGAAAGCCAATCCAGGGACGGCACCGCAGCCTGGCCAACCCATCAGCTTGCGTACGCTTGGCGACTATTTGAATCTTTCCCCGGCAACCATCTCTCTGGTTCTCAATAACGCGCCGGGAGTGCGATCCATTCCTCAGGAGACACGCGATCGCGTGATCGAGGCCGCAGCCAAGTTTGACTATCGGCCCAGTTTCTTCGCACGTTCTCTGCGCAAGCGCCAGACATTCACCGTGGGTGTCCTTGTTCCGGAACTCAGTGACAGCTACGCGATGCAGGTGTTGAGCGGGGTTGAAGAACACCTCATCGAAGAAGGCTATTTCTATCTGACCGCCAGCCACCGGCGCAAATCAGACCTCATCGAGGAGTACCCACGCCTGTTTCTCGATCGATCGGTAGAAGGATTCATCTTTATTGATACGGCCCTGGAAAAGAGCCTTGGAGCTCTCCCGGCCGTTGTGGTTGCGGGCCATCACCAGATCGAAGGCGTAACCAACGTAGTGCTGGATCAGAAACGCGCCGCCGAGCTCGCCCTGCGCCATCTTTACCAGCTTGGCCATCGCAAAATTGCGTTCATGCGCGGCGGCAGCCATAGCTCCGATGCCGACGATCGCTGGAATTGTCTGATGACTGTCGCCCGCGATCTCAAACTGGCAGTTCCTTCAGAACTGGTCGTTCAGCTTCAGCTTCGAGTATCCACGCCCGAACTTGGATTCGAGCCCGCCCAAGAGCTCATCCAGCGTGGCGGCGATTTTACCGCGATGGTCTGCTACAACGATATCGCGGCTATCGGCGCCATTCGGGCCCTGATAAACCATGGATTGAAGGTTCCCGACGACGTTTCCATCATCGGTTTTGACGATATCCAGAGCGCGGCGTTCCACAATCCCAGCCTGACCACGATTCGCCAGCCATTGCAACAAATGGGATTGATGGCCGCGCGCATCCTGCTGCAGCGGATTCGCGGCCAAGCAACTTATCCCGACTTCGTTCCGATCTCTCCCGAACTCATCATTCGCGAGTCCACCAGTCCGGCGAATCCCAAGCGTGGCCGAACCAAGCGAGCCTGAATCTTCAATGACGCCAAGCAAGCCCTCATCCACTCGAACGCTTGCCGTGCTTCATCCTGCCTTTGCGCTCACAGGCGTCTTGCATGCGGTCGGAGGCGCCCTCCTGCCATCACTCGCCGCCCGGTTTCACCTCACCGATTCCACCTCGGGCCTGCTGTTTCTGCTGTATTTTGGTGGGACATCGATTGGTGCGCTGCTGTGCCGAACAAACTACGCGCGCCTTATTACGGTTGGCTTCGCGGCGATGGTGTGCACCTGTCTGGCCGTCGCATTTTCGCCTCGCCTGCTTCTTGCTCCTGTATTTCTCCTGCTCGGCATCAGCGTGGGTGTGCCGATGTCGGCCGTGACGCTGCTCACCGGGCGCAATTTCCCGGAGCGGTGCGCGCCACTACTTACGTTCTTGAACTTCAGTTGGAGTATCGGCGCACTGGCTGCGCCGTTGATTGCAGCCCGCATTCTCGTGCACCATAGCTATCCTGCGGCTTACATCGTCTTTGCTGCTGCTTCGGCCATCGCGTTCGTCGCCTGCGGACTTGTTCTTCGCGATAGCCCCGAACCCGAACAAGCGAGAAGTCAAGCTGATTCCAGCACTACTGCACTTTCTCTGATTGCAATCTTTGCCTTCACAGGATTTCTGCAGGTCGGTATAGAAAACACTGTCGCAGCATGGCTGCCCACCTATGCGTTTCGGATGGCCGGAAGAAGTATCGTTCTTGCTGCCGCGGCCTCTTCGTTCTACTGGGCAGGCTTTCTGGGGTCCCGCGCCTTATCTTCTGTGCTCCTGTTGCGTGCTGAGCCTATGCGCGTTTTCCGGCTCGCGGTCTCCCTTGGACTTGCCTCGGCCTTGCTGCTCGAGTTTGCGCCGACCGTAGCAGTTCGAAATGCGGCTATGTTTCTACTCGGCGTGGCTCTCGCGCCAACATATCCGCTTGTGCTGGCTGGGTTTTTTGCCCGCGCGAGCCAAACTTCAGACTCACGCTGGATTCTCTTCGCGTCCGGCTTTGGCGGTTCAGTTGTGCCATGGATCGCCGGTCTCATCTCCACTAACACTGGTAGCCTGCGTACCGGAATGCTCACGATTCCGGCAGCCTTGCTGGTGATGGCTTTGCTCCTGCCTGTGCTCAGCGGAGCCCATAGAGGTTCGGGGAAAGCGTGACCGGTGAGCCATGGAAACCGTTACACCCATCGTTGTGGTCTAATCTGCGCGCCAACTCCCAATGAGTCGGAAATAGATTGAGCGTGATTCAGTCGCGCCCATGTCACCCGTCCGGCACCGATCAGTATTCTGCCAGCAATTCTTTGTAGCTCGCCTTCACCGCATGGCATCGCCCTTCGGCGTGTCCAAACTCATTTTCCGTCACATCCATTACGAATCCCGAGATCGGTCCAACGGTCGTATTTGTTCCCGCGCTCGTCCCCGGCCTGTATTGCCGTTCCTGGTCCTCTGCCTCCCACTGAAGGCCCAGGTCGAGGCATGCCTGTCGGCGTTGCTGTGCGTAGCTCGCCAGCCGCTTCATCTGGTGCTCATCCAGGCTGGAGTGCAGAGCAAACTCGCTGCCAAGGGATAGAGCGACTGCAAATGCAGATAGAAGTGCTACTTCGGCCAGATGCCGTCCATTCTTTAGAAACTGCAACAGAAAAATACCTCCAGCTGCTCAGGATTGAGGGGATTTTCGGGTGCCACCAGTATACCGAGATCCGAGTTTTGGCGCGTGACAGTTGGCATCCAGAATCGTTGTCGCCCATACCCTTGGTACCGCAAATGAGGAGCCGACTGGCGAGGGCGAACCTCAATCCTTCTTCTTCTAGGGGCGCTGGAACTATGCGACAATCAAGCCACCCGGTCGTCCCGCGAGGTCGCCATGGAATCGCCAGGCAAAACTCCGAACCACCTGCTTCGTGCGCTTGTGATTTCGCTCGGCCTTCATGGTGCATTCTTTGTCGCGGTGTTCCTCTTCGGTGCGCGAGCAACCATTAAGGTCGTTGAGACCGGCCGGCCACAACTCGTGGCGAGAATTGCGAATTCTGGCGGCTCCCATTCCATTCGCATTATCTTGCCAGCATCCCAATTCGCTGCGCATATCCGCACGCCCGATGCCGACGCCGCATCGTCGAAGAAGACCATTCTCCCCATGGACATTCCGCCGGTGAAGAAATCCGGAGGGGGCTTGCCCAGGAATCCTCATCATGGCGATGGATCGGGGAAGGCCGCTTATGGCAACGGAAGCGAGTCAGAAGATGTTTATCCTGCTTTCCCTGTCTTCTCGCCACATCCCCCTGTGACCGACCGCTCGTTGCTGCCGAGTTCGCCTCAGAAAATCGTGGTTGACGTTGTTGTGGACGCGTCGGGCCAGGTGGTGGGCGAGAAACTGGTCAAAGGAATGGGCACTCGGCTCGATCAGATCGTGCTCGATACAGTTCGAACCTGGCGATTTCAGCCGGCGACAATCAACGGAAAGCCGGTTCCGACTGAGGCGGAGTTGATCTTCCCCTTCAATCTGGATTATCCGATTGCGGAATCGTAACTGCGCCGTGCTTTTGCGTACACCCTGAATCCGCGCGCCGCAGCCCTTCACTTTCTCCTAATCTCTATTCAAGAAACGAGGGGCTATCTTTCTGTTTTTCATCCACTTGTCTAAATAGATGGGCGAATCACCAATCTTTGGAAGCCAATTACCATCGGTCTCCCGCGAGCCGTCTCTGGAACTTCCAACGCCGGCTTTGGTTTGAACTCGGCAACGGTTACAACGAAGTGTCCTCGGTGGGCGGTTGCCAAGAACGTCATATCGGGACGCACGCCGATTGCAGTAATATAGCGGAACCAATAACGTGCTCGGGGTCTTAATCCTGAACGGCATGCCCTCATCGAGCCAGAGGAAGGTATGGAGAAAGGCAAGAAGGAAAAGGACACCACCGACCATCTGCGGGGTATGTTGAGGGGCCGCGACTTCGAGAGCGATTGCGTAGTGGCGCTGCAAACCAAGCTCAACCACGAGAGGCCAAGTGTAGCGGTTTGGACAAGCCTTCGAATTACCTCGGCATCGCTGACGCCCCCAGACGGAACTTACAGCCTGGAAGTCCATGGCCGCACATTCAATGTGCAGCGCGTGGGTGGCAAGTGGCCGACTCTGCGTTTGTAGTTCCTCGCTTCGCATTCCAATTCGATCCCTGGAATCTTTGTCGCCGCCCATCCCGCTCCTCACCTGAGCGAAGAGCTTTCGCCGTGGCGTGCAGTAGCGTCGGTTATGATTCGATTTTCTGATTGTCCTGATTCTTTTCGAAAAAACAAAACTTGCCGGGTGGAACGACTTCCGTAAGGGGTGTGTCGATGCGAATTCTTGGGTCTGGTTTGGCTTTGATTGCATTTGCGGTGACAAGCGTGGCGCAAACAGGTACAACCTTCTTGCCGGCGAGTCCTTCCACGGTGGCTTGGGGCTACTACTGGTCGAAAGCCAAACCAGTCCTGACCGTGCACTCTGGTGACTCGGTCAGGATCCAGACACTCTCGACTTGCGGACCCACCGATCGGCTTGAGTCTCAGGGAGTGGCCGCGAAAGACATCCCGCCGTACAACGCGGAGATCTACGAACAGGTGAAGGATCGCGGTCCCGGAGGCCATATCCTCACTGGGCCGGTCGCTATTGCCGAAGCAGAACCCGGCGATGTCCTTGAAGTCGATATCGAGAAGATCGACATCGATGTTCCATGGGCGTGTAACGGCTTCTCAGTTGGCCGAGGGTTTTTGCCCAATGATTTTCCCTATGGTAGGCGCAAAATCATCCCGCTCGACCGGGAAAAGATGCTGGCGCACTTCGCGCCGGGGATCGAGATCCCGCTGCATCCTTTCTTTGGCAGCATGGGCGTTGCCCCGCCGGATTCGGCAGGCCGCTATGACAGCGCTCCGCCGTGGATGCATGCGGGAAACATCGACAATAAGGAACTTGTTGCGGGAACCAGGCTGTTTATTCCGGTTCATGCCCCGGGAGCCCTCTTCGAAGCAGGTGATGGCCACGCGGGCCAGGGCAACGGTGAAGTCGACATCACCGCAATGGAGACGTTTCTCACCGGAACCTTCCGGTTCGTCGTGCACAAGGATCAGCACCTGTTATGGCCCCGCGCAGAGACGCCAACGAGCTACATCAGCATGGGATTCAGCCCGGATCTGAAAACCGCCACCGAAATGGCCGTTCGCAATATGATCGATTTCCTGGTTGCCGAAAAGCATCTGTCGCGCGATGACGCTTACATGCTTACCAGCGTGGCCGTCGACGTGGACATCACCCAACTGGTCGATGGAAATGTCGGCGTACATGCAATTTGCCCAAAGGCGATATTCGGGGAACAGAAATAAGATAGGAGCCCCAGACCACCTGTCTGGCCCTCGATCGAGTCCGCTGAGCCGGTCCACCAAACTTGTGTGATGTATTACCTCCGCAAGGGTCCTTTGGCCCAGTAAAATCGGGCAATATGGACATTGCTGACAAGAACCGGGCCGAACAAGAATCGCTCGACTCATTGCTGGAAGGCACCCGATTTATTCGCGCATGCCTGCGCAAACCGGTGGATCGCACCCCGGTATGGTTCCTGCGCCAAGCCGGACGCTACATGCAGGAATACCGCGATGTTCGCAAGCATCACACGCTGGTCGAGATCTGCAAGGAACCGGACCTCGCCGCCGAGGTGACGATCACCGCAGCCGAAAAACTTGGCGTGGATGCGGCAATCATCTTTGCCGATCTGCTGCTGCCGCTCGAGCCGATGGGGCTGCCGTTCGAGTTTCAGGCTGGCGAGGGGCCCGTGGTGCACCATCCGGTGCGTACCGCGGAAGACGTGAGGGCGCTGCGCACCGATCGTGTCGACGACCTCGCCTACGTGGCGAAGGCCATTGAGAAAGTGGCCGCTCACTTCGGTGACCGGATCGGCGTGATTGGTTTCTGCGGTGCGCCTTACACGCTGGCGAGCTACATGATTGAAGGTGGCGGGTCGCGGAATTATGTGTATACCAAGCGAATGATGTACGGCGACCCCATCGCGTGGCGTGGGCTTCTCGACAAACTCGTGGTGGTGCTCACGGAGTATTGCCGACTGCAGGTACAGGCCGGGGCCGACGTCATCCAGATATTCGATAGTTGGGTCGGTTCGCTCGGCCTTAGCGACTATCGCGATTACGCATTCGAAGCCTCGAAGCGGCTGGTGCGCGCGGTTCAGGAGATGGGCGTGCCGGTCATCTACTTCGGCGTGGAGACGGCGGGCCTGCTATCGCAGATGGCCGCAACCGGCGCCGACGTTATCGGCCTCGATTGGCGGCAGCCCCTCGATATCGGCTGGCGCGAGGTCGGTCATGCTTATGCGGTGCAGGGCAATCTCGATCCCATCACCTTGTTTGCTCCCCTCGAGGTACTCGAGATGCGAGTGAAGGAGATTCTGCGAGCTGCGGCTGGACGACCGGGGCATATTTTCAACCTCGGCCACGGCATCGTGCCGCAGACGCCGGTCGAAAACGTGCAGGCGGTGGTGCGCATGGTACGCGAGTTCCGGCTGGAGAACCAGAATGCCTAAGCAATCTGTTCTCTTGCTCGCTCACGGTACGCCCGAAACGACAGAGCAGATCCCCGATTACCTGCGCAACGTGGTCAGCGGGCGTCCGATGCCGGAGCACGTGATTGAAGAGATTAAGCATCGCTATTCGCTGATTGGGCGAAGCCCATTGACCGAGATCACTCTCGAACAGGGGCGGATGGTCGAAGCAGAACTCAAACAGCAGGGTATCGACGCGCCCGTGTACGTGGGAATGCGCAACTGGAAGCCGTACATCCCCGACGTGGTACGCCAAATGCGCGCCGATGGCGTTGAGCAGGCCGCCGTCATTTGCCTCGCGCCGCAGAATTCACGCACCAGCGTAGGGCTTTACAAGCGAGCCGTGCAGGCCGAGGGTGGGTCGCTAACAATCGACTTCACCGACGGATGGGCCCGGGATCCGCTGTTGGCCGACGCCTTTGCGGAGCGGCTGCGCGCAGCCGAAGCAAGCCTTGCCGCCGAAACTGGAGCACCAGTCCCGGTGTTGTTTACCGCCCACAGCGTGCCCACGCGGACGGTTCAGGCCTCGGAGCAATCCGATCCGCAGGGTAACGCCCCGAAATTGTGGCCCGGTGAAGGCGCGGATCCTTATGCCGAGGATGCGCGTGCCACCGCGGAACTGGTTGCCGAGCGCGTGCCGGAGATTCCGAAGCATTGGTTTGCATTCCAAAGCCAGGGTGCCAGTGGCGGCCCTTGGATCGGACCCACCGTGGAGGACACCCTGACTTCGATTGCCGCCGAGGGTGTGAAGATTGTGCTGCTTCAGCCCATCGGATTCCTGTGCGACCACGTCGAGATCCTGTATGACGTGGATATCGCCTTCAAACAACACGCGGCGCAGATCGGAATTCGCTTGGAGCGTCCGGAGTCACTCAATGGGTCCGCAACGCTCGCGCGGGCGATCGCAGGGCTTGCGAAGAGTGGCCTCGCTCGTTTACAAGAATCTGAAATCCCCAGTAGCACGAACTGATCTTCCACTGGAGTCCAGTAATCCCTGAGCGTCCGAGACGCATCTTGAGGCCTCTCTCATTTCCAAAAACCCCGTCCGGATTGAGGTGTTGGAACATGTGTCATTCGTGATGAAGGGCGGCAAGATCTACAAGGACGAGCTCGGGGCAACAAAGAAGTAGCCCGTCCCGGCTTCGAGATGTTGGCCTCCTCCCACCCTTTCGACCAGAGCGATCGCAAGGATGGGAAACCCAAACTGGAGTGTGATCATGAGACGAATTCTGCTCATTGTTGGAACCTTGTTATTCAGCGCGCTCTGTGGAGCGCAGACGCCGGAGTATTCGATCGAGGCCATCCGATATGCGACCTCGCCGGGCGTCCCGGTCTCAGAACTCGTGGTGAACGGGCCGAAGGACCAGAAGGTCGACATTGCGATGGTGGTGTGGTTGATTCGTGGTGGCGGACGCACCATCCTCTTCGACAGTGGCTTCCATCGCGACACATTCATCAAAGATTTTCCGATGCAGGACTACCTGAGGCCTGACCAGGCAGTGGCCACCGCAGGGGTGAAACCGGAAGACGTGACCGACATCGTGATCAGTCACGCGCACTGGGATCACATGGGCGGCATCGATCTGTTTCCCAAAGCCACGGTGTGGATCCAGCGCGAAGAGTACCGCTACTACACCGGAGACGCGTGGCAGAAGGGGGGCAATCATGGCGGCATCGATCCCGCCGATGTGCAGGCTCTGGTGAAGCTCAACACCGAGCATCGCGTGCGATTTGTGGATGGCGACAACGTAGAGATTTTTCCGGGCATTCGCGTCTACACGGGATCCCGTCACACCTATGCTTCACAGTACCTCTGCATCACGGGACATCCCACGTGGGTGCTGGCTTCAGATAACGCATATTTCTATCTGAATCTCGAAGAGCACCTGGCCAGCGCAACATTCAGCGATTCGGATCACGCCGCGAATATTGCGCAGCAGAAACGCATGGCAGAGCTGGCCGGCTCACCCGATCGAATCGTGCCCGGGCACGACATTCTTCAGTTCCAGAAGTTCCCGACCGAAGGGCGCGTAGCCAGGATCAAATGATGATGCCACCTTTGGCAGGAGGTGCCTATGCAGAAGGGAACTGATGCCGATGCTCGCCAGGTTCTCCTCGAAACCTACGCTGTGAACGATGCAATGAACCAGCTGCTGCTGGAGCACCTCGATCCCAAGGCGTGGCGGGCGCAGCTGCCGGGGCAGGGGAATGACGGGCGGACCATCGGGGCGATCGTCGCGCATCTGCACAACAGCCGGCTGGTGTGGATCAAAGGCAGCGCACCACATCTGAAATGTCCTAAGCCTCTCGATCCGCGGCGCTGCACAATGAACCAGGCATCGAGTGCTCTTCGAAAGAGCGCGGCGCATTGCCTGCGAATGCTGACGGAAGCGCTGGCCGAAGGGCCGGACCGGCGGGTGACGAAGTTTTACCGCGGAAGCTGGACGCGCACGTGGCCCGCGGGAGCAACGATGTTCGGCTACATGTTCTCGCATGAGGCGCATCATCGCGGGCAAATCATCATGCTTGCGCATCAGCTTGGCTATCGGCTATCGCCAAAGGCGTGGGGCGGCATCTGGCAATGGGACCGGCTTTGGCGCGAGCAGGGGTTCAAGACCAGACCGCGGTGATCTCCAAATTTGCGTGCTCGGCTCGCCCAGGACCAGAATTCAGACCGATAAGCGCGAGGCCCCGTTTCCCGTCTCCGTTAGCCTCGCATGGCTTACTGCATAGAGCACCAACTCCACTCGGCTTGAAATGCCGAGCTTGTCGTAGATTCGAAAGAGATAGTTCTTGACCGTGTGTTCACTCAGTGCCAAATCATGCGCGATTTCTCGGTTCGAGAGACCATCGGCAGCCAGGCGTACGACGTCCTCTTCCCGAGTCGAAAGAACGCTCCGGCCATCGCTGTCAACGATAGGGAGAGGTGCATAACTTGCAAAGGCATCCATGACGTAAGCGAGTTCAGCACTGGTCGCCCAAATCTGCCCGGAATGCACACGTCGAATGCACCGGCAAAGCATATCAAATTGGCTCTGCGAGGGGCAGAAGATACCCTTTGCCCCGGCGCGAAAGGCATCGATGACCAGCTGCGGTTCAGGGGAATCGAGGAGCATAATGCATCGAAGTTCGGGCCGGAATTCACGCAGCTGCCTGAGCGCGACAAAGCCGCTCAGTGGTCCATCTTTCAGATTGGCTGTGATCAGAGTCACTTGTGGGTTGAATGAACGAACCGCGGCGAGGACTTCATCGGATGTATTTGCATGCGCAACCACCCGAAAAGTGGCTCTTCGTTTGAGAGCGCTGTCAATGAGTTCGCACGACATTGCATTGAAATGACCGATCAAGATGGAGATCTTGCCACTTGCGGATTTATTGGGCATGCAAACGGCGCCTCAACCGAACGAGGAGTCTTTTCTCTCTTGTGGAGGTACGGTCAAATTGTAGGTCCAATCTTCCGCGAGTCAAGTACATGGGAGAGCAAATTTAAGGAATCCGGTTCGAACGTCATTGTTACCGACGTGACTCTTGAGTCATGAATCTGTGACTAACTATGTAGGCGCAGCTGAGAGTGGCTCGTTGTGAGCAGATCGCGATTCCCGCTTGTGTCTTGTTGGAGGACAAAGGCTCAGTCCTAAACAGAGACAAAAGTCTCTCGCAACGGGCTCGGTTTCTCTCCCTGAAATGCCGGACATCAATCACTGATGGTTCGGGGCGTTTTCCTCATTCAATCAACATCGATGCGGGCGAAGGGCTCCGAGGCACGCGCTCTCTTGCGTGTCTTGGAGCGCAGACCTAAGTTGAAGTTGCGTGCGGATGGAAAAGTTCAGCCGGACTGCTCGAAGGCTGAATCAATGCGCATGAAAGATGGAGAAACGTAAAAGACCCCGTTATCTCATGAACTGTCCGGCGCTGTGCCGTTGGACAACCCGAGACGCGCGAATGCTGAGCTGTTATGGGATCACGCGTGACATCAGCGTCAATGGGGTCTTTGTTCTCAATCAGTCGAGTCCCCCCGTCGGAACACTCATTGAACTGAAGATTGCAGTTCCCAATTTGTCGCGAACTGCACGAGGCTTACACCTGGCCGCCAGAGGAACTGTGGTTCGCATCGAGCGCGACGGCGACTACGCGTCGAGAGGCTTTGCCGCTGCGGTACGCTTCAAGCCCATTCTGGGCGAAGAAGCGGGAAAACCGGACTTGGCGCAGGTAGCGCAACTTGTTGAAACACCCAACTGAAAAAGGAGCAAGAAACACCATGAAAAGAGCTGTTCTGTTAGCTGTAGTATTAGCCCTGTCCTGCGGCGTGAGCTTTGCTGGAGGTCCGACAACAACGGCAACCGGCGGAGCAGTCACGTTAACGGCCATTATCCCGTCGTACATCGGATTCACCTCACCCAACATACAATCGATCACGTTTGATTATACGATCGATGGCCTCGCTTTGGCGATGGGTCTCCCCGTCACCAAGCTTGCAGGAACGAATCCGAGCTGGACTCTTCTCTACAACCTGTCTGGCAAGCCAACAATCACGGTTTGTGCATACGCCACGGCGCTAACCGGTAGTGGAACCAACTCGATCCCCGCCAGTTCTGTCTACGGGGCACCGAATGGGGGTGCAACATTGCAGTTCAACGGTTCCGGATGCGGCCAAACAGGAAATGCGATCGTCATGGATACGATCAATGGCGCAACATTCAACACGGGGAAAACGGAAGCCTTCACTGGCTTCTTTCTGCAAACTCCGAACGGCGCAGTCGTTCCGCCTGACACCTACACGGGCACTTTGAACATCATTGCCCAGGCCCAGTAAATCCACATCTGCGAGAGGGGTCTCGGCTCCTCTCGCACCGCTTCTTTTCTGGTGATTCGCATGAAGCTGATCAATTCGATTGCGTTCTTGACTTTCAGTGCTGCCGGCTTACTGGCCCAATCCATCTCCCCACCCATCGCCGAGTATCGTGGCAACAAGGTTGATGGCATGTTCGAGATCCAGAATGGTGCTGATTACCCCATGGCGGTTCTGATCGAGACCAAAAGCTTCGATGTGGACGGGCACGGAC
>Ga0335073_10011727_pt1 | contig 12316 bp, 9 predicted proteins | sample Lox_Sample_22_FD_207093 | JGI IMG/M metagenome (GOLD analysis project Ga0335073, IMG submission 207093) | Soil microbial communities from Loxahatchee National Wildlife Refuge, Florida, United States - Lox_Sample_2.2 | ecosystem: Environmental > Terrestrial > Soil > Wetlands | place: USA: Florida... | reverse complement strand
TGCATCCGGGCGCGGTGATCGGGAGCGACGGCTTCGGATTCGCCCCGGATGCGGGCGGCTGGGTGAAGATTCCGCAGCTCGGGAGCGTGCGGATCGGTGCGGATGTCGAGATCGGCGCGAACACCACCATCGATCGCGGCGCGATCGGGGATACCCTCATCGAGGAGGGGGTCAAGCTCGACAATCTCATCCAGATCGGACACAACGTGAGGATCGGCGCGCACACGGTGATCGCCGGGTGCACGGGAATTTCCGGGAGCACGACGATCGGTGAGCGCTGCATGATCGGCGGTGCGGTGTCGGTGAGCGGCTGGCTCAGCATCTGCGACGATGTGACCATCGGGGGGGCGACGATCGTCACCCATTCGATCTCGCGACCGGGGGTATACTCCGGCGCCGTCCCCTTCGAGGATGCGCGCACCTGGCGCAAGCTCGTGGCGCATTTCAAACGGCTCACCGCTCTCAACGATCGGGTCGCGGCTCTCGAGCGCCGCGATCGCGACGCGCGCGGCGGGGAACGGGGTGAGAAAGATGACTGAGACCCTCCAGATGGACATCCTCGCGATCCTGAAGCAGCTTCCGCACCGCTATCCGTTCCTGCTGGTCGACCGGGTGCTCGAGCTCAACGCCGGGCAGAGCATCCGCGCGCTCAAGAACGTCACCATCAACGAGCCGTACTTCTCGGGGCACTTCCCTGGGCGGCCGGTGATGCCGGGCGTGATCATCATCGAGGCGCTCGCCCAGGCCGCCGGCATCCTCGCGTTCGTGACCGGCGGGGTGATTCCGGATGACACGACCAAGTTCTATTTCGTCGGCATCGACAAGGCGCGCTTTCGCAAGCCCGTCGTGCCGGGCGATCAGCTGGTGCTCACCGCGCGCGTCGAGCGGGTCATGAAGGGCATCTGGCGCTTCTCCGCGATCGCCTACGTGGGTGAGGACGAAGTGGCGAGCGCCGAGATGATGCTGGTGCCCGAGGCATCGAAGTGATCGATCCGCGTGCGGCGGTTTCCCCGCAGGCCGAGCTCGCCCATGATGTGACGGTGGGACCGTTCGCGGTCATCGGCCCGCACGTGACCATCGGCGCAGGCACGGTCGTCGGTCCGCACGCCGTGGTCAACGGACCCACCCGCATCGGGGCGGACAACCGCATCTTTCAGTTCGCCTCGATCGGGGACGCCCCGCAGGACCGCAAGTACCGCGGCGAGCCCACGCGGCTCGAGATCGGCGACCGCAACGTCTTTCGCGAGTGCTGCACGATCAACCGCGGGACCGTGCACGACAAAGGGGTGACCTCGATCGGCAGCGACAGCCTGTTCCTCGCCTCGAGCCACGTCGCCCACGATTGCGTCATCGGCAATCACGTCGTCTTTGCGAACTGCGCCTCGATCGGCGGGCACGTCGAGGTGGGCGACTGGGCGCAGCTCGGAGGACTCTCGGCGATCCACCAGTTCGCGAAAGTCGGCGCGCACGCCTTCGTGGGCGGCGGGGCGATCGTGAGCCGCGACGTGCCGCCCTACGTGATCATCACCGGGAACCCGGCGGTGCCGCACGGGGTGAACGTGGAAGGGCTCAAGCGGCGCGGCTTCACCCCCGAGCAGATCCGCCACATCCGCAACGCCTATCGCATCCTCTACCGCATGGAGCTCAAGCTCGAGGAGGCGCTCGAGCGACTGAAGGCGCTCGCGCGCGAACAGCCCGAGCTCGAGCTCCTCGTGAGCTTCATCACCCGCTCCGACCGCAGCCTCACCCGCTGAGGTGGCCGTGAGCGCGCCCGGTGCGAGCTCCTCCGAGCCCCTCGAGGTGGGGATCGTCGCAGGCGAGGCCTCGGGCGATCAGCTGGGCGCAGCACTCATCACGGCCCTCGTCGCGCAGGTGCCGGAACTGCGCACCTACGGGGTGGCAGGCCCGCTCATGCGCGCCGCGGGCTGCGAGGTGTGGGCCGCGGCGCACGAGCTCTCCGTGATGGGCCTCATCGAGCCGCTCAAGCACCTGCCGCGGCTCATGCGCCTGCGCCGCACCCTGCGCTCGCGCTTGCGCGCCGCGCGCCCGCGCGTGTTCGTCGGCATCGACTCCCCGGCGTTCAACATCGGGCTCGCCGCGCGGTTGCGCGCCGACGGCTTGCGAACCGTGCAGTACGTGAGCCCGCAGGTCTGGGCGTGGGCCCCGGAACGGGTGCGCAAGATCGCGCGCGCCTGCGACCTCGTGCTGTGCGTGCTGCCCTTCGAGGCGGAGTTCTATGCCGACCACGGCGTGCGGGCGCTGTTCGTCGGCCATCCGCTCGCCGATCAGATTCCGCTCGATATCGACCGCGCGGGTGCGCGTGCCGAGCTCGGCATCGAGGCGGGCGTGCCGCTCGTTGCGCTGCTGCCGGGGAGCCGGCTCGGGGAGGTCGAGCGGCTCGGTGGGGATTTCCTCGATGCCGCCCAGTGGCTGCGGGGGCGGCGCCCGGCGGTGCGCTTCATCGCCCCGATGGCCTCGGCCGCGGTGCGCGCCGTATTCGAGCGGCAGATGGCTGCGCGCAATTGGCGCGACGTCGAGCTCATCGAGGGTCGGGCGCAGCGCGCGCTCGCGGCGGCGGACGTGGCGCTCGTCGCCTCCGGCACGGCGACCCTCGAGACGCTCCTGTGTAAGCGCCCCATGGTCGTCGCCTACCGCTTCAACCCGCTCACCGCGTTTGCGATCCGGCGGCTCGGGCTGGTGAAAGTGCGCTACTTCTCGCAACCGAACCTGCTCCTCGGGCGCCCGCTGGTGCCGGAGTTCCTCCAGGAGGAGGTCAAGCCGCATCTCCTCGGCGCCGCCCTGCTCGGCGAGCTCGACAGCCCGGAGCGCGGTGCCGAGCTCGAGCGGGAATTCCGCCGGGTCCACGAGAGCCTGCGGCGCGGCGGCGCGGTGCGCGCCGCGAGCGCCATTCTCGAGCTCGCGCACGAGGAGCGTAAATGAGGCCGCCCGCGCAGCCGTGGGCGGCATGGCGGCGTGTCGCGGGCGTCGATGAGGCCGGTCGCGGTCCGCTCGCCGGCCCGGTCGTCGCCGCCGCAGTGGTGCTCGATGCGCGCCGGCGGATCGATGGTCTTGCCGACTCGAAGCTCCTTGCGCCCGCGACGCGCGCAGCGCTCGCGGTGAGGATCCGCGCGCGCGCCGCCGCCTGGGCGGTCGCCTGGGCGGACTGCGAGGAGATCGACGCACTCAACATCCTGGAAGCGACGCTGCTCGCGATGCGCCGCGCGCTGCTCGCCCTGCCGCTCAAGCCGGCGCATGTCCAGGTCGACGGCAACTGTGTGCCCGCGGTCGTGGACCTGCGCCTCGGGTGCACCGTGGAGGCGATCATCGCGGGGGACCGGCAGGTCGCGGCGATCAGCGCCGCCTCGATCCTCGCCAAGACGTTCCGTGACGAGATGATGCGGCGGCTCGATGCCTGCTACCCGGGCTTCGATCTCGCGACGCACAAGGGCTATGCCACCGCGGCCCATCTCGCGACCCTGCGGCGGCTCGCGCCCTCACCGATTCACCGCCGCTCCTTCGCGCCGGTAAAATGCCGCGGCACCGTCCCGGGCTGAAGCTCACGATGCCGCAAGGGTTCGTACACCTCCGCCTGCACACCGAGTACTCGCTCATCGACAGCGTCGTGCGAGTGCCCGAGCTCATGCAGGCCGTGGCCGGCGCCGCCATGCCCGCGGTCGCGCTCACCGACCACGTCAACTTGTTCGCGATGGTGAAGTTCTATCGCGCGGCACTCGATGCCGGCGTGAAGCCCGTGATCGGCGTCGATCTGCTGCTCGCGGAGTCGAGCGAGCGCCAGGCGCCCGCGCGCTTCGCGTTGCTCTGCCAGTCGCAGGAGGGGTACCGCAACGTCACCCGGCTCCTCTCGCGCGCCTATCTGGAGGGTCAGCGCCGCGGCGTGCCGCTCATCGAGCGGCGCTGGCTCGCCGCCGAGGATCTCACGGGACTGATCGCGCTCTCCTGTGCCACCGAGGGGGACGTGGGGCGCGCGCTCGCGCACGGACGCGAAGGGGAGGCCGACCGGGCGCTCGAGTGCTGGCTCAAGCTCTTCGGCGAGCGCTTCTACATCGAGCTGCAGCGCGTCGGGCGTCAGGAGGAGGAGGCGTATGTGCCGGCCGCGGTGGCACTCGCCGCGCGGCGCGGCGTGCCGGTGGTCGCGACCAACGATGTGCGCTTCCTCACGCCCGCGCAGATGGAGGCGCACGAGGCGCGCGTGTGCATCCAGGAAGGTCGGCTCCTCGCCGATGCGGCCCGTCCGCGCCGCTACACGCCGCAGCAGTACCTGCGCACGCCCGCGGAGATGGCGGCGTTGTTCGCCGATGTGCCCGAGGCGCTCGCGAACTCCCTCGAGATCGCCCGCCGCTGCAGCCTGGTCTTGAAGCTCGGGGAGGCGCGCTTGCCCGAGTACCCCGTGCCCGCGGGCAGCACCCCCGCCGCTCATCTGCGCGCGGAGGCCGGCAGCGGCCTCGCGGCGCGGCTCGCGGCGAGTGCGCACCCCCCTACGGACATGGCGGCTTATCACACCCGTCTCGCGAGCGAGCTCGAGGTGATCTGCAAGATGGGGTTCGAAGGCTACTTCCTCATCGTCGCCGATTTCATCCGCTGGGCGCGCGCGAACGGCGTTCCGGTCGGACCGGGGCGCGGCTCCGGAGCGGGCTCGCTCGCCGCCTACGCGCTCAAGATCACCGACCTCGATCCGATCGAGCACGATCTGCTGTTCGAGCGCTTCTTGAACCCCGAGCGCGTCTCGATGCCGGACTTCGACGTGGACTTCTGCATGCAAGGCCGCGACCGCGTCATCGAGTACGTCGCGCACAAGTACGGGCGCGAGCGCGTCTCGCAGATCATCACCTACGGCACCATGGCGGCGAAAGCGGTGGTGCGCGACGTGGGCCGGGTGCTCGGCATGAGCTACGGCTACGTCGACCGCATCGCGAAGCTCATTCCCTTCGAGCTCGGCATCACCCTCGAGGATGCGCTCGCCAAGGAGCCCGAGCTCAAGCGGCTCTACGAGGCGGAGGAGGAAATCCGCAACTTGATCGATCTCGCCCGCTCGCTCGAGGGACTCACGCGCAACGCCGGCACCCATGCGGGAGGCGTCGTCATCGCCCCTTCGGTGCTCACGGACTTCGCGCCCCTTTACTGCGAGGAGGGCGCGACCAGCGTCGTCACTCAGTTCGACAAGGACGACGTGGAGGCGGCGGGCCTCGTCAAGTTCGACTTCTTGGGCCTGCGCACGCTCACGATCATCGCGCACGCGCTCGCCACCATCAACCGCATCCGCACGGAGCGCGGCGAGCCGCCGCTCGCAATCGGGGCCATTGCGATGGACGATGCGGCGACCTACGCGCTGCTCAAGAGCGGCCGCACCACCGCGGTCTTCCAGCTCGAATCGCGCGGCATGAAGGACCTGATCCGCCGCCTGCAGCCGGACTGCTTCGAGGACATCGTCGCCATCAACGCGCTCTTCCGTCCCGGTCCGCTGCAGTCGGGCATGGTCGATGACTTCATCGGCCGCAAGCACGGGCGCATCGAAGGTCCCATCGACTACCTGCACCCGAGCTTGAAGCCCGTCCTGGCATCGACCTACGGGGTCATCCTGTATCAGGAGCAGGTGATGCAGATCGCCCAGGTGCTCGCGGGCTACACTTTGGGCGGCGCCGATCTGCTGCGCCGTGCGATGGGCAAGAAGAAGCCCGAGGAGATGGCGAAGCAGCGTTCGGTGTTCGTGAGCGGAGCGACGGCGCGCGGCGTCCCCTCGGCCGAGGCCGCCCACATCTTCGATCTGATGGAGAAGTTCGCCGGCTACGGATTCAACAAGTCGCACTCCGCGGCCTACGCGCTGCTCTCGTACCAAACGGCCTATCTGAAGGCGCACTATCCGGCCGCCTTCATGGCCGCCGTGCTGTCCGCGGACATGGACCACACCGACAAGGTCGTGATGCTGATCGAGGAGTGCACGCAGTTGGGCCTCGAGGTGGAGCCGCCGGATGTGAACACCTCGGCCTACCAGTTCGCGGTCGCCGATGCGCGGCGCATCCTCTACGGGCTGGGCGCGATCAAGGGCGTCGGGCTCGGGGCCGTCGAGGCGCTCATCGCCGAGCGCGAAGCGCGCGCAGCGTACGCGGACCTCGCCGAGCTCTGCCGTCGCATGGATCTGCAGAAGCTCAACCGCCGCACGCTCGAGGCGCTCATTCGCTCGGGGAGCCTCGATCGGATCGGTGCCAACCGCGCGACGCTCATGCACGGACTCGCCGCGGCGATGCAGCTCGGCGATCAGAGCTCGAGGGCCGTCGAGGCCGGTCAGAACGATCTGTTCGGACTCGCCGCGCCGCGGGCCGCAGCGGCCGGCCCCGCCGGTGAGCCGCAGTCGGCGAGCCTGCCTGAATGGAGCGAGCAGGTGCGCTTGGCCGGGGAGCGCGAGACCCTCGGGCTCTACCTCACCGGACACCCGATCGACCGGTTCGAGGCCGATCTGCCGCGCTTCGTCTCGGCGCGCATCGCCGAGCTCGTGAGCGAGAAGCCGCCCGCGCCGAGCGAGGGACGCAGCTTCACTCCCGGCCGCCCCGCGACCGTGGTCGGGCTCATCGATGAGGTGCGCAAGCGCGGAGCGCGCGTGAGCATCGTGCTCGACGATCGCTCGGGCCGGCTCGAGGTGACGCTCTACGAGGAGATCTACCAGCAGTTCCGCGATCTGGTGGCGAAGGACGCGATCGTGCTCGTCGAGGGCATGCTGAGATTCGATGAGTTCGCCGATGCGTGGCGGCTGAGTGCGCGCCGCATCGCGGACTTTCATCAGCTGCGCGAGCAGCAGGCACGGCGCCTGGTGCTCAGCTGGCCGGATGAGCGCGAGGGCGGCGCGGTCGTCGAGCGGTTGGCCCAAGTGCTTACGCCGTGGCGCGGCGGGCAGTGCGCGGTCACGCTGCAGTATCGCGCGCGCGGGGCGAGCTGCGCGCTCAGCTTCGCGCCGGAGTGGAGCGTGCGCCCGACGCGCGAGCTCCTCGAGCACCTCGAGGGCTTGGTCGGGCGCCACGGCCTGAAGCTTCTCTACGGGGCGCCGACGGCGCAGCCGAGTTTCGGGGCGGGTGGACACTAGCGCCGCAAGCGGGGACTGGACGCCTTCCCCGCCCGCCCGTAACCTCCGCCGGTCCACCCCCCGAGGCAGCAGCACCCCGCCACATGGCCGTCGCCTTTCTCGACTTCGAACAACCCATCGCCGAGCTCGAAGCGAAGATCGAGGAGCTGCGCCACGTGGGCTCGGACTCCGAGGTCAACATCAGCGATGAGATCGCGCGGCTGCAGGCGAAGAGCCGGCAGCTCACGATCAGTATTTTCGCGAGCCTCACGCCCTGGCAGATCACGCAGCTCGCCCGCCACCCGCAGCGCCCGTACACGCTCGATTACGTGAATGCGCTCTGCACCGAGTTCCACGAGCTGCACGGGGATCGGATGTTCGGCGACGATCTCGCGATCGTCGGGGGGCTCGCGCGCTTCGAGGAGCGCACCGTCATCGTGGTCGGGCACCAGAAGGGCCGCGACACCAAGGAGCGCGTGCGGCGCAACTACGGCATGCCGAAGCCGGAGGGCTATCGCAAGGCATTGCGGCTGATGCATCTGGCCGAGCGCTTCCATCTGCCGCTCGTGACCTTCATCGACACGCCCGGCGCGTATCCGGGCAGCGGCGCGGAGGAGCGCGGGCAGAGCGAGGCGATCGCCCGCAACCTCTTCGAGATGTCCGTGCTCAGCGTCCCGATCGTGACGGTGGTCACCGGCGAGGGCGGCTCGGGCGGGGCGCTCGCGATCGGCGTGTGCGACCGCCTGCTCATGCTCCAGTACGGCACCTACTCGGTGATCGCCCCGGAGGGGTGCGCCTCGATTCTGTGGAAGAGCGCCGATAAGAAGGAGGCCGCGGCGGAGGCGCTCGGCCTCACGGCACCGCGGCTGCACCAGCTCGGTCTCGTCGATGAGGTGCTCGACGAGCCGCTCGGTGGAGCGCATCGGGATCCGACCGCGATGACCGCGACGGTGCGCGCGGCGCTGCTGCGACATCTGCAGGAGCTCGAGAAGCTTTCGATCGATGAGCTGCGCGCGCGGCGTGCCGCGAAGATCGCCTCCTACGGGGTCTATTCCGAAGAGGAGGAGAAGGAGTAGCTCGGCGGAGTCAGCGCGCGAGTGCGGAGGATGCGCCGCTCGAGCGGCGCATCGAGGCGGCGCTCGCGGCGCTCGTCCCCGAGTACCCGCGCGTTGCGCTCGCGGTCGCATTCAGCGGTGGAGTCGACTCGACCGTGCTGCTCGCCGCGCTCAGTCGGCGCCGCGGCCGGCGCCGCTTGCGTGCGCTGCACATCGACCACGGGCTCGCCGCGGGCGCGGCGGCCTGGGTCGTGCACTGCCGCGCGTTCACCGAGCGCATCGGCGTGCCGCTCGAGGTCCTCACCGTGCAGGTGGAGCGCACCGCAGGCGCCTCGCTCGAGGCGGCGGCGCGCGAGGCGCGCTATCGCGCGCTCGCCGGGGCGCTCGGCGCAGGCGAGGTGCTGCTCACCGCACAGCATGCCGATGACCAGCTCGAGACGGTGCTGCTGCAGCTGCTGCGCGGCGCGGGCTTACCCGGCATCGCCGCCATGCCTGCCGTCGCGCCGTTCGCCCGCGGGCGTCTCGCGCGGCCGCTCTTGGGCTTCGAGCGCACGCAGATCGAGGCTTGGGCGCGCGCGCAGGGCCTCGAGTGGGTCGAGGACTCGACCAATGCCGATGAGCGGCGCGACCGCAATTACCTGCGCCGCCAAGTCACGCCGCTCCTGCGCGCGCGCTGGCCCGCGGTGAGCCGCGCCGTGGCGCGCAGCGCCCGTCACGCCGCCGAGGCGCAGCGGCTGCTCGAGCTCATGGCGAGCGCGGATGTGGCGCACGCCGCCGTCGGTGGCGCCTTGAGCGTGCAGCGCCTGCGCCCCTTGAGCCCCGAGCGCCGGCGCAACGCGCTGCGGTTCTGGATCGGCGCGAACGGCCACCCCTTGCCGGATGCCCGGCGGCTGGGTGAGCTTGCCGGGGCCGCACTCGATGCGCGCGCGGACGCGAATCCCGAGGTGAGCTGGGAGCGCACGCGCGTGCGCCGTGAGCACGGCCTCCTCAGTCTGGAATTGCGCGCCGCGCAGGGCGCGCTCGCGCCGCTCCTGTGGGACTGGCGGCGCGCACCGGTGCTCGAGCTCGCCGCCGGGGCGGGGCGGCTCGAGCTCATCACCGATCCTCACGGGCCGCTCGACCTCGATGCGCTGCCCTCGCCGCTCACGGTGAGCGGGCGGCGCGGCGGCGAGCAGCTGCGACCGCGCCCCGGCGGCCCGCGCCGCACCGTGAAGGCCCTGCTGCAGCAGGCGCGCATTGCGCACGCCGAGCGCTGGTCGCTGCCACTCCTTGCATCCGGCGGGCAGCTCCTCGCCGTCGCCGACCTGTGGGTGGATGCCACGGTGCAGGCGGGCGCCGCCTCGGTGCGCCGCGGGCGGCTCATCTGGCGTCGCGGCGCGTGAGCGGCAGCGCGCGCGCCTTAACCGCCGCGCGTCCTTGTGTTAACCTGTCCGCCCGTCGATGCTCCGGCCGTCGCGCCGCCATCTCGAGTTCCGACGGGGATCCCTCTCAAGAAGTCGCTCATGAGCCGTTTCGTTTTCGTAACCGGCGGTGTGGTCTCCTCGTTGGGCAAGGGGATCGCTGCGGCGTCCCTGGGCGCGATCCTCGAGGCGCGGGGGCTCAAGGTCGCCATGGTGAAGCTCGATCCGTACATCAACGTGGATCCGGGCACCATGAGCCCGTTCCAGCACGGGGAGGTGTTCGTCACCCACGACGGCACGGAGACCGACCTCGATCTCGGGCACTACGAGCGCTTCGTGCGCACCACCACCGGCCGCAACAGCAATTTCACCACCGGGCGCATCTACGAGCGGGTGATCGCCAAGGAGCGCCGCGGGGACTACCTGGGTGCCACGGTGCAGGTGATCCCGCACATCACCGATGAGATCAAGCGCAGCATCCAGTTGGGCGCCAACGAGGCCGACGTGTGCATGGTGGAGATCGGCGGCACCGTGGGCGACATCGAATCGCTCCCCTTCCTCGAGGCGATCCGCCAGCTCGGGGTGGAGCTCGGTCGCAGCAACTGCGTGTACATGCACCTGACGCTCGTGCCGATCGTGGGCGGCCCGGGCTCCGGGGAGATCAAGACCAAGCCCACCCAGCACTCGGTGAAGGAGCTGCGCGGCATCGGCATCCAGCCCGATGTGTTGCTGTGCCGCTGCCGCCAGGCGCTCCCGGAGGAGCAGCGGCGCAAGATCGCGCTCTTCACCAACGTCGAGGAGCGCGCGGTGATCTCCGCGGTCGACGCGGACGACATCTACAAGATTCCGATCCTGCTGCACGAGCAGGGGCTCGATGAGATCATCGTCGATAAGCTGCGCCTCGATGTGCCCCCCACCGACTTAGTCGAGTGGCGCCAGGTCGTCAACAGCAAGGGCAATCCGGACGGCCAGGTCGACATCGCGATGGTCGGCAAGTACGTGCAGATCCGCGATTCCTACATCTCCCTCAACGAGGCGCTCACTCACGGGGGCTTGAAGACGCGCACGCGCGTGAACCTCCACTACGTCGAGTCGACCGACATCGAGCAGTACGGCACGCGCGCACTCGAGGGGATGGATGCGATCCTGGTGCCCGGGGGGTTCGGCGAGCGCGGGATCGAGGGGAAGATTCAAGCGGTGCGCTACGCCCGCGAGAACCGCGTGCCGTATCTCGGCCTGTGCCTCGGCATGCAGGTCGCGGTCGCCGAGTACGGCCGTCACGTGCTCGGCTTGAGCGATGCGAACAGCACGGAATTCAACCGCTCGACCCCGCACCCGGTGATCGCGCTCATCACCGAATGGCAGGACCAGGCGCACGGCGCGCAGCAGCGCGATGAGCGCTCGGGCAAGGGCGGCACGATGCGCTTGGGCGCCCAGGAGGTGCTGCTCGCCGCCGGATCGCGCGCCCGCGAGCTCTACGGCCGCGACGTGATCCTCGAGCGCCATCGCCATCGCTTCGAGTTCAACAACCGCTATCTCGACCGCTATACGCACGCGGGGATGCGCTTCGCCGGATTCTCGCGCGACGGACTGGTCGAGATCATCGAGCTGCCGAGCCATCCGTGGTTTCTCGCCACGCAGTTCCACCCGGAGTTCACCTCGACGCCCCGCGACGGCCATCCGCTGTTCAGCGCCTTCGTGCGGGCAGCGCGCGCGCACCGCGCCTCCGAGCTGCCCGTTGCCGCCGGCGCATGAGGCTCGAGCGCTGGCTCGTCGGGCTCGATAGGCCGCTCTTTCTGATCGCCGGGCCGTGCGTGATCGAGAGCGCCGCACTCACGATGGAGATCGCCGGGCGGCTGAAGGAGATCACCGCGCGGCTCGGCATGCCCTTCATCTTCAAGGCGTCCTTCGACAAGGCCAATCGCTCCTCGCGCGCGAGCTACCGCGGCCCGGGGATCGAGGCGGGACTGAAAGTGCTCGAGAGCATCCGCCGCGAGCTCGATCTCGCGGTGCTCACCGACGTGCACGAGGACACCCCGCTCGGGGAGGTCGCCCAGGTGGTCGATGTGCTGCAGACCCCCGCATTCCTCTGCCGCCAGACGAACTTCATCGTGAACGTCGCCTCGCAGGGGCGGCCGGTCAACATCAAGAAGGGACAGTTCCTCTCGCCGTGGGAGATGCGTAACGTCGTCGAGAAGGCGCGCTCGACCGGAAACGCCGCGATCCTCGTGTGCGAGCGGGGCTTCTCCTTCGGCTACCACAATCTCGTCTCCGACATGCGCTCGCTCGCGGTGATGCGCGCGACCGGCTGTCCGGTCGTCTTCGATGCGACCCACTCGGTGCAGTTGCCCGGCGGGCAGGGCGGTGCTTCGGGCGGGGAGCGCGAGTTCATTCCGGTGCTCGCGCGCGCGGCGGTCGCGGCCGGCATCGCGGGGCTGTTCATGGAGACTCACCCGAACCCGGCGCAGGCGCTCTCCGATGGGCCGAACGCCTGGCCGCTCGCGCGCATGGAGCCGCTGCTCGCGACCCTGCAGGAGCTCGATCGCACCGTCAAGGCGCGCCCGCTCGAGGAAACGCTGCTCGCAAAGGAACCCCCATGAGCAAGATCACCGCCATCCGCGGCCGCGAGATTCTCGACTCGCGCGGCAATCCCACCGTCGAGGCCGACGTGCTCACCGACTCCGGCGGATTCGGCCGTGCGGCGGTCCCCTCCGGAGCCTCCACCGGCACCCGCGAGGCCGTGGAGCTGCGCGACGGGGACACGAGTCGCTACGGCGGCAAGGGAGTGC
>Ga0335073_10011722_pt1 | contig 12317 bp, 11 predicted proteins | sample Lox_Sample_22_FD_207093 | JGI IMG/M metagenome (GOLD analysis project Ga0335073, IMG submission 207093) | Soil microbial communities from Loxahatchee National Wildlife Refuge, Florida, United States - Lox_Sample_2.2 | ecosystem: Environmental > Terrestrial > Soil > Wetlands | place: USA... | reverse complement strand
CGTGCGGCCCGGCGTTGACGCAGGTGTTGTAGACCGGGATGGCCTGGCGGACCGCGCCGCCGAGCAGCTGGCACACGGGCAGGCCGGCCGCCTGGCCGAGCACGTCCCACAGCGCCATGTCGAGCGCGGACAGGGCGCGCATCTCCGCGCCGGCGAAGCCGAAGAAGTTGACGCAGGAGAAAACCGTGTTCCAGATCTGGCTCAGCGCACCGGCGGGCTGGCCGAGCACCAGATCCGCGGCCAGGTCATGCAGCACGCTTTCCACTGCGCCCGGCAGGTAGTACGTCTCGCCCAGCCCGACCAGGCCGGAGGAGGTGCGCAGCTGGAGCCAGAGCAGGTTGGGCTGCGCGGCCCAGCGCACGGTGCGCAGCTCGGTCACCACGCCGAGGCCGGTGCCAGCACCGGCGCTAGAGGAGGGAGCCACCGTTGACCTGCAGAACAGTGCCGGTGACGAACGCCGATTCCTCGCTGGCCAGGTACAGGACACCGTGGGCGATATCGGCGGGCCGTCCCATCCGGCCGAGCAGGGTGCGGGCCTCCGCCGTGGCCCGGTCCTCCGGGCTGGCCAGCTGGAACGCGGGCGTGTCGATCGGGCCCGGTGAGATGGCGTTGACCCGGACTCCGGCCGGCGATACCTCCCGGGCCAGCGACTTCGTGAAGCCGATGACTCCCGCCTTGGCGGCCGCATAGGCCGCCGCGGGCCGGATGGACCCGTACTCGCCCGCGGTGGACGCGAAGTTGACGATGGAGCCAGTGCCCGCGCTCAACATGGCGGGCAGCACCGCCCGGCAGGCCACCAGCGTGGTGAGCAGGTTGGCCGAGATCATGCCGGACCAGTCGGCGGGCGCCGAGGTGGCGAAGTCGCCCATCTGGAACAGGCCGGCCACGTTGACCAGAACCTCGGGCGGGCCGACCCGCTGGGTGGCCTCGGCCAGGTAGCCGGTGAAATCAGCGAACACGGTGGCGTCCACCGGGCGCCCCCACGCGGCCTCCCCCGGCAGCTCGCCGAGCAGTTCGCCGAGCCCGTCGGCGTCGAGGTCGGTCGCCGCCAGCCGGGCGCCCTCCGCGGCCAGCACCCGGCACACCTCGCGCCCGATCAATCCGGCGGCGCCCGTGACCACGACCACGCTGTCCTTGAGCCGCATTCAGCCCTCCACGGGGCGCTCCGCTGCGCCTTCGGCTGGATTACCCGCGACACTCTAGGAGCGCCCGTGCCAAATGGTCAAGCCACTTGGTAGCTACCTCGTCAGCCCAGTCAGGCAGGTGCCGACGAAGTCGGCGGTGTTCGCGGGACGGCCGGGGGCAGCCGGACAGGCCCGGCACCAGGCACTGGCGTTCGGCAGGAAAAGGTTGGGCCGCGCCAGCCGGGCGTCAGGTGGGCAGCTGGGGTGGCGCCAGGAGGCCGGACGGGAAGGTCAGCCCGCCGGGGGCACGGCTTCGGCGGGCAGCCGCGGGCGGTCCATGACACCCTCCGGGAACACCTGCCTGGACTGGTGCAGGTGGGCCGCCATGGCGCGGCGGGCGGCCGCCGGATCCCCCCGCTGGATAGCCCGCAGGATGCGGGTGTGGCCGGCGATGCCGAGGCGGACCGCGTCGGAGGTGCTGTAGCTCTCGAAGACGCCCTCCACGATCAGGGTGGCCATCGGCGCCAGCAGCGAGGGGAGCAGCGGGTTCAGCGTGGCGCGCGCCACCTCGACGTGGAAGCCCACGTCAGCGGCGGTGTAGGCGGCGGCGTCCTCGCGGCTCTCCTTCATCGCGGCCAGCAGGCGCTCGAGCGCGGCGATGGAATCCTCGGTGGCCCGCCGGGCGGCCAGCTCAGCCGAGACCACCTCGATGGCCTGCCGGGCCTCGTACAGATCGTCCGCGGTCGGCCTGGACCCGGCGGCCAGCACCAGTTGATGGGCGAACGCCTCGGACAGGTCAGACTCGCTGGGCCGCCGGATGAATGTGCCGCGGCCGCTAACCGTCTCGACGAACCCCTGGGCGCGCAGTTGCGCCAGTGCCTCCCGGACGAGCGGGCGGCTGACGCCGAACTCCTCGGCCATCCGCGCCTCGGTCGGCAGCGGCTGGCCGACGGTGAGCCTGCCCGCCATGATCTGGCTGCGCACCTCCGCAGCGAGCCGTTCCACCAGGCTGGCTGTCTTGATCGGCGATACCTTCATGACGGCCATCCTCCGGGAAGCGGGCGCCGGACTGCCGTCGCGGTGTTCGCCGCGCCCTCGTGTGCCCACTGTAGTGCCGATGGCACGCTCCCTCCGGGATGCGGCGCGGAACCCTGAGCCAGGCGTTGACATCAAGTACCGCGCTGTCTAATGTGACCTCACCTGACAAGTGGTCAGACCACCATATCCAACTGCAGCCCGGATGATCGCAGGCCCGTCATTGCACGCCCGTAGAGGCAGGGGGTAGCCGGTGAAGGTCGTCGATGTGGAGACCTACGCGGTCGGCGCAGGCTGGAAGAACTGGCTGTTCGTCCGGGTCGCCACCGACGAGGGGATCCACGGCATCGGGGAGGCCACCCTCAACGGCTTCGGCCGGACCTGCGAGGCCGCCGTCCACGAGCTGGCACCGCTCGTCCTGGGCGCCGACCCGTGCCAGGTCCGGGCCATCGCCGCGGCGCTGCATGCCCGGGTCAGCAACGAGGGCGGCCACATCCACCGCGCCGCACTGGCCGGCATCGAGACCGCCTGCTGGGACATTCTCGGCAAGTCGCTCGGCGTCCCGGTGTACCAGCTGCTCGGTGGCCGGGTCCGGGATCGCGTCCCCTGCTACGCCAACGGCTGGTACCGGTGCGACCGCACCCCCGAGGCATTCGCGGCCGCCGCGCGCACGGTGACCAGCCAGGGATTCCGGGCACTCAAGTTGGACCCGCTGGGCACGGCCAGCGGCTTCTGCACTCCGGCGGACTTCGCGCTGTCCCGGGACATCATCGCCGCGGTCCGGTCCGCGGTCGGGCCGGAGGTGCGCATCCTGATCGACATGCACGCCCGGCTGGCCCCGGCCGAGGCGGCCGCCTTCATCCGGGCGTGCGCGGACCTCGACGTGTTCTGGTGGGAAGAGCCAACCACCCGGGAGCGCGAGGAACCCACCAGCGTGGTCGCCGCGGTGGCCGGCGGACGCGTGGCCAGCGGCGAGAACTTCCACACCCCGGGCCAGTTCCTCACCCTGCTGAAATCCGGCGGAGTCTCGATCTTCCAGCCCGAGCCGATGTCGCTCGGCGGGATCGCGCCCACCGTGGCGGTCAGCGAGATGGTGGCGGCTGACGGGGCGTGGATCGCGCCGCACCAGAGCGGCGGCCCGGTCGCCACCGCCGTCTGCCTGCAGCTCGCCGCGTGCCTGCCCAACTTCCTGATCCAGGAACACTTCGACCCGTTCAACGAACCGTGGACGCGGTCGCTGGTCAGCTGGGTCCCCGAGCTGGACACGGCTACCGGCCAGCTAAGCCTGCCCGATGCCCCCGGGCTGGGCGTCGATCTGGATCTCGCGGTGGCCCGGGACCATCCCCTTGATCCGGGCGCCTTCCTCGACGTCACCAGCTCGGGCTGGGAGATGCGGGCCGGCAACACGACGGCGGTCACGCCATGACCAGCTCAGCGGACAGCCCGCAGTCGTTCCCGCGGCTGGAACGTACCTCGGTCGGCCTGCAGGCCGCCGAGACCATCAAGGCGCTGATCGTCGCGGGCGACCTGCAACCGGGCGACGCGCTGCCGTCAGAACGTGAGCTCGCCGCCATGCTCGGCATTTCCCGCCCCTCGCTGCGCGAGGCCATCCGAGTGCTCAGCGCGATGAACGTGGTCGAGCCACGGCATGGCGGCGGCACGTACGTGACGTCGCTGGACCCGCGCCTGCTGGCCCAGCCGGTGAGCTTCCTGCTCCAGGTCGACCCCACCGCCTTCCAGCATCTGCACGAGGTCCGCCAGGTGCTGGAAGTCGGTGCGGCCCGGCTGGCCGCGCCGCGGATCAGCGCCGACGTGCTGGCGCACCTGGGCGAGCTGGCCGACGCGGCGACGCAGGCCCTGCCGGACCCGGCCCGCTATCTCGAGCTCGACTACCAGATCCACACCGCGATCATCGAGGCGACCGGCAACCCCATCTACATCAGCCTCTACGAAAGCATCGCCGACCTGTCCCTGGAGAGCCGGAAGCAGACGGCGCAGCACCCCGCGGTCCGCCAGCGGGCGCACGAGGATCACCTGGCCATCATCGCGGCCCTGCGCGAGCACGACCCGGTGGCCGCCGGCCAGGCCATGAGCTCCCACCTGGAAGCCATGCGACAGGCACTGACCGGGGACCGGATGGAGACCACGGAATGAGGCTGGCCAGCATCCGGCATCCGGCGGGCACCGCGCTCGCGGGCCAGGCGGACGGTGGCTTCGCCGATCTCAGCGCCGCCCTCGACGTGCCGCTGCCCGATCTCGACACGCTCTGCGCGGTGCTGCCCGATCAGCCGGGCTGGCGGGCCCGGCTGGCCCGGGCGGGCGCGCGGCCACCCCGGTGGGCCGCCGGCGAGGTCCAGGTGCTCGCCCCGGTCCGGCGGCCCAGCAAGATCATCTGTATCGGGCTGAACTATCTCGATCACTGCCGCGAGACCGGCACCCCGGTGCCCGCGGCGCCCGTGGTCTTCGCCAAGTTCCCATCCGCGATCGCCGGCCCGGGCGACCCCATCGACCTGCACCCCACGGTGACGAAGCAGGTCGACTGGGAAGTAGAACTGGCCGCTGTTGTCGCCCAGCGCTGTGGGCCCGGTAGCCCCCCCACCGCCGATGCCCTGCTCGGCTACACCATCGCCAACGACGTGTCCGCCCGGGACCTGCAGCGCTCGGATGGCCAGTGGACCCGGGCCAAGTCGCTGGACACGTTCTGCCCGCTCGGCCCGGTGCTGGTGACGCCGGACGAGATCGGCGACCCGCAGGCGCTCAGCCTCGGGCTGACGGTCAACGGCGAGGATCAGCAGCGCTCCACTACCAGCGAAATGATCTTCCCGGTCGCTGACCTGATCCAGCGGCTGGCCGCGGAGATGACCTTGCTGCCGGGAGATCTGGTGCTGACCGGGACCCCGCACGGGACCGGCGGCTTTCAGCAGCCACCCCGTTTCCTGGCCCCCGGCGACGCTGTCGCGGCCTGGATCGAGGGCATCGGCACCCTCAGCAACACGGCCCCCGGGCCCGCGGGCCCGACTAAGCCGCCGACCCAGCAGGAATTCGCGAACCCCGCGCTTCGCACCCCCAACCATTACTGAGCCGACATAAGGAATGTGAGGCCTTCAGCATCGTCGGCATTCTCAACGGAGAGGAAAGCAATCCCCATGAGCAGAAGACCCTGGCTGATAGCGCTATTCGGCGCGCTGGCCCTGACCGCAGCGGCGTGCTCCAGCGGCAGCAGCGGGAGCAGCACCAGCTCCTCTGGCGCCACGGCCTCGAAGCCCTACACGATTTATCTGTCCAATAACTTCGTGGGCAACGACTGGCGCGTGCAGATGGAGAAGGAAGCGACGGTCGCGGCCGGCTTGGCGCCGTTCAAGGGAAATGTCAAACTGACGATCACCAACGCGGGCGCCACGGTGCCGGACCAGATCGACTCACTGCAGGCCATCGTGGCCAAGAAGCCCGACGCGATCCTCGTCGACGCGTCGTCGCCGACCGCCCTCAACCCGGTCATCAGCCAGGCCTGCGCCAAGGGGATCGTCGTGGTCAACTTCGACCAGACGGTCACCGCGCCGTGCGCGTACAAGATCTTCTCCAACTTCACCCTGGGTGAGCAGCTCAGCGCCAAGTGGATCGTCAGCCAGCTGCACGGCAAGGGCAACGTCTTCGAAGACACCGGCCTGGCGGGCGCCCCGATCAGCGCGACGATCACCAACGCCTGGCACTCGGTGCTGAAGAATTACCCCAACATCCACGTGATCGGCACCTACCAGGGCCAGTACGCGCTGGGCCCGGAGCAGCAGGGGGTGGCCAGCCTGGTGGCTGCGCACTCCAATGTGCAGGGCATCCTGACCCAGGGCTATTGCACCGGTGCGATGAAGGCGCTGCAGGCGGCGGGCCACGCCATGGTCCCGATGCTCTGCCAGTCCTATAACCAGACGTACGTCGCGCTGGCCAAGACGAAGGGAGCGTCCGGCTTCATCATGGCCAACCCGGCCTGGCTGTCCGTACTGGCCATGCAGACCGCGGTCAACGCGATCGAAGGACATCACCCGGCCAAGGTCAACCAGCTGACCCCACCGTGCTTCTACCAGGGCGGCTCGTCGCCGTCCGGCGCGAACTGCCAGGCGATCAAGATCGGGGTCAACGCCTACCCGTCCCTGTCGCCCGGCCTGACCCTGCCGGTCAGCCCGTCGTTCATGAAGATCCAGCCGGCCCAGGTCGTACCGTAACGGCCGCTGCGGCCCGGGCCGGGCGGGGGCTGCCGTCGCGTGCGGCGGCGGCCCCCGCCCGGCTCCCTGGAAGGACCCGATGAATACAGCCGATACCAGCGCCGCCGGGGAACTGCTCACCGCCCGCAACGTGAGCAAGGCCTTCGCTGGGGTGCACGCGCTGAGCAAGGTAACCCTGGAGGTCCGGCCCGGTGAGGTGCACGCGCTGCTGGGCGAGAACGGCGCGGGGAAGTCGACCCTGGTCAAGGTCGTTTCCGGGGTGCTGCGGCCAGACGAGGGTGAGGTCTTCTTCCGCGGCGAACGGTTCCAGCCTCGCGATCCTGACGAGTCAGCCCGCCGCGGTGTCGGCGTGGTCTTCCAGGAACTACCGCTGATCCCGGACCTGTCGGTAATGGAGAACATCTTCTTCAACCGGCAGCCGCTGACTCCGCTGGGCATGGTCGCCCGCCGCCGGATGCGCAGCCAGGCCGAGCAGTTGTTCGCCGATCTCGGGCTCACCGGGATCGAGCCCGAGCGCAGCGTCCGGGACCTGTCGGTCGCGGCCCGGCAGTTCGTGGCCATCGCCAAGGTCCTGGCGGACGACCCGGCGGTCGTGATCCTCGACGAGGCGACCTCGGCGCTCGGGCCGGCCGAGGTCGAGTGGCTGCTCGGCCAGGCGACCCGGCTCGCCGCTCTGGGCAAGGGGATCGTGTTCATCTCGCACCGCCTGGCCGAGGTCCAGGAGGTAGCGCACCGGGTCACCGTGCTGCGGAACGGGCAGAACGCCGGCACCTGGGAGATGGGTTCGGTCAGCTCGGACGAGCTCATCGCGGCCATGCTCGGGCGCCGTCTGGAGCAGCTCTACCCGCAGCAGGCCACCGCACCCCGGCCGGAGGTGCTGCTCAGCACGCGTGAGCTCAGTTCCGGCCGACGGCTCCGGCAGGCCAGCCTGGACGTGCACGAAGGGGAGATCCTCGGCGTCGCGGGGCTGGAAGGCCAGGGGCAACTGGAGCTGTTCCTGGCCCTGTACGGAGTACGCCGATCGCATGGCAGCATCACGGTCGGCGGCAGGCAGCGGCGTATCCGCTCACCACGTGACGCCCTGCGGGCGGGCATCGGGCTGGCCCTGGTGCCCGAAGACCGGAAGACCGAAGGCATCCTGCCGACCTTGTCCGTCCGGGAGAATCTCGCCCTGCCGATCCTGTCCCGGCTGAACCGGTTCGGGCTAATGCGCCGGTCCCTGGAGCACGACACGGTGGCCGGGGTGATCAGGGATCTGCGGATCGGCCGGGGTGACGGCGAGCAGACCGCGAGCAGCCTGTCCGGTGGCAACCAGCAGAAGGTCGTGGTCGGGAAATTCCTGCTCACCGGGGCGCGGCTGCTGCTGCTCTACGACCTGACCCGCGGCGTCGACGTCGGCACCAAGGCGGAGATCTTCCGGATGATGCAGTCCCTGGCTGACCAGGGTTACGGGATCCTCTTCTACTCCAGCGACCTGTCGGAACTGATGAACGTCCCGCACCGGGTCATCGTGATGTTCGACGGCATGGTGTCCGGCGAGTTCGGCCAAGGGGAATTCGACCAGGGACGGCTGGTCGCCGCCATGGTCGGGCACGCGGCTGAGCAGGACGGGACAGGCCAGGCCGAGGGGTCAGCCGCGGACGACGTCAGCGTGTTGGCCCCGGTGGCCCCGCCGGGGTCGGTGGCCCCGCCGAATTCGGTGCCAACGCCGGACCCGAACCCGGCCAGCATCCCGCCAGCGAGTGGTCCCGGCGAAGGGAGTGCGTGATGGTCAACCAGGTCGACACACCACCGCGTACCGGGTCCGGCTCGTCGCCGCGCAGCCCGGGGCAAGCCGCCCGGCAGCTACTTGGCCAGACCCTCACCACTGACATGCGCCCGCTGGCCGCGTGGGTGCTGGCCATCGCGTTCTACCTGATCTACGCGGCCCTGCAGCCCGGCACGCTGAGCGTAGACCAGATCGGCACACTGGCTTCGGACGGGCTGGCCCTGGCCACGCTGGCCCTGGGCCAGGGCATCGTCATCCTGACCGCCGGGATCGATCTTTCGGTGGGCGGGATCCTGTCCCTCGGCACCGCACTGGCCGCCACCCACTTCACTCATACCGGGTCCACTCTGGTCTGGAGCGTGGTGATCCTGGCCATCGGGCTGGGCGGTGGCGCGGTCAACGGTTTCCTCGTCGGCTGGCTCGGGCTGCAGCCGTTCATCGTGACGCTGGCCACCTGGTCGATTTTTGATGGCATCGCGCTGATCGTGCTGCCCACCCAGGGCGGCAGCGTGCCCGCGGGATTCTCTGACTGGATTACCAGTAACACGGCCGGCCTGCCCAACGCCATCTGGGCGTTCCTGGTCATGGCCGCGCTGTGGCTGTGGTTCCGGCGCACCCGCCTCGCGCGGCGCATCTACGCGCTGGGATCCGACCGTGAGGGCGCCGGGATGGCCGGGGTCAGCGCCACCCGCACGCTGCTGGCCACCTACATGATCTCCGGTCTGTGTGCCGCCGTGGCCGCCCTGTTCTACGCGATGGAGACCGCTTCGGGCGACCCCACCGCCGGTGACGGGCTGATCTTGCCCTCGGTCGCCGCGGTGGTGATCGGCGGGACGAGCCTGTTCGGCGGGCAGGGCGGCTTCATCGGGACGATCGCCGGCGTGCTGACCCTGACCACGCTGGGCGACGTCATCTTCGCCGTCAACCTCCCCTCGTACTGGACCGTGCTGGCCGATGGGCTGCTGCTCATTTTGGCCGTCCTGGCGGGCGGCGGCCTGCATACCCTGCAGCAGCGGATCGCGCGAAGGGGTGCCTCATGAAGCAGGTGCTGTCGCGGAACCGCCCGGTCGTCGCGGCCTATGCGCTGGTCCTCGTGCTGGCCGTGGCGGGTGAGATCATCGCCCCTGGCTTCCTGCGCGTCTCGCACCTGGATCAGCTGGTGATCGAGGGGTCGTTCACCGCGATCGTCGCGCTCGGGCAGCTGTTCGTGATCCTGACCGGCGGCGTGGACCTGTCCATCCCCTGGGTGCTCAACGGTGCCGCCGTGCTGCTGACCACATTCGCCCACGGCAGCAGCGCGCGGATGGCGTGGCTCATTCCGGTGCTGCTGGCTGGGGGCGCGGTGGTCGGGCTGATCAACGGGATTGGTGTCACGGTGCTGCGGGTGCCGCCGATCATCATGACCCTGGGCATGTCCACCGTGGTGGAAGGCGCGCTGCTGCTGTACACGAATGGCGGCTCGGGCGGGAACGCTCCCTCCGCCGACGTGTACCTGGCCACCCACCGGTGGGGACCGTTGCCTGTGGTGAGTCTGGTCTGGATCGGGGTTCTGGTCGCGGCCACCGTCACGCTCAGCGCCACCCCGTTCGGCAGGCGGCTGTACGCCACCGGGCTGAGCCGGCGGGTGGCTGAATTCGCTGGCGTCAGCACCGGGAAGGTGACGGCCACGGTCTACGTCATCAGCGGCGTGGCCGCCGCGCTGGCCGGCGTCGTGCTGGCCGGTTACGTGGGACAGTCCTACCTCGGCATGGGTGACCCCTACCTGTTCTCCTCGGTGGCGGCGGTGGCCATCGGCGGGGCGTCCATCCTGGGCGGCAGCGGCAACTATGTCGGCACCACCGCGGGTGCGCTCGTCCTGGCCCTGCTGGCCGCGATCTTGCCGATCCTGGGGCTCCCCCAGTCCGCCCTGGAGATCGTGTACGGCTGCGTCATCCTCGCGGCCGTCTCCATTTCCTCCGGCCGCCTTAGCCGCAGAAGGGAATCGCTATGAACGACCGGGACCAGGTTCCGGACTCCAGCGCGGATACCGCGGCCCTCTACCGGACGGCCCGGACCATCCGCCGGTTCGAAGAGACGGTGGAGGAACTCACCGCAGCCAACGAGATTCCCGGCACCGTACATCTCTACATCGGCGAAGAGGCGGTAGCCACCGGGGTATGTGCCGCGCTCCGCCGGGACGACCTGATCACCAGCACGCACCGTGGCCATGGTCACGTCATCGCCAAGGGCGCCGCGCTCGGCCCGATGCTGGCCGAGCTGATGGGCCGGGCCACTGGGCTCAACCGCGGCCGGGGTGGCTCGATGCACGTCGCGGATCTGTCGCTCGGGGTACTGGGCGCGAACGGGATCGTGGCCGGCGGCGTCCCGTTCGCGCTGGGCGCCACCTGGGCAGCCGGCCAGCGCAGTGAGCGGCGCGTGGCCGCCGCCTTCTTCGGTGACGGCGGGCTGGCCCAGGGACTGCTGCATGAATGCCTGAACTGGGCAGCACTGTGGCAGCTGCCGGTCATCTTCGTCTGCGAAGACAACGGGTACGCGGTCTCCCTGGCTGCCGCGGCCAGCGCCGCCGGGTCACCGGTGGACCGGGCCCGCAGCTACGGGATGGCCGCCCGCGAGGTGGACGGTATGGATGCCGAAGCGGTGTACGTAGCGGCGCGTGCCGCCGTGGACCGGGCCCGGTCTGGTGGCGGCCCGAGCTATCTGCACATGAAGACCTACCGATTCCGCGGGCATCACCACGGCGAAGCGGTGCTGAAACTCGCCTACCGCAGCCAGGAGGAGATCGCTCGCTGGCAGGAACGCGACCCGGTGCAACTCCTGGCCGACCGCCTCCCCCGGGAGGTATGGGCGGCGATCGATGCCGAGATCGAAGCCCATCTCCAGGACGCGCTCGACTACGCGCGGAACGGCCCGCTGCCCGACCCGGAGACGGCCACCGATTACGCCTACGCCACCGGCCTCGTGCCGCGACAAGGAGCCTGATGCCCCGCACCCGTTACATTGAGGCGCTGTCCCGGGCGCTGCGCGACGAAATGACCGCTGATCCCACAGTGATGGTGCTCGGCGAGGATGTCCGGCACTCCCTGCGCCGCGTCACCTACAACCTGGCCGCGGAGTTCGGTGACCAGCGCGTGATCGACATGCCGCTGGCCGAGCAGGCCGGTACCGGTTTCGCCACCGGGGCGGCGCTCCTTGGCTGGCGCCCGGTCCTGGAATTCCAGGTGCCGTCCCTGCTGTACGTCGCGTTCGACCAGGTGGTCAATCAGGCTCAGAAGCTGAGCCTGATGACCGGGGGGCAGGCCCAGGTGCCGGTCACGTATCTCTTCCCCGGTTCGGGCGCGCGTCTTGGCCTGGCCGGGCAGCACTCGGACCATCCCTACGCCCTGCTCGCCTCGGCTGGCGTCAAGACCGTGGTGCCGGCCACGCCCGCCGATGCCTACGCCCTGTTCCGCACAGCCATCCGCGACGATGACCCGGTGGCTGTCTTTGCCCCGGCCGCACTGTTGGGCACCCGCGCGAACCTCGGTGACCAGGTCGATCCGGTGCCGCTCGGCGCGGGCCGTATCCACCAGCCCGGCAGTGACGTGACCCTGGTCGCGGTCGGCCATCTGGTGCCGATCGCGCTCACGGTGGCCACCGAATTGGCCGAGCGCGGCATCTCGGTGGAGGTATTCGATCCGCGCAGCGTCTATCCCTTCGACTGGGACATGCTGCACGGCTCGGTGGCCAGGACGCGCCGGCTGGTGGTGGCCGACGATACGAACCGGACCGGCGGGCTGGCGGCGGACATCATCGCCACCATGGCTGAGGAGATCTCGTTTCGGTCCCGGCCCAGAAGGGTGACCCGGGCCGATGTGCCGGTGCCGTTCTCCCCCGTGCTCGAGAAAGCCGTCATACCGTCCAAAGAGACGATCTATGCCACCGTGCTGAAGGCCGTCGAAGAGGTCGTGGCCGCATGACAGACATCCGGGTGCCGAAGGTCGGTATGTCCACGGTCGAAGTAGAGATCGGCGAGGTGATGGTGTCTCCGGGGCAGCGGGTCGAGCCGGCTTCGGTCATCGCCTCGGTCGCGGCTGACAAGGTCGATTTCGACGTCGAGGCTGGTGTGACCGGAATCGTCGACGAGGTCCTGGTGGGCGAAGGCTCCGTGGTGGAAGTGGGGACGGTGATCGCCCG
>Ga0335073_10011718_pt1 | contig 12320 bp, 13 predicted proteins | sample Lox_Sample_22_FD_207093 | JGI IMG/M metagenome (GOLD analysis project Ga0335073, IMG submission 207093) | Soil microbial communities from Loxahatchee National Wildlife Refuge, Florida, United States - Lox_Sample_2.2 | ecosystem: Environmental > Terrestrial > Soil > Wetlands | place: USA... | reverse complement strand
CGAATCGTCTGCCGTACTCGACAAACGGCGCAAGGCGACCGTCTGTCCTACTCGGCAGACGGACAAAAGACGATTGTCCGCCCTACTCGACAGACGGCACAAGGCGACCGTCTGTCCTACCGGGTAAAATAGAAGTTCCGGACCCATGATCCAACTCACCGGGGCGCAGAAACGGTACGGCCCCAAAATCCTGTTTGAAAATGCAGACTGGCTGGTGACGCCCAACGAGCGCGCCGGCATTGTGGGCGCTAACGGCACCGGGAAATCGTCGCTGCTGAAAGTGCTGGCTGGTATTGAAGGCCTCGATCTGGGGTCGATGTCCGTGCAAAAAGGCGTCAGCATCGGATACCTGCCGCAGGACGGCCTGTCTCTATCCGGCCGGTCGGTTTTCGCGGAATGCATGACCGTCTTCGACGATATACGGGCGCTGGAAGCGGAACAAGGCGAACTGGCGCACCGCATGGCGGAGCTGGATCCGGCGAGCGTGGAATATGCGCAAGTGGCGGAGCGGTTCCATCGGGTGGAGACGGAGTTTCGCGGCCGGGACGGGTACGCGCTGGAAGCGCAGGTAGGCTCGGTTCTGGCGGGCTTGGGATTCAGCGAGCGCGACTGGCGCCGCCGTACGGAGGAATTCTCGGGGGGCTGGCAGATGCGTATCGCGCTGGCGAAACTGCTGCTCGAAAGACCCAACCTGCTGCTGCTGGACGAACCGACCAACCATCTCGATCTGGAAGCTCGCAACTGGCTGGAAGGATACCTGTCGAGCTATCCGTACGCATGCGTGCTGGTCTCGCACGACCGCTATTTTCTGGATGTGACGGTGCGGCGGATTATCGAAGTGTGGAACAAGTCGCTGCATTTCTATACCGGCGGCTACACACGTTACGAGCAACTCAAGGAGGACCGCCGTTCGCAGCTCTACGCGGCTTACCAGAATCAGCAGGACCGGGTCAAACAACTGGAAGCGTTCATCAATCGGTTCCGTTATCAGGCGACCAAGGCCAAACAGGTACAGAGCCGCATCAAGGAGCTGGAGCGGATCGAGAAAATCGAGATCCCGCCGGAAGAGAAGACCATTCATTTCTCCTTCCCCCAGCCCAAAGCGAGCGGTCGCATCGTGGCGGAATTCCAGAACGTCGCCAAAAGCTACGACGACCACCTGGTGTTTTCGGAGGTGAAGTTCATCATCGAGCGAGGCGAGCGTATCGCGCTGGTGGGGGTGAATGGCGCCGGAAAGTCGACGCTGATCAAGATTCTGGCCGGCACGGAGCCGGTGACGAGCGGCAACTACACGCTGGGACACAACGCCCAGCCCGATTATTTCGCGCAGGATCAATACAAGGAGCTCGATCCCACGGTGAAAATGATCGACGATCTGGGCACGGTGGCGCCGCGGGCCACCAACACCGAACTGCGGAGCATTCTGGGATGTTTTCTGTTCTCGGAGGATGACGTTTTCAAGACGCTCGGAGTGCTTTCGGGAGGGGAACGAAACCGCTACGCGCTGGCGCGGATGCTGATGATGCCCTCGAACTTTCTGCTGCTCGACGAGCCGACCAACCATCTCGACATGCGAGCCAAAGACGTTCTCCTGACGGCGCTTCAGGAATACACCGGAACAGTCGTGTTCGTGTCCCACGACCGGTATTTCATCGACAAGCTGGCGACGCGAGTGTTCGAAGTGGAAGATGGCCGGGTGAATGTATTTCCGGGAAATTACGAGGACTACTTGTGGCGTAAATCGAACCCGGCGCCGGTCCAGGTTGAACCGGAGCCGGAGACCCCGCCGGCGCAATCAGACACACCATCGGCGGTGGCGGCGTCCGCGGCGGCGGGGAAACGGCTCAATCCCATCAAGCTGCGGCAGATGAAAGAACGGCGGCGCGAGATCGAGGAAGAAGTCAGCCGGCTGGAGACGGAAATCGCCGATCACGAGCAGGCGTTGGGCAATTTCGTCAGTGCGGAAGAGACCATGCGCGTGACTCACCTGCTCGAATCGCGGCGCAAGGATCTGGAAGCATTGATGGCCGAATGGGAGGAAGTCGCCGAAGCGATCGAAGCCAACTCGTAAGCGGCAGACGATCGTCCGCCGCACCTTGCCTATTCCTGGGCGGGCATCGACTGTTCGATATCTTTCCAGGCGCTCACCTTCAAGCGCCGGCAGACCCAGCAGAGCGGTTCGTCGCCGCCAACGGAACTTTCGGCCCCGCACACGGAGCACTTCGTGGTCTTCTTCAACCGGTCGATCGAGATCGAGCGCTTGGCTTGCTCAAGAATCTCGGCGGCAATGACCGGTTCCGGTTTTGGCAGCGGCTTTCGTCGCATTTCAGTAATTCCCCACTCTGTCTCTAATATCGCAGAAACCGCTTCGTCACACAACCGGAGACCGGATCATGCCGGATCATGCCGCGGTCCTCAGGCTGCCTCGGGAATCTGCACGATGACGGCGACATCCAGGGTGGCGCGGCAACGGGGGCAGCGTTGTCCTTTGACGACACGCGGTGTCTTTCCGTCCAGATTCAGGTTGGCCGGCACCGTGTGCGTGCAAATCGGGCAGAAGACCCGCCCCTCGGTGTGTTTCTCAATAAAGGCTCTCATATGTCCCCTCACTCACTTCAACGGACGCTCCCGGGGAGGTGGAGGTTGTAGGGATTTCGTAAAGATTTTTAAATCTTGGCGATGGCAGGCTCAATCCGGGTTGGCCAATCGACCGGCGGGTGCAGGGTTTGTCATCGGCTGCCGATGCTACCCTGAAAAGTATGACGCAACCCACTGCTCCTAAGATTCAGTTGGTGAACACCGCCGACTATCGCGAGAATTACGCCAACAGCGTCCAGGTGCGAGTGAATTTATGGGATTTCTTTTTGATGTTCGGCCGCGTGAATCAGACCGGCGCTGATTCAGTGGCGATCCAGAATTTCCAGGGAGTTTATGTCAGTCCGCAACAGGCCAAGGCGCTGTTGAATGTGCTGCAGCAGAACGTCAACCAGTATGAATCTGCGTTTGGTGAAATTCGCTTGGAGCCACAGCCCGGCGGCGGAATCGTGCAATAAGGCGGGCTCAATTCCAGCGCGGCGCCCAGGGCATTTTCCGGTGAAGTCCGGTTCGCCCGAAAAATTCCCGAACCAGAATCATCTTGTGCTCGCGGTCTCGCGCCGCCATCTGAGCGGACTCGCAGCGGTTTCCGGAATCGGTCATTTGCGATCCGAGTGTGAGCGAGCCCAGGTATCCGGCGATGAACTCCAGTTCGTCGGACGACAGGCCGGTAAGGAAGCGCTTCGTCCGCCATCGTGACGGCAGGTTGTTCGCGCAAGCAACCAAAGCTGCTACCAGAGCATCTCGCATCGCGGATCTCCCATGGGCTAACTGTTACATTTGTGGATCTGTGCCGTATTATTACGAAATTGAACAGCCGGCGCAACCCGTGGCGAAGCCGTGCCAGGCGGCGGCGGACTTACGGCCGCGTTCTGTTACCCTGTAGCCGAATGTCCGACCCTTTCACCCCCGCCGAGCGCCGCGTTTTCCAGCGGCTGCGGACGCCCGCCGAGATCCAACGATTTCTCGACAACGACCTTGCGTATAACAAAGAGCCGGAAGGCGCCACGTGCTATTCGCCGCGAGTGGTGCTGCGGCACCGCGCGGCGCACTGCATGGAGGGAGCGCTGTTTGCCGCCGCGGCGCTGCGCCAATTGGGCCACCCGCCATTATTGCTCGACCTGGAATCGATCCATGACGACGACCACGTGCTGGCGATTTTCAAAACGCGCGGCCATTGGGGAGCGATCGCCAAGTCGAACTACTCCGGTCTGCGATATCGCGAACCGGTCTACCGAACGTTGCGCGAACTGGTGATGTCGTACTTCGAGCATTATTTCAATCTGCGCCGGGAAAAGACACTTCGCCGCTATTCCCGCCCGGTCAATCTCACACGGTTCGACCGGCGGGACTGGATGACGGCGGAAGAACACGTGTGGATGGTTCCGGAGTATCTCTGCGAGATCGCCCACACGGCGGTTCTGCCGCGCGGACTGGAGGTGCGTCTGGGCCGCGTGGATGCGAGGTTGTTCGCGGCCGGGAAAGTGGGGAGGGTGGAGTGACGGGGCTTTCGGCGGACGCTGTGCTCCAACGATCGAACGGTGCGGCCGGCGCCACCAAGAATGGAGCACGGAGCGGAAGGCGGACTCCCAGTCCGCCGCGGGCTGCCAGCCTGCCCCACAAAAATCCTAGTGGCCGCGGCGGGCGCGATAGACTTCCACGAATGTCGGCACAAGCGACAGGAAGATGATCAAAAAGACCACCTTTTCGAAGTTCTGTTTGACGATGGGGACGCCGCCCAGCGAGTAGCCCAGCATCGTCATCAGGAAGACCCAACCCATTCCGCCGCATACGCTGAAGGGCAGGAAGCTTAAATACGGCATCTGGCCCACGCCCGCCATAAAGGCGGCGAAGGTGCGGACGATGGGCACGAATCGCGCGATGATGATGGTCTTCCCTCCATACCGCTGGTAGTAGGAATGGGTACGGGCCACGTAGGCCTGTTTGAAGAAGCGCGAGTCCTTGCGGCTGAAGATGGCGGGGCCGGTCTGGCGGCCGAGAAAGTACCCGGTGGAGTCTCCAAGGAGGGCCGCCGCCATCAGGAGCAGATTGACCTTGAAAATATTGAGGGCCCCCGCTCCGGCCACCACTCCGACGGTGAACAGAAACGAATCCCCGGGCAGAAAGAACCCGACGAGCAGGCCGGTTTCCGAAAAGACCACCCCGAACAGGACCACGTACCCGATCCAGCCGGAAAGGATGGTTCCCAGCAGGTGGATCAGCTTATCCGGCGTGGTCAGAGTCCGGTAGAGATCGAGCAGACCGTGGATCATCCGGCGCGGTACGACGCGATCAGGCGTTCGATGGCGTCCTTATTCTGTTTGAGCTTGCCCTCGCGCTCCAGCGTGGACATCACGCCGGCCTCGAACAAGTTGTCGCGGTCGCTCGCGTGCTTCCGCTTGATTTCGTCGCGGATGGAGGACCGCTGCGCCGCCATTTTACTCATGTCGGCCGGCATCTTCTCGATTACCTTGGCGACGACCGTGGACGAAGCCATCTGGATCGGTCCGAAGAGGGAACCAACAGGCAGTGTGAAGCCCTGCATGAATTGCGCACCGGTTTCTCCCGGCAGATCCTTGACGCTGCCCTGGCGGTCGAACGGCTCCGAGGTCTTGACCTCGAGTCCCATCGATTTGGCGGCTTTTTCCAGGTCGCCTCCCATGTCCTTAGCTTTGTCGTACAGTTCCTGGGCGCGTTTCAGCATGGCGGGGCCAACACGCACGGCAACCATGGCGTTGTGAATTTCCTTCTCCGATTCTTCGAAGGTCTTGGGCCGCGAGGGCGCAATCGCGGTGACGACCGCGAGCGCGACTTTGTTGCTGGCCAAGGCTACAGGCTGCGAGACATCGCCGACAGCTTTCAAATCGGCGGCGGACCGTTCGAAATCCGGCGAAACTCCCAGATCTCCCAGAGGCTGATCCGGCTGATAGTCGTCGATACGCAGCACCTGCATGTTCAGATCGGCGGCGACCTTATCGGGGTGCGACGGGTCGGCCTTGAGCGCGGCCTCGGCCTTATCCTGGACGTTGGCCTGAATCTGGTTGGCGCGATTGGTCTTCCACTGCTTCGCGAGGTCGGCCTTCACTTCCTCGAAGGGTTTGAGGCGCGCGTCCTGGTGGTCGAACACTTTCATCACGTGGTATCCGAACTGGGTTTTCACGACGGCGCTGTCGCCGGGCTTCATACTGAAGGCCGCGGTTTCAAATTCCTTGACGAACTGTCCGTCTTTGTGCACCCAGTATTCGCCGGGTCCGAGGGTGGCGTCGTTGAAGGCTTTGCCATTCTTGTTGCCGGTATCCTCGGAATACTTCTTTACCAGGTCGGCGAAATTGGCGCCGCTCTTCACCTGTTTCAGGACGTCGTCGGCCTGAGCTTTCGCCTTGGCGTCCTGATCGGCAGGCTTCCCCTGGGTCATGAAGAGGATCTCTCCGACTTTGACCCGCTCCGGGACGCGAAACTGGTCGATGTTCTGCTTGTAAAGCGCCTGCAAATCGGCATCCGGAGGATTCATGGTGTCCTCCAGCTTCACCGGATCGAGGTACAACACCGCCAGGCTCATCTTCGGAGGGATGATGAATCTTCCGGAATTGGCCTTGTAGTAGGCTCTTTCTTCGTCGGGGGTCGTGGTGATTTCCTTGCTGAACTTGTCCCTATCGAACTTCACCCACTGCATCTTGATCTTCTCGTTGCGGACGCGGTAGGTGGTTTCGATCTCCGGTTCGGAAACGACGGTGCCTTCCACGGCGACATCCAGCAGACGGGTGATCAAGATCTTACGGCGGACCCCGGCTTCGTACTCTTCAATCGTCTGACCTTTCTCCTGCTCCAGAACCATGGCGTACATTTCCTTATTGAACTGGCCGTTGGGAAAGAGCTCGGGGGGCAATTGAGTGCGAATGAAATTGGCCACGTCCTGATCGGTCACCTGGAAACCCAGCCGCCTGGCTTCATATTCCAACGCGCGTTCGCTGATCATGCCTTCCACGAGGCGCGGGATATAGTTGGGGATGATCTCGGCGGGCATCTGCCGCCCTTTCATCAAGTCCTGAACCTGACGGCGGACGTCGTTGATGGTGATTTCCTGGTCGCCGACCTTAGCCACGGTGGTGTCGGCCGAGATCTGCCCGGTCTGATAGTTGGGGACGAGGTATAGCAGCATACCAGCCGACACAACCAGCAGAATCGCGCCCATCACAATGCGCTTCGACTTCTCGGTGCGGAACAGATTAAACATATTTCTGCGAACTCCTGAAATTCACAAAGGGGGAAATACCAGTATAGCGTGGGCGCGGGCTGGCCGGACGAGTCGGAATGACAAGGCCGGAATGACAGGCATGACGGGCGGCATAGGGGACCGCCGGTCGAACTCGGCGCGTCAGGCTTCGGGCGCGCCAGCCGGGTTGCGTTTACGGCGCGGCAACTGGCGGAAGACGGGCACGGGCGGCCGAACGCCCAGACCGCATTCGGCATGAATCGCGCGCACCGCCTTTTCGAGCCCGTCGCGGTTGACGACCACGGCGATGGTCAGTTCGCTCGATCCCTGGGCGATGGCGATAATATTCACCTGTTCGCGCGAAATCGCCGAGAAGATGCGGCCGGCGGTGCCGGGTTTGCCCTGCATGCCCTCTCCCACCGCGGCCAGCAGGCCGACATTCCGATCCACCTGGATGGGCCGGACGTATCCGTGCGCCAATTCCAGGGCCAGGGCCGATTCCATCGATTGAATGGTCCGGTCGAGTTCCTCGCCGCGCACCAGGAAGCAGAAATTCTGCCGGTAGCTGGAACTGGTGACCGCCAGCACTTCGACGTTGGCGCGGGCGATGGCATCGAGCGAGCGGGCCATGATCTGGGCTCCGCTCAATTCGGGCGAGGCCGGCTCGACCGACACCAGCGCGACGTTGGCCATAGACGTGACGGCGCGCGCGCCGCGGGCCGCGCCCTGGGAAATGGCGGCGATGATGCGCGTCCCGGGTTTTTCCGGCGCGAAGCTGTTCTTGCTCCAGACCGGAATCTTCTTTTCCGCGAGAGGGGCCAGCGTCCGCGGATGCAGCACCTTGGCGCCGTTATAGGCCAGTTCGGCGGCTTCCGCGTAGGTGACCTCTTCGAGCACCTGGGCATCCGGGACCAGACGCGGGTCGGCGCTCATGATGCCGTCGACATCGGTCCAGATCCACAACTCGGCGGCATCCAGGGCTGCGGCGACAATCGAGGCCGAAAAATCGGATCCGCCGCGGCCGAGGGTGGTGGGCCGGCCATCGGCGGTAGCGCCGTTAAAACCAGTGATGACGGGCAGCGATCCTTGTTCGAGAAGCGGCGCGAGCAGCGCCTGAGCTTTGGCGCGCGTCGGCTCCATGAGAGGCGAAGCGTTGCCGAACAGGGCGTCGGTGACTACTACGTCGGAGGCGTTGATGGCGGCGGAGGGAGTACCTTGCGAATTCAGATACGCGGCCACCAGCAGCACCGAAAGGCGCTCGCCCACGGCCACGGCTTCATCCACGGAGCGTGGCGGCCGGTCGTTGAGCATGGCCATGCCGTTGACGATACGCTCGAATTCGGCGATCAATTCGCGGATCCGGTCGAGCGTGGCGGCTTGCAACTTCTCCGGCAGCAACTGGCGGCAGGTTTCCTCATGCCGCGAGCGGAGGGCGGCGATGGCGGAATCAATGGCCGGTTGATTGCCCTTTTCGGCATGGCGCATGGTATCGAGCAGCAGGTCGGTGACTTTCGACATGGCGGACACCACGATCGCCACCGGCCGTTTGCGGCGTTCTTCCGCCGCCAGGCGCGCGGAAACCTGCATGCGTTCGGCCGACCCCACGCTGGTACCGCCGAATTTCATGATGAGCAGATCCTTCAAGTCAGCTAAAGTCCTTTCCGTTGGTTACACGCGCGCGCACGATGCGCAGAATGGCCTCCTCGACCTCGTCGGCCGAGAGAGGCGTGGAATCCAGATAGACCGCGTCGGGCGCCTGCGTCAGGGGCGCGTCGGAGCGGGTGCTGTCGCGCTGGTCGCGCTCCTTCATTTGCGCCGCCAATTGGGCTTCGGCGATATCGCCGCCGGTGGCGCGGATATCGCGGAGACGGCGCCGGACGCGTTCCCGTGGATCGGCATCCAGGTAGATCTTGACCTCGGCCTTGGGGAAGACGACCGTCCCGATGTCGCGGCCTTCCATCACCACGCTGGTCCGTTCGCCGATGGAGCGTTGCTTCGCCACCAGCGCGCGGCGCACGCCGGGAATGGCCGAGGCCCGCGAGGCGCCGTCGGCGACCTGCTGGGTGCGGATGGCGTCGGTGACATCTTCGCCGTTGAGGCGGATGCGGCCCGGCGACAGCTCAATTTCGGCGGCCAGGGCGAGTTGCTCGAGACGGTGCATGTCGCCGAGATCGACGCCCTGGCGGATCGCCCACAGCGCCACGGCGCGGTACATGGCTCCGGTGTCGATGTATGTGAAGCCGAGGCGGCCGGCGAGGCGGCGCGCGATGGTGCTCTTACCGGCGCCGGCGGGTCCGTCGATGGCGATGACGACGCGTCGGGTTTTTTCGTGGGTCAAGATAACAGCGTAGCAGGAGGCACTGCTGGTTCAGGCGATCCGATCGGGCTGCGTTTGAGGGCTCGCGAAAGGATCAGGTACAGGCAAATGGGCGGCCAGGCGGCGGTAGACTACCGCCGCGCCGGCTCACAACCGGCCCCACGAAGACTTATCGCGCGCCGGGGCGCGCTTCCATGCCGCAGACGTTGCCGAAATTGCCTTGCTGGCCGGGCATCCCGCTTTGCCCCTGCGCCTGCGTGTTCCGCTGCCCGGCGCCCGGTTGTCCTGGACCGCCGGGACCGCCCGAACTCCCGAAGCTGCCCGGGCCTCCTGGTCCATTGCCGGGTCCAGGACCGGTAGTGGAACCGCCCGGTCCGGAATTGCTGCCGGTGTTCAGACTGCTGGCGGTGTTGTTGTTGCTGCCCGCGGGAGTCCCTCCAAGCTGCGTATTGGGATTAGCCGGGGCTTTCCACTTCGACGGATCGAAGATGAACTCCCACTCTTTGTAGTTGCTGTGATCGCCGCAAACCATGATGGAATCGGCGTCGACCGTGCTGGCTACGCCGGCGAGTCCGCCGCCGATGCTCGTACCCATTCCGGTCGGATTGGCGAAGGGCGTTCCCGTGGGTGCGCCGCCAATATTGCTGGTGTTCATTCCGGTTCCGGTGGTCGCGCCGCCTCCCGCCGGCGCGCCGCCCGGCCGCGGCTGCATGAGGATACTGTTCAACATATTTTGAACCGATCCTGGAGGCGCGGTGGGCGCGGCGCCGGGCTGCCCTTGCACCTGGTAGGGACTGCCGCCGTAGACCGAATTGGCGGGCGCTCCCGGCACCCCAGGGACGCCGGACGGTGCAGTTGTGGATGTTGAGCCTCCGAAGGAGGATGTACCGCCGGACATGCCGAATCCGGAATTCGAATTCGCATTGGCGGCGGAATTATTCAGATTGTTGGCGGTAGCGCCGGGTAACGGCTGTATCTGACCGGGCTGTCCCGGCTGACCGGGGAACGGGGACACCGGCCCGTTCATGATCGCGCCATTCGGTCCGTTGGCAGGCACGCCGCCGGGAAGGAAGCCCGGGGCTCCAGGCAGCGGCCCTTGGACCTGCTGGCCACTAGCCGGCTGTGTGCCGTTCTGCTGGTTGTTTGCCGATCCGCCGTTGAGTTCGCCTGGAGAACCCTGGCCGCTCAGGCCGCCCTGCGTGAGGGAGTCGCTGGCGCGGCGGCGGTTGACTGCGTTCAAACCCTGCGCGGCGCCGTTCGCGGGCGTTTCGCCCAATCCGGCGAATGCCACGATGCCTGTCGGGTTGCCCCACTGCTGATTGGTCTGCTGGTTGTTCTTGTTGTTGACCGAATCGGTGAGCATCCCGTTGTTGATGTGGATGAGGCGCCATTCGTCCTTGCCGGTCATGGGATCCATGTAGCGTTTGCGCAGGAAACGCCGCCCGTTGGTGTTTTCCAGGTCCTCGATTTTGGTGGGCCAGGTGGGCGGAGGACCCTGCATCATGCCGTTCTTGAGGCCGCGCTGCATGTAGCGGCGGATGGCGAGCTGATACTGCTGGCCGCGTTCGATGAGCAGCTGCTCCTTTTGCCGCTGCGCATCGAAGGCGACGCGCGGGAGTTCCAGAAAGAGCATGATGCCGATGATGGCCGCCATGAGGAAGACCAGGAGCAGGGCCATGCCGGCTTCACGGCGCCGGCGGCAGGGCTTTGTAGGGCAGGCTGGCAGCCTGCGGCGGACTGGCAGTCCGCCTTCCGAGGCTTTCGTCACTACCCCCGCGACAGGCGGGTCGCCGACCCGCCGCAGGCTGGCAGCCTGCTCTACAAAGCTCGTCATAGGGCATCCTCCACTTTGGTCAGGGTCTGCCGGAGTTTGTCGTTCAAGTCTTCGATCACTACGCGTCCGGCTTCGATGCGGACCACGCGATAGTGGCCCTTAATTTTTTGACCTTCCGCGCAAATGATAATCTCGTCGCCGTCCAGAAAATACGCTTTCTTCTGGGCACTGCCGGAGGGTGACGCCCATCCGTAATATTTCACGTTGATCGGCACAGCGCGCGGCGCGGGAGTTGGGGTCGGCGGCCCGGGCGGTGGCGGGAGCGGTGGCGGAAAGTGGTTCCAGGGGATGTCCTTCACGATCGCCACGGTGGTCTCCGGGCCCTTAAGAACAGGCGCCACTCCCACCTGGAACAGATTATGCGTCCCCGCCGGCGCGGGAACCTTATCCAGCCTGGCCAGCAGATCGAGCCGGAGCGTAGGATCGATCTTGCTGACATCCGGCCGCTCATCGACGTTTCGGGCCAGGATCTTCGGATGAAACTCGTCGCTTCGCGCTCCGGACGGCGCGCGGCGGGTGGTGGTGGCCTGAGCCGACGCGGCGTCTGCGGCGGCGGTGAGCGGCGACGTCGCATCGGCCGGACGCGACGCCGCCGGCGTGGAACTGGAGGACGGCGTCGGATAGGACGGCCCGGCGAAGAACGCGATATAGACACGGTAGAGCGCGCCGGCGCCGAGTACGACAAGCACCCAGACCGCCTTCTTATTCTCGGCGCCGAGCTTCATAAGCCTACTCCCGGTAGGGGACGCCCGGAAACCGGTTTCATGTCATTCCGTCCAATCGCTTTGCTTCCGCGCTGGGGCTTCGAGGGATGCGACGGGACGGAACGCTCGGCGGGCCGGCGCACGGGCGACAGACTGATGTACATCATGTAGCCCGCAAACACAATCAGGCCGGCCAGGAAATAGACCTGCTCGCGATGCTCGATGCCCAGCTTCACAGTCCAGCCCCCGCCGCGCTGCGCGTGAAGGTGTCGACCTTGAAGGACACGTTCACTTTTTGGCCGTTCTGCACGGAATTGGCGTGCATGTTCTCGACGATGAAAAACCGCGGCGATTTGTCGAGCAGGTTGACGAATTTCGCCAGGCTCTGGTAGCTGCCTTCGCAGCCTACTTGCAAGCGGAAGATCTTGAGCGTGTCGCTGCCCTCGATGTCGTCCTGCTGAAAGCTGTCCCCGCCGGCGGCGACACCGCTCTCGGCGGCGATTCGCTGCAATTCGCTGACGATATCGGACATGGAGCTTTGCTGCGCGGTGAAGTACCGGGCCATGAATTCGTCGTCAGCCTTGCGCGCCATCTGCACCTTCTCGACCGTCTGGCGCGTGGCGCGGATGCGGTTGTTGAGCGCATCCAACTGCGCTT
>Ga0335073_10011716_pt1 | contig 12321 bp, 11 predicted proteins | sample Lox_Sample_22_FD_207093 | JGI IMG/M metagenome (GOLD analysis project Ga0335073, IMG submission 207093) | Soil microbial communities from Loxahatchee National Wildlife Refuge, Florida, United States - Lox_Sample_2.2 | ecosystem: Environmental > Terrestrial > Soil > Wetlands | place: USA... | reverse complement strand
AGGCGGAATCTTGCCGGGCCGGTCGTCGGTTGTGATGTTTCCATACGCGTCTACGGTGTAGCGCCACGTCACGACACGTACTCCGTTTTTCTTGTAGCCGAACTCATACGACTCGAGGTAGCCCTCATTGAGATATTGGGCCAGCTCTTCCGCGTACTCACGGATCCGTGGCTCGGACGGCTGTCCATAGTATGCCGCGCAGAGGTGCATGTCGGCCGCGATCTTCGAGGCAAGGTAGCGGGCGTGTGTGATTGTGAACGAGCTCGACCGTGTGAACGTGCCTGTCATGGTTGATTACCCCCTGAACGATGGGCCCAGAACATCCTGCCAGCATTCGATTGCACGACCGCGTGTCGTAGCGAAGCGAGCTTCCGTGATCGCCTCCAGCGCATCCTGGGCGGCGCTTACCATCTTCTTTCTCTGTCCGTCGTCGTACATCGCCGCGACATTGTTGGTCGGATTCACCGGATCAAAGATTTCAATCGGTTTGCCGGTCGGCGCCGGCAGCGCGGACGCGGCATAGTAGTCGGTGAACGCGATGCGCGTCTTCAGCTGCGATTTGACGATGTAAGCGAAAACCTTCTCGAGCGCGGTCGGATAATTGGAGAGATCAACCCCCGAGCCCGCAAGGTGCGCCACGAGCAACTCGATCATGAAGGACTTCATGCGAAAGCTCTCGTCCTTCGCCCGCTGCTGGCGTACCCACCACTTCAACAGGCGGATGACTTGGCGGAAGTGGTCCTTGTACCTGTCCTTCCGCAGTCGAATAAATTTGAGGTGCAGGGGGATGCTGGTCAGGACAGGCTCGCCGCCTTCTCTGGGAAACAGGTAGCCGCGGTCGTCCGCATCTCCACAGTACTGGACCGGGACGATGTCCACGTTCAGACCGCTGACCGCATAGCGCATGGAGACCGAGTGCCCGTCGCTCACCTTGATTTGGTCGCGCTTCATCTGCGGGTAGGCGTCGCGGACGCGCTCCGCCAACCATTCGAGAAGGTCGCGCTCTTTGCTTGGGACCTTGTTCCCCTTGACATAGAACGCGATGTCGATGTCGTTGAGCGTCTTCAGCGCGGTGCCCTTGGCCAAACTCCCGGACTGCAGCGTCTTGATCAGCCCGTGCTCTTCATGGTCGGCGGCATAACGGTCCAGCTTCTCCCGCAGTATGCGCACCTGCTCTCGATAATCTTCAACGTCCTCACGCCGCAGATTGATATTCTCAGCAGCGAAGTTAAAGATGTCGGAATGGCCGACTACAGCCTCAAGGAATGGGGACTCAACTGCCATCACACACCTACCTGTAGTGGTTCGTGGTCGTGTTTCTACAAAATATGACCCATAATCTGTACTGAGCTTAAGCGACCTTGACATTTGTGTCAAGTGTAGCTAAATTGTCTACCAGTGGCGGGAAAGAGAGGACCAGAGGTGATTCCATCCTTTCAGCCCAACGGCCTCCTGCCTCCAGGAGACTACGAGGTTTCGTTCGAGGAACTGCACCAATCGGTTCTTGCCGAAGGCCCTCCTGCCAGCGTAAGTGGCGGAGCATGGGACGGCGGGTGGCGCAGGCGCCTGATCGACAACCTTGAGATCCTCACCAAACAGCTCTGGCAGGTGGGCATCCGGGAAATCTACGCGGATGGATCGTTTGCCGAGGACAAGGACCATCCGAACGACATCGACGGCTATTTCGTCTGCGGCCTTCGGGAGTTGGCCTCGGGGGACTTGGCGCGACAGCTGAATCTACTCGACCCATACAAAGTGTGGACCTGGGACCCTCTTTCAAGAAAGCCCTATCGCGGGTATCCGAAGAAGCAGCTTCCCATGTGGCACCGTTACAGGGTCGAACTCTATCCCCATGTCCCCGGCCTCGGCGTAGGCTCGGGAATTCTGGACAAATGGGGCAACGAACTCGAATTTCCGTCCGCGTTCCGTCAGTCTCGGCGTGATGGGACGCCCCGAGGAATCATCAAAATCAACTACGGAGGGCTATCATGATCCGCAACGAAGCTGAATACCAGAACGCTTCCGCGCGCCTTAAGGAAGAACAAGTTCGGTTGGCGGAGCATCGCGTCCGGCTCGAAGCCACGGGCATGTCTGAGGAGGAAATCAAGCGCGTCATTGATCCAATCGAATCCTTTCATCTCCAGTTGAAAGAAGAGGTCGAGAGTTACGAGCGTCTGAAGAGAGGAGAGTTCGATGAACTCGAGAACCTGCGCGGCCTCGGTCATCTGCTCATTGCCCTGCGCATTGCGCAGGGCATTTCTCAACGGGAACTGGCGCGCCGGCTCGAAGTTCATGAGTCTCAGGTGTCACGGGACGAGCGAAACGAATACTTCGGGATCACCCTGGAGCGCACCATCAAGATTCTCGATGCACTGAATGTCCGGCTCCGAACGAAGGTTGTTGAGATCGAACCAGAGCAGGAGAATCAATTGGTCATGGCGTAGCCGACGGCACTATTCTCGAATGCCTCTAATGCTGCGCCTGAACGTGCGACTACACAATGCCGACAGGAAAGTGCAAGCTTTGTTTGCAGACGAAGGAACTGCAGTGCAGCCATCTCCTTCCTTCGTCTCTGTACAAGAAGAGCAGGTGGGAGAACTCTCGGAATCCCAACCCGGCCCTTCTGAGTGGGCGGGGAGTAGTACAAACCTCGAATCAAATCCGCGATTACGTCCTGTGCCGGGATTGTGAGCAGTTATTCAGTCGCAACGGAGAATGCTACACGATGAGCCAGGTAGAGCATCGAGGCACATTTCCCCTGCTCAACACTCTCCGAGCCGTGGCACCGACCAAAGTCAACGCTGTGTTCAGTTGGTACGACCGAAAGGCCGTTCCCAGAATTGATCGCGATAAGTTGGGATATTTTGCATCGAGCGTGTTCTGGCGCGCTTCGGCGCACAAATGGAAGGATGCTAGGACCAATGTTCGACTCGGCGCTTGCGAGGAGCGGTTCAGGCAGTATTTGCTTGGACAGGAGCCATTTCCCCGGAATGCTGTCCTCATGCTGGTCGCCTGCACAGACGCGATGGCGCAGAACACGTTCTATTTGCCAAGCCTCGGTCTCAAGAACGAAATCACTATGTACACCATGCAGATACGCGGCCTGAACTTCATGATGATGATTGGCGAGAGTATGACGAATGCGATGCGCTCTCTTTGTTGTGTCACAGGAGCCGACGGCTGGATTGTTGCGCGCAGCTGCCGGGACAAGATCGTCGAGGCGGCGCAACGTATCGCGGCAGGAAGGACCGCTTCGCTGTGAAGGACGCCATCCTCCATAAATTGAACCTGGCTTTATCGAGCCCGGTGACCACGGAAGCACAAGCGGTTTATTTGTTGGTGGAACTGCGCAAACTTCTCGATCGGCGGAGGAAGGAAGGTCGCGGGCCCGATTTCTTGAACATCCGCTTTTGCTCAGACTGGGCTGTTCATGTGCAACTCCATGGTGAAACTGCCAAACAGATCGTCAGCGACGCGCAGAATCTCTATCAAAAATCGAAAACGGGAACATTTACCGATGAGGAGAAAGAGTACTTTCGAGGTCGATTTACTCTCCAGCCAGTGAAGGAAGAGCTTCGCTCACTCTGCGAAGAGTCCGGTCTGCCTGCCTTCACAAATGCGGGATGGAATTCCTTCCTCGCTTGTTTCCTTGCTGTGATCGAAGACTGTCCGCTCTCGATTCGATTGCCCGCAGGCGCAATCGCCGATGTTGACGAGGTCGTGTTGACTCGTGAAGTAGGAACGATCCTCGGAGTAGCGGACGGAAAGCCGCCACGCATCGTATGGGAGCTGAAGCAGGGCGGCAACCATGTGCTGTGGCTTACAGCGAACGAGGTTGAAGAAGCTTCTAGCGCTTCGGCTTGAACTTCTCAGGAAGGGTTCCTGTCAGGAGAACCTCGATTGTGACGTCCGCAGTACGGCCTTGAGGGGTTGGTCTCTCGGCATATTCCATCCTGAAAAGTTCGGCCTCTTTCATCGTGGTGAAGCCACGCGAATAGACGAGTTCCTGTGTGGATTCTTCGCGGTCCACGACATAGTAGGTCACGATCCCTGGGCGCTTCTTTCTCCGAACTGGCATATAGCTATCTTAGGTGAGTTGCTTCGTCGATGACTTCGCGATCTGACCCCAGAAGTCCGCACTCCTGAAACCGTTCAGTCCGTTGTTCTGCCTTCGTCTATTGCCATCCTCCGATTTCTTCCTTGAAAAGGACCACAGTTCCCATGAAACCTTCAGAGCTCTACGAGGCGCTTCATGCGCTGATCAGCGAACGTGTGCCCCTGCACATCTGGGGCGCGTGTGGCGTCGGCAAGTCGCAGATTGTTTCCCAGGTCGCCGCCGACCGGAAGTGCGAATTCCTCGACATCCGGGCGGTGCAACTCGATCCCGTCGATCTGCGCGGCTTGCCGCGAATCTCCGCGGACCGCGCCGAGTGGGTGCCGCCGAAATTCCTTCCGATCGATGGGGAAGGCATTCTTTTCCTCGACGAGCTGACTGCGGCTCCGCAGATGACCCAGGCCGGTTGCTATCAGCTGGTCCTGGATCGCAAGCTGGGCGAATACCAGCTTCCAGACGGTTGGGTGGTGATCGCCGCCGGAAATCCGGCTTCGGAGAGGGGCGTCCATTTCTCGATGCCGCGGCCGCTGCGGAACCGTTTCGTCCATCTCGATCTCGAACCCGACTTCATGGACTGGTGCAAGTGGGCGGTGAAAGCCGGCATTCGTCCAGAGATCATCGCCTTCCTGCGCTTCAAGCCCGCGCTTCTCCACGACCCGGACGCGACATCGGATGTGAATGCCTGGCCGACCCCGCGATCCTGGGAGATGGCCTCGAATGTCCTGAGCGGTTTCGCGCGCCGCCAGCAGAGCGGCTTCTTTGCCGGCACGACGGAGATCGAGGCGCAGCTGCTGGAGGGAACGATCGGAGAAGCGGCGACGACAGAACTGGTGGCCTTCCTCCGCCTCTTCCGGCAGTTGCCCTCGATCGACGAAATCCTGCTCAATCCCGATGCCGCCCCTCTCCCCGATGAGCCTTCGGCGCGAATTGCCATTGCCACGGCTCTCGGGCGTGCACTGACCGACCATTCGATCCCGAAGGGCATCCGGTATCTCGACCGAATGCCCACAGAGATGCGTGTGCTCGCCATGCGCGATGCCGCCGCCCGCGATCGGGCCATTACCCACACGCCGGAATTCGTCCGCTTCGGCGTAGACCATGCGGAGGTCCTGCAATGATCACTGAACGCGCCATGCTGGCCGCCGTCCACATCAGCATCTGGACTGCGATCAAACACGACCGGAAGGTTAGCCGGGAGGTTGCCGAGCAGCACGGAGCCTATGCCGGCGCCGGCCGCTACAACAAGCAGTTGCTCCGGGAAGCGGAGCGGCTGGAATCGCTACGTTCACTTTCGGGGCAGATCCGTCAGTACTTCTACAAAATCACATTGCCCTGGTCCGACGAGGGCTATCGCCTGTTGCCGGCGCACTTCTACTTCGAGCTGACCACCAAGATGCGGGAGTTCGAGCAGGCCTTCGCCCAGCAGGTGGAGGAGTTCCTTGCCGTCTACCCCAGCTACATCGAGCAGGTCAGGCCGGAGCTGAACGGGCTCTTCCGCGAAGAAGACTACCCATCGACGGACAAGCTGCGGAACAAGTTTGGAGTCAAGCTCGAGGTTCTGCCCATCCCGAGCGGCAACGACTTCCGGGTGACGCTCTCCGAGGAAGAGCAGGCGCGGGTAGCACGCGAGATCGATGAGAACGTCCGGCAGTCGCTGCAGAAAGGGACCGAGGACCTTTGGGCGCGTCTGAAGGGCGTCGTTGCGCATATGGTCGAGCGTCTCAATGAGCCCGAGTCGCGCTTCCACGCATCGCTCGTGACCAACATCTGCGAATTGGTGGATCTGCTGCCGCGCCTCAACGTGAACCAGGACGAAGAACTCAACCGATTCGCCGGGGAAATCCGGGATCGGCTCTGCGGGTTTACGGCCCGGGACCTCAAGAGGAACGAGATCCTGCGCGCGGCAACGGCGAATGATGCCGCGCAAATTCTCACGGAGATGGACTCCGTTCTGCGCGAGCGCGGACAACTTACGGAGGGTGATTCCGCAGTGATTCCTGCAAGCGCTGACGACATTTTCGCGCATATGGCCGCGTACATGGAGGCACCGGCGTGATGAACCACCAGATCCCAAACGAAGTCCGGATTCAGAAAGCGCGGACTACGCTTCTTCTCGACCACCCGTTTTTCGGCACTCTGCTCTTCAGGCTCGGTGGTAAGGCGTCGCGGTCCGTCGCGACAATGGCTACCGACGGCGTGTCGCTCTTCTATAACCCATCATTCGTCGAAACGCTGAATGCTGCAGAGCTGGCCGGCGTCCTGGCGCACGAGGTCATGCATCCGGCCCTGCAGCACCATACCCGCCGCGGCGACCGGAATCTGACGCGGTGGAATATGGCCTGCGACTATGCCATTAATCCGATTCTGCTCGATGCCGGTCTGACGCTGCCAAAAGGCGTGCTTATCGACAACCGGTTCCGTGGGATGAGCGCGGAGCGGATCTACAACATGATCGAGGAGGACGAAAAGCAGGAGGGGTCCTCCGGCCAGTCTGAGAGCCAGACAGGAGATGGATCAGACGCGCCGGAGGATGGTTCTCTTCAAAGCGATCAGGCCGGAAACGAGCACCAGGCTCCCTCGACTCCGGGCGGTGTGGGCCAGGTCCTGGACGCGCCAGAACCGGAATTAGAATTGGGCCATTCCGTTGCGGAGCAGGCACGCGAGTGGCAAATCGCGGTCGAACAGGCGGAGACCGTGGCAAAAGTCGCCGGGAAGCTCCCCGGAGGTGCCGTACGGGCCAAGGAAGCTTCGCAGGCTGCCAGAGTGGACTGGCGTGAACTGCTGCGCCGAGCCTGGTCCGATACGGTCCCATCCGACTACAGCTGGACGCATCCCAACCGGCGTCACGTCTGGTCCGGGCTGTATCTGCCGGGAGTCACCTCCGAAGGTGTGGGAGAGATCGCGATTGCCGTTGACTGCTCCGGGTCGGTCAGCTCGCGGCAGTTAGGTCTATTTGAGTCGGAAGTCCGATCGATCCTGGATGAACAGCGACCGCGGTTCGTGCACGTGCTCTACTTCGACGCGGCGATTCAAAGGGTTGAGACGTATCAAGCCGGCCAGCCCGTCTCGCTCTCTCCGGTCGGTGGAGGCGGAACAGATTTTCGACCGTGCTTCGATTGGCTCGAGGAGCAAGGCATCATCCCGCAGACGTTGGTATTTCTCACGGATTTGTGCGGCAGGTTTCCCCGTGAGACGCCGTTCTATCCCGTAGTCTGGGCGTCAACCGAATCTCGGAAGGCACCGTTTGGGCAGGTCGTCCCGATGGAGGCGGCGTAGGCACCGCTATGTACTCGTGAGCTTGGCAGCATCGGATGCTTGGGAAAGTGCTACCGCCAGTTGCTTTGCCCCCACTAAATCAAGTTGCGCGCTGACGTAGGAACGGAGACGGAGTTCCGCCGGTAACACCCAATCCCATTTTTCACGGATCATGTGTTCTGGCCGAAGACGAAGGTCGTCAGCCGTGGGGTTCGATCCTCTCGCAATGTCGCCCAACAAAGCGAGGAGCTGTTTCTGATCCGTAGAGAAAATGCGAATTGCTGCACCCTCGTTTGAAGCATGCATTCCCCGGGCCGTCAACAACAGAGCGAGTGCGTCATGAATGGTATCTCCGCACCATCCCAGCAAAAGAATATTGCTGCCGTCAGTGATCCATTGCCGCTCATTCAAGCTGGCCGCGGTGAACCACTGGCGTGCCTCCTCCAAGAATTCCGCAGCCTTAGCGTCGAGAAACGGAACCGGGGTCACTTCCCCAAGCGCTTGCTTCATCTCCTGGCGAACACGACTGTGGACAGATCCGCCCGTTCCATCGAACGAAGGCGGCACGCCACCTCGGTCTCGGACGACAAAAGCGATCTTGCCGCGAGCATCGACGTCCTGCACCTTCCAGCGACGTCCGCCAAAAATAATCCGCTGTCCGGGGGTGAGCGGCCGTTCGATGGGAAGCGAGCCCAAAACCTGTCCGTCCGCAATGATTCGGAACTCTTCGCCGGAAGTGAAGGCGCTATAGAAATCGAATTGGTTGATCAACTTTTCACCAAGGAGGCCTGGCAAGAGAGATCCTCCATGATCCTGCGTGATCAAATCACGCGATCCCATAGCTCGGAGCAGTTCAGAGAACTCTAACCCTACTATTTGCCCAAAGATCCCGCTCCGCACCAGCGTGCCCCAGAGTTCGGCGGCGTTTGCTCCTCCCTTCTGTGCAACGATAGACAGAGCCTGCTGAACGAGCGTGGATGCGTGCAATGCTTCAGGGGCGGGCGGTTCCACCCACCGGGAAATCAACAACCGTACCATGGCAATTGTTTGCACAAGCCCCTCGCGGATTCGGTCCGAAAAACCGGATTTCAGCGTCAATGCCCGTTCCACCGCGAAACACCGGAGGATGGCGGGTTCGCCGGTGCGCCGCCCGGAACGGCCAAGCCGCTGCCGCAGGCTTGCAACCGACGGTGGTGGTCCGATCTGCGCCACGCTGCGAATGCGCCCGATGTCGATGCCAAGTTCAAGGGTGGTTGTGCAAACTGCGCTGGCGGCCCTTTCCCCGCTCTTGAGGGCCGCTTCCGATTCCTCCCGAAGTTCGCGGGACAGGCTTCCGTGATGCGGCCAAAACTCGTTAGGGACCCCTTCTCGTTCACAGCGGCGACGAAGCTGATCGGCAAAGTATTCGACTTTGGATCGGCTGTTCGGAAAAATGAGGTTGTTACTACCGCGCAGGTGATTATAGAGGTAGTCCGCAATCGCGAGTGATGCAGAACCAGATTGCTCCTTTTCGTCTTCTGGAAACTGCTCCCCGGCCTCGGCAACCTCACCGGCTGATTCCTGCTCCTGCGGAAGGTGCAGTTCGTCGCAAAAGCCCCTGACGGTCAGCTTGAGCTCATAACCTTCATTGCCGGCATCAATGGTCTCAACTTCGCCTGCGTAGCCGGGCCGGAGGTACTCAGCGGCGAGGGACTTGTCGCCGAGAGTGGCGGACAATCCGATTCGGGGAATCCTGCGTTCTGCCGCTATTTCCAATCGATGCAATAAGGACTGAACTTGCTTACCGCGCTCCGATCCGATGAACGAGTGTATTTCGTCGATCACTACGCTCTGAGCAGCCTTGGCAAACGCCGGAATGACGGTTCCTTTGGTCACAAAGAGAGCTTCCAGCGATTCGGGTGTGATGATGAGGATTCCCGACATGTTTTTGAGAAACCTCTGCTTTTGCGATGCCGATACGTCTCCATGCCAGCCAAGCACGGGCACGTCCAAAATTTCACAAAGCGGACGAAGCCTTTGTGTCTGATCGTTAATCAGTGCTTTGAGCGGACTAATAGAAAGAATGTAACCGGTAGGACTATCGTCACCGAGCAGGCGCGTCAGCAACGGGAAGAAAGCTGCCTCAGTCTTGCCGGCCGAGGTAGCAGCCGCAAGAATCACGTCGGCCGTTCCGGAAACGAGAAGCGGAATTGCACGCTCCTGCACTGCGCGTAGGCTCGTCCAGCCCCGAGACCAGATCCAATGCCGGATGCGCTCATCAAGAAGCCCGAATGAGGCTGTCTCAGAGCTTGAATGTGGTGAACTCATCATCCGGTTCAACTTCCTTATCCGCCTCACCACCCGTGTCCGGTTGAACTGCGAGTCCTTCGATGAGGTTTGTCCACTGCACCTGCGGATTCTGATCCAGAATTGTGAGCAGGTCAATGAACGAGGTGATCGTTGTTCGCGGCGTGCGGAAGTAATTGTCCCCCAGGCGTCGACTGCAATGCTGCATGAACGCCGGGATGGCCTCATCCGGCAATAGATATTTCGTCGTATCTCCAGCGGCGTAGACGTAACGCAACTTTTCGAGCAAAATCTGGAAGTCTTCCGGACTCAACGCCGCCAATTGCACTACCGGTCCAGAGAAGTCGGCCAAACCGTCGCGTGCAAAAGTATTCTGTCCGAGCCTCGACTGCAGCGCAGGATAGCTGTACAGGCCACGCCGGGTATCGAAGAGAAACTCCGGCGTCCCTCCAAGAACGAAGCCCAGTCCCTCCGTGGATCCCTGCAACGAGTCATTCAGAATTCGAAGGATTTGTTCGTAATTTGAGGCCCGGGCCTGAGTATTCGCGAGTTTGTAAAGATTGACCAACTCGTCCAGGCAGACAAAGAGACCACTATAGCCCGCGAGCCTGACAAAGCGAGCCAACAACTTCAACTGGTCATAGACGGACGCGTCGTCAATGATCGTTCGCACACCCAAAGCTGCACGTGCATCCGTTTTCGTGGAGAACTCGCCACGCAACCAGCGAACCGCATCGTTGCAGAGCTGCTCGTTGTTCTCCTCGAATCCACGCCAATAGGCTAATACGACATCGGCAAAATCGTACCCATTCACCATCTCGGCGAGTCGCTGGGTATTCTGTCGAATGATCTGATCCGTGGAGACTCCGGTTTGCTCGCTTTCGGACTTTGCCTGAGCAATAAACTTCTCCAGAACGCCAGGAAGAGCGCCCCCCTCCGGCTTGGTGCGCGTGGCCATATTCCTGGTCAGTTCGGCGTACAGCGAGCGCGCCTGTCCCCCGGAGGCATGGATTCTCCGGTCGGGATTGAGATCGGCATTCATGGTCACGAGCTTCTTCTCAAGCGCGATGGAACGAACCAGATTGAGAAAGAATGTCTTGCCGGCTCCATATTCGCCGATGACCAGGCGGAACGTTGACCCACCATCGGCAATGCGGTCGATGTCTTCGATGAGGGCACGCAATTCGTGCACCCGGCCAACTTGAATGAGATGCTGACCTATGCGGGGAACTACGCCCGCGCGAAGAGATTGCAGGACGGCATCGCGCTCACGAGGTCTAATCAGGGGCATTAATCGGCAGCCTCCAGTAGATTCTGCTGAACATAAACGGGATCGTCACCCTCTGTAACCGGCTCTCCGACCAGGTCAAAAGCGGCATCGTTGATCCGTTCTAACGCTCCATCCAGCATAATCTGCGATTGCGCCGCCAAGCACTGGAGTTCTTTCCTGGTCCATGATGCCTTATGCAGAAGCTCTTCCAGAAATCGCTGAAGCTTGGAATCGAGACCGGGTAACAAAACTTCGTCCGGAGTAGATGCTGGCATAGAATCCTGGCCGACCGTCGCCGCTGGCGACGAAGTCGGCGGTTCCTCGTCGGCAAAGACTTCGGCCAACAGAGCGCTCACCTGGTCGGATTCCTGCCGCAACGTGGCCAATCGCGCGGCATCAACCTTGTAGGCCGGCGCCCCAGAGGGGAAATGGGATCTTTGCGAGTCAGGCCCGCCCGGCTGCCGGGCGCCAAGATTCAAATGTGCGTAAAGCAGCTTGGGCTCAAGTTCCAGAGCGCGATAAATCTGCTCCAAAAGCTTCACTTCAGCGGCCGCAATGTTGCCATCCGCTGCGGCCAGCGAGCATAAAGAATGCGCCAGTTGTGTGCGTCCGTCGGGTGTCAGACCGGCAAAACGAGACTTCAGACTTGCCAGTGAAATTCGATTTCGGACCTGCAGCCGAAATTGGGCGCGCAGTCGAGTTTGGAGATCAGAGTGAAGATGCTGCCACCCTGCAATCATCGCTTCAACGGCGGCAGCTTCATCTTCGCTGGCGTGTCCGTCAGCAAGTGCAACGCACGCAGAGAGAGAAACGATTAGCGATGCCCTCTTGTACTCAGAAGTCGCTCTTTCTGTGCCAGGAACTGAAGTGAGGGGAAAAAGCACAATCATTTCGGATGGCTTGGGGCGACGCACCCCCGACAGAATGTCTGGTTCAAACCCCACGAGAGCACAGCTCAAATTCGCTGCAATCTCTGGCAACCTTGCCAGTCCTGGTTCCCCGGTGTATCCGAGCTCGCGCAGCAGCATCTCCAGCGATATCGGTTGAATTGGCTGGACAACTGACGCCAAAAATTGCCGCCATTGGTCGACTGCCGCTGATGGCCAAAGATGGAGCGGCAAGTTTAGATAGGATTCGAGAGTGCCTGACTTTGCAGGGTTCCGCCCCAGGTAGCGACTGTACGCGTCGATTTCGGCGGTAGCTTCTTCAACGAGCGTCTTAAGAGTTTGTTGCGGAGCGGTGACGGCGGCAACATCGGGAATTCCGGAAAACTCCCGTCGAATTTCCCCACCAAAGTGCATCGGCCAACCCGGTTGATAGGTCAACTTGAGTTTTGTCTTGTTTGCTGGCACGACGACGCCGTCTCCGAACTTCTTTCGGTAGACAGCCGCAAATG
>Ga0335073_10011715_pt1 | contig 12322 bp, 5 predicted proteins | sample Lox_Sample_22_FD_207093 | JGI IMG/M metagenome (GOLD analysis project Ga0335073, IMG submission 207093) | Soil microbial communities from Loxahatchee National Wildlife Refuge, Florida, United States - Lox_Sample_2.2 | ecosystem: Environmental > Terrestrial > Soil > Wetlands | place: USA: Florida... | reverse complement strand
AGCAGCAAGCGGCATCGACGCGGTCAGCGCATTCAGCGGCTTCGCCGGCGCCGCTACGTTCAGCCCGGTTCGTTCGCCGGCATTGAATCTTCCCAACGGAGTGGCAGCGGATGGTGCGAGCAATGTCTGGATCACCAACGGCGTCACCGCCGGCAGTATTGCGGAATTCAACTCCAGCGGAACTCTGCTGTCGCCATCGACCGGCTACGGCTTGCTCAATACACCGGTCAGCGTCGGAGCGGATTCTTCAGGCGATCTGTGGACAGCAAACCTTGGTGACAACAGCGTGACTGAGTTTGTGGGGATTGCCTCGCCGGTTACGACACCGATCGCGGCAAGCGCGGGGCCGTGAGGATCGAGAGGTGCGGGTGAGGTTTCGCTACGATTTGCTCATTGCGATTGCATTGATGATTTGTGCGCTTCCTCTGCGCGCCCAGTCTGGCTGCGATGATTCTCCTGAGGATCCGACGGTCGTTCTGGCGCTGGTTGGCGCGGCGGGTGTTCTATTGCCGGTTGTTCGTGCGCGGCTGAAGTCTCGCCGCAAATCATCTGTGCCATAGGCGCGCAATTGCGCTCAGCATTCCATCAGCGCATCAAGATCTTCCCAACGCGTCAGGCGAAGGCCAGGTTGACGTTTTCGATGGCTTCGTCGATTTCGGCCGTGTTCTTGTAGCCGACGGTGACCGAGTCCACGCCGGCATTGCGGAATGCGAAGTGCATGGCCTGCTGACGGTCGCTACGGTTGAAGACGCCCTCGCCAATGAGCTTCATGCTGATGATACCCATGCCGGCGGCGCGGGTTTCATGGACGTGACGGACTACCTCTGAGACATCGCCGGGCGCATCCCAATTGTCGGTTTCGTTGTCCATCTTTGTGCCTTTGTGGTTGACGCGAATCATGGCGATGTCGAGCCACTTGTTATTGGGCACGCGACGGAGCGCCGGTAATCCATGCACCGATGCACCGTGCGTCAAGATGGTCTGACGATGCTGTGCTTCGAGAACGGCATCCTGCCAGCGGACGGTTTCTTCGGGCCAAGCTCCGTCGTGCTGCCAGTGGAGAAGCATGATGTCGAAGTAGTCGGTATCGCTGTTACGGCGCAATTCGTCGAGCTTGGCGCGCATGTCGATGCCGGGGGTGGTCGTGACCTTGGTCATGAGCTTGTAGCTGTCACGGGGAATTCCTTTGAGCGCCTTGCCGAGCATCTGCTGCGAGTCGCCGTAGGACTCGGAGGTTTCGAAGAAGCGGATGCCGTTGTCGTAGGCGTGGCGCACGAGGCGCGTGAAGCCCTCCTGGCCGAGTTGCTGCTGGATTTCGCCGCTGTGGGAGCCGGTGCCAAAGGCGAGACGCGTCACCTTGACACCCGATTTGCCCAAGGTGACCCAATCGGTGGCGGAGCTGCGTTCGGCAAAGACGGGAAGGGTTCCGATGCCGGCGATTGCGCCTGAGGCTGCGGTTGTTTTGAGGAAGGTGCGTCTGGAGATGCGCGACATGGGATGACCTCCGCGATTGGCCGAAGCTGGTCAAGATTGGCTCGGCAAGACCAATTGGCCGAATGGTATCACAGACTGAATTACGGCGATGTTGAAGTTATGAATGCAGATCACGTGGAAGCTTTGACGGGCTCAAGCGCCGGCCTGGCACGCAAGGCAGTGATGGTGATAACGCTCAAGATGACGCAAAGGCTGCCGATCATGGTGCGGGGACCAAGCGGCTCGCCGCCGAGCCAATAGCCGAGGATGACGGCAACGACGGGATTGACATAAGCGTAGGTTCCGACCTTGGTGGGCGATTGGTGGTGGAGAAGCCAGATGTATGCGGTGAATCCGGCAATGGAGCCGGCAAAGATGAGGTAGAGGAGAGCGATCCAGGCTCCGGTGGAGATGCTGAGCGGATGGAATGAAGGCAGCTCGCCGCGCGCGGCGGAGACGATGGCGAGCAGGACACCGCCGGCGAGCATCTGGGCGCCGGAGCTCATGATTTTGGAAGAAGGAAGCGAGAGCTTGCGGGTGAGAGCGGAGGCAATGGACCAGCTGAGAGCGCCGATGATGAGGCCGATGGCGCCGAAGGTGTCGATGGGCGCGCCGCCGAGGAGGCCGCCCAAGGAATTTGATCGGCTCATGAGCACGGCAACTCCGGCTATGCCCAGGAGCAGCGCGATGGAAAGGCGGAGCGTGAGCTTTTGCGTACGCAGGATGACGATCTCGCTGAGGGCCATGAATGCGGGAATGGTGGCAAGCACAACGGCGCAGACGCCGGAAGGGACGCGCTGCTCGGCCCAGAAGAGGAAACCGTAGTCGATGACAAAGATGAGGAGCGCGAGGAGGAGAACCGAGAGCCACTGGCGCGCGCTCGGGACGCGTTCTCCGGCTGCAATTGCCCAACCGAAGACGAGCAGGCCGGCGGCGAGAAAGCGCAAGGCGCAGAAGAGAAGCGGGGGAACTTCGTGGACTCCGACACGAATGGCGTAATAAGTGGAGCCCCAGACGAAATAAATGATGGCGAAGGCGAGAAGCGTCTTCCAGCGCGGGTGATGTGATTGAGCACTCATCAGGGATGTTCCATTATTCTTCGACTGCGATATTCGTAGTGCGATGCACGGTCCGGGCCGCGATCAGATGTTCGATCGACTACTGCGAGATCTACTCCATTGTACGAAGATGCGCACTCCGCCGGGGCATCGTCGCGCATCGCCTTCTTTCAAGGGGAGATCTGATTGCGACGATCGATTCGTGCAGATTGGCATTACGAAACCTCGAATATGGCGGGCCGCGCATAGCCTTTGACTGACGCATGGTACGATTTGCTCATGCGCAGGCAGTTGCTGCCCGTCGTCACGGCTTCGATCATCCTTCTGATGGTCCTGCCGCCGATGTTCAATTTGTTCGACAAGTGGGACAAAGGGCCTGAGCTTCCGCTGGTGGGCCACGACACTGAAACGACACTGATGATGGCAGCGCTCGAGGCCGGACTGGGCGTGGCAGTGGCGTGGGGCTCGGTTTGTCTGCTGGCCTGGCTGGCCGCAGCGGTGCTGCCGGGGATGATCGAAGCCGTCACGGTTCGTGCGCTTCGCGGCGTTCGCGCAACTGAATATCTGCTCCTCCTTTTTTCGCCTCCCTGGCAAATCGTTTCGCTTCGTATCTAGAACTCCCGGTATTTCATGCGCGTTCGTGTGCGCACGCGCAGTGGTGCGCGTGGTTTCTCTGACGAACCAAACCTCGAGGGAGTTCTTATGAAGTTCATTCCTTGCCCTGCGAAGGGAGAGCCAACGCTCGTTCCTGTCGCAGACGTCGTTTCGGCAGCCGTTATCTTCCTGTTGATCGTCAGTGTTGCCGCCGCTTTTGGACAAACCGCAGACCCAGATGTGGCGGCCGTGCAAAGCCGCCAACAGATGTCGCCGCCGGACGCCTACGCGCAGGCCGCGCCCGTTGCACAGGGCGGATCCTCCCCGGCAACGCTTGCTGAAACGCAGAAGCGACCTGCCGCGCCTGATGCACGCCACGCCGAGGCTGAACGAGAACTAAAGCAGGAGGAGCAACAACGGATGCTGGCCGTGGTACCGGACTTTTACTCAGTTCGCAGCGGGCAAGCTGTACGGCTTTCGCCGGGTCAAAAATTCAAGCTGGCGTTCGCAGATATTTACGATCCTTTCGATTTTTCGGCATCAGCGGCGGAAGCGGGTCTAGAGCAGAAACAAGGAGAATTTCCGGAGTACGGAACTGGCTGGACCGGATTTGCCAAGCGATTCGGTGCAGCCTATGCCGACGACGCGGACGGCGAGTTGCTCAGCGAGGGCGTTTTTCCATCGCTGCTGCACCAGGATCCGCGCTACTTCCGCCTGGGGCACGGCACAATCAAACGCAGGATCGCTTACTCGCTGTTTTCGGCGGTGCGCTGTCGCGGCGACAACGGCAAATGGCAGTTCAATACATCCGGCATTGTCGGCACCTTCGCGGCCGGAGCAATCTCGAATGCCTATTATCCGCCGGCAGATCGTGGACTCGGTCTCACCCTTCAGCGCGGCACCATCGACATTGGCGAGAGCCTGATTCAATCGTTAGCCAGCGAGTTCTATCCCGACATTTCCAAGGCGCTCTTCCATCGTCACACGAAGCGGGCCACGCCACCGGCTTCACAATGAGAATCGGCGAGCGTTCAGAGACCGGGGATCTGAACCCAAAAGAGTCGCGCAATGTTCTCCGGTGTGGCCGCAGGTTTGCGCAAAGACGCGCGGCAAGCTGTCGCCGCTAAGGCTGGCTGGCAAGTGGGGATGATTCGGTAAATCAAGGATGGCGATGCGGCGGCCGAAGAACGCGTTAATGAGCGCTTGCCGGCCTGGTTATGGGCTTTTTTGCCGGCTGGTTCGCGACGGCGATGGTTGAGGAGTTCGGCGAAGTTGGCGGAATGGTTCGGGCGGTGCGGAGAATGGCGTCAACGATTTTTGCGGCCAATGCGGGAACGTCGTTTGCTTCGCCACGAATGATGGACCTAGTGAGCAGCTTGCCGTCGCGAAACAAGCCCAGCTCGACCGTAACCTGACCGTTGGCGATGGTGTATTTTCCGCTGGGACGGATCGCCCCGGGTATCTCCTCAGCAGGAATAAAGACCGGCGAAGCCTGGCTGGCCGAGCCGCGCGAGGCGACGTCGGTTTCGTCGCGCAGGCGGGCGCTGACGGCCGGCTCGAGCGAAAGGTTGTCGGAAAGCTCGACCGGATCCATGAACCGCGGAGCAAGAATCACCGGCGCCGGAGCAGCCAGGGGAATTCTGACCCTGTCGGAAGGTTCGATCTCACCGATGTCGAACGAGGCCGCGCCGGGGCGCTCGAGCGCGAGTGGCCGCTGAATTCCGCCGATGCCGAGGGCAAGATGGGGAACCCTGTTCGCGGCGTATTCAAAGAGGTTCACCACGTCCACATCCACATCATTCGTGAGAGCCGCGCCTTTCATTCCCTCAAGAAGCGCGTAGGTCAGCAGTCCCTGACCGTATGAGTTGGCTTCGTAGCTCACGGCGTCGGCAGCCGATCCCATCAGAAGATGAAAGCCGGTGTTGTCTTTGAGCCGGTCGAGCGCGCGTGTCTGATCGCTGGGCACTTCGCGCGCCTGCGCCAGCTTGACGGCTGCAGCGCCTGCGGCACAGGTGTCAAGGATCATCACTTCGTGGACAGCCGCAATATTTTGCGGTTTGACCCACTCCGCCAATTCTTCGCTTGTGATCGCCGTTTGAGAAAGCAACGCGCTGTCTTTGGAGAGGACATCCGGTTCGATCGTATTGGCGTCGGCAGTGGGATAGGCGTAGGTGTCGCCGAAGGCTACACCATGACCGGAGAGATAGACCACCAATTCGTCCTGCGGGCGGGCCTTGCCTGCCGCGGCAAAGGCCTGTTGAAGATTTGCCTTAGTGGGAGGCGCCCAGGTCACCTGGTCGACTCCGGTTGAGGAGCTGATCATGCAGGGCCCAGATGCCGGCGCATGCGCGTCGCTGGAGAGCAGAAAGATGTGAACGTGCCCGCAGCCAAACAAGCGGTCCCCGGCGAGCTGCAGGGCATTGGCCATGCTCTCCGCATCCTTGGCTGAGAAGTTGAGATTGTACTGCTGGTTGCTGTAGCGGGAGATTCCGGCAACGATGGCGTAGAGGTCCGCGGAATATTTCGGCCCTTCTGTTTCGGAATCTGCAACGGGAGTCATGCCCTTTGCGCCTGCCGCGGCGGGTGAGTCATTGAGAACTTCACCGAGACTATGGGCGTAGCCTTGTGCATTCCAGGCAACGATGCGGATCTCGTTACGCCGGCCGGGAATGACCGGCGCGCCGTTCAGATCAATGACGATGTCGGCTTGTTTCGCGTTCGAATCGAAGCGCGGATGGCGCGCGTCGGCGATGAACTGCTTGTCATTGACGAAGACCTGCACCTGGCCGATTCCGCCGCCACTGTTTGTCAGCCTCAGATTCAGCTTGCCAGATGGGTCAATTGCGCCGAGCGCCTCAACCTGGGGATACAGATCGACATGATCGAAGGCGCTGACGTCGCGTAGCGGCTGCTTGCTGAAGCCGAGGAGTTTGGCGAGCAGCCCGGGATCGTAGTACCGATCCTTAAGCTGGTCGAGATCAATCGGTTCGAGCGACGGTGCGCCCGGGCCTATTTGACGGACGACGACATAATGCATGGAAATCATTCCGCCGGCGGATGCATCGAAGCGGCCTTGCGGATCGACGACGGCCCAATCGTCGCGGTCCAATGGCACGAGGCTGACAATTTCCGCCGGGGTGGGGCGATGCGGGTCCCATACGCGAATGGTTCCACTTTCTTCAGAGGCCAGAACGAAGCGCTGATCGCCGCTGAATAAGGCGGAGGTTATGTAATCGGCTTGTCCGGCAGCCAGGGTCGTCGTCAGGCGGCCCGTCGCGACGTCCCAGATCCTGGCGGAGGCATCCGCTCCCGACGAGATGATCTGCCGGCCGTCTGCGCTGAAAGAGACGCCGTGCACGAAATCGGAGTGGCCCATCAAAGGCGGCTGCACCTCGCGGCCGGATTGAACGTCCCAAATCCTGACTGTCTTATCCCGGCTAGCCGAAGCGAGCAAACGCCCGTCGGGACTGAACGCCAAACCGTTGACAAAGCCTGTATGGCCGCGGAGAGTCTGGATTCTCTCGCCGGTCACGGGGTTCCACAGGATAATCGTTCGATCCCAACTTCCCGACGCGAGCAGAGAACCGACCGGACTGAAGGCCACACTGGTGACCGTATTGGTGTGGCCTTTGAGGATGTGGATGTTTCGCCCGGAAAGCGAATCCCAGACTCGAACCGTGCCGTCACCGCTTGCCGAGGCCACCCAGCGGCCATCGGGACTTATGGCGACGCAGTAAACAGGAAGCGAGTGGCCCGACAAAACCAGCAGCTGTTTGCCCGAGTCGCGGCTCCAGATGCGGACGGTTTGATCGTCACTTCCTGAAGCCAGCCAAGTGGCATCAGGGCTGAAAGCGACGGAATTGACTTCGCCAGTATGGCCGACGAGCGAGCGCAAAGCGATTCCCGACGGAAAATCCCAAAGCTTTATCGTCTTGTCGAGGCTGGCAGCGGCAAGCCAGCGGCCATCGCGGCTGATGGCCAGAGCCCAAAGACTTCCTGCGTGGCCGGTCAATATCTTTGTGGCAGTTTTCGTCGCAGTGTTCCAAACAATCACCTTCTCATCGGATCCACCTGAGGCCAGTGTGGTACCGTCACGGCTGAAGGCGACGGTCTGAACCGCGTCAGTATGGCCCTGTAACGTGGCGCGCTCGCCGTCATCTCTCGCGTCCCAGAGTTTGATGGTGTGATCATCGCTTGCTGAGGCGAGCGTCAGGCCATCAGGACTGAAGGCTATGGATTGAACCGATTTTGTATGGCCGAGGAGCGTCGCGATGGCACGCCCAGAAGTCAGATTCCAGATTCTGATCGAACGGTCGTCACTGCCGGATGCAAGGATTGGCTGAATCGGGCTGAATGCGACTGTGTTGACCTGGTCGGTGTGGCCCTCGAGGACGCGAATGGATTCGCCGGTCGAGGCGTTCCAGAGCCGGACGGTTCTGTCGCGGCTGGCCGATGCGAGTTCAAGTCCATCCGGACTGAATGCAACCTGGTTGACGATATCGGTGTGACCGAGGAAGGTGCGGATACTACCACCAGTTGCAACATCCCAGAGTTTGACCGTGTGGTCCCAGCTGGAAGAGGCGAGCCAACGGCCGTCGGGACTGAATACGACAGAACTGACGGTGTCGCTGTGATTGTCGCCTGTAAAGGTGAGCAGTTTTTTCCCGGTGATCGGGTCCCATAGCTGGATGGTATGGTCTTCGCCTCCGGATGCGAGGATGCGTCCGTCAGGACTGAACGCCAGAGCCCAGACGGCGCTCTTGTGCCCGTAGATGGTGCGCAGCTCTTTTCCGGTGGAGATATCCCAGAGCTTAATGCCGTAATCCAAACCGGCGGATGCGAGGAGACGGCCGTCGGGGCTGAATGCAACCACTCGGAGAGGCCGCGTGTGACCCGTCTCGACGACAAGTTCGGGTTTCTGGCCATGCGCGAGGCTCGCCAGGAGCAAAATGACGAAGATTGGCTTGAACCCAAGTTTCATCAATTGAACGGAAGACATCAGAATCTAGCATGGCTCCTGGTCGAGAACAAGGGATTCTTTGCCCGTGAAATGCACCGGAGTAACGGTTGCAGATGAAGGCCAAGTCGTTGTCGGGCGAATTGTTATACGGAACGAGAGCCAGCCTCAAGGACTTCGCCGAGCGCTCGCGGCAGTCGAAACCGCGCGGGCGAAATTTAGGCAAACGACGGCGCGAGGAACCGACGAGCGGAATGCAATACCGCAGCGACTGATTTGTGCGCATTCCTGTATCGAAATTCGCTCCATCCCAAACTTCAATTCGAGGCTCAAGGAGCCGGTAAAGCCTCGCGGCCGGTGGCGAGCCAGGCCGGGCAAAGGCAACTCTGGAGCGGAGGGTTCAGCAGGGTAAAGTTGGAGCTCCGGCCGTTTAAGGCCGCAAGTTAAGTTTCTTCATTTCAATAGGTCGCAGCGTAACTGTTGCGGGCCTTGAGCGAGTCGGCGAAAAGGCTCTACAGCTCAAATTGACGTTACAAACGCTTTAACAACGCTGTAACACGTCAGTTTCGACACCTTCGAAGCCCCAAGAAAACAATGAGGGCTTGCGTCGGACCGGCACGTTTCAAAGCCGCCGTAACCCCGCCGTAACTAGTCAATTGATGGTTAGCGGCAACAGTATGGTCGGCGTTGTCGCAGGAGAATTCTGCCAAGAGATTCTGGCGATTTCGAGTGCGGAAGGGCGAGTTGGATTTTCCCTTTCTGTGAAAACGCTAACATCGGCCCTGCCGATCTCGGCCCGGACAGACCACCTAACAGACCACAATGAGACGCTTTGGAGGCGATATGGAGAAATCATTCACGTTGCGACTTGCAACCGCAGGGTTCATTGTTCTGCTCGTGTTTGCCGCGAAAGCGGGGTTTGCACAAGCAGTGACGGGGACGTTGCTGGGGACGGTCCAGGACTCATCGGGAGCAGTGCTTTCGGGCGCAGATGTCACACTGACCAATGAGGGAACCGACATCAGCAGCAAAACGACCTCGAGCCAACAGGGATTCTACACGTTTCCCAACCTGGATCCGGGACTGTACACAGTTACGGTCGAGGCCAAGGGGTTCAAAACGGATATCGCGAAACACAACCAGGTCAATGTGGAGCAATCGACGCGCGTCGACATGACGTTGTCGCCTGGAGCGGTCAACGAGCAGGTTACGGTGAACTCCGGCGCGGCGCCGCTGGTTGAGACCACAACTTCCGACCTCGGCACGACCATCGACCAGACGCAAATCAATAACTTGCCCATCAACGGGAGAAGCCCGCAGATGCTGATGCAACTCGCACCCGGATCGACTCCGACCGCGTGGGGCGCGGGCAACGGCGAGGACTCATCGACGGCAGCCACGACGGCGCCGGGCGGCGGCGGCGGGGGCGCGTACACGGAAACGAACGGCTTTCCTTTCGAGTCGAACCTTTACCTGGTAGATGGGGTGAGCGACTTCGAACTGGAAAACGGATATATGGGGCTGCAGATTCCGTTCGACTTCGTTGGCGAAATGAAGCTGGAAACCAGCGACCCGACGGCGGAATACGGCACCTTCGGCGCGCAAGTGTCGAACATTACGACGAAGTCGGGAACCAACAGGATTCACGGGCAGTTGTTTGAGTACAACCGCAACACGGACTTTAACTCGACCGACTACTTCAGCCACGTGAACCCGCCGTTCCACTATAACGAGTTTGGCGGCGAGGTGGACGGGCCGATCATCCGCGACAAACTGTTCTTTGCAGCGGATCTGCAGTGGCTCAAGTTGGCTACGGGTTCCTCGAGCGTAGAGAGCTCGCCGACGGCAGCGGCGCGCGGCGGCGATCTATCGGCTTTCGACAGCAACGGAGCGGGGCCGATCACCAACCCGATGGCGTGCTATTACAGCGCAAAGGCCAACGGCGCTGGGAATCCGCAACCTTGCACGGCCAGCTCGGCGATTACCGTTGCCGGGACCTACGACACGGTTCCCGCATCGGACATTTCGCCGATCGCCGCGGCATTCCTGAACCCTTCGGTGTGGCCGTTGCCGAATCTTTCCGGGCCACTCAACAACGCCACGCAGGTATTTGTGAACGATGCATCCATGCCCCAGGAAGACGGTCGCGTGGATTGGGCGTTCTCACAAAATGACCGTTTTTTTGCGCGCTTTGGATACAGCATCCGGCACCAGACGCAACCGGTGTATTTTGGCGCCGACACGAGCCCCAACCCGTTTATCAATGCGGGCGATGGGGAAAACACCAACCAGTTGAGCAACAATGTTTTGGGCTGGGACCATACTTTTGGCAGAAGCGGCACCATGATCAACGAGCTGCGCCTGGGTTACAGCCGCTACTCGACCTCTGATTTCACGGCCGCGTACGCGAAGTATCCAGACGAGAACAATACGCTGGGCGTTCCCAACGGCAACATCGCCGCTTATCCGGATACCAGCGGCATTGCTCAAGTGAACCTGAACGGGTTCGAGGGCACGGGAGACTCGGGCTGGCTGCCGCAAACCGTGGGCAGAGTCTCCAACATTTACCAGATCAACGACGCGTTCACGTTTGTGCATGGCCGCCACACATGGAAGTTCGGCATTGCCATCAATCCGATCCAGGCACGCGTCTTCAACGCACAAAACGATCCGCGCGGGCAGTTCTCCGCGTCAGGCAACTACACCGGCGCCGGATCGAACGGCGCGTCTCTGGCCGACTGGCTGGTGGGCGCCCTGAACGGTGTGGACCGCGACCACTTCTTCGATAAGCCCAACACGCGGACCAAAGAAGTGGGCGAGTTCGCGCAGGATGATTACCGGTTAACGAACAAGGTCACGCTCAACCTGGGCGTCCGGTACGACATTTACACGCATCCGGTGGACACCAAGAACCTGCAAAGCAACTTCGTCCTATCAGGCGCGAACGCCGGCGAGATCCAGATCGCTTCGGGGAGCAACCGGGGCCCGAATGTCAACACCTACTACGGCGATCTCGCGCCGCGCGTGGGCGTCGCGTTTACGCCCGACAGCGGCAAGACGGCAATCCGCGGCGCAATCGGGGTGAGCTACTTTAACGGCAACTTCGGCGCCGACGGCGGCACGCTGGAGCGCAATTTCCCGGAACTCGAGCAGGAAAACAATTCCGCACCGCAGTCCAACTGCAGCAGCCTTTACTCGGGAGCAGGAGTCTACACCGGAGAAGGAACTGCCGAGTACTCACAATGCGGCTCGTTCATCCTGGCCAACGGGCTGCCCGGCACGACATCGGGCGGCGTGTACACGGCGATCGTGCCGTTCAACACAACCCCGGGAGGCTTCATCTTCTCGCCGGTCGGGTTCGGCGTTTATGACGTGGCCAGCAATTTCCGCCAGAGCCAGGCCTACAACTGGAACGTGAGCCTGGAGCGGCAACTGGGCGCGAACATGACGCTTCATGCGGCATACGTGGGAACGAAGGGCGCCTATCTGTATAACGACTGGCAACTGAATCAGTGCAATCCGACGTCGTTCACCGAGGGACCATCGGCGGCGGCGCTGGGCATCACGTTCCCGCAATGCGAGCCGTATTATTCGTTCCCGAGCAATCCGAACTGGACGACAGCCGACAACGGGTCCATTTCGACCGTGGATTTCCGCAACAGCGGAGCCAAGTCGCACTACAATGCCGGGGAACTTGTGTTCGAGCGGCGCGCGGGATCGAACCTGACCTTCACCGGGGCCTATACCTGGTCGAAGCTGATGGATAACTACTCAAACCAGCTCGACTCGTATGACATGAAGCAGTACCTGGACACGGCGGGCTGGCACCACGCGAACTTCCCGCAGACGCTGATCCTCACCTACGTCTATGCGCTGCCGTTCGGGCGCGGACAGAAGTTCGCCAACTCGATCTCGCCCGCAGAGGATGCGATCGTCGGCGGGTGGACAATCAGCGGGGTGACGAACTTCCGTTCCGGCGCGCCCCTGCTGGTGACGGCAAGCTCGGGTGATCTGCTGAGCCAAAACAGCGGGCAGCGGGCGAATTACACGTGCTCTGTGGCCGACAATCCGCACACAATTTCGGAATGGTTCGACACGGGCTGTTTCGCGCAGCCGCAAGGGTTTGTTTTCGGCAACGACGGCGTGGGAGAGGGGAACGGGTACGGACCGCGTTACCAGAGCTGGGATATATCGTTTGCCAAGGCAGTCCACCTGGCGGAGCACATGCAACTGCAGTTCC
>Ga0335073_10011713_pt1 | contig 12322 bp, 9 predicted proteins | sample Lox_Sample_22_FD_207093 | JGI IMG/M metagenome (GOLD analysis project Ga0335073, IMG submission 207093) | Soil microbial communities from Loxahatchee National Wildlife Refuge, Florida, United States - Lox_Sample_2.2 | ecosystem: Environmental > Terrestrial > Soil > Wetlands | place: USA: Florida... | reverse complement strand
TTGCTCAGCGCGCGGAGAAGTGACAAATCCAGAACCCGAACCAGCAGGCCCGGGGCTTCCCTGGAGAGAGCCAGCCCGGCGCCAAATCGCTCTTCGAGGAGCGTCACCAAGGTGTCGGCATCCAGCGGCGCAGGGGAAGGGGGTGCGACTGTCATGATCAATGTCCTCCCAGTTGATGCGCGGCGAGCTGCAATAGATCATTTACCGGCGCAGGAATGTACACACCGAGAACGATCACTGGCAGTGCGGCGGCAACCACCGCCGTCCGGCAGCTTGCTGGAAGCGCTGTCTTCGAGCCGTAAAGCCTGGCAGGCTCGCCGAATGCCATTTGGTTTACGTGCATCAGGATGGCTACAAATGCAATCACAATCAACGTCGCCAGAATCGCGACGACAGCGTACTGACCGGCGCGGAGGCCCGCCGAGAGGATCGAGAATTCACTCAAGAAAATGGGGAACGGCGGAGCTCCGGCGATCGCCAGCGAGCAGAACAGTAGCGCCGAAGCCGCGAACGGCGAGACCCGGAACAGACCCCGCACCGACGCGATCTCCCGCGTGCCGATCGTCAGCAGAATCACGCCTGCGACATAGAAGCACAGCGATTTGGTGATCGCATGATTCAGCATCTGCAACACGGCGCCGTAATCCGCCGCCTGCGTCGCGAGTCCCGCGGCGGTCAGAATGATTCCCATATGTTCCACCGTCGAAAAGGCGAACATGCGCTTGTAATCCCTGACCTGAAGCAAAAGAAACGCGGCAATCGCGACCGAAATCAGACCGAGCACGACCATCCAGTGGCCCAACCGCGCCATCGGCGAAGCCAGAACGATCGAAAGAAAGCGCAGGATGACATAGAGCGGAACCGTCGTTTTCACGCCCGAAAGAACGGCGCAAACCGGCGTCGGCGCCTGACTATGGGCGTCCGGCAGCCAGGTATGCATCGGCGCCAGACCGGTCTTCGCTCCGAATCCCACAAAGACAAGCAGGAAGGATAATTTCAAAATATCCGGATTCATCGAAGCGGCGCTGGCGCGAAGTCCTTCCCACGTCTCCCAGCCTCCGCCCGCGGACCGGTAGGCCCAGAACAAGGTGAAAAAGCCGAAGAGCGCGATCGGTGCGCCCATAATGGTCAGAACGGCGAATTTCCAGGCCGCTTCGAGAGCGCCCGCCGTGCTCTCGAAACCGACCAATAAAACTGAAAATAGCGTAATCAATTCCACGCCCACCCATACCAAATTTGGCTCCGCCAGAGCGGGAACCACCAGCAGCGCAAACGCGAAAAGATTGTAATTGCAGTAGAACCACCACAGGCGCGATTGTTCCTCGTGTTCGGTACGCTGCATGTAACCGCCAGCGAATAGCGCCGCCAGCGCGCTAACCAGGCTGACGATAACCAGCATCAGCGCGCTCAGTCCATCTGCTTCGAACCACCCGGCGAGCCCGATCACTCTGCCGTCCGCGATTACCCGGATCGCTACGAGAATCGAAAGAGCAAAAACCGCCCACGCCGTGACAAGAGTGATCGGCCAAGCCGCGTTCCGCAACGGGCGAATCCAGCAGAGTAACGCCGCGAGCAAAGGAAGCGCGACGATGAGCATTAACGCCATGAAGCCGGTTCCTCCTTCAATGCCCTCAATGCCGCGGCCTCCGTGGTTCCGAGCGTCTCGCGAATGGTCCGGGTGAGCAGACCCGCGACCACCGCAATCAACACAACGTCAATGGCTACGGCGAGTTCGGCGATAAGCGGCAATTCGCTGGCGATCGCGATACCCGCCAGAAATGCGCCATTTTCCATGGCGAGAATGCCGATAAGTTGCGGAATCGCTTCCCTCCGCGCGATCAGCGACCACACGCCGATCAGCACTCCGGCCAGCCCGATCGGCAGATTCACGCGAATCACCGGATCGTTGGCGGCCGAAACTAGTGGTCCCGCGAGGAACTCCGCCGTAATCGTAAGCAGCAGCGCGATCAGCAGCGATGCGGGAATGTTGACAGCTTGGGAAATTTCGCGGCGCTCATAGTAATCGCCCGGCAACACCTTGCGCAAAACCAATGGAATGGCAATCACTTTGCAGGCGATGGTAATCGCTCCCAGCGCCCACAAATGGATCGAACCACGGCCGTAGCCAAGTAGAAAACAGGACGCGGTCAACAGCAGCGACTGCACCACGAAGAATCGGACCACTCCCTGCACCTGCCGCGTCGCAACCATGGCAAAGGCCGCGATGAGAATCAGCCCCGCGCAAAGAGTGTTTAACGCTTGCGGCACCGAACCTGTCATCTTTATGCTCCCGGGAATATGCTCGTCACCATGGCGGCGACCGAGGTAATGAACGCCGCGCCTAAGAACTCGCTGATGCGGAACAGGCGCAACTTGGCGAGCGAGGTCTCGATGACCACCAGCAGCAGCGCGAACAGGAACACTTTAAAAAGAATCTGCGGAACCGCGGCGAACACCGCGCCCGGATTGGTGCCGTGCGCCAGGCCCCAAGGCGCCACCAGCACGTTCAGGAAAATGCAGGCGAGCACCAGGAATTTCATCTGCCCGCCCCACTTCATCAGCGCCGCCGCACGCCCGGAGTACTCCAGGCCCTTCGACTCGTCGATCATCGCCAACTCGAAATGGCCGGCCGGATTGTCCACCGGAATTTTTCCTCCTTCGGCAAGGATCAGCATTAAAAATGCCATCAGCAACAGGATGTGCGCCGGAGAGAAGAACGCAGCCGCGGACGCGACCCACTTCTGCTGCACGATGTAAGGAATAGTCGACTGGGCCACGAAGGAAACCGTGAAAAACACGATCATGAAAACGGGCTCCGCCAGAAAACCGACCATTCGGGTACGGCTTGCTCCCATAGGGCCGTAGGGATTCCCGGTATCCACGGCGGCGAGCGCGGCAAAGAATCCAGCGACGGCCAGATAAAATCCCGCCCCCACCATGTCGGCCATGAACGCGAACGCCAGTGGGTAGTCGGTAAGGACTGGAATCAGGGTCGCCACAAAGATCGGCATCACGAACACCAGGTAAGGCGTGAATCGGAAAATCCAGGTGGTTTCCTCCGAGATCACTTCATCCTTGTGGAACAATTTCCAGATGTCCCGGTAGGATTGGAAAATGCTCGGTCCCCGCCGGCTTTGCACCATCTCCTTGAGGCGGGAAAGCACGCCGGCATAGAGCGGCGCGAACACCAGCACAAAAAGAACCTGGAGGATGTTGTAAGCGATCGTTTCCGTCATCGCCAAGCCCCCGGTTTTATTAAGCTGGCTTGCGCGTTTTGCAGGCGCCCGGCGCTGAGCAGGAATTCAGAGGGCCATATTTGAATCTTTAGAAAATTACGTCGCTTAAAGGAAAGGAAATCGGTTGAACCCCGCTCGACTGCTGTCTTCATTCCGGGCAAACGTCTCCCCTTTCATAAGGAGTCATCAGCCGTTAACCGACAACAGCAATTCTGCCGGGCAAAGCCCGCAAGGCAAACTCCATTGCCTAGCACAATTCAAGCACGGATCAGGGAAACTCGCAAGAGGAAGAATGCGACTGCGCACTCGCCTGGGCCAGGATACCGGTACGGTGGCTCGCCTGCCTGCTAACCTGAGAAAGCCCGAATGGACGTCCTCGCTCTCCGCCTGACCCCGCACGGCCACCTGGTTCTCGTTTCCGAAACCGCCGCACCATCATTCGACCCCAAAACGGCCCGCCGGCTGGAACACGCCTTCGAGCGCGGATCGGGCCACGGTCTGCTCCTTCTCGGCCTGGATGAGGCGGGCGCCACGATGCCGCCGGTTTTCGCCTGGTGGCGGGGATTCGGCGCACGCTACCTCACCGCGTTATGCACGCAACAGCAGAGCGATGGCAGGAAGACTCGCGTCGCGCCTCCCTCGGCGGAAGAACTGGACGAAATCGCGCAGTCCGCCCCGCCGTTAACCGGCGCGGAATACCTCACCCCGGCGGTTCTCGAATCTCTATGGCGCGAACTGGACCAGGCGTTCGAAATCGAGTTGACCGAAGCCAGGTGCGGCCTCCAGGACTTTCTCAAGCTCCGGAATCCCGCCTGGAACCTGGTCGGCCGCGTACACTTCAATCTGGCCGAGAATCGCCGCGACCCCGATGCCCCCTTCGCGTTTCTGGCCACCTACACCACACGTCTTTCCGCGCAGGCCAAAGCGCAGCATCTGCCGCTGGGGCAGGCCCTGCGCGAGTATGCCGGCGCGGCGAATAAGGATCGTCTTCTCTCGCTGCTTGTTCCGGTTCAGCGCGCGGCCGAAACCTGCCCATGGCTCAAAGCCATGCTCGACGCCGGTGAAATTTTCCATCCCTTGCGCTGGACGCCCAACGAAGCGCTCCAGCTCTTAAAAGACGTGCCGCAACTCGAAGCGGCAGGCGTGGTGGTCCGGACCCCCGCGGCGTGGCGCGGAAGCCGTCCGCCGCGCCCGCGCGTGACCGGCACCGTGGGACGCAAACCTCCCACCGGAATCGGCCGCGACGCGCTGCTTGATTTTCGTATGGAGGTCACGCTCGACGGCGAAACCCTCACTGCCGCCGAGATTCGCGAGCTGCTCGCCAAATCCGACGGACTCGCGTTGGTCCGCGGCCGCTGGATCGAGCTCGACCGCGAACACCTGAAGCACATGCTCGACCGCTTCGGCGCAGCCAAGCGCGCCGCGCAGGAAAACGGCCTCGCCTTTGCCGAAGCCATGCGCCTGCTTGCCGGAGCCGACGTCGCCGCCGATGATATTCCCGCCGCCGACAGCGCCGGCTGGGCTCAGGTGGTGGCGGGTCCCTGGCTGGCCGAAACGCTGAAAGCGCTGCGCAGCCCGCAAGGCCTCGCCGGAGCCGAAGTTGGAAACGCGCTTAAAGGCTCGCTCCGTCCGTATCAGCAGGTCGGCGTCCGATGGCTGAGCCTGCTCACCAAACTCGGCCTGGGCGCCTGTCTGGCCGACGATATGGGACTCGGCAAGACCATTCAGGTGCTGGCGCTGTTGCTGCTGCTCCAGCGCGAATCCCGAGCCAGGCCGCAGCCGAGCCTGCTGATCGCCCCCGCATCTCTGCTCGCCAACTGGGCCTCCGAGATTGAACGATTCGCGCCCAGCCTGAAGATTCTGATCGCGCACCCCTCCGCGGGCGATCTTAAGAGGCAGCCCGATCATTTGCAGGAGGTCGATCTGGCCATCACCACCTACGGTTCCCTTCTGCGGGCGGACTGGATGGCGGAAATTCCCTGGCGTCTGGTGGTGCTCGACGAAGCGCAAGCCATCAAGAATCCCGGCGCCAAACAGACGCGAGCAGTGAAGAATCTGAAACCCGGACCAAGAATCGCGCTGACTGGCACACCGGTCGAAAATCGTTTGGGCGATCTCTGGTCTCTGTTCGATTTCATCAACCCCGGCCTGCTGGGATCGGCGAAGGAGTTCACCAGCTTCACCAAACGCCTGGGCAACGGCCCGAACACCTCCTACGGCCCGCTGCGCGAACTGGTCAAGCCCTACATCCTCCGGCGCCTGAAAACCGACCGCGCCGTCATCTCCGACCTGCCCGATAAGACCGAGATGAAAGCGTTCTGCCCGCTGACCCGCTCCCAGGCGGCGTTATATGAACAGGCGGTCGAGGAGCTGGCCGCTCAGCTCGACGACGTCGAAGGAATAAAACGTAAAGGCCTGGTTTTGTCGTACCTGATGCGCTTCAAACAGATCTGCAATCATCCTTCGCAGTGGCTGGCCGACGGCGTCTGGAGCGAAGCCGATAGCGGCAAATGGGCGCGCCTGCGCGAGATCGCCGAAGTGATCGCCGCGCGGCAGGAAAAAATGCTGGTGTTCACCCAGTTCCGCGAAATCGCCGCGCCGTTGTCCGATTTTCTCGCCTCGGTCTTCGAGCGGCCCGGCCTGGTTCTGCACGGCCAGACCCATGTAAAAGATCGGGGCGAGCTGGTGCGCCGCTTCCAGCAGGATGAATCCATCGGCTTTTTCGTTCTTTCGCTAAAGGCCGGCGGCGCCGGCCTGAATCTCACCGCCGCTTCGCATGTCGTGCATTTCGACCGCTGGTGGAACCCGGCCGTCGAAAACCAGGCGACCGACCGCGCCTTCCGCATCGGCCAGACCAAGAACGTGCTGGTGCACAAATTCGTCTGCCGCGGTACCGTAGAAGAAAAAATCGATGAGTTGATCGAATCGAAACGCCGCCTTTCCCGGGAACTTCTGGAGGGCGGCGCGGATCTGCTGGTGACCGAATTGAATGACGACGAATTGCTGAAGCTGGTTGCGCTCGATCTCAACAAGGCGTTAAAGGAGACTTGATGGCTTTCTACTACGGCTGGAGACCGTACGTTTCGGTAGCCGAGCGGCGTCTTGCCGCCTGGCGCGAGATCGAAAAACGCAAAAAGAAAGGGCATTCCATCTCGCCGGTCACCATCGAGGGCCGGACCATCGCGCACACGTTCTGGGGCAAATCGTGGTGCGAAAATCTGGAGCGCTACAGCGATTTCTCGAATCGCCTGCCGCGCGGGCGAACTTACGTCCGCAACGGTTCCGTGGTCGATCTCCAGATCAAGCCGGGCTTGATCGAAGCCCTGGTCAGCGGCTCCGAACTGTACGAAGTTAGCCTGAAAATTGCCCCCGTCCGCAAGCGTCTCTGGAAATCCATCTGCCAGGACTGCGCGGGGGCGATCGATTCGCTGGTCGAGCTTCTCCAGGGACGCTTTTCGCAAGGCGTGATGGAAAGGATTTGCCGGCAGAAGCAGGGATTGTTCCCGTCACCCGCGGAAATCGAGCTTTCGTGCAGTTGTCCGGACGCGGCCTTCATGTGCAAACACATCGCCGCCGCACTATACGGCGTCGGCGCGCGTCTGGACCGTCAGCCGGAACTTCTGTTCCGTCTGCGTGAATTGGATGAAAAAGAACTGCTCGTCAACGCCGGCAAATCGCTGCCGCTCGCAAGACAGAAACCGGCTGCGCGTAAAGTCCTCGGCGGTGAAGACCTGTCCGACCTGTTCGGTCTGGAGTTGGCGCAAAGCGCCAAACCAAGCCAGGCGCGAAGCGCCAAGCCAAGAAAGAAAAACCTTCCCGATAAGCGCCGGAAATCCGGCGCGAAATGAAGCAGCGGTCTGTCCCCTTTTTTGAATAGCCACTTAGCGCGGCGGTTGGAAACATCAGCAGCCCGAATTTCGGGCAGATCGCGTCAGCGGGAGATGATTCCGAACACTGACTAACCCGCTTCCGGCGGTAGCTTTATTCCGCAATAATCGAGAAAGCCGCGCAAGAAGGAATCGACGTACTTCTGGCGATGAAGCAATATGGTAATCCAGCGTCGAAGATCGAGCCATGGCGTATACACTCGCTGGAGCTGCCTGGTCTTGAGCTCGGCCGCGATGGCCGCGAGCGAAATGCACGCAATCCCAGCGCCGGCCCGGACCGCTCCTTTGATCGCTTCAATGCCGCCTAATTCGACGGGCGCTTTCCGCAGGTCGAATTTGCCGGCGATCGCACTCTCGAAAATCGCCCTGGTACCGGAACCCTTTTCGCGAACCACCCATGGCTCATTCGCCAGATCCTCCACCGTCGCCCGCCGCGCCGCCAGACGATGACCCGCCGGGACAATGATCACCAGTTCGTCTTCCTTCCAGGGAAACTCCCGGAGATCGGCGTGGTGCACGCGGCCCTCGATCCAGCCCACCTCGCTCTCGAATTGTAAAAGCGATTCCACCACCGCTTCGGTGTTCCCCAGGTCCACGCGGAAGCGCGCCTGCGGACGCGTGCGCATAAAGCGCGCGATCACCGGGGGAAGCAGGTAGCTGCCTGCCGTCAAACTCGCGGAGATGTGCAGATGGTGCGACTCCGGCTTTTTTGCGCTTTCAATGCGGCCAATCCGGTCCAGCACCTGGACGGCTTCCGGGAGCAGTTCGCGGCCCGCGGCATTCAGCACGATTCGCCGGCCGCGCCGGTCGAAGAGCTTCCGGTTGAGCAGTTGCTCGAGTTCCGCCAGCGCCTGGCTGGCCGCCGCCTGCGACAGCCCGATTTTCCCCGCGGCTCCCGTGATGGTCTGTTCCTGGCAGATGGCGGTGAAGATCTCGAGCTGCCGCAGCGTGACTCGCATCCGACTCCTCTTTATTGATTTTATCAAATAATACCATTGAAAATATCAGTTTTACTGATTGACCAGTTTGGGAGAACATGGAGGATTAAGGCTCCCGGTCATCCCATGGCTCTGGTCGTCTCGCACGGCAAATCCGGAACGCTGAACCCTCTATTGCTGCCGGTCGAGCAAAGGCCGGAAGCCCGCCGGCAGGCCGCGCATTTTCCCAAAATCATGATGACGTCGCGGGAGACGTCTGACCTGATCATGATGGGGATCGGCGCGTTCACGCCGCTTGAAGGCTTTATGGGGCAGGAGGACTGGCGCGGCGTGTGCGGCCGGTTCACGACCAGCGACGGTGTTTTCTGGCCGGTTCCGATCACTTTGTCCGTCTCACGCGATGTGGCCGGCGGCTTGAAACCGGGCCAGGAAGCGGCGCTGATCGACCAGGAAACAGGCGAGTTGATGGGCAGCATCGCGGTGCGGGAAAAATACGCCATCGACAAAGCCTACGAATGCCGGGAGATTTTCAAGACCACCGACGAACAGCATCCGGGCGTGGCCAAGGTAATGGCGCAAGGTGAGGTGAACATCGCCGGCGCGGTTCGCGTTTTTAGCGAGAGCGCCTACCCGGAAACCTATGCATCCGTTTATCTGCGGCCCGCCGAGGCCCGCCGGATTTTCGCCGAAAAGGGCTGGACCACGGTCGCGGCGCTGCAACTTCGCAATCCCATGCACCGCTCCCACGAATATCTCGCGAAAATTGCGATCGAGACGTGCGACGGCGTTTTCATCCATCAATTGATCGGGAAACTGAAAGCCGGCGACATTCCCGCAATGGTGCGTGTCCGGGCGGTGAATGTTCTGGTCGAGAAATATTTTGTGAAGAACACCTGCGTTCAGGCCGGCTATCCGATGGAAATGCGCTACGCCGGACCGCGCGAGGCTTTGCTTCACGCGGTATTCCGGCAGAATTTCGGATGCAGCCACTTGATCGTGGGCCGCGACCACGCCGGCGTAGGCAACTACTACGGTCCGCTCGACTCGCAGAAAATCTTCGACCAGATTCCCGGGGACGCGATGCTGATTCGCCCGCTGCGCATCGACTGGACGTTTTATTGTTCGGCATGCGACGGTCTGGCGTCCATGCGCACCTGTCCGCACGGCGAAGGGCAACGGATGATCGTGAGCGGCACCATGCTCAGAAAATGGTTGTCGGAGGGCGCGGCGGTTCCCGACCACTTCAGCCGCCCGGAAGTACTCGAAATTCTCAGGCAATACTATTCGACGCTTCAGGAAAAACCGGAGATTACGCTTCACCAATACGCTTTGGGGGACCAATAATCGTGCCAACCTATGTGAACCCGAACAAGTGCGACGGCTGCAAGGCTCTGGACCGTCCCGCCTGCCACTACATTTGCCCGAGCGACATCATGGTTCTCGATCCGGCTTTGGGCAAGGCCTACAACCGCGAGCCGGACATGTGCTGGGAGTGTTATTCGTGCGTGAAAACCTGCCCGCAGTCGGCCATCGACATGCGCGGGTACAACGACGTCGTCCCGCTGGGCGCGAGTCTCACTCCCCTGCGTGGCACCGACGCCATCATGTGGACCGTCAAATACCGGGACGGTCAGACCAAGCGTTTCAAGTATGCCATCCGCACCACGCCGTGGGGCTCGATCGAGCCTTTCAAGCACACGGATGCGCAGCCCAAAAACGCGCTTCGCTCGCAGGAGCTGTACGGCCAGACCGAGTATCTCGGCGTGCCGCGGCTCCCGGTTGTTGCCCGTTAAAGGAATCCCAGGAAACTCTAACATCATGATCAAGCCTGAAACTGAAGTTGTCGAATGCGATGTGCTGATCGTCGGCGGCGGTATGGCCGGCACGGGAGCGGCTTTTGAAGCCGCTTACTGGGCCCGGGAAAAAGGGCTCCGCGTCGTCATCGTCGAAAAAGCGGCGATCGAGCGCAGCGGCGCCGTTGCCATGGGTCTTTCGGCCATCAATTGCTACATGGGAATGAAGTGGGGCGAAAATCAACCCGAGGATTTCGTACGCTATGTCCGCAACGACCTGATGGGGCTGTCGCGCGAGGACCTGGTCTACGACATCGCGCGCCACGTGGACAGCACCGTGCATATGTTCGAGGAGTGGGGCCTTCCGTTTTTTAAGACGGAAGACGGCCGCTACAAGCGCGAAGGCCGCTGGCAGGTGATGATCCACGGCGAATCTTATAAGCCGATCGTCGCCGAAGCCGCCAAGAAAGCGGTGGGCGAGGGGAACATTTACGAAAGGATTTTCGTTTCGCACCTGCTGACGGATTCCGGCAATCCGAACCGGATCGCCGGGGCCGTCGGTTTCAGCGTGCGCGATCACAAGGTTTACGTGTTCAAATCCCGCACCGTGATTTGCTCGGCCGGCGGCGCAACCAACGTGTTCCGGCCGCGCGCCACCGGGGAAGGTCTCGGCCGCATCTGGTACGCGGTCTGGAATACCGGGTCGGTCTACAACCTGATGATGAAGGTGGGCGCGGAAATGACCCAGATGGAGCATCGCGTCGTGGTCACGCGATTTAAGGACGGCTACGGGCCGGTCGGCATGTGGTTCCTGATGTTCAAAGCCGTGTCGAAAAATGCTTATGGTGAGGAGATCGAGAAGACCCGCGCGCAGGAGCTTCAGCAATGGCTGCCCTATGGGAATTGCCGGCCGATCCCAACGCCTTTGCGCAATCACCTGATGCTGAACGACATCAAAGATGGCAGGGGACCGCACTACATCAAGACCGAAGACGCCTTGCAGCGCCTGTTCGCGGAAAATCAAAACAACCCGAAGAAGATCCGCGAGATCGAAGCGGACGCGTGGGAAGATTTTCTCGATATGACCATGTCGCAGGCGCTGATCTGGGCATCGGAGAATATCGATCCCGCCAAGAAGCCGTCAGAGCTGATCCTCACCGAGCCTTATTTGATGGGTTCGCACGCTTCCGCCTGCGGCGCCTGGGTGAGCGGTCCGGAGGATGCGGCGCCGCCCGAGTATTTCTGGGGCTACAACCGAATGACCACCGTCGAAGGCCTGTTCGCCGCGGGCGACGGTGTCGGAGCGTCGGCGCACAAGTTTTCCTCCGGTTCGTTTACCGAAGGCCGTCTCGCCGGAAAGGCCGCGGTAGCGTATATTGCGGATCATCCCGCGGCCCCGAAGGTGAACGAGGACCGGGTGGAGGAGATTAAGGCGGCGCTCTATAAGCCTTATGAAGTCTTTGAATCGCACAAAGGCGCCAGCACGCGCGAAGAGGTGAATCCGAACTATCTGCTTCCCAAGCAGGCTCTGATGCGTTTGCAGAAAACCATGGACGAGTATTGCGCCGGCCCGGGCAGCTACTACATGACCAATGAACCGATGCTCCAGCGAGGCCTGGAACTGCTCGACCTCTATAAACAGGACCTGGAAAAGCTGGCCGCGCGCGATCTGCACGATCTGTTGCGCTGCTGGGAGCTGCGCGACCGCACCTCCTGCGCCGAGGCGCATCTGCGCCACATCCTTTTCCGTCAGGAGACGCGCTGGCCCGGTTACTACTATCGCGGCGATTATCCCAAGCTCGACGAGGAAAACTGGAAGGCCTTCGTCAATTCCCGGTTCGATCCCGCGACCGGAGAATATCACATGTCCAAGAAGCCGTACATCGCCCTGATTCCGTAATGCCGTCTGTATCCAAGAGCATCCTGGTGGTTGGCGGCGGTATCGCCGGGATCAGTGCGGCGGTCGAAGCGGCCGAGGCCGGCTACCAGGTTTTCCTGATTGAAAAAGAGCCCTACCTCGGCGGACGCGTGGCCCAGCTCGCGAAATATTTCCCCAAGCTCTGCCCCCCGGGCTGCGGTCTCGAAATAAACTTTCAGCGCATCAGAAAGAATCGCAAAATCCGCTTCTTCACCACTTCTGAAGTCGAAAGTGTAACCGGCCAGCCCGGCAGCTTCGACGTAACCGTCCGGCAAAAGGCGCGGCGCGTAAACGATCGCTGCACCGCCTGCAATGCATGTGTCGCCGTCTGCCCGGAAGAGCGGAAGGATGCGTTCAACCTCGGCATGGGCGCCACTAAAGCGATCTACCTTCCGCACGCCCTGGCCTTCCCGATGAAGTATGCAATCGACGAATCGGCGTGCCAGGGCAGTTCCTGCGCGCGCTGCGTGGATGCCTGCAACTACGGCGCGATCGACCTCGCCATGGAGCCGAAGATTTTCAAGCTGAATGTCGGCGCCGTCATTTTCGC
>Ga0335073_10011712_pt1 | contig 12322 bp, 9 predicted proteins | sample Lox_Sample_22_FD_207093 | JGI IMG/M metagenome (GOLD analysis project Ga0335073, IMG submission 207093) | Soil microbial communities from Loxahatchee National Wildlife Refuge, Florida, United States - Lox_Sample_2.2 | ecosystem: Environmental > Terrestrial > Soil > Wetlands | place: USA: Florida... | reverse complement strand
GCCTTGGCCGGGGCCTCGGCCGACCCGGTCACCGCCAGCACGCCCGCCTCGCCCTGCACGAGCAGGTCGTAGGCCTTGCGCTCGGCGTACGGGCCTGCTTCGCCGTAGCCGCTCAGCTGGCACGCGACCAGCCGCGGGTGACGGCCGGCGAGCCGGCTCGGTTCCAGCCCGAGCCGCCGGATCGCTCCCGGGGCCAGATTACAGACGAAGACGTCGGCACGGGCGATGAGCGCGTCGAGCGCCTGCCGTCCCGGATCGGTCTTCAGGTCCAGCACGACCGACTCCTTCGAGCGGTTCAGCCAGACGAACCAGCTGGAGAAGCCGTCCCCGGCGGCGCTGTCGTAGTCGCGGGCGAAGTCGCCGCGGCCGGGACGTTCGATCTTGATGACCCGCGCGCCGAGATCGGCGAGATGCCGCGTGGCCAAGGGCGCGGCGACGGCCTGCTCCAGGGCCACCACGAGCACCCCGTCCAGCGGCCGGCCGTCAGGAACGATCTCCACTGCGTACTCCAGGCTGCCATCGGGACGTCACGGATTTGACCGGCCAAATCGGCCAGGACCTCAGTAAACCTAGCGGCGGATATCGCTGTCGAGACTTGACGCAGCGCCCGGCAGTCCGCACTATGGCCGTCTAAAGTGAACCTTTCATCCGCCGATCTCACCTCGGGGTGTGTGGACAGCCGTGGGAAGGATGACAAGGTTCAGCACGCCGCCAGCGGCTACCGCCGAGCTGGCCCGGCGGCTGGGCCGCGCGGCGGGCGTGCCGGGGCTGCGCATCGACCGGCTGTACCGGGACCGGGAGCTGCGGCCGCTGGAGCTCACGGTCAACCGCTTCAATCCTGATCGCTGCTCCGGCCGGCTCCTGCTGCGCCGTGTGGACCCGGCCGACCCGGGGCCAGGCTCGCGGTGACCGGGGACCTGCTGCGGCGCCCGGCCCGCTCTCCCGGCCAGCCGCCCAGCGCGGCGGCTGCCTCGCGGCGCGCCGCGGCCGCGCTGGCCGACGCGCTGGCCGCGGCCGGAACCCGGCTGCTGTTCGGCCTGCCCGGCGGCGGGCCGAACCTGGATGTCGTCGGCGCCGCCGCCGACGCGGGCCTGCGCTTCGTCCTCGCCCACGGCGAGACCGCCGCCGCGATCATGGCCGCCACCTACGCCGACCTCACCGGTGCCCCGGGCGCCGTGGTCGTCACCCGGGGACCCGGGCTGGCCAGTGCGGTCAACGGCATCGCCCACGCTGCACTGGACCGGCTGCCGCTACTGGTGATCGCGGACACCGTCCCGGCCGGGGACCGGGACCGGATCAGCCATCAGCGACTGGACCAGAACGCGCTCGGCCGTGCCGTGGCCAAGGCCACGGTCACGATCGGCGGCGAGGAGCCGGAGCGGGCCGCGGGCCGCGCCGTTCAGCTGGCGCTGGCCCCGCCCGCGGGCCCCGTCCTGGTCAACGTGGACCCCGAGGGGCGGGCCACCGGAAGCGGAGGGCTGGCGACCAGCGCGCCGGCCGCCGGGAACACCAGGCCGCAGACGTGGGCCAGCACGGGCCGACGCGATGACCTCGCGCCGCTCGCCACGGCGCTGAGGGCGGCCCGCCGCCCCGTCGTGCTGCTGGGCCTGGGAGCGCTCGGCCACGCCGACGCCGTGCGCGCCGCCCTCGCGGGCCGCGGCATCCCGGCCCTGCACACCTACCGGACCCGGGGCATCCTGCCGGACTCCGGCGCCGAGGCGGCCGGACTGTTCACCGGCGGCACCATGGAGTCGCCGCTGCTCGCCGCGGCCGACCTGATCATCGGGCTCGGCGTCGACCCCGTCGAGCTGATCCCCACGGCCTGGTCCTACACCGCCCGGACCGTGCTGGTCACCGAGTACCCGGCCGGGTCCGCCGGGTACTTCACCGGCGGCACGGAACTGGTCGCTCCGCTGCCGGCCGCCCTGGAGGTGCTGGGCAGCCGCCGCGGCAGGCACCGATGGCCCCCCGCGGCGGGCCGGGCCGCGAAGCAGGACGTCACCGCCCGGCTGGGCCGGGCCGCCGTCCCCGCGCCGGGATCGCTGACGCCGCAGGACGTCGTGACCACGGCGCGCGCGCAGGTCCCGCCCGAGGCGATCGCCACCGTGGATTCCGGCGCCCACATGCTCGCGGTCATGCCGTTGTGGCCGGCGGACGAGCCGCGCCGGCTGCTCATCTCCAGCGGCCTGGCCACCATGGGCTACGCGCTGCCGGCCGCGATCGGCGCGGCTCTGCACGCCCCGGACGCCCCGGTCATCGCGTTCACCGGGGACGGCGGCCTCGGGATGGCGCTGATGGAGCTGGAGACCGCGGTCCGGTACCGGCTGCGGGTCATCGTGGTCGTGTTCAACGACTCGGCGCTCAGCCTGATCAAGATCAAGCAGCGCCCGGCGGGCCAGGGCGGGGCCGACGCGGCCAGTTACGGCCCGACCTCGTTCGCCATCGCCGCGGCGGCCATGCGCGCGGCCGCCGCCTCCGTGACCGACCGGGAAGAACTGGCGGCGGCGCTGGCCGCGGCGCTGACCCGCGATGGCCCCACACTCATCGACGCGCAGGTCGACCCGGCGGGATACCCGGCCCTGCTGGACCTGACGCGCGGCGACGGCGGCCGGCGGGGCGGACCAGAGCGTGACGCGGCCGGCTCGGGATCAGGAGAATGAGCACATGGCCGCACCCGAGATCTCCGACCTGAACCCGGACGAGCGCGACATCGTCTCGGTCGTGCACGACTGGGTCGAGGCCAGCGTGCGTCCGGTCGCGCGCGACCTCGAGCACGCCAACGCGTACCCGGGCGAGCTCATCGACGCGATGAAGCGGCTCGGCGTGTTCGGGCTGGCCGTGCCCGTGGCTTACGGCGGCTCCGGCGTCTCCACCCCCTGCTTCGCGCTGGTCACCGAGGAGCTGGCGCGGGGCTGGATGAGCCTGGCCGGGGCCATGGGCGGGCACAGCGTGGTGGCGCGCCTGATCGCGACGTTCGGCACCGACGCCCAGAAGGACGCCTGGCTGCCGCGGCTGGCCACCGGCGAGGCCCGCGCGGCCATGGCGCTGACCGAGCCCGCCGGCGGCTCGGACCTGCAGGCCATCCGCACCCGGGCGGCCGCCAACGGCGCGGGCTACCGGCTCGACGGCGTGAAGACCTGGATCACCAACGCGCGCACGGCCGAGGTCATCGCCGTGCTGTGCAAGACCGACCCCGAGGCGGTCCCGGCCAGCCGCGGGATCAGCATCCTGCTGGCCGAGAAGGGGCCCGGGTTCACGGTCTCCCGGGACCTGCCCAAGCTGGGCTACAAGGGCCTGGAGAGCTGCGAGATCGTCTTCGACGGGTACGAGTGCCCCCGCGAGGCGCTGCTCGGCACCGACGAGGGGCAGGGCTTCCGGCAGATGATGGGCGGGCTCGAGCTCGGCCGGATCCAGGTGGCGGCGCGGGCCGTCGGCGTGGCGCGGGCGGCGTTCGAGGACTCGATGCGGTACGCGCAGCAGCGGGAGACGTTCGGGCAGCCGATCTGGCGGCACCAGGCGGTGGGCCATCGCCTGGCCGACATGGCCACCCGGGTCGACGCCGCGCGGCTGCTGACGCTGCGCGCCGCGGCCGCGCTGGACGCGGGGCGGCGCAGCGACCTGGAGGCCGGGATGGCCAAGCTGTTCGCGTCCGAGGCGTGCCTGCAGGTCACGTCCGACGCGATCAAGGTGCACGGGGGTTACGGTTTCTCCGCCGAGTTCGACGTGGAGCGCTACTACCGCGACGCGCCGCTCATGGTGGTCGGCGAAGGCACCAACGACATTCAGCGCAACGTCATCATCCGGCAGCTAGTCGACCGCTACACCGAACAGGAGCGTGCGCAGTGACCATAACGGTGGCGAAGTTCAAGGACGTGGCCGACGGAACCCAGCCTGGGCAGTTCACGATCGGCGACCGGGAGAGCGTGGGCAGTCTGGCCGATCTGGACCCCATCTACAAGCGGCTGCTCGACGAGCCGGTCACCGCGGTGATCGCGGTGCTGGGGGCGGACGGGCTGCCCAACCTCACCCCGGTGTGGTTCGACTACGAGGGCGACACGGTGCTGCTCAACCTGGCCACGCACCGTAAGAAGGCGCCCTGGCTGCGCAAGACGCCGTACGCCACGTTCCTGCTGATGAACCCGGAGAACGCGTACCACTGGGTCAGCATCAAGACCAAGGTGGCCCGGGAGATCTCCGAGGACGACCCGGTCGAGGGCCCGCGGGTCACCGCGCAGCTGGACCGGATCTGGGTGAAGTACACCGGGAACGAGCCGCCGTACGCGCTGCGCGATCCGTCGTTCGATGAGCGCCGGGTGCTGTTCGAGCTCGACGTCGTGAAGGTCGCGACATTCGGCCGCCCGTAACCGGCGCGGGCCGGCCCGCTCCCGGGCCGGCCCGGATGCCCAGCGTCATCGTCGTGGGAGGCTCGCTCGGCGGCCTGACCGCGGCGCTGGTGCTCCGCGACGCGGGCTGCGACGTCCGGGTGTTCGAGCGGTCCTCGTCGGCGCTGCAGGCGCGCGGCGCCGGCATCGCCGCGCTCGACGCCACGCTGCGCTACCTGACCGAACGCGGCGGCTGCCGGCCCGAGGACGTCTGCTCATCCACCGGCTGGATCCGCTTCCTGCGCCGGGACGGGAGCATCCAGCACGAGCAGCGGCAGCGTTACCGGTTCTCGTCGTGGAACACGATCTACCGGGCGCTGCTCCCGCTGCTGGACGCCGGGCGATACCTGCTCGGCCACGAGGTGGTGGCCTTCGACCAGGCGGGCGACGGCGTCGGCGTCACGCTGGCCGACGGGTCACGGGCCCGCACGGACCTGCTGGTCTGCGCCGACGGGGTCAGCTCGGCCGCCCGCGACCGGCTGTTCCCGCAGGTGGCGCCCTCATACGCGGGATACGTGGCGTGGCGCGGCACCTTGCCGGAGCGGAGCCTGTCGCTAGCCACCCGCAAGGCCTTCGACGACGCGATCATCTACCAGGTCCTGGGCGACAGCCACATCCTGGTCTACCCGATCCCCGCCCTCGACGGATCGCTGGCCGAGGGCGACCGGCTGATCAACATGGTGTGGTACGTCAACGTCGCCGCCGGGGCGGACCTCGACCGGCTGATGACCGGCCGGGACGGGATCCGGCGCGCCGTGTCGCTGCCGCCCGGCGCCGCAACCGGCCCGGCGGTGGCGGCCATGCGGCACAGGGCGGCCGACGTGTTCGCCGCCCCGATCGCCGAGGTTGTGACCGGGGTGGCCGAGCCCTTCGTCCAGGTGATCTACGACATCGAGGTCCCGCGCATGGCGTCCGGCCGGGTCTGCCTCATCGGCGACGCGGCGTTTGCCGTGCGGCCGCATGCGGCGGCCGGCACCGCCAAGGCGGCGGACGACGGCTGGGCCCTGGCCGAGGAACTGACGGCCGCGGGCGGGGACGTGCCGGCGGCGCTGGCCGTGTGGGAGCGACGGCAGATGCAAGTCGGGACGCGGCTGCTGGCCCGCACCCGCGAGATCGGTGACAGCTCCCAGTTCTCCGGCACCTTCCGCCCGGGCGACCCACGGCTCATCTTCGGGCTGCACGCGCCCGGCGGCTGACCGTTATGGATGGTCGTGTATCCCGGCGCGTCCGCGCGCCTTACGGATGACCCCCGACGGCCGGCGGGCCGTTGCTGGCCTGAGGCTGGAGGGCCTCGGCCGCGGCTTCCAGCGCCCGGAGGTGGTCGTCGACGGTGCGCAGGCCGGCGCCCATGGTGTTCACCGACAGGTGGGTGGCGCCCGCGTCGCGCCAGGTCGCGGCGCGCTCCGCCAGCTTCTCCGGGCTGTCCCGCCAGCTGACCCGGCCGTCCATGCCGAGGCGGGCCGGGTCCCGGCCCGCTTCCGCGGCCGCCCGCTCGACCACGCTGCGGGCCTCGTCGAGCTTCGGGCCCGGAGGGACCTGCGGGAACCAGCCGTCGGCCAGCCGGCCGATCCGCCGGTAGGCCGGATCCGACTGCCCTCCGAACCACACCGGTATCGGCCGCTGCACCGGGAGCGGCGCCAGCCCGGCGCCGGTCACCCGGTCGAAGCGACCATGGTACGTGACCGCCGGCTCGGTCCACAGCTGGCGCAGCAGGTCCACCTGCTCCTCGATCCGCCGGCCGCGGGTCGCGAAGTCCTGGCCGAGCGCCTCGTACTCGACCTCGTTCCAGCCGAGCCCGATGCCCAGCCGGAACCGGCCGCGAGTGAGCAGGTCCACCTCGGCGGCCTGCTTGGCCACCAGGGCGGTCTGCCGTTGCGGCAGGATGATGATGCCGGTGACCAGTTCCAGCGAGGTGATCCCGGCCAGGTAGCCGAACAGGACGAACGGCTCATGGAACGTGGTCGCCACGTCGTAGGGCCCCTGCCAGCCGCGGTGCACCGCCGGGTCCGCGCCCAGGACGTGATCGTAGGCGAGCACGTGGCGGTACCCGAGCTCCTCGACCCGCTGGGCGTAGGCGCGCACCGCGCCGACGTCGGCACCGATCTCGGTTTGCGGGAACACCACGCCGACGCGCATCCCTGACCTCCAGGCTGGACGTAACCACCGGAATCCTATGTTCACCCCCGCCGCCGAGCTCTGTCGCACGTCCCGTCGGCGACTTCTCACGGGGTTCAGCCATTTCCTGGGATAATATGTCCGGATTGTTCCAACCGAACCCGTGATAAGTGGGGATGATCATGGGCCTGGCGCGCGCACGGCGAGAGGCGGCGGGGATTTGCCGGGATTCCGCTCTTAGCGATTTCGCCGGGCCCGGGCTCGCGGTAGCGGGTACCGGGGGAACACGAGGCCGGGCCGCGGAATTTACGATGAGGTGATGCACAGGCCTGGACGCGAACCTGCGAACCGGACGAACCGGACGAACCGGATGGAGTGCCGGTGACGGAGACCGACGGCGCGCCCCGTACGGCGATCATCACTGTGGACGACGACCCCGGGGTGTCCCGCGCGGTCGCCCGTGACCTGAGGCGCCGGTACGGCGAGCAGCACCGGATCGTGCGCGCCGAGTCCGGGGATTCGGCGCTGGACGCGCTGCGCCAGATGAAGCTGCGCGGGGACATGGTGGCGGTGATCCTGGCCGACTACCGCATGCCGCAGATGAACGGGATCGAGTTCCTCGAGCAGGCGATGGACATCTACCCGGGGGCGAAGCGCGTGCTGCTGACCGCGTACGCCGACACCGACGCCGCGATCAACGCGATCAACGTCGTCGACCTGGACCATTACCTGCTCAAGCCCTGGGACCCGCCGGAAGAGAAGCTCTACCCCGTGGTGGACGAGCTGCTCGAGGCGTGGCTGACATCGGACCACCGGGCGGTCCCCGAGACCAAGATCGTCGGCCACAAGTGGTCGGCGCGCTCGTCGGAGGTGCGCGAGTTCCTGGCCCGCAACCAGGTGCCGTACCGCTGGTATTCCTCGGACGAGCCGGAAGGCGAGCGGCTGCTGCGGGCGGCCGGCATCGAGACCACCGACGGCGAGAGGCTCCGGCTTCCGCTCGTGATCACCCCGGACGGTGAGGCGCTGGTGGAGCCGGCCGACGCCGAGCTGGCCAGCAAGGTGGGCCTGGCTACCACGCCCGCCAAGGACTTCTACGACCTGATCGTCATCGGCGGCGGGCCGGCCGGGCTGGGCGCGGCGGTGTACGGCGCGTCCGAGGGGCTGCGCACCGTACTGGTCGAGCGCACCGCGACCGGGGGCCAGGCGGGCCAGAGCTCGCGGATCGAGAACTACCTCGGCTTCCCGGACGGGGTGTCCGGGGCGCAGCTGACCGAGCGGGCCCGCCGGCAGGCCGCCAAGTTCGGCGCCGAGGTGCTGACCACGCGCGACGTGGTCGGCCTGGAGATCAACGGGTCGGCGCGCAGCGTCCGCTTCGCGGACGGCACCGGCATCGACGCGCACACCGTCATCCTCGCGACCGGCGTCTCCTACCGCCGCCTGGCCGCGCCCGGCCTGGACGAGATGACCGGCCGCGGGGTGTACTACGGGTCCGCGCTCACCGAGGCCGCGGCGTGCTCCGAGCAGGACGTGTTCATCGTCGGCGGCGCGAACTCCGCCGGGCAGGCCGCCGTCTACCTCTCGCGCGGCGCCAAGTCCGTGACGATCCTGGTCCGCGGGTCGTCGCTGGAGGCGTCGATGTCGTACTACCTGATCCAGCAGATCAGCAACATCCCGAACATCTCGGTCCGCACCTGCACCGAGGTCATCGGGGCGCAGGGCTACGAGCACCTGGAGAGCCTGACGCTGCGCGACACGTCCACCGGCAAGACCGAGACCGTCGACGCGCAATGGCTGTTCCTGTTCATCGGAGCGGCCCCGCTCACCGACTGGCTGAAAGGCCTCGTGGAGTGCGACGAGCGCGGGTTCGTGGTGGCCGGCCCCGACCTGTCCGTCGAGGGAGAAAAGCCCCGGGGCTGGATGCTGGACCGGCCCCCGTACCACCTGGAGACCAGCGTTCCCGGCGTCTTCGTGGCCGGCGACGCCCGGGCCGAGTCGGCCAAGCGCGTCGCCTCGGCCGTGGGTGAAGGCGCCATGGCCGTCATGCTGGTGCACCGCTATCTGGAGAAACTCTGATGACCGAACCAGCCCAGCAAGAAGCGGTATGCCGCGCCCAGGGCGAGCAGATGGCGTGCAGTCCCGAGGAACTGCGCACGCTGTTCCTGTTCGAGAAGCTGAACGACGAGCAGCTGGCCTGGCTGTGCAGCCACGGGCACGTCGAGCTCATCGAGCCCGGGCTGCTGTACCGCGAAGGCGACCCCGCCACCTGCTTCTACGTGCTGCTGGACGGCACCACGGTCCTGCTGCGGCGGGTCGGCGCGGACGACCTCGAGATCTCCAGGACGTCTAACCGCGGCACCTACTCCGGGGCCTTCAACGCGTACCTCGACGGGGTGGCCCAGGTCTACAACAACTCGGTCCGGGTGTCGGAACCGTCGCGCTTCTTCGTGCTGGATGCGAGGGACTTCGCGCAGCTGATGAAGGACTGGTTCCCGATGCCCGTGCACCTGCTCGAGGGGCTGTTCTTCGGGACCAGGAACACCCAGCAGGTCGTCGCCCAGCGGGAACGGCTGCTCGCGCTCGGCTCGCTGTCGGCGGGCCTCACCCACGAGCTCAACAACCCGGCCGCCGCGGCGGTGCGCGCCACCGCCGCGCTGCGCGAGCGGGTCGCCGGGATGCGCCACAAGCTGGGCATGATCGCGGGGCGCCGGTTCACCCCGGACACCCTGCAGACCCTGATCCAGCTCCAGGAGCGTGCCGTCGAGCTGGTGTCGAAGGCGCCCGCGCTCAGCCCGATGGAGGCGTCCGACCGCGAAGACGCCATCACGGACTGGCTCGACGACCGCAACATCACGGCCAGCTGGGATCTCGCCCCGATCTTCGTGCAGGCGGGGCTGGACACCGCCTGGCTCGATCACGTCGAGGCCACTGTGGACCAGGCGACCCTGGACAGCGCGCTGCGCTGGCTCAGCTACACGGTCGAGACCGAGCTGCTGATGAACGAGATCGAGGACTCCACGACGCGGATCTCCACCCTGGTCGGCGCGGCCAAGCAGTACTCGCAGCTGGACCGCGCCCCGCACCAGGTCGTCGACGTGCACGAGCTGCTGAACAGCACGCTGCTGATGCTCGGCGGCAAGATCCCGCCCGGGATCACGATCGTCAAGGAGTACGACCGGACCCTGCCCAAGATCCCCGCCTACGCCGCCGAGCTGAACCAGGTGTGGACCAACCTGATCGACAACGCGGTGTCGGCCATGGGCGAGACGGGCACGCTGACCGTGCGCACCATGCGCGAGCGCGACGACTACCTGGTGGCCGAGTTCGACGACACCGGTCCCGGGGTACCCCCGGACATCAAGGAGCGGATTTTCGAGCCGTTCTTCACCACCAAGCCGGTGGGCGAGGGCACCGGGCTCGGGCTCGACATCTCCTGGCGCATCGTGGCGAACAAGCACCACGGGGCCATCCAGGTGGAGTCGGTCCCCGGCGACACCCGGTTCCGGGTCTGGCTGCCGCTGACCTCCCCCGAACCCGACCGCGACCTGGAAGCCTCCGGCGAGCCCGAACCCGGCGCCGCCCCGGAGTCCCACGAGGAGGGAGCAGCATGACCGAGGTGCCGGGAATCGACCCGTCCGTGCCGCCGAGCGGTACCGGCTGCGTCGAGTGCGAGGAGGCCGGCGGCTGGTGGCTGCACCTGCGCCGGTGCGCCCAGTGCGGGCACATCGGCTGCTGCGACACCTCCCCCTCGCAGCACGCGACCGCGCACGCGAAGGCCACCGGGCACCCGTTCATCCGCAGCTTCGAGCCCGGCGAGAACTGGTTCTTCAGCTACGACACCCAAGAGACCTATAACGGTCCGGAGCTCGCCCCGCCGGAGCACCACCCACGCGATCAGCCGGTGCCAGGACCGGCGGGCCGGGTTCCCTCGGGGTGGCAGCGCCAGCTGCACTACTAGTCGCGCCGGGAACGGGAATGACGCGTCCGGTACGGACCGGGGCACGGGGATGAGGCGCCCGGTCCGGATCGCCAACTGCTCGGGTTTCTACGGCGACCGGGCCAGCGCCGCGCGGGAGATGGTCGAGGGCGGCCCCATCGACGTGCTCACCGGCGATTACCTGGCCGAGCTCACCATGCTGATCCTGTGGAAGGCCCGGCAGAAGGACCCGGCCGCGGGCTACGCGCGGACCTTCCTGGGGCAGTTCGAGGAGGTCATCGGCACCTGCCTGGACCGCGGCATCACGATCGTGGTCAACGCGGGCGGGCTCAGCCCGGCCGGGCTGGCCGCCCGGCTGCGTGAGATCGCCGGCCGGCTCGGCCTGGCGCCGAAGATCGCCCACGTCGAGGGAGACGATCTGCTGGGCCGCCTCGGCGAGCTGGCCGAGGCCGGGCACGTGCTGGCGCACGCCGAGACCGGGGAGCCGCTGGCCAAGGCGGGCGTCACGCCGGTGACCGCGAACGCCTACCTCGGGGGGTGGGGGATCGCGGCCGGGTTGCAGGCCGGGGCGGACGTGGTGGTCTGCCCGCGGGTCACCGACGCCTCGCTGGTCGTCGGGCCTGCCGCGGCGTGGCACGGCTGGGGCCCCGGCGACCTCGACGAGCTGGCCGGCGCGGTGGCGGCCGGGCACGTGATCGAGTGCGGCCCGCAAGCCACCGGCGGCAACTACTCGTTCCCGGCCGAGCTGCCCGACTGGCGCTATCCCGGGTTCCCGATCGCCGAGGTCGCCGCCGACGGCAGCAGCGTGATCACCAAGCACCCGGGCACCGGCGGGGTGGTATCGCCGGGCACGGTCACCGCCCAGCTGCTGTACGAGCTGGCCGAGCCGGACTACGCGAACCCCGACGTGATCGCGCGCTTCGACACGATACGGCTGGACGCCGACGGCCCGGACCGGGTCCGGATCAGCGGCACCCGCGGCGGGCCGCCGCCGGCCGACCTCAAGGTGGCGCTGAACTACCTCGGCGGCTACCGCAACACCATGACCATGGTCCTGACCGGCCTGGACATCGAGGAAAAGGCGGCCCGGGCGGAGGCCATGCTGTTCGACCTGCTGGGCGGGCGGGGACGGTTCGCCGAGGTCGACGTGCGGCTGATCCGCTCCGACCGGCCCGACGCGCCGACCAACGAACAGGCCACCGCGCAGTTGCGGATCACCGTCGCCGACCCGGATCCGGCCAAGGTCGGCCGGTCGTTCTCCAACGCCGCGGTCGAGCTGGCGCTGGCCTCCTACGCCGGGTTCCACACCACGACCCCGCCGACCGCGGAGAGCGCGTACGGCGTCTACTGGCCGACGTTCGTGCCTGCCGCCGTGGTCGAGCACGTGGTCGTGCTGCCTGACGGGAGCCGCCGCACCATCCCGCCGGCCGGGCAGAGCGGCCCGCAGGCCGCGGAACCGGCCGCGCCCGGGGAACCGCCCGCGCCCGGGGAACCGCCCGCGCCCGGGGAACCGCCCGCGCCCGGGGAACCGCCCGCGCCCGGGGAACCGCCCGCGCCGGCGGGGGCGACCCGGCGGGCCCCGCTCGGGCTGGTCTGCGGCGCGCGTTCCGGGGACAAGGGCGGGAACGCGAACGTCGGCCTGTGGGTGAAGGATCCCCGGGCGTACGCCTGGCTGCGCAGCTACCTCGATACGGCGAGGTTCCGGGAACTGCTGCCCGAAGCCGCCGGCCTGGAAGTACGCCGGTACGAGCTGGCGAACCTGGGCGCGGTCAACTTCGTCGTGGTCGGGCTGCTGGGCCTGGGGGTCGCCGCGTCCACCCGGCCCGACCCGCAGGCCAAGGGGCTCGGCGAGTACCTGCGGTCCCGGTACGTCGACGTCCCGGTCCCGCTG
>Ga0335073_10011711_pt1 | contig 12322 bp, 16 predicted proteins | sample Lox_Sample_22_FD_207093 | JGI IMG/M metagenome (GOLD analysis project Ga0335073, IMG submission 207093) | Soil microbial communities from Loxahatchee National Wildlife Refuge, Florida, United States - Lox_Sample_2.2 | ecosystem: Environmental > Terrestrial > Soil > Wetlands | place: USA... | reverse complement strand
CGTAGGGCAGTGAAACTCTGTTGCGGACGCCCGATATCGTCCCATTTTGTGAGGCCACGCGCGCGATGACGAGTGCTGACGAAGCGGGCGGCCGTGGCCTTCACGGGCCGCGCTTCCTGACCGCGGGTCGGGCTTTTCCCCGGCGCGCTCGCCTCCTCCGCCGGGTGGTTGGATAGAGGGCGTGCCCGCATACGACGCGTTCCTGCTGCTGTCCTTCGGCGGCCCCGAGGGACCCGGTGACGTCATGCCGTTCCTAGAGAACGTCACCAGGGGCCGTGGGGTGCCGCGGCAGCGCCTGGAGGCGGTGGCCGAGCACTACTACGCCGCCGGCGGGGTCAGCCCGATCAACGCCCAGTGCCGCGCCCTGCTCGCCGCGATCGGCGACGCCTTCGCCGCCGACGGCATCGACCTGCCGCTCTACTGGGGAAACCGGAACTGGCATCCGCTCCTGCAGGACACGGTGCGCCAGCTGGCCGACGACGGGGCACGGCGCGTGCTCGCGTTCGTGACCTCCGCGTACAGCTCATACTCGGCGTGCAGGCAGTACCTGGACGACATCGACGCGGCGGTCGCGGCCGTCGGCCCGCGAGCCCCGCGCATCGACAAGATCCGTCCGTACTTCAACCACCCCGGCTTCATCGAGCCGTTCGCGGCCAGCGCCGAAGCCGCGCTGCGCACCCTGCCCGCCGACGCGCAGCACGGCGCGCGCCTCGTCTTCACCGCGCACAGCGTCCCCACCGGAATGGCCGCCGCCAGCGGCAGCGCCGCCGCGGGAACCGCCCGTCCCGCGACGGCCGGGGGCAGGTACGCCGCCGAACTCGCCGAAGCCGCGAGACTTATCTCCGAACGGACCCGTGACGGCTCTGCCTCCCGCGATCTCGTCTATCAAAGTCGCAGCGGCCCGCCCGGCCAGCCCTGGCTAGAGCCGGACGTCTGCGACCACGTGCGGACGCTGGCGAAGGGCGGCGTCCCCGCGGTGGTGGCGGTGCCCGTCGGGTTCGTGAGCGACCACATGGAGGTCGTGCACGACCTCGACGTCGAGGCGGCCGAAACGGCCGCGTCGCTCGGCCTCCCGTTCGCGCGCGCGGCGGCGCCGGGGTCATCGCCCCGGTTCGCGCGGATGGTCGCCGAGCTCGTCAAGGAGCGAACCACTGGCGCGCAGCCCCTGTCCCTGGGCGACCTCGGCCCCGCGCCCGCCCCCTGCCCGGCGGACTGCTGCCGCTACGTCCGCCCGTCCCGGCCGGCGTAACCATGCCCGGCACCCCGACGCCCAAGGACCCCGCCCCCGTCCGTTCCGCCCCCGCGGGCGCCACCGACTCCAGCCCCAATAATCCCACCAGTCCCGCTGATCCCGACAGCCGCGAACTGCTCGCCATCGCTGTCGAGGCCGCGCTGGCGGCCGGGCGACTGCTCGCCTCTAAGGACGGCCGGGTGTCGGTGGCCGCGACCAAATCCAGCCCCACCGACGTGGTGACGGAGATGGACCGCCAGGCGGAGGAGCTGATCCGGCGCCACATCGGGGCGGCCCGGCCGGGCGACGCGATCCTCGGGGAGGAGGGCGGCCAGACCGGGGACGCGTCCGTGCGGTGGGTGATCGACCCGCTCGACGGCACCGTCAACTACCTGTACGGGCTGCATGACTGGGCGGTGTCGATCGCGGCCGAGGTGTCGGGCGTGATTGTGGCAGGCGTGGTGTTCGTGCCCGTGCGCGACGAGCTGTTCAGCGCGACGCTCGGCGGCGGCGCCTGGCTGGCCGCGGCCGGCGGCGCGGGCGACCCCAGACGGGTCCGCTGCGGGCCCGGCGTGCCACTGGCCCAGGCGCTCGTGGCGACCGGGTTCGGCTACCGGGCGGCGCGGCGCAAGGTCCAGGGCGAGGTCGTCGCCGCCCTGCTGCCGCAGGTGCGGGACATCCGGCGCGCCGGGGTCGCCAGCGTCGATTTGTGCTCTGTAGCCGCGGGGCGAGTGGACGGCTACTATGAGCGAGGCCTGAACTACTGGGACTACGCGGCAGGGGGACTGATCGCGGCGGAAGCGGGGGCTGTTGTCGGCGGAATCGGCGGCGCGCCCGCGAGCACTTCCATGACGATCGCCGCTGGTCCTGGGCTGTTTGGCGCGCTGGCAGGAGTACTGGCCGGCCTCGACGCTGAACGCGACGCGTGACGCCGTCGTTTCAGTGTCTGTGAGACAGTTTCGGCGTGGAATAGATGGGCGGTATGTGAGGTTTACCAGCGGCCAGACGGTCCCAGCGGGACACGTTCGCGCCGGAACGCTCCCTACGTGCGAGCCGGGACGGAACGTGGCAGAATTCCCCGCCGGAATCGGGCACAACTACGGCTTCTTGAGCGTTACACCCGCGCAGCGACCGCGCACTACCGCACCGCCTATGGAGGGGGATGGGTCACCACAATGGCTACTGACTACGACAGCCCGCGTAAGACCGACGACGACCTGACAGAGGACAGCCTTCAGGAGCTTCAGGCCCGTCGGATGGACAAGTCGTCGAGCACGATCGACCTTGACCCTGACGACGTCGCCGAGTCCTTGGAGTTGCCTGGGGCAGACCTGTCGAACGAGGAGCTCTCGTTCCGGGTGATCCCGCGGCAGGCCGACGAGTTCACCTGTTCGCGTTGCTTCCTTGTGCACCACCGCAGCCAGCTTGCCGATGACAGGAACGGCCAGCTTGTCTGCCGCGAGTGCGCTGCCTGACGGTCCGATCCCCGCGGGCGGTGCGGACCGTCCCGCGGGGCCGGTGACCGGCTTGACCCGTCAGCGCGACTCCGCCTCGCCAATCTCCGGCTGAGGCCGCCGGGCCGTGGCGCGGGTCGCGAACACACGTGCCGCCTCGATCGTGACCCCGGCGACCACGGCCCAGCTGAGCGCCTGCAAGACGCTGACAGCCGGGTCGGCCGGGTCCGTCGGCGGCACCTTCCCCGTGGTGCGCGTCCAGATCACAGTGATCACTTTCCGGGCGACAAAAACGGCGCCAGTGGTCGCCAGGGCAGCGACCAGCTTCCCGTTCGAGTCGCTGCGCTTCTTGCTCATCGTTACCTCCTCGTCCCCGATAGGTCCTACCCGACGTGTGCGCCATCATCCCACGGTCTGCCGGCTGCGCTCGATGGCGCTCGCGAGCTCCGCGGGGTGGCGGGTCGCGACCAGCCAGTACGGCACACCGTCCGACGGGTCGGCCAGTGCGACGTAGACCGCGCGCTTGACGTACGGGCGCAGCATGAGATGCGCCGCCGGGTCCGCGCGCGGGCCGCGCAGCAGCGCGGCCTGCTTTTCGTCGAGCGCGACGACGTCGCCGACCTGGCGCAGCGCAAGCGTGGCGTTCCCGGCCCGCAGCACGCCGTCCGCGACCTCGACGCTCGCGCTGCCCCACATCAGCAGGAAGCCGGCCACGACCGCGATGAACAGCGCGTAGATCAGTGGCGGGATAAAGCCGCCGAAACCGGCGTAAAGCTCGCCGCCGAGGATCGCGACAACGGGGATCGCGAGCAGCCACCAGCTGACGGGCACCCGCAGGTGCTCGCGGTAAGAACGCATGCAGTCCACGGTAGTTGGTTAGATGGACACATGATCGGGCGGGCAGCGAAGCGCGCGGCGACCGGCCTCACCGGGGTCCGGGCGGGCAGCGGCACGCCGAACGGCGCCAGGAAAGCGCCGCCGGGCAACGGGGTGCCGCCTGACAGCGCCCCGCAGGGCACGGCGCCGCGCGCTGACGTGCCGCGGTGGCTGCAGATCGCGGCCGCCTGGTCCTGGCGGCTGCTGCTGCTCGCGATCGTGCTGTACGTCGCCGCCCGCGTCGCCGCGCTCCTGTACCTGGTCGTCGTGCCCTGCGCGGCCGCCATGCTGCTCACCGCGCTCCTCCAGCCGCTGACCGGCCGGCTACGGCGCCGCGGGATGCCGCCGCTCGCGGCGACGTGGTGCGTGCTCCTGCTCGCCATTGCGCTGCTGGGCGGGGCCATCTGGCTGGTGACCGCCAGGGTTCAGGCCGAGTACCCGAACCTGGTCAACCAGGTGAAGCACACCACCACCCAGGTTCAGTCCTGGCTGGCCGGGGCGCCGTTCCACCTGCACACGGGGAATCTGCAGAAGCTGTCGGACAGCATGGTCAAGTACCTCAGCCAGCACAAGTCGCTCGTCGAGGGCACCGTGGTCACCGGCGGGCGGATCGTGGTCGAGATCCTGGCCGGCGCCGTGCTGACGTTCTTCGTCTCGTTCTTCCTGATCAAGGACGGCGACCGGATCTGGACATGGCTCACGTCCCGGCTGGCGCCGGAGCGCAAGCGGCGGGCGAACCTCGCCGGCCAGGCGGCCTGGCAGGCCGTGGTGTACTACGTCCGCGGCACCGTCGCGGTGGCGGCGATCCACGCGTTCGTGATGGGGATCACGCTGTCGATCATGAACGCGCCGTTGGTCGCCCCGCTGGCCCTGTTCATGTTCGTCGCGGCCTTCGTGCCGCTCGTCGGCGTGCTCGCGGCGGGCGGGCTGGCGATCCTCGTGGTGCTCGCCACCAAGGGCTGGATCGACGCGGTGATCCTGCTCGGCGTCATGATCGTCATGAACCAGCTGGAAGGGCACCTGCTCCAGCCGCAAGTCGTCGGGAAGATGGTACGACTGCACCCGCTCGCGGTCATCCTTGTGCTCGCGGTCGGCGGCGTGGTGGCGGGCATCGCGGGCGCCGTGGTGGCCGTGCCGATCACCGCGGCGATCACACGCGCGATGCGCGCGCTGAACGACGACGACCGCATCCCGCCCTAGTCTCGCGTAGCCTCATGCCATGACCCTGCCCGCAGTCGACGTCCTCGTCACGCGCCTGGACCCGGACGTGCCGCTGCCCTGCTACGCGCGGCCAGGCGACGCCGGCGCGGACCTGGTCGCCGCGCAGGACGTGGACCTGGCGCCCGGCGAGCGCGCGCTGGTGCGCACGGGGATCGCGATCGCCCTGCCCGCCGGGTACGCGGCGTTCGTGCACCCGCGTTCCGGGCTCGCCGCCAAGCACGGCGTAACGCTGGTCAATGCGCCGGGCACGATCGACGCGGGATACCGTGGCGAGATAAAGGTGATCATGCTGAACACCGACCCGGCCCGCCCGGTCAGCTTCCGGCGCGGCGACCGGATCGCCCAGCTCGTGGTCCAGCGCGTGGAACACGCGACGTTCCGCGAAGTGGCGGCACTGCCCGGGTCCGCCCGAGGCGACGGTGGTTTTGGCTCGACCGGTGGCCACGCGACGGGAACCCCCGCCGCGGCGGCCGCTGAATGACTGGAGGGATGCGCAGTGTTCGGTCGGCGACGCAACGCCGGTGACCGTGACGCGGGCACCACGGCGGACCTGACGGCCGAGATCAGCGACGAGACCCCCGCGGGTCCGGCGCCGAGCGGAACCGGCCCCTGGGACGTGGACGAGCCGCACCCGGACGTGCCGCGGGTCGACCTCGGCAGCCTGCGGGTCCCGGTGCTGCCCGGCCTCGACATCCAGCTCGTGTTCGCAGAGCAGCAGGGGGCCTGGGTGACGATCCGGCACGGCATGAGCGAGCTGCAGCTGCAGGCGTTCGCCGCGCCCAAGCGCGACTCGCTGTGGGACGACGTCCGCGCCGAGATCGTCGCGGAGATCACCGCAGCGGGCGGAGTGTGCTCTGAGCAGGCCGGGCCGTTCGGGCCCGAGCTGGTCGCCGGCCTTCCCGTCGAGCCCGGTCAGCCGCAGTCGGGCATACGGCCCGTGCGGTTCACCGGCGTCGACGGCCCGCGGTGGTTCCTTCGCGGGCTGTTCGCCGGGGCCGCGGCGCAAGACCCGGCGGCGGCGGCCCCGCTCGAGGACTTGATGCGCGGGATCGTCGTCGTGCGCGGCGACCACCCCGTGCCACCGCGTGACCTGCTCGAACTGCGGCTGCCGCCCGAAGCGGCGCAGGCGCTTGCCGAGGAACAGGCCCGCGCCGAGCAGGAAGGCCGCTTCGGCGGGCAGCTCAACCCGTTCGAGCGCGGTCCCGAGTTCACCGAGACCCGATAGCTGGCTCGGTCCTCAGCGGCTGGCCCCATCCTGCTGCGCCAGTTCCTGCTGCGCGAGCTTGTCCCGGACCTCGTCCATGTCCAGCTCCCGCACGGCCTGGATGACGTGCTCGAGAGCGGCCGCGGGCAGCGCGCCAGGACGAGAGAACACGAGGATGCCGTCCCTGAAGGCCATCAGCGTCGGGATGGACGTGATCCGGGCGGCGCCTGACAGCCCGGGCTGGTCCTGCGTGTCCACCTTGGCGAACGTCACGTCCGGGTGCTGCTCGCTCGCGGCCTCGAACACCGGCGCGAACATCCGACATGGCCCGCACCAGGAGGCCCACCAGTCGACGAGAGTGATACCCGGTCCGATGACCGTCTCCTCGAAGTTCTCCTCGGTTAGTTCGACGGTGCCCATGTCACTCCTCTAGTCGACGCCTGGCGATACCCCGACGGGTATAACTGCGCTGAGCGCGCCGCATTCCCCGGCGCCCGGCGGGCCCCGCGGCCGCGGACCATTGGACGCGGGCCAGGGACGATCATCCCTAGGCCGCCTTCTCGCGCAGGGGCAGTCTTGAGGCGTGACGAAGCGAATCGCGGTTCTGGGCGGCGGCACCGGGGGCACGCTGATCGCGAACAGGCTGCGCAGGCTGCTCGACCGGGCCGACGCCGACATCGTCGTCATCGACGCTGACGACGAGCACATCTACCAGCCGGGGCTGCTGTTCGTCCCGTTCGGGCTGGCCAAGCCCGGCAGCCTGATCAGGCCACGCCATCGTCAGCTCCGTCCCGGCGTCACCTTCCGGCGGGCAGCGGTCGACCGCGTCGACGTGGCGCAGGACCAGGTGCGGCTGGCCGACGGCACGACCGTGGACTACGACGTCCTCGTGATCGCCACCGGCGCCCGGCTGGTTCCCGAGGAGACCGAGGGCCTCACCGGCCCGGGCTGGATGGAGAAGGTCTTCACCTTCTACACCCTCGACGGAGCCGTGGCCCTGGAGCGCGCGATGTCCCGGTTCGCCGGCGGACGCCTGATCGTCGCCGTGATGGACATGCCCGTCAAGTGCCCTGTCGCGCCGCTGGAGTTCTGCTTCCTGGCCGATTCGTACTTCCGCGAGCGCGGCATCAGGGACAAGGTCGAGCTGACCTACGTGACTCCGCTCGACGGGGCGTTCACCAAGCCTGTGTGCAACCGGGAGCTGAGCGGCCTGCTGAAGGAGAAGGGCGTCAGCGTGATCACCGAGTTCAACACCGGCGAGGTGGACGGCGCGGGCGGGCGCCTGGTCTCCTACGACGGTCGCGAGACCGGCTTCGACATGGCCGTCGTGGTCCCGCTGCACAGCGGCCAGGCCTGCGTCCAGCGCTCTCCTGGTCTCGGGGACGAGCTGGGTTTCGTGCCCACGGACCCGGCCACCCTGCAGTCCAAGGCAGCACCGAATGTCTTCGCCATCGGGGACGCCACCGATGTCCCGACGTCCAAGGCGGGCTCTGTGGCCCATTTCGAGGGCGAGGTCCTCGCGCGGAACATCACCAGGTACCTCGCGGGGGAGCCACTGGCGCCGGCCTTCGACGGGCACACGAACTGCTTCATCGAGAGCGGCTCCGGCAGGGCACTGCTGATCGACTTCAACTACGACACCGAGCCGGTCACGGGACGGTTCCCCGCCCGGATCGGGCTGCCCCTGCTGCGCCAGTCGCGGCTCAATCATCTCGGAAAGCTGGCGTTCAGCTGGCTGTACTGGAACGTGCTGCTGCCCGGCCGCGAGATCCCCGCCGTGCGCAGCCAGATGCCAGTCGCCGGGAAACGGCTGCCACGTCGCGGCTCCCCGGAACCGGCACGATCACCGCGATAAAGGAGGGCGCTGTCATGCCCACCGTGACCTACGCAGGCACCGAAGTCACCGTCAACGACGAGGGGTTCTTCGCTGACCCCGCGCAGTGGCGGCCGGAGATGGCCCCTCAGATCGCCGCGCGGGAAGGGATCACCGAGCTGTCCGAGCGGCACTGGCAGGTCATCAAGTTCATGCGGCACGAGTACGAGGCCAAGGGCACCGGCCCGACGGTTCGCGTGCTCGGCAAGACCTCAGGGGTGACCGTCAAGGAGCTCTATCAGCTCTTCCCCAAGGGGCCAGCCAAGCTCGCCGCGAAGATCGCCGGCATTCCCAAGCCTCGCGGCTGCATCTGACCGGGTCGAGCAAAGGAGGCGCCGTCATGGCCGCCAAGATCGAGAAAGTCTCCATCATCATCTCGAAGGGGTCCCTCGAGGGCATCTACCCGGGCCTGATCATGGCCAACGGGGCACGAGCCGAGGGGATGGAAGCGAACGTGTTCTTCACCTTCTTCGGCCTCGACGCGGTCCACAAGGCCCGGCACGAGCACATCAAGCTCGCGACCGTCGGCAACCCGGGCCTGCACCTGGCTACCTGGGCCGGCGGCCTGCCGGGCGTCTCCTCGGTCATGACCCACTACATGGCCCACAAGATGGAGCAGCTCGACATCCCCTCGATCCCGGAGTTCGTCGAGATGATCGCCGACACAGGCGCCGGGCTGTACGCGTGCAAGGCATCGGCCGACCTGTTCGGCCTCGCCAAGGAAGACCTGATCGACCAGGTCAAGGACATCATCACTGTCGGGGAGTTCTACGAGCTGGCCGCCGGCGGCGAGATCATCTTCACGTGAGCCGCTCCGGGCGGCGGCGACCGGACCCAGGGCTTGCTCACCCGGCCGAGAAGAGACGCTCGAGCTCGTCCTCCACGTCCTCGGTGGTGACGAAGAACAGCTCGTCGCCTGGCTGGAGCGGGTCCTCGGCCTGCGGGACGAGGACACGGCCCTCGCGCAGGATCGCGACGAGCGCGGCGTCGGCCGGCCAGTCGATGGAGCCGACCTGCTTGCCGGCCAGCGGCGCGTCGGCGGGCATGGTCAGCTCGACAAGGCTCGCTTCGCTCTGCCCGAAGGTCATCAGCCGGACCAGGTCGCCGACGCTGACCGCCTCCTCGACGAGCGCGGACAGCAGCCTCGGGGTGGACACGGCCACGTCCACACCCCACGACTCGTTGTAGAGCCACTCGTTGCCGGGGTGGTTGACCCGGGCGACGACACGCGGCACGCCGTACTCGGTCTTCGCAAGCAGCGCGACGACGAGGTTCACCTTGTCGTCGCCCGTGGCGGCGACGACGACGTTGCACCGGTCGAGCGCCGCGTCGTCCAGCGAGCTGATCTCGCACGCGTCTGCGAGCAGCCATTCGGCTCTCGGCACGCTGTCCACCTTGATCGCGCTCGGCTTCTGGTCGATGAGCAGCACCTCATGGCCGTTCTCAAGCAGTTCGCGCGCGATCGACCTGCCCACCGCGCCCGCCCCGGCAATCGCAACCCGCATTAGTGACTGCCTCCCTCACGCGTGGCGAACGCGACCGCGATCCGGTCAAGCTCGCTCTCCTTGGCGATGACGTGCACGACGTCACCTTGCTGCAGCACAGTTCCCGGCTGCGGCACGATCGCCTCGCCGAGCCTGTCGATATAGGCGATGCGGGTTCCGGCGGAAGACTCAACTGACTTGACGGGCTCGCCAATCCAGGCCGGGGACACGCTGACCTGGCTGAGCACGATCTTGCCCGTGGCGTCGCGCCACAGCGGTTCCGCGCCTTCTGGCAGCAGCTTGCGCAGCATCTGGTCGGCTGTCCAGCGGACGGTCGCGACGGTGGGGATGCCGAGCCGCTCGTAGACCTCGGCTCGCCTGGGGTCGTAGATCCGTGCCGCGACCTGGCGGACGCCGAACGTCTCGCGCGCCACTCGCGCGGCGATGATATTGGAGTTGTCGCCGCTGCTCACCGCCGCGAAGCCGTCGGCGCGCTCGATGCCCGCCCTGGTCAGCACGTCGCGGTCGAAGCCGATTCCGGTCACCCGGTCGCCCTTGAACGCCGGGCGGAGCCTGCGGAATGCCTCCGGGTCACGATCGATGACCGCGACTGTGTTCCCCCGGTCCTCCAGGATGTGGGCGAGCGTCGAGCCGACTCGACCGCAGCCCATGATCACGATATGCACGACCCGTCCTTTCGCGGTGCCGTCATGCCTGTGCAAGCGCCCGAAGCGGGCGCCTCGCCAAAGTTATGCCCTCACGTGGGAGAATGCGACCCCAGAATGAGGAGGAGTGTCCGGTGGGCTTTGAGGTGGGTCAAGCCGTCGAACTCGAGGTCGGAGACGTCGCCCAGGGCGGCTGGTGTGTTGCCAGGCCCGCCGGGTTGCCGGTGGTTTTCGTCCGGCACGCGCTGCCAGGCGAGCGCGTCCTCGCCCGGGTGACGGACGTCACGTCCCGGCTCGCGCGCGCTGACGCGGTGGAGATACTCGACCGCTCACCTGACCGCGTGCCCCCGCCGTGCCCGAGCGCGCGTCCCGGCGGCTGCGGCGGCTGCGACTGGCAGCACGCCGCGCTGCCCGCGCAGCGGGCGCTCAAGGCCACCGTGATCGGGCAGGTCTTGCGACGGCTCGCCGGCATCGAGCGTGAGGTCACCGTGGAACCGCTGCCAGGCGACGAGACCGCGGGGCAGGCGGCGGACGGCGCCGGCGGCGGACTGGGCTGGCGCACGCGCGTCCAGTTCGCGATCCGCGCTGACGGCGTCGCGGGGCTGCGCGCCCACCGGTCCCACGAGGTGATCGACGTCGGCGACTGCCTGATCGCGCATCCGGGGATCAGGGACCTGCGCATCACGCGCCTCGACTGGCCAGGCGCCGACTCGGTGGAGGCCATCGAGAGCGCGGGCGAGCGCGCGGTGATCGTGACCCAGGCCAGCCATCCCGGATCCCGGGGACGCCGCGGCGCCCGGCACGGCGAGCAGAGCAGGGGGCACGAGGGAGTCGGCACGGATCGTTCGGGGACAAGGGGAGAGCCAGGGGTGGCGACCGTGCCCGCGGACGCGGTGCTCAGCCGGACGGGACAGCGGATGGCCCCGGTCCGCGGCCGCGCCTACCTCCGCCAGCGCGCGGCCGGCCGGGAGTGGCGGGTCAGCGTCGGGGCGTTCTGGCAGGTGCATCCGGCCGCGGCGGACGCGCTCACCGCCGCGGTCCTGGCCGCGCTCGAGCCGAAGCCGGGGGACAGCGTGCTCGACTTGTACTGCGGAGCCGGCCTGTTCGCCGGGGCGGTCGCGGCTCTTGTCGGCGAGGACGGCAGCGTGATCGGGGTCGAATCCGACCCCGCCGCCGTCAGGGACGCGCGGCACAACCTGCGGGACATGCCCTGGGCGCGAATACGCCGCGGCGACGTTGCGCAGCTCCTGCGCGGCGACGGGTTCCCGGCTGCCCGGCTCGTCGTCGCCGACCCGCCGCGCGCGGGGCTCGCCCGCGAGGTCATCGACTACCTGACGAGCGCCGGCCGCGCGGAGCGCTTCTGCTACGTGTCGTGCGACCCCGCCACGCTGGCCCGCGACCTCGGCTTGCTGCTCGAGCGCGGCTGGACGCTGGAAGGGCTGCGCGCGTTCGACGCGTTCCCCATGACCCATCACGTGGAGTGCGTGGCCACCGTTACCCGATGACGGTGACCTGACAGGGCTGGCGCGTCCGCTAGGGCGCGTCCGCCCCCTCGTCGTTGCTGGCGGGGGAGTCCGGCCTGGGCGTCCCTGCCACGTAGTACCCGAGGCCGGGATACCGGATCAGCAGCCCTTCGTCGACGAGCATGCGCAGCGCCTTGGCGCACGTCTGCCTGGCGTGCCCGTACTGCTGGCTGAGCGTGGTGATGGACGGGGTCGGCTTGCCCGGCGCGAGCTTGCCGCCCGCGATGTCCCGTCGCAGCTCTGCCGCGAGACGTATGTACGCTCTTGGGTCGGATTCGTCGCCTATCGACACTCTCGTACCATACTCGAATGGCAATATTGCCAATCGCAACGCTTCGACAGTAGTCGACATTGGACGATCGGTACATGACGCCCGCCATTCGGCGGCTATCCGCGCCGTATAGTGCCCCGCCCGCCGCCTGTTGGCGGTCTCGGTCTGCGTCTGTGAGCACCACGGGGGCACGACTGCCTCTGGCGCCGACTCGTTCCCCGCTTCGGCGGGGACGCTGGGCGGGAGCCGTTCGAAGACTGCGGAAATGGATGTGGGATAGAAAGTGCTGCTGTGGCTGAGCCCTGGCTACATTTGCCATCCCCGATCCTGTGATCCGACCTAACGTGACCCATGCACATACGAAGCGACCAGCACAGGAACCGGCGGGCTATTCACTGACGCGCACTTGGCGTACTTTTCGCATGGACATTCCGGGCATATCAGGACAAGAAAACGTCACAAAGTACGCCAAGTGGAGACCAGGGGCTCGTGTGACAGGCGATGCCGGCACCGGACCGGG